>Ga0172366_10004016_pt1 | contig 11600 bp, 7 predicted proteins | sample LakKivSesite69cm_FD_114533 | JGI IMG/M metagenome (GOLD analysis project Ga0172366, IMG submission 114533) | Sediment microbial communities from Lake Kivu, Rwanda - Sediment site 69cm | ecosystem: Environmental > Aquatic > Freshwater > Lake > Sediment | place: Rwanda: Western Province, Lake Kivu...
CTCCACAACCGTCGGGTTCAGAGCCAGAATAGAACTCAGGCTGAAGTCAAACGGCTCACTCCACATCTCGGTGCCGGGAGTCCCGTCCGAAATCCCGTTCATTGTCATGATGAGAGCCCTCGGATTACAGTCCGACCGCGAAATTGCAGAAGCGGTTTCTGCGGACAAGACCATACAAAGCGAACTTGAGCCGTCTTTTGAGATGGCGACGGACGTCGGAACCGCCGAAGACGCTTTGCTTTTTATCGGCAACAGGGTGGCCCACGGCCAAGTGAAGAGTTACAGGCTCATGAAGACAGAAACGATTGTTGACAGAAACTTCCTGCCCCACGTTGGCAGGACGACCGAACAGAGGAAGGAGAAGGCGTACTTCCTCGGCGAGATGGCGTCACGCGTAATCGAGCTCAAGATGGGGAGGCGAAAGCCCGACGACAAGGACCACTTCAAGAACAAGAGGCTGAAGCTCGCGGGACCGCTCCTCGCGGACCTCTTCAGGGTCGCCTTCAGGAACCTGTGCCGCGACATCAAGTACCAGCTCGAGCGGATGGGGCTGAAGAGGCGCATGATAAGCGTCTCAATAGCCGTCAGGCCAGGCATAGTTTCAGACAAGCTTCAGCACTCACTCGCAACGGGCAACTGGGGCAGAGGACGCGTCGGAATCACGCAGCTCCTCGACAGGACGAACATGATGTCGGCCCACAGCCACCTCCGGAGGCTTCAATCGCCGCTCAGCCGCAGTCAACCTAACTTCGAGGCCAGAGACCTCCACGCGACGCACTGGGGAAGGCTCTGCCCGAACGAGACACCCGAAGGCGCGAACTGCGGACTCGTCAAAAACCTTGCCTTGTCAGCTTCAATTTCAGTCGGCTTGGACCTCGAAAAGGTCAAGCAGACGCTTTACAGGAGAGGCGTTGTCCCCCTTACCGAGGCCAGCGACACTATCCGCACGTCGGGAGCCAAGGTGTTCGTGGACGGTTGCCCAGTTGGGTACCACGACTCGCCAAAGGAGTTCGTGGCAGAACTGAAGAACGACAGAAGGAGGGGGGAACTGTCACCCGAAATAAACGTGGCATACTTTTCTAAGGCTCACGGCATGAACGAGGAAGCCTACGTGAACTGCGACGAGGGCAGGGTTCGAAGGGCGCTCATAATCGTCGAGAGCGGCGTGCCGAAGCTCGGCGACGACGAAATCGAGAGAATTCGCTCGAAGGAGTGGAACTGGGAGGACCTAATCAAGCGGGGCATAATCGAGTACGTGGACGCCGAGGAGGAGGAAAACGCCCTAATCGCGCTGAACCAGCACGAAATCGTGAAGGACCACACAACCCACCTCGAAATAACGCCATACGCGATTCTCGGAACGTGCGCCTCGCTGATTCCGTACGCTGAGCACAACCAGTCTCCCCGTAACTCTTACGAGTCGGCAATGTCCAAGCAGGCCCTAGGTATCTACGCGGTTAACTTCCCGCTGAGGGTCGACTCGCGGTCGCACATCCTCCACTACCCGCAAACCCCCGTGGTCCAGACCAAACCCCTAGACGTCATCGGGTACAACCTTCGACCCGCGGGACAAAACTGCGTGGTGGCGGTTCTCTCGTTCGAAGGCTACAACATGGAGGACGCCCTGATATTCAATAAAGCGTCCATCGAAAGAGGCATGTGCCGCTCATCGTTCTACAGAATCTATGACGCCGAGTGCCGCCAGTACCTCGGAGGCCTAAGGGACCGTTTAGTGATTCCAGAGACTGGCACCCGCGGATACCGCGGCGAACAGTACTACCGCTTCATAGAGGAGGACGGCGTGGTCAACGTCGAAGCCGAGGTCGCGGGAGGAGACGTCCTCATCGGCAGGATAAGTCCGCCCCGCTTCCTCGAAGAATACAAGGAGTTCGAAATCAAGGGACCCACCATGAGGGACTCCTCGGTCGACATGCGGCCCTCCGAGAACGGCATCGTGGACGCGTCGTTCATCACCGAAACCAACGAGGGAAGCAAGCTCGTCAAGGTCAGGGTGCGCGACGAACGCATCCCCGAGCTCGGAGACAAGTTCGCGTCGCGCCACGGGCAGAAGGGCGTCATAGGCATGATTGTGCCGCAAGAAAACATGCCCTTCAGCGTCGACGGCATCGTCCCCGACATCATGATTAACCCGCATGCGTTCCCGTCGAGGATGACAATTGGGCAGTTCCTAGAATCCCTCGCTGGAAAAGTGGCGTCCGCCAAGGGAGAGTTCATGGACGGGACCCCGTTCATCAACAAGAAGGGCGAAGAGCTCAAAAAAATGCTCGTTGACCTAGGCTTCAGCTACAGCGGCAGAGAAGTCCTGTACGACGGCGTGACGGGGCACAAGTTCATCACGGACATTTTCATTGGAGTCATTTATTACCAGAAGCTGCACCACATGGTTGCCAACAAAATCCACGCGAGGGCAAGAGGACAAGTCCAAATGCTCACGAGGCAGCCGACGGAGGGAAGAGCCCGAGGTGGAGGGCTACGTTTCGGCGAAATGGAAAGGGACTGCCTCATCGGCCACGGCGCGGCGATGCTGCTTCGTGACAGGCTGCTTGAGGAATCGGACAAGTACGTGCTTTACGTGTGCGAAAGCTGCGGGCTCATCGCGTACTATGACATTAAACAGCGGAAGTACGTCTGCCAAATCTGCGGAGAACAGTCCAGAGTTTCGCCCGTCCAAATCTCGTACGCGTTCAAGCTTCTGTTGCAGGAGCTCATGAGCCTGTGCGTGACTCCTCGGCTGAAACTAAAGGAGAGAGCATAAAATGGCTGTGGAGGAAGCTTACGACAAAATAATCGAGGAAATCCACTTCGGAGTAATCTCCCCCCAAGAAATACGCAAGCTCTCAGTTGTGGAGATTCAGACCGCGGACACCTACGACGAGGACGGCGCCGTAATATCGGCGGGGCTGATGGACAGCCGACTCGGAGTCCTCGAGCCAGGGCAGAGGTGCAGGACCTGCGGTAACACCGCGACCAGGTGCCCAGGGCACTACGGGCACATCGAGCTGGCGGTCCCCATAGTGCATGTCGAGTTCACGAAGAAGATTCACGACCTGCTCCAGGCGTTCTGCAAGAACTGCGGGCGCATCATGCTCTCAGAGGCAACGACTGCGAAGGTCAAGAGGCACACGGTCCACATAAAGAGGCTGATGGGCTCGGTCCCAGACTCTTATTATCACAAGATTCTCGACCACACCAAGAAGAACAAGGAGTGCCCATACTGCGGCGCAAGGCAGCACAAAATCGAGTTCGTCAAGCCCACCGTCTTCTACGAGCACATCGAGGAAGGCGCCCAGCGGCTGACCGCGAGCATGATACGAGAAAGGTTCGAGCGCATCATCGACGAGGACCTCCAGCTTCTGGGGTTCGACCCGAAGAGCGCACGGCCCGAATGGATGATTCTGCAGGTCCTACCCGTCCCGCCCGTCTACGTTAGGCCCTCGATTACTCTCGAGTCGGGAATCAGGTCAGAGGACGACCTCACGCACAAGCTCGTCGACATTATCCGCATCAACGAGCGCCTCAAGGAGAACATCGAGGCAGGAGCGCCGACGCTCATCATCCAAGACCTGTCGGAGCTTCTCGAGTACCACGTCACAACTTACTTCAACAATGAGTCGTCCGGCATCCCGCCCGCGAGACACAGGTCGGGAAGAGCACTCAAGACCCTTTCGCAGCGGCTCAAGGGCAAGGAGGGACGATTCAGAAGTAATTTATCAGGAAAGAGAGTTGACTTTTCAGCCCGCACCGTCATCAGCCCAGACCCGAACCTCGACATTGGCGAGGTCGGCGTGCCCCTTGCAATCGCGTCCAAGCTTTCGGTTCCTGAGAAGGTTACCCAGTGGAACCTGCAGTACATGCAGCAGCTCGTCAACAACGGTCCGGATAAGTACCCGGGCGCCCTGTACATCGTCAGGCCAGACGGGAAGCGTGTGCGGCTGGAGTTCGTGATTGACAGGGACAAAGTTGCCGAGGCGGTTGAGCCGGGATTCGTCGTCGAGCGGCACATCCGGGACGGCGACGTCGTGATTTTCAATAGGCAGCCTTCGCTTCACAGGATGTCCATAATGGCTCACTACGTCAAGGTACTCCCCTACAAGACGTTCCGCCTGCACCTGTGCGTTTGCCCGCCGTATAACGCGGACTTCGACGGGGACGAGATGAACCTCCACGTTCCCCAGAGCGAAGAGGCCCAGACCGAAGCAAGAATCCTCATGCAGGTCCAGGACCACATCCTGTCGCCGAGGTTCGGGGGACCGATAATCGGCGCAATCCGGGACTTCATCAGCGGCGCTTACCTGCTTACCCGCAGTAAACCCGAAGTAACGTACCTTACGAAGAAGGACGTATGCGAGCTTCTGGTCGCGGCTGGCTACAAAGGCCCATTACCTGACCCCGTGAAGACTAAGCCTCAGTCCTTGTGGAATGGGAAACAGATATTCAGCCTCTTCCTGCCCAAGGACCTGAACTACACCCTGAAAGCGAGCATCTGCCAAAACTGCAAGGAATGCCTACGCACTGAATGCAAGTACGACGCCTACGTCGTCATAAAGAACGGCGAGCTGATAAGCGGTGTAATCGACAGGAACTCGATAGGCGCGGAAAAATCCGAAGGCCTACTTCACAGGATTATCAAGGACTACGGAACGAACGAGGGGCGGGAATTCCTCAACAAGATAAGCCGCCTATTGGCGGAATTCGTGTCGCTTCGAGGCATGTCGTACTCCTACGACGAACTGGACCTCACGCCGAACGCCCGGCAAAAGATCCAGCGGACAATTAAACACGCAGAGAAGGAAGTGGACAAGTTAACCGAGGAGCTGCGTGAAGGAAAACTTGAGAGACTGCCCGGGCAAAGTCTTGACGAGTCGTTCGAGATTTACGTCATGGACGAGCTGTCGAAGGCGAGGGAGAAGGCGGGCGAGGCGGCTGACTTGGACTTCGACATGAACAACGCCGGAGTCATCATGACGAGAAGCGGCGCCCGAGGCTCAACCATGAACATCGGCCAGATGGCTGCTTGCCTCGGACAGCAGTCCGTGCGCGGAAAAAGGATCATGAGGGGCTACCTCGACAGGGCTCTGCCCCACTTCAACGCCGGCGACCCGTCCCCGAAGGCCAGGGGATTCGTCAACTCCTCGTACAGGGACGGCTTGGACCCGGTTGAGTTCTTCTTCCACGCCATGGGCGGTCGCGAGGGTCTCGTGGATACCGCAGTCCGTACCCAGCAGAGCGGTTACATGCAGAGGCGACTGATTAACGCGATGGAGCACCTCCGCGTCGAGTACGATGATACCGTGAGGAACTCCATTGGGGACATCGTGCAGTTCAAGTACGGCGAGGACGGGGTTGACCCGGCTCGGAGTGACCACGGGAAGGCGGTGAACGTCAGCAGGCTCGTTGACCAGATCGAGCTTTCCGTGGAGAAAGGGACAGCAGCTTCAGTCGAATTCATCAACGAGCAGCTAGAAGGCGTGAAGGACCAGCTGACGCCCTTGCTCGTGAGGGAGCTCAGGGAAAACCTCGAGAGGGCGAAGCTGCCTAAGGAGGGTGTGAAACTCGCTGTCAAGCGTACGGTTGAACACTACAAGCAGGCTCTCGTCGAGCCGGGCGAAGCCATCGGCATAATCGCGGCGCAGTCAATCGGCGAACCCGGCACCCAGATGACCCTGAGAACGTTCCACTACGCGGGCGTCAAAGAGCAAAACGTTACGATTGGGCTACCCCGCCTGATCGAGATTGTCGACGCGAGGAGAGAGCCATCAACGCCGACCATGACGATCTACCTCGAGAAAGGGAGCGCCAAGAACCTTGAGAAGGCGAAGGAGGTCGCCCGCAGAATGCTTTACACCACGATCCAGGACGTCGCAGAGACGCTGTACCTGAACCCCGAATCCGAAGGCGTGGTCGTCGAGTTCGACCCGAACAAGCTGAAAGACCGCGGCACAACGATAGACGCGGTGTTCGAGTCCCTCAACCTGCCGAAGTACTCGGTAAGGCTCGAGGACAACAAGGTTTTCGTCGAGTCCAAGAAGCCAGTCGCTTCGAGAAGGCTGCTGGACCACGTTTCAGCGCATCACGTACTCGGTGTCTCAGGGATAAAGAGGGTCCTAGTCATGGAGGAGAAGGGCGAGTGGGTCATCAGGACTGACGGGTCAAACCTCACTAAGGTTCTCGAAATCCCTGGAGTCGACCCCACGCGGACCACGACGAACAACATTCACGAAATCTCCAAGACCCTAGGGGTGGAGGCTGCCCGGAACGCCCTCATTTCGGAGGCGGCAGGCGTCCTCGACGAGCAGGGGCTTGACGTGGACTTGAGGCACATCATGCTTGTGTCCGACATCATGGCTGCGACGGGCAACGTCCGGCAGATCGGAAGGCACGGAGTCAGCGGCGGGAAGTCCAGCGTCCTCGCGAAGGCGGCGTTCGAAATCACGGTTCCGAACATCGTCGACGCAGCGGTCAAGGGGCAAAACGACCTGCTTAAGGGAGTAACCGAAAACGTAATAGTCGGCCAGTCCATACCCATTGGGACTGGGCTTGTGGAAATTTACATGACCGCAGCGCAACCTGAAACCTCATCGGCACAACCTGAGACCAAGGAGGAGAAACCGAGTGGCTGACCTAAACACTTCGCTGGCAATCGCTGTTAAGACGGGTAAAGTCTTGTTTGGGGCAAACTCCACCATAAATAGCGCCATGAGCGGAAAGGTTCAACTCGTCATCGCGGCGTCCAACTGCCCCAAGAAGGTGCGCGAGGATCTCGAGCACTACTGCAAGCTCTCGAAGATACCGTTCCTAGCCTACCCCAAGACAAGCGTGGAGCTTGGGAGGGTGTGTGGCAAGCCGTTCGTTGTCTCGGCGATGGCGATCAGGGACCACGGCGACTCTGACATAGTCAAGATTGCGGAGGACCGCAATGTCTAAAGGCATAAAATTCACGAACCGAGAGATGAGGTTCATCGCCCTATTCGAAAGCATGACGGGCGCGACGGTCAGAGACTGCATCGTGGACGAGGACAACGAGCGAGTCATCTTCATAATCAAGGAGGGCGACGTCGGGATGGCGATCGGGAGGAGGGGAAAGAACATCTCGAACCTCGAAAGGATGACGGGCAAAAAGCACGAAATAATCGAGTTCTCGGAAGAGCCATCGCAGTTCATCAAGAACGCCCTGAAGCCTGCCAAGCTCAAGGAGATACGCATTTCCGAGAGGCCTGACGGCAAGAAAATAGCCGTAGTGTCGGTTGACCCCCACGACAAGGGGATAGCGATTGGCAAAAACGGCAAGAACGCCGAGAGGATAAGGTTCCTGGCGAAGCGTTACTTCGACATCAACAACGTCTCCATCATGTAGCGCCCTTCAGCCAGACCGCGGATGATAAAGTCACATGCCTATCAGAACGGTAACAGAAACGTTTAAAATGAAGAACCACGTTCGCTGTAATGCAAAACCGAAACAAGGATTGAAAGAAGCACCAAGGGTGGAACAATGGGAAAATCGCCTAAGGGCAAGTTCGCGGCGAGAAGTCTCCAGAGGAAAAGGAAGAAGCTCCGCTGGAGCAACATCAACTACTCCCGCCGCATACTCAGGCTGGACATCAAGTCTGACCCCCTCGAAGGCGCCCCCATGGCCCGCGGCATCGTGCTCGAGAAGGTCGGCCGCGAGAGCAAGCAACCCAACAGCGCGATCAGGAAGTGCGTCCGCACCCAGCTCATCAAGAATGGCAAGGTCATCACGGCCTTCCTACCCGGTGACGGCGCTCTGAACTCCGTGGACGAGCACGACGAGGTCGTCGTCGAGGGCATCGGCGGATCAAGGGGAGGGGCGATGGGCGACATCCCCGGAATCAGGTGGAAGGTCAGCACCGTCAACGGCGTCTCCCTGAACGAACTGGTACTGGGCAGAAAAGAAAAGCCCCTTCGCTAAAAATTTTCTAAGAATATTAGTAGACGGTTCAGTTTTTCTTTTTTTTATAGCGGGTTTAGGGTCCACGTCATCAGGGAGACTTTTGCGACGATTTTCGCCTTTTCCCTTTCGTTCGTGTATTCGATTGGGAAGTGCTTCTTGACGGGCACGATTATGAGGTGCAGTATCCTGCTGGCAGCGTCGTCCCAGATTTCGATCATGTCCTTCTTTATCTCGAGCTCGGACTTCGTTTTGATCACCTCGTAGACGTTGTCGAAGTCGGCGCTTGTTTTCGACAGTAGGATGCGGTCGTCGAGCTTAAGGGCGTAGACGTCCATCTTCTCTACCCCGATGTACTGCATTATCAGGTCGTAGATGCGGTTAATGTCGGACTTCACGTCCGTGATGGCGCCGTAGTTGCTGTCGGACCTGAGGAAGCTCTTCACCAGCGTCCTCACGAGGTTGGAGACGTCTACGGTTTGCTCTGAAAATTCGCCCTCGACCTTCTTCCTAAGCGACGAGTCGCCCTCAGCCGTCAATGGAGGCTCACTTTTTAGAACATTTGTCTCGCAGTCTAGTATAGACAATGCTTGTTTTCGGAATAAAACGTTTATCATGCCGAGGTTCCGACGGCAAATCCATCCGGAAGAAAAACTATCCGAACGAACACCAAGCCTCTGTCTTCGGCCAAGGCAAGACGCGACAGAAATGACATAAATATCAAAAACGAGCAATGACCTGAACAAGAAGCATCGCAGGTGAGGAAGGTGGCTCTGAAGGCGCCGTTCATGGGAACGTCGGGCGGAGTCTCGTCCGAGCATCCACTCGCCTCCATCGCGGGACAAAAAATCCTCTCGGAAGGCGGCAACGCGTTCGACGCAGCTGTCGCCACGAGCCTGACGCTGTCAGTTACACAACCGAGCCTTGGTTCGCTGGGCAGCGACCTCTTCGCCCTCCTCTACGAAGCGTCAACCGGGAAGGTGCACTGCGTCAACGCGAGCGGGTGGGCTCCGAAGAGGCTAAGCCTCGAAACCCTGAGGAGCGAAGGGCTGGACAGCATTCCAGCGGGGTCGCCCCACGCCGTCGTGGTCCCGGGCGTGGTCGACGGGTTGAACAAAATCCAGCGGAAATTCTGCACCTTCGAATTCAGAAGACTCGCGGAAGACCCCATCAGGATAGCGGAGGAAGGGTTCCCCGTTTCCTTCGGTCTGCACAGGGCGATACGGAACAGCACATCGAGGCTGACGGAGCCACTGGCGAAGCAGCTCCTCTTCAGAGGCGGAGAGCCGCTTGCGCCGGGCGAGCTGTTCGTTCAGAAGTCTTTGGCTGAGACCCTCAAGAGCGTCACTTCTGACCCTCGTGTCTTCTACGAGGGGTGGGTCGCTGAAAGAATGTGCGAGTACCTTGGAGCCAAGGGCGGCGTCCACGGCGTCGACGACTTCGCGGAGTACGAAGCCGAGTGGGTCGAACCCTTGAAGGCCGCGTACAGGGGCTTCGACGTGTACGAGGTTCCTCCGAACAGCCAAGGCGCGACGACCCTCATGCTTCTCAACGTCCTCGAAAACTTCGACGTTGCCGAGCTGGGAGCCTTCAGCGGCAGAAGGGTTCACCTGTTCGTGGAGGCGGCCAAAAAAGCGTACGCGGATAAGAACCTCTACCTCGCTGACCCCCGTTTCGTCGAGATACCGTTGGAAGAACTTCTTTCGAAAAGCCACGCTAAGGAGCTGTCTGAAAGCGTAAGGTTTGACGCCGTGTCCGAGGGTGGTCCTTTGAGGCCTGGGGACACGACCAACTTCGTCGTCTTCGACAAGCTAGGGAACGTCGTCTCAGCCATCCAGAGCATCTACTACAGCTTCGGGTCAGCCCTCGTGGAGCCGAAGACGGGCGTCTTCCTCAACTGCAGGGGCACCCACTTCACCAAAACTGGGGCGAATAGGCTCAAGCCCAGGAAGAGACCTCTGCACACGCTGTCCTCGGTCATCGCCACATCCAAGGAGGACGGGGTGTTCGCGTTCGGAGCCAGCGGCGGAGACTACAGGCCCCAGCAGCACGTCCTGTTGTTGACGAACCTCGTGGACTACGGCATGAGCCTGCAGGAAGCCGTCGACTCTCCGAGGTTCCTGTGGGACGGAGGCAAAAAGGTAATCGTCGAAGAAGGATTCAAAGGTCTCCGCGGTTTAGAAAAAATGGGTCATGAAATTGTTCGTCAGAGGTATCCCGGCGGGACAGGCGTAGCCCACTGCGGCGCGAGAAAGGGCAAGGTGTCTGTGCTTTCTGCCGACGTGAGGGGGGACGGTGTTGCCGTGGGACCGAACACCTAGCCATGCACAGTCATTGAACAGACTTCGCAGAACAATGTTTTTAAACAATTTGCGCGTTTAGTTGCTGATGGTGGAACAGAAATGCACGTCGCAGTTTGTGGGGAACTGGGCTCCGGGTGCACCGAGGTCGGGCAGATTCTTTCGGAGATGCTGAGGATAAAGGTCATCAGCTCAGCCTCTGTCATTAAGAGCATAGTTATCGACTTCAGAGCCGTCGACCCCGACGAGTCCTTGGGCGAGTTCGAGAGGCACGTGGCCTCGGGCGAGGTTGACCTGGACAAGATGATTGCAGGCGAAATTGACGACCTGCTGGAGCAGGGCGACACCATTGTGGAGGGGCGGTCGGCGTTCATGCTTCTCAAGAAGCGTGGTGTCCTCAAGGTTCTGCTGGTCTCGCCACTTGAGACGAGGGCGAAGCACATCGCGAAGACCCGCAAAATTTCAGTCGAAGAAGCCGAGGAAGCCATCCGGGTGAGTGACGGCGAAAGGCAGCACATGGTCGACAAGCTGTTTAAGAGCAACTGGCTCGACCCGCACAACTATGACTTGGTCATCAACACGGGTTCCAGAAGCCACAAGGAAGTGGCGGAGCAAATTTACGATGACCTTAAAAAGAGGCAGACAAACTCCTCCTAGGTCCTCCGCCTCGTCCAGTTCGTAACCTTTTTGGCAAAAAACGAATAAACAACCTCCATCATTGACCGAGCATGGTTTATTACGTGGCCTACAGACCGCCACTCAGCGCCGAGAACCGCAGGCAGGTAGAGGAACAGCTTAGAGCCTTGGGTTGTAGACAGATACGCGGATTTTTTTGGGCAATCAACAAGCAGGACCTGCCAGCGGCGAGGACCATCCTCCAAAAATGTTCGTCCGTGCTTCTGAGGAGGACGCGTGAGATAAGGAAGCCCGACCTCGCGAACGGCGGGGAGCAGAAGGAGCTCGGCAGCCTCATCGTCATAGCTTACAAAGCCGCGAGGGACGTGAAGAAGGAGAAGGTGAGGAGCTGGCTTAGGAGGGCGCCTTGCCTCCGCTTGAGCCCCGGGGTATGCGCGTTTCCGCACAGGCGGTTCTTCGACAAGAAGGGGAGGCTTGTGAACGCGGGCGGCTTCTGGGAGCTGGTCCGCCAGTTCGACGAGAACGCGGCAATCGTCCCCCGTCTGGTCGTCGTGAATTCGAAGGCGGTGGACAGGCTCGTTGACGAAACTGGGAAACGAGTCGTTAAGGAAACCGCCAAAATCGTCGAAGGGTACAAGACCTTGTACAGGAAGGCAAGCCGCGACGGAATTGACAGGCAGCGTGCGCTGGAAATGGCGAGGAAGATTCGGAGGAGGTTCGTGACTGTGAAGAAGGTC
>Ga0172366_10004018_pt1 | contig 11598 bp, 10 predicted proteins | sample LakKivSesite69cm_FD_114533 | JGI IMG/M metagenome (GOLD analysis project Ga0172366, IMG submission 114533) | Sediment microbial communities from Lake Kivu, Rwanda - Sediment site 69cm | ecosystem: Environmental > Aquatic > Freshwater > Lake > Sediment | place: Rwanda: Western Province, Lake...
CAATGTCCAAAACCGCAATGCATCGCGGGCTGCCCGGTGGAGGTTTGCATTCCTGAATTCATTAAGCTGCTCAAGGAAGGCAAGTATGAGGAAGCGGCAAGGAAGGTTAAAGAGAAGAATGCTTTGCCTGCGATTTGTGGGCGAGTGTGTCCGCAGGAAGAGCAATGCCAGAAATTCTGCATCATGGGCAAGGTCGGCGAACCTGTAAGTGTTGGTAGGCTTGAACGTTGGTTGGCTGATTGGGAGAGACATAAAGGTGTTAAGATGCCGGAAAAGGCAGCGCCAACGGGCAAGCAGGTTGCGGTTATCGGTGCTGGTCCTGCGGGGCTTACGGTTGCGGCTGACTTAGCGAAGCTTGGGCATAAAGTTGTGATTTTTGAGGCGCTTCATCTTCCGGGCGGCGTGCTGGTTTACGGGATTCCAGAGTTTCGTCTGCCAAAAAGTATTGTTCAGGCTGAGGTGGATTATGTTAAGAAGTTGGGTGCTGAACTTTGCACTGGGTATCTTGTCGGCAGAATCTATACTATTCCAGAGCTGCTTAAACGTGGGTTTGACGCGGTTTTCATAGGCACCGGTGCAGGGTTGCCTGCGTTTTTGGGTTTGCCCGGAGAGAATCTTGGTGGGATTTATTCTGCAAACGAGTTTTTGATCAGGGTCAATCTGATGAAGTCTTTTGCCTTTCCAGCGTACGACACGCCGATACGGATTGGAAAGCACGTTGTAGTTATTGGCGGCGGCAACGTGGCTATGGATTCAGCGCGTTCAGCATTACGCTTGGGCGCTGAAGAGGTGTGCATTGTTTATCGTCGGTCAAGAGAGGAAATGCCAGCGAGGCATGAGGAAATTGAGAACGCGGAGGAAGAAGGGATACTCTGCAAGTTTTTGGCCAATCCGACACGGTTTATCGGCGACGAGAAAGGATGGGTGAAAGCGATGGAATGCGTTTGTATGGAGCTTGGTCCTCCAGATGAGTCTGGGAGGAGGAGGCCGATTCCGGTTAAGGGTTCAGAGTTTGTGATGGACACTGACACGGTCGTTGTTGCTGTTGGAAGGACGCCTAACCCGATTATTCAGAGCACTACTGAAGGATTAACTGTCACAAAGTGGGGCACAATAGTGGCAGATGAGAATGGAAAGACAAGTATTGAAGGTGTTTATGCAGGCGGGGACATAGTGACGGGCGAAGCCACTGTAATAAGCGCAATGGGGGCAGGCAAGAAAGCAGCAAAAGCAATACATGAATACCTGATGAAAAAAAGTGAAATAATACCGAATTCGCGGTGACAACTAGCACGCCTGATCGGGAACGACGCAATGCTTTTAGAGAATAGGATCGCGCGCCAAACGAGTTGTTAAGGTCTCGTTCGATTGATGCTTTGAAACATCCGAATTTCAAATTCCGTCTCTTTTTTTCTTTCAAGCCTTCGCACGATCGATCGAGACAGTATTAGAAAAAAGGAAGTTAAAATGAGCTTACGCGCTAAAAGCTTGCTGAAAAAAACAGTCGCTGACTTGTTCAGCTATCCAAGTAACGAAGTCCGAAAAAATAATAATGAAGTGAGCTAGAATGAATATCAAGTCATGGAAGGTGAAAATACGGAAAGATTCAGTGAAAAAGGGATCAAATGGGATTTAAATAAGAGAGCTTCTGAAAGCATTTTTCAGCTAATAGGTAGGACACCGCTCATAAGGTTGAAGGGAATACCTGAGAAAGCAGGTGTTGCAGCAAAAATACTCGCAAAATTGGAATTCTTTAATCCCACTGGAAGCTTAAAAGACAGAATTTACTACGAAATGATAATAAAAGGAATCGCCTCCGGTGAACTGAAACCAGGCATGACAATTATAGAAGCTTCAACCGGAAACGCAGGAATTTCTTGTTCGTTCATAGGACATCTGCTCGGCTATAAAGTCACAATTGTCATGCCGAGAGGAATGAGTAAAGAAAGAAGAAAAATGATTGAAGCATTTGGAGGTGATGTAATATTGACAGAAGGCGCAGAAAGCGATGTGGATCTTGACATCAAAAAGATTAAGGAAATCATTGACGCAAACTCGGGCAAATACTGGTGCCCCGATCAATACACAAATCCTGATAACCCAAAGGCGCACTTCAGAACTACTGGTCTGGAAATTTGGGAACAAGCAAAAGGAAAAATCGACTGCTTCTTAGCTTCCGTAGGCACAGGCGGCACACTAACCGGAGTGAGTAAATTTCTGAAAAAGAAAAATCCAAATATCTGCCTTTATGCCGTTGAGCCAGCTGAAGCGCCTATGTTGACGAAAAGGAGATGGGGGTCTCACAAAATTGAAGGAATTGGTGATGGATTTATTCCAAAAAATTTGGATTTGAGCCTAATTACAGGAATAATTGCAACAACCTCCGAAGAAGCGATGGAAATGGCGAAAAATCTGGCGCTGACGGAAGGAATTTTCTGCGGAATATCATCAGGCTGTAACATAGCTGCAGCGGTGAAAGTTGCTCAAAAACATCCAGAATTCAAATCAATTGCGACGATGATAAATGATTCAGGTCAAAGATACTTCTCAACAGAGCTTTGCGGGGAAAAAAAGGATCTAGAAATACCTGTCCGAGAGCATCAACTTGATCGATACACGACAACAGAATTAAACAGATACCAGGCAAAATGGGAGATAATAGAATAGGATATGGAGGCAAATCATTGAGAGAGATCAAGGACGCAGTCTACTACACTAAAAAATTCGTTCAGATTCATAGTTTATCAGGAGAAGAGAAAGAATTAGCCTTCTATATCAAGGACCTTTTAGATGAATTTGGTCTGGACAAGGTTTACATAGACGAACTTGGGGATTTTATTGGTTTCGTCAAAGGAAGATCTTTACATCCTCTAGTTATGTTGGAAGGTCATATGGATCACGTCGAACCAGGAAACCTCGAGCTGTGGAAATATCAACCTTACTCGGGTAAAGTGATCAATGGGACGATTTTTGGAAGGGGAACAGTTGACATGAAAGCTTCTCTCGCATCTATGGCCTTCGCGGCAAGAAAGGCCACAGATAAAGAGCATGATGGGACACTCATGCTTTGTTTCGTTGTCCACGAGGAGACCATAGAAGGAACAGCGATAAAGCACGTAATCGAAAAGGAGGTGAAGGAAGTACCAGATTTAGTTGTTCTCGGAGAGGCCACAAACCTGGATTTGGGCATAGGGCACAGAGGAAGAGCGGTTATCGACGTTGAACTAGGCGGGAGAACTGCCCACGCAAGCATGCCAGAACACGGTATAAATGCTCTCCACGCCTCTTCCAAATTGATCAGTTACGTTGAGGAAGAATATAGTCCTAACTTACCTTTTCATGAAAGACTTGGAAAAGCGACTGTTGCAACCGTAGGTTTAGATATTTCACCAAGAGCAGGGCCACAAATACCGGACAAAGCAAGAATACTTTTTGATCGACGCGTAGTTCTGGGCGAAACTGAAAACGGGATCCTTAGGCCAATAAAGGAAAAAGTTAATGAGCTCGTAAGGAAGGGAATGGTTTTAGATGGAACAACAAGCATCCTTGAAGCAGAAGTGCAATGCTGGACAGGCACAAAGCTGAGGATGAAGAACTTCTTTCCTCTGTGGCTAATCAGCGAAGATGATGTCATTAAGAAGATACTCAGCGGCATATTGGAGAGAGGGCTCCACGCTACTCCCCGAGTTTGGAAGTTTAGCACTGACGGTGTTTACACCTTCGGCCTAAAGAGAATTCCGACGGTCGGAATAGGACCTGGAGAGGAGGCTTTAGCTCACCAGCCAAATGAGTACTTGCATACGAAGGATATAGAAAAGGCAGTGGAGGCCTACACGGCCATAGTTGAGAGCTTCATTTCGTGATTCTGAAAACCGACGTAAGATGGATTTGAACACTTTCAGGCATCAATCCGTGCGCGCATGAAAGTTAACATGAAGAAACAGAATGCTCATCAATTGAGAAAAGCTTGTGGAGAAATGAACAGAAAAGAGGGCAGAAACGCAACATTGGACCAGTCACCTTTGTAAGGCATGCTGAGAACGTATGTTGCAAGAAAGGCGTGCTACTAGCTTATTGCAATATTGTTTGCCTTAGGAAGGGCTTGCTTTTTTCTAAGAGGTGCTACAATATGTTAAAGGTGAGAGAGATCTTCGATGGAAACCGTAGCAGATTACAGATCATAGCCGAGATTCTGAGAGAGTTGCGCGCGCCTCTATAACATTCTAGTCGGGAAATCACGAGCGAGCTATTCAAAATGAACGCGCGCTCAACGCAAGGGCATTTACTCTTCTTTTGCTGCGCCTTCTGTGTAAACACTGACAACTTTTTCCTGTTCTTTTTTATTTCTACGACTTCTTGAGTGAATGTCAAGTGAGAGCATCAAATCATACGGGATCGAGAGATATGCCACGGCTAGAATTGGATTGTCAAGTAGCATTGCTAGACCAGACAAATTGTCGATTGGATCATATCCATAGCTTGTCAGCAGATCTTGAACGAAAAAGGCCAAGAATGTTAGCGTCAGGCAGACCAAGAACTGAACAAGTACACTTCTTTCTTTTCCGAGAATAAATGAGGGAATGACGGAGGATAGAACGAAAACCCATGCAAAGGCATAAACGAAAATTATCATATCGATTCTCGACATCAGCCATCCCTCAAGAGCAGGCCAAAACGTAGCGAAGCGTGTTACCACGGTTGTCACGGCTGTTTGCGTAAAAAACTGGTAGCTAACCATCAAGATCCAAGCAAAAGAAATGTACAACGGTGTTGCCAATGCAGTCTTTCCCATTTTTCCCCGCCCTCGTGGTATAATATAGGTATCGTATATCTTAAGTGTTATTGCTCCCAGATCTGGAACACAAAGCAAACGACTCTTGCCTATCGACGATTCTTATTTTGGCGCGCCTAGTATTACTCAACACTATAATGAGCTTGCATCAGGATCGAAACCAGTGAGAGCAGAGACTGTAGAGAACTAAGAGGTTGCGGAGAGGTTGGCTCAAGAGCGCGCGTGCACCGTGAGAATTCAAAGATGGCTTCTAACTTTCTAGTTCATGACCGCCAAAAATTCAACAAACCTGCTTTTTCTTTGCCCTAGAAAGTGAAACTGAAGTTATCTCCTACAAAATATTGATCACGTGCTATGTCAACAGCGGGTGTATGGCAAGATTTCTTTTACCGTGTCTTTGAAGGCTTTGTTTACATCCTCAATGTAGATACTCCTGCTCTGAATACCTTTTTGAACTGCTCCAGCTGCCACAAAACATGCACCTATTGTCTCACTTATCGGAGTGGGCTCGGGGAATACTATCAATGCTAAACCAAGTTTTATGAGTCTTGATTTACTACCGTCACGCCACAGCTTCTTCGTTGTCTTCACTTCTTTGACTGTTCCCTTCACGGCATTCAGCAAGTCAACGTACCCTTCCCCCAATTCATTCAAAGTTTCTGCGGTAGTCTTGATTTCCTGCTTGTTCAACGACCTCACCTTTTACTCTTAGATAGAACTGTTTCAGCAGAAATACTTTGAAGCCTTCGGCCATCATATCCGAATCTCGTTTCTCACAACAGATCTGCATTTTCTCAGCAAAGGCATTCAATTGTTGCAGCTTCCTCTCAAGGTGGTTTTGCAGCAACCAGTAAAAGCGTGCGTGCTGAAAAGAAAAGTGTAGCAATACGATTAATGATTGACATCATCACAAGTTCTGTCTTCGATTGAATTGTGTGAAGCAGAGAGACTGCAGAGAACTAAGGTTAGAAAGAGGTAGGCTTGAGCGTGAAGTGCTCGTAGATCAGAAGTCGTCTTTGCGCGCAACATCTATGTTTTCGCCTGCATTTCTCTAAGTTCCTCTATCCGCCCTTTCACAATTCGGATAATTTCGTTCCTAAGCATCTCTCCATGAATTTCTTTTCCTATCCTACCTATCCTTCTAGAAAGCTCTGAATCACCTATGATGTCTCTCAACCACTTCTCAAAGTCCTGACGAGGAAAATGAAAGTTAATGGAGCGAATATCTACTGTGCGCAACTTTTCACCAAAGTCCGTTAGGTCTGTTGCAACCTTCCCGGTAGAATCTCCGGGAGCTTTGAAGAAATGAAATCCTTCGTGGCTGGGAACAGTTCTCAAAATCTTGGAAACAGCTGCCTTGTCTAAAACCGCTTTCTTATCCTGAGGTTTTTTCATCATACCAAAACAAACTCTGACAGAATACTCAGTGAAGCACAATTAAAGACTCTGCGCTATCTATGCACCAGACTTATAACATTGGAAGTGCTATCACATGTCCTAATCTTCAGTTTTCAGTTTCTAAATTCTAACCAAGGAGAAATCTTAGATTCTTGATCTTTCCCTCACTTAGAAATTAGGCCATTTTAGAAAATATTCTGTTACCTTGATTGATGACAGTTTCGAAGCTTGGAATTGAGGAGTTAGTGCGTTTTCAACAATCTACTATGCGCGCGCCAGTAATCTCAAATAGATAGCTTTCAGTTTATTAGTTTTGGAGTGGGGCTTACTTCATGTCTCTGGATGATATCGTCATTTACGGAGCCGGATCCATCGGTTCTGCAATCGGCGGTTGGATAACCCCAAGCTACCCGAATGTCTACTTGATTGCCCGGGGAGAACAGGCAAAGGTAATGAAAGAACAGGGTCTCACCCTCTATCGGGTGACAGATCAGAAGCCCGAAGCGGTTGCTGTCAATCTTGTCGATGACCTTGCAGAAGTCCCTAGTGCGAAAGTGTTGATTCTTGCTGTGAAAAACTATGATCTTGAGGAAGCTGCAAAAGATATCTCTTCAAAACTTGATGATGAGGCGATAATTGTTGCCTTGCAAAATGGCGTAGAAAACCAGCGTATTTTGCCGAAACATTTTTCGAAAGTGATTTATGGAGTTGTCGGTTTCAGCGCAATGATAGTGAAGCCGGGTGTAGTCAAATACCAAAGTCGAGGACCAGTATATCTAGGAACCGTCGACAACGAACTTAAATATTCGATAGAAGAAATATACCAAACATTCAATCAGGGCTTCGAGGCAGAGATCACTCACAGACTTCAAGACACCGTCAACTGTAAAATCGTTCTGAACTTGACAAACGCATTATTCACCTTGGTCGGCCTAAACTATCGAGAAATCTCATCATACAGCAAACTTGCTACAATAGCCAGTAAACTGCTAAATGAGGGGATAGACATAATCCAAGCGGCAGGCTACAAGGAATATCCGATGAAGAATTATCCCTCATGGAGAACCCTACGATTAGGCCTGAAACTGCCTTCTTTCGTAAGGACACGTGTCCTGGAAAGAAGCGTGGAACACGCCATCGTGAACAGCATGGGCCAAGATGTCCTGCTGAAACAAAGAAAAGAGACAGAATTGGAGTCTCTCAACGGGTACATACTCAACATGGCAAATTCTATTGGAATCGAAGCTCTATACAATAGGGCCCTCTATGATTTATGCAAAAGCGAGTTCAATCGGTCAGACTTTCAGCCCATATCCATTGAGAGAGTTTGGGACAAACTGAACCTAAGCTCCAAATAATTTCACTATAGAATAGAGCGCGCTAATCTGCCTAAAGTTTTGGGTTGGGTTTGGGGTAAGAATTTAGTAGGAGAGAGATAAAAGTTAAATGGATGATGAACATAATAGGAATAATGTCGAGGGGGAAAGAATTATGCCAATAGTCGAGATAACTGGTCCAAAGTTGCCTCAAGACAGCAAAGACCGAATAGCCAAGGGAATCACGGAGGTTATTGCCAAGGAAGAGAAAGCGGTTTACAAAATCGATACAACATCGATCACAGTCGTGATCTTCCGAGAGATCCCTGTGACAGACCTGTATTTAGGGACTGAAAGGCTACCCAAGGTTCTGGAGAAACTTCCGAAAGCTTAGCAACTTCCTTCTGTTGCCTATCGTTCCTTTTTTTCTATTTTTTGTGTTTTTTGTTATTAGATGTTTAATCGTCGGTTGGTTTCTCTTTCTGATTTTTTATTGCGCGCGCTGAAAAACGACGGAGCCTACGAACTTTAACAGGCAAAAGGACTCCAAGTTCTCACTGCAAATCCTATCAGCATAGGCTTCAATCAAGGCGCTCAGAAAAAACGAGGGCGGCCCATCAACTATAACAGCCTCCCACCTCACAAAATTGACATAAGTAGCGCTATCAGAATAAGCGCGCTACGGTTTTTCAAACATCTGCGCTATTTCAACAGCGGCCTCGATACTTCTTCTAAGCTCACTCATCCTCGGTGACACATTTCTATAGTACTCTACTACGCCCCTGTCCCTTGTCCTTAACAAAATCAGATTGGTTGGGTAGAAATAGTGACCAAACACATCTTTGCACCGTAAAGTTTCTTTGTCCTTCTCAGTAGGATGCTTAACGTGAACTCGAACAAAAACCACCCGTTTTCCATGTTTCTCTGCCGTGCTTTTCGCCAATTCATCCATCTTTGGTTTCTGTCTTTCACATGCTGGACATCTGTCTTTGCTGATTGCAACAACATAGACTCTTCCAACCTCGGGAGCCAAAAGATCCATGTAAGATTTACCAGTTTTCGAAATCTCTTTCTCAAGCTCGGTAAACTCGATACTGCGTACTGACATGAAGCTTCATCTGCGAAAAAGAATATTTAAACAATTGCCAATACTTTATGCGCAGCGTAGTGATTGAGTTCGCTCACTTAGCCTGCCTCTCTTTTTTCTGGCTCATGAACCAAAAATAACATGATGACGGATGAAGGAATCAGGGCTGTAAGCATTAATAGAAACGGAAGTTGTGGAGCAATAGAGTATATGATTCCGCCTGTAAGTAGCCCAAACGCCATAAGAACATAACCGAAGAATTGCGAGAATCCTATGACCTTGGCCCTGTTTTCCCTTGGAACAAGATCAGTCTGCAGTGAAGCAAACGAAGAAAAGAAGAGCAGCTGGCCGAGGCCTATCAAAGGCATTGCGATGAACAACCTTGTCAAATCCCCATACACAAAGAGCAGTATGGCCGGGACAAAAACCACATGTGAAAGAAGTAAAGGAGCCTTTCTGCCCACTTTGTCAATCAGCTTACCCGTTGGAATGGCCGCAACAATCATCGAAATGAACAACACAGTTGACACCAAAGCCCAATCAATCTGACTTAATCCAAGCACACTTTTTTCTCCTTCAACAACATAAACCGAAAAGAAGAGCTGACCTAACGAAACTGCAAAAGTCACAATGAGATTGGCAACAGAAAGGAAAAGCACGGACCGAGGCAAGGTTTTCCAAACGGCAATGCTTTCCCTTATCGCTTGCGGATAAGAAGCCAACAAATCTCGAGGCCTAATCTTCTCCTCAGTCTTAATCGTCTCTTTCAACTTGCTTCTGAGGATTGCCGCGCCCAAGTAAAGCGACACCACTATGCCATAGGCTATTCGCATACCAATCGCACGTGTGAACACGGTTACAATTATGCCCACAACTATTGGCGCTGGCGTCGTCGCTACGTTAGCGATCAAGGTCGTCAAGGAAAACGCCATCCCCCGCTTCTCTGGAGGAGTTGAATCTGAGATCATGGCCATGAGCGCCGGCTGATAAAGCAAACAAAAGCTTCCGATCACGGCACCAACGAGTATCCATTCCCAACTTGGTGCAAACACGTGGAAAAGGAATGAAAAAGCCACTCCAAAAGTCAGCGTGGATATCAACCATCTCCTTCCATACCTATCCGCAAGATAGCCACCTGGAAACTGAACAACAGCCAGAGCCATGATAGAAGCAAACCCTATAAACCCAAGAACAGACGCTGAAGCACCAAGATCATACATAACAAAAGGCCCATAATACAACGTGGGCATTTCACTGGCGAAATCCATCAAAATCCAACTTACAACCAAAACTAAGTAATTTCCTCGAACAAAAGAGAACTCCTCACGAAGCCTAGCACCAATATTCATAATGTCTACCCAATGAGTTTCAGCAGCATAAACAATCACCGTCTAAAATACCTAGCGCATCTCACAAAACTGACAGGTCAAAAGAATTTCTGATTATCTGTTTGTTAGGTGAAGTTTTCTATTTCTAGGTACACTTTGAGGAAGTCGTTCCAGTAGAAATGAGATTTGGTTGAAATGTCTAACTGGTCGTATGAAGAGTAGTATTGATGTGCATTTTTTGGGAAGTATATGGAAAGCCCATAGGATCCCGGACAGCCAGGGTGCCAAGTCACCTTCCTCCCGCGGGGCAAATACCTCAAGTGTTCATATCGACCTGAGTCATGCCATTCAAGGATTACCGTTCTATTAATTACTTCCAAGAGATTACGTGCGTTGATTTTCACGTCTGGGTTAGTGATGTTATCATTGAAGTATATTAGCGACGTGAAATTATAGAGATCGACGTAACACCATTGAAGTTCCCCTGTCTTGAATTCCTGAGTCAGATTTCTACACGTCATTAATTCATCTCTGAAAACAGAATAGTTAGCGATCAGACTCGAGGACAAATTGTTCAGCGCTATGGTTAGCGCATCGACTTGACTCAGGTTTATAGCCGAAAGCGTCAGACGAGTGGTGGGCACTAGAAGTACATTGTCGCGTATGACGGTGTGATTTATATAGTAGTCTTTGTAGGTTTCAACAATCTTTCGGGCCAGCTCGGCTGCTTCCATATTTGGGTTGTTTGTAAGATTTTGCAGAACGTAGCGATATGGCCATCCATCTTCCGGAATGGTTTCCTCCGAACCCACCATCACAGCAGAATAGTTTCTAATCTGGTAAGCTACTTCGATCATTTGCATTAAGCAGGCATCAAATCCTATGAGATCTATGGGCTTGCCAACCTCATTTGCAATGGTGCTCAGCGCAGATTCAAGTTCGGCAATTGTAAGGTTTTCTATGGGCTCAGGCGGTAGAGATACCCCGTTCCAGTCCTTACACACTCCTTGAAACCCGAGACCATGGTCCCACAAAATAACACAATAGTTAGGCGCCGGAAAATTGGTGGTCGCCCACATAACAAAATCGACAAGGGTAGCAGGATCCCCCATGTTCACTTCGCCCAAGTCCTGTAGCATCGGTGATCCCATCGTATTTTCATCGTTGTCTTTCGATACAAGGTATCTACGACCTGAACTGTTTAGGCCGTCGATTTGTACGACAACTGCAACGTCCGAAGTTGAGCCTACCGTCTCCATCTCATTGAAATCCTTGAAGGCTTTGATTCCATAGGAACCTCCAAAGACACCCAAGTCTATGTCGTTGTCTGCCGCCATGTAAACCATAAATGTCCATTGTTTCTCTGGTGTTGTTAGAAGTTGATAACCTCTCCAGACCTCCGTAAAAAGATAAGCCACGACTATAAGACTGAGAACAAGTGCAAGTGCTAGGTATTTTTTAAACATCTAGTAGGTCTCCTCATTATATTTCCCGTTACGCGGTTTATATAAGAGTTTAAGATCGTCTAGTGGTCTCGGGCTCGCCCACAAGAAGGCGCGCATAAGTGTTCATTAATTGTTTTTCGGCTGTTTTCTTTTGTTGAAGCCTCTTTTTGGCTTAGTTAAGTTTTTAGGGGTGAGGGTGTGAAGGGATAGCTGAAAGAAGCTTTGTAGGAGG
>Ga0172366_10004019_pt1 | contig 11597 bp, 9 predicted proteins | sample LakKivSesite69cm_FD_114533 | JGI IMG/M metagenome (GOLD analysis project Ga0172366, IMG submission 114533) | Sediment microbial communities from Lake Kivu, Rwanda - Sediment site 69cm | ecosystem: Environmental > Aquatic > Freshwater > Lake > Sediment | place: Rwanda: Western Province, Lake Kivu...
AGACCACTCCCTCTTAACCTTATCAGAATCCACGTTGGTTTTGTTACCTAGATAAGTCGCAGCGGCATCTGCGACGGAGGCCCGGTCAGCTAAAATAACAACGGCACTGGCTATCCCCAAAGTGAAACTCCGCCCGCCAACACCACTGGTGCAAATACCACAGTCGCTCCTAACAGGCAGGAAATAGTCAACCTCCTTCCTACCAAGGTTCAGGCATAAACCCACCCCGATTTCCCCCTCTTCCCTGAGACGAATGGCAATGTCACCACCGTTGTTGACCATGATTTTAGTAGCTTTAGTGTTAAGCAGGTAATCTGCTACTAGGTCTGATGTAGCTCCGGCTACGGCTGCTAGCGGGGTAAGCTCGGGATCATTGATAACCTGGGCTGCTGAAATCATTTCCCTGACCACTTGTGGATAGCTATCTTCAGGCTTCAGGACTAAAGCCTTCTTTTTAATAACAGGAAGGAAGTTAGCCAGTTGTTCCAAAATTTTCAGGGCGTATTGTGCCCCATCAATGGCTGCGCTGGACAGAGGACAGCCATTGTGGGAAGTGGAGATGGTGGCATAGAGAGGTCCTGAGTCAACTAAGACTGTTCCTTCTTCAATAACCTTTATCATGGCCATTTTTTAATATATTGCTTTAGCTCTTCCAGCGTCTTGATTGATTCGGTATGCCCCCCGATTTCCAAGTAATCCTCCAGCTTCATAGTTATCTCTATTGGAACTACTATGGCTGGAGTGGGAATCCAGGAAAAGGCGTTTACCTTTACCTTCTCAACATCGACCATGAAGGTGATGTTCCCCCCGGGGAGGATAAAGGTGGAAGCTCCGCCCACGGTGAGAACTGCTTTATTGCTATGGACAGCCTGAGTTAGCCTGATGGGATAATTGGCTACCCCGGCACGCAGACTGCCACCGGCTCCCCCGATATAAATCCCGGAAACCCGTGATGGCTCACAACTGCTCAGGATTTGGTCGATAAATTGTCGTGCTTCGGCTGAAAGCGGTATCTCCTCTAACTCTCCCTTGGTGGTGATGCGGAACATGGCTGTCCTTTCCCCGGTGGTCTCGGTTATTAACACCGTCATTCCGGGATATGCCAATTTCATATCAATGGAGTCAATAACATCTCTGGGGTCTTCTATAGGGGTCCCTCCCCACCCCGTCCCAGGTTCGCCAAAATAACGCCCTGGGGTGCTTCTGCGAAATCGCAACCGAATGCCACTGGGTTTAGTGCCCAAAAATCTTCCCGCCTCATGTTCAGTAAATAAAGACGTAATATGAGAATCAAGTACAATGACCTCATCAGCCGCCTGCTTCATATAAGGAGCCAGCAGTCCAGCAGTGGCGCTGCCGCAGCCAATGCGCATCTTCTTGGTCTCTTCACCATCAATGATGGGGGGCTTTCCCACCTGTATTTCTAACTCAGGCCCCCCTTTAACCTTGAGCTTAACCATCTGCTTATTGGCCAGCTCAGTAATGCATCTTGCCACGGTAAACCCATCTCCTCCAGTAAGCCGATTTACCCCACCGATAGACAGTATCTTTGAGCCATACTCCTCGGTACAAAGATGTCCTACCACTCTTTTGTTGAACAGGATGGGGGTGGTCTCTTCGCCCAGATTGCGTTCGGTATCAATTTTGATCTTAATGCCGCTATAGGAGAGGGGGGCTTCGGTGACGGCGGTAATAACATCAACACCTTTTACTTTATGCTGGATGATGTGAGGCGCTGGCCGGTAGTCTGGATAGGTAGTTCCGGCACCAATGGCTGTGACCGGCGGTCTTCTAATAGCAGGGGCTGGTTCCTCGCCTATGACATCCTTAACATCTTCTAAGAGATGAAGCGGCACATTGCGGACTAATTTCCCTTCCCGGTTGGTGTAGCGGAAGCAGGCACCTGTTTTCCCGGTCTTAATCTGGCATTTGATGGGACAGCTATCACACTCAACTGTGTCAGGGATAGGCTCGGTTTCCGGCATTAAGGCTTCTGTTGGGCAGACTCGGGCGCAAGCCCCACATTCCACACAGTTTTCTCCAATGACGGCTTTTTTATTCACCACGGTGATAGCCTTAATGGGGCAAGTCTGAGTGCAAAGCACACATCCAATACACTGTTCAAGGTCAATCTTCACCAATAACCCCCTTCCTTGATATTCCCTGACCTTGGCTTATTTTTCAACCACTGCTCTGCGCTTTGGCGGGGGAGTATTTCGGCTGGCTGTTATCCGGATCTGACCATCAATAATAACCACGCTTATGCCAGGTATGTCACCGGCTTCAATAGCCTGAAGGGCATCCTCCCCTATTGACCCCATGGGGGCATCCATTAGCACTAGGTCGGCCTCAAGCCCCACTTTAATAGCCCCCCGATTTAGTTTATAAATGCGGGCGGTATTACCCGTAGCCATGGCAATGGCTTCTTCAGCCTTAACCCCACCCAGTGAGCAAATCAGGTTGAGGACACGTAAAAGTCCCAGCGGGATGACGCCAGTCCCCGAGGGAGCATCGTTACCAATGAGAATGCGGTGGAAGGCGTTAGCCTCCTTGGCTGTTTTTACAATTTGCACCGCTATCTTGGGGTTACCACAATGGACAATCTCAAAGGCGAGGGAGGTTTGCTTTATGATTTTGTCGACCTCTTCGGGAAAGATGGCGGTGGGACCACCATTAAGGTGGGCTACTACATCGGGGTCAGTGGCTATCACCTGCTCGGCGGTAACCGTGGTGCTTCCCGGGATAGATGTCCCGCCGGTATGCATCATCACCATCATCCCGTTCTTCTTAGCCCATCTTACCATAGGGGCGGCCTCCTCCGGCTGGTTAACCGAGCCTAAGCCGATTTCGCCAACATGGGTTACTCCTTGGGCAGCTAACTCGTCAAAATCTTTCTCCTTGAGCCCCTTTTCCAGAATAAGACCTCCGCCAAGCACCTTAACGCCACCGGGGCGAAGGTTTGCCCAGGACTTGGCGGCTAAGATAGCCAGCGCCTTGGTTCCAGCCACATCTCTAGGTCGACCCGGTAGATGGACTTCACCGGCTGAAATCATGGTCGTGACCCCACCATGAAGGGTGCTCTCAATAAAACCCAACTGGTTCTGGCGTGGCGTGAAGTCTCCAAGGACGGGATGGAAATGGGAATCGATAAGCCCCGGTGTTAAGGTGATTCCTTTAGCATCGATGACCTTCTCAGCGGTTACATCTAGCTCCTTCCCTTTACCAATCCTGGCGATCCTGCCGTCTTCTACTAGAAGCGCATCGGCATTAACGAGGGGATTTTTTATGTCACCAGAGACCATTTTGCCGATATTTTTGATTAGTAGCTTTGCCATGATGCTCCTCCTTTGATTCTTTTCATTAGAGCCCGTTCTATAACTATAGCTCCTTCATTATCCTAAACCCATCTTGAGGTTATCGTTTTCTGGCCTAGGAATAGCCTTACCGAGTCCATTCGGGAATGGGCTGTTCCGAAGAATGAGTCCCTCTTTGACGCCATAGGGAAGAAAGCGTATGGTTGGGGGATTCCCAGATTAATGCCGATATTTCCGACATCAACCTCACAGGCGAACTTGCGTGCGTTCTTGCCACTCGAAGTTATTATGCATGCTGAGTGTCCCAAATTCGTCTTGGTATTAATCCACTCTATAGCCTCATCCAAGCTTCTTGCTCTGATTAGATTGGCAACGGGACCAAAGGCTTCCTCTTTGGCAATCCACATATCAGGAGTAACATCTTCCAGTATTGTTGGACCGAAGAAGTATCCTTTAGGATAATCCTTTACCTTTTCGTTCCTGCGGTCAAGTATAATTTTAGCACCCTCCTTGAGCCCGGTGTCTACCCATTTAATGACCTTCTGTCTACCTTGCTCAGTGGTCAAGGGTCCTAGTTCTGTTTCCTCATCAAGCCCATAGCCGAGCTTCATCCTTGAGGATGCCCCTAGAAATCTATTTTTAACATCTTCATATACATTCCCCACTATAATAATGTTATCTGTACCAAGACAACGCTGTCCTGTCATGCCGTAACACCCTCTTAACAGATATTCAGCTACGGGTTCTAAGTCTGCATCAGGCATTATAACTATATGATTTTTCCCATTTCCATTAATCGAGGCTCTTTTCCCTAATTCTCCAGCTAATGTAAATAATTCCTTACCCACCCTTGTTGACCCTATGAAAGCAACACCTTTCACCTTTGGATGGGATAAAATCGCCCGATTTACCTCTCTCCCCTCCCTTCCTTGATGAATAAGATTATACACCCCAGGCGGGAATCCAACCTCTTCCGTTACTTTAGAAACCCAGTCTGTGGAAACAGGGGTTTGTGGACTCGGACTTACAATCACAGAGCATCCACAAGCAAGTGCATAGGGGACAAAGGATGACCAGGCATGCATCGGGATATTGCCTGGGGTAATAATGAGAAAAACTCCCAATGGCTCCCAGACAAGAGTCTCATCAATCCCACTTGCAAGTTGATTAACTTGCTCCCCTTTAGCTAAGGTATACATCGATGAGCAGGCTGATTCTATATTTTCAATAACTCTTCTTACCGAGCCTCTGGACTCTTCTATTGTCCTTCCATGGTCCTGGGTAAGCACTCGCGCCAGCTCTTCGAAATGCTCCTCAAATTTACCTCTGAGGTTCCACATTAACCGAGCCCTGTCCCGTAGAGGGACATCCCTCCATTTCCCAAAGCCTCTTTGAGCTGCATCCACCGCTGCCTCAATCTCTTCCTTTGTCGCAGATGGTAGCTCGGCGATAACTTCATCCTTAGCCGGATTTGTAATTGGAATAACATTGGTCGATTTGGAATCAACCCACTCACCGCCAATATAAAGTTTCAGCCTTCCATAATATGGTTGAACTTCGCTTAATAACGCCATGGTAAACCCCCTCTCTATTGGTGGGAAGATTTTCCCTTGATTGCCTCAAGCACCTTTTCACTAGTGGCGGGGAGGGTGGTAATCCTTGCCCCCACAGCATCATAAATAGCGTTTAAGATAGCTGGTGCCGTTGGTATTGAGGCTGGTTCGCCTACTCCCTTGGCACCGAAAGGCCCGCTGGGTTCACTTTCTTCGATGATATTCACCGACATGTCTTCCGGCATGTCCAAAGAAGTTGGGATTAAATACTGAGCCAAGGTGGGCGTTTTGATTACACCCTTCTCAACAATTAGCTCTTCCATTAATGCACAACCCAGGCCCATGGACAGGCCTCCCTCTACCTGGGCCTCCACTCCTATTGGATTTATCGCCTTTCCGACATCATTGTATGCAGCCAACTTCAAAACCCTTGTCTCACCTGTTTCAACATCAACCTCAACCTCGGCAAGATGGGTGGCAAAGGAGTAGGTAGCATATGGATTCCCGGTGCCTGTCTCTGGGTCTAAAGGTGTGGTATCCGGATTGAACCATCCACTTCCCAGGGTAAGTATTCCTAGGCTGCGGCACTTCTTTATAGCCTCGGTAATCAGGTTTTTTTGCCCTGAGTCCTTAACCCAGATAACTCCCTTATCCAAATACAGCTCGCCCCTTTCCACCCCAAAATCTGCGGCCACCTGTTGAAATAAAGTTTGCCTAGCATTGATAGCCGCCAGCCTTACTGCATTGCCTGAGATATAGGTCTGGCCACTGGCTGAAGTCGCCCGGCACCACGGGGTAACCCCAGTATCGGCAGTGACTACCTTGACATTCTCAACATCCGTTCCCAGTTCTTCAGCCGCGATTTGGGCTAGAATAGTGTCCGAGCCCTGGCCTATCTCGGCGCAACCCGACAAAACCACCACACCTCCATCATCGAGTAATTCTACAAAGGCACCAGAGGGATTAGGGCGTCCCGTATTCCCTATTCCGTACCACATCACCCCCACCCCTACCCCCCGCCTTTTTGTGGGTTCTTCTTTTCTAAGAAGGTCACGCCTCCATTCTTTGGCTATCTTTTGAGCTTCCTGCAGGGTCTTCTTGATTCCTACACTGTGCGCTAGGAGCTGGCCAGTGGCAGTTCTTGAACCCAAATCGAAGGCATTCTTTAATCTTATCTCTATTGGGTCCATGCCCAGTTTCTCTGCTAGGTTATCCATCTGTGTCTCGTGGGCGATAGCAATCTGAGGTACACCGAACCCCCTCATGGCTCCACAAATGGGATTATTAGTATAAACGGTGTAGGCATCAATCTTCACGTTGGGGACATTATACGGCCCTGTGGCGTGAACCGCTGCCCTAGTCAGTACTGCTGGCCCGTAGGACGCGTATGCTCCCGTATCTCCAATTATCTCTATCTCAACCACTAACAATTTGCCTTCTCTCGTAGCTCCGGTCTTATACTTTATTATGAAGGGGTGGCGTTTCGTCGATGTCATGATGGACTCTGGCCTAGTGTACACTAATTTTACTGGTCTACCTGTCTTTAAAGCTAGGAGAGCAATATGACAGTGTACTGAGATGTCTAACTTCGCCCCAAAACCTCCCCCGGTCACTGTTTGAATAACCCTCACTTTGTTAAGGCTCAAACCCAAACACCTTGCTATCTCCTCCCTGACATTGCTGGGGAACTGGGTACAGGCCCACACAGTTACATTCCCCTTTTCATCCACTCTAGCCACCCCAGCTTCTGGTTCCAGATGAGCATGTTCCTGAAATGGTGTTTTGTAGGTTCCCTCTATAATAACGTCTGCCTGGGCAAACCCTTCCTCTACATCCCCTCGACGAATCTTCCTGTGACCAGCTATATTACCCCCTTCGTGAACCCTTGGCGCATCCTCCCTCATCGCCTCAACGGGATCAAAGACAGGCTTTAATTCTTCATATTCCACTTGGATTAATTTACTAGCCTCCTCAGCTATTTTAGGGGAATCAGCTGCCACTATAGCTATGGGGTCTCCTACAAATCTGACCTTCTCGTCAGCTAGAACTGGCTGGTCTCTAAAGGGGTCTCCCAAGATGCCAATCGTGCTTTCACCAGGAATATCCCTAGCTGTTAGGACAGCTCTCACCCCCCTTAATTCTTCAGCCAAGCTTGTATCCACCCTCCTTATCCTGGCGTGAGGCAGGGGGCTTCTCAGAACCTTGGCATACAGCATGTCCTCAAATCTCAAGTCATCAGCAAAAAGAGCCTTCCCAGTCACTTTCTCTAGGACATCGACCCTCTTTACCCTCTTTCCCACCACGCTCATTTCTTGCCTTGACCCCCTTCATCTTTCATCCTCTTGGAAGCAAGCATTATGGCATCGATGATCTTCTTATAACCAGTGCAACGGCAAAGATTCCCCGATATAGCCATTCTCACCTCTTCCTGAGTAGGACTAGGATTTTGGTCCAATAAGGCCTTTGCTGAGAGTAACATGCCAGGAGTACAAAAGCCACATTGAACTGCGCCGCATTCTATAAAAGCTTCCTGCAAGGGGTGCAACTCTCCGTTACGACTTAACCCTTCAACGGTAGTAATTTCCCTCCCGGTAACTTGCATTGCCGGAGTCAAACAGGAAAGAATTGCCTTTTTATCCATAATCACCGTACAAGCCCCACAATCTCCGGCACCACATCCTTTCTTAGTTCCGGTGAGACCTAGCTGCTCCCGAAGTATATCCAGCAGTGTTGCCATTGGTTCAATATCAAGTTCTATATCTTGCCCATTTACTCGAAACCTGACCCTTGCTTTTTTCAAAGTTAGCTAACCCTCCCATTTAATTCGCCCGAGGGAGTTCTTGATTGTCCTTGCAACTAGTATCTTTGTCATTTCGCGCTTGTACTCGGCACTGCCATGAATGCCAGTTCTGGGACTTACCTCCTCTGCTATCTCCTGACAGGCACTTCGGATGGTCTCACCATTTATTGAATGCCCAATCAGTGCTTCTTCTGCTCTCTTTGCCCTCTGGGGTTTGGGAACTACACAACCAACTGCTATCCTCGCATCACTGAATACTCTCTTCTCTTTATCCACGGTGATGACTGTGGCAACATTAACGGCCGCTATTGCCAGGGCTCTCCTCTTTGCCAGCTTAATGAAGGCCCCCCCTTGTTCGGGCCTCAACTCTTGAAATCGCAGTTCTGTAATTAATTCCTCCGTCTTCAAACTGGTTTGACCTGACTCCACAAAGAGGTCTTCCACTCTTTCAATCCTCTCCCTGTTCTTGCTTACTACCTTGGCCTCGGCGTCCAAGGCAATTAAAGCCAAGGGAGTATCTGCTGCCCTCGAAGCATTAGCGACATTACCTACCACAGTGCCCCGATTTCTGATCTGAGGGGAACCGACGAATCTTGAAGCCTCTGCCAACAGGGTCGCTCTTTCACTTATGATGGGGGAGCTTTCCACTTCACTGTGAGTAACTAAAGCACCAATCCTTATCAGCCCATTGTCATAGTTTATATAATTTAAATCGGTGATATTTGTTATATCCACAATGCAATCAACCTTTATCTCCCCGTTCTTGATTAAGGGTAGTAGGTCTGTGGCCCCGCTTATAACTCGAGCTTTATCCCTGTATCTTTCCAGGGCATCGAGTGCTTCTTCCAAAGTTTGAGCCAGAATATATTTCCCCATTTTCAGTTGCCTTTATTGCCAACAAAATCCCTTTTCCATCTTCGTTTGCGAAGAAGGTCATTTTACCCAAACCCTGCTTAACACAAGGTTTATCTATTTGAAGGTTATCATGTCGGATTGCGTCACCGCTACTCCGTAGAGAGCGGAGAATTGGAACAGTGCCAGCCTCTCTCCGGAAGGGGCTAATGAAATTATGCAATCCTTAGGCACGATGGTCTCATAGCCCCTCTGAGCACAGCCAACGACTGCAGCATACACGCAGATATTGGAGACGGTTCCAGTGACTATGACAGTGTCCACCCCCAATCTCTTCAGTGTGTTCTCCATCTCATTTGGCTTATAACTGGCATAGAAGCAATCGTATGAGACTGTCTTTCCTCCCTTGTGGAGAACATAGTCACCGAGTTCTGGAGTCAATTCTGACACTTCCTCTTGCCCAGAAGTTCCTACAATACAGTGAGGCGGCCATATTGCAAACTCGGGGTCGCCCTCATAGTGGTAGTCCTGCGTGTAGACGATAGGCATGCCAGCGCCTCGACACTTATCTAACAGGGCTTTGATGCGAGAGGTATACTCCGCACATGCTTTCGCCCCGGCTTCGGTCGTTGGACCGAGTTTGCCGCCCAACAATAAGAAGTCGTTTTGCATATCCACTATGATTAACGCAGTTTTCCCGGCGTCAATCGTTACCGGCTTTGCTTCCACGGCTGGCGGTACTAGGGTCGCCAACTCCTTATACTTAGCCTTTGTTGAAACCAATTCGCCCGTTAGGTAATTCAGTTGGGCTGCAGCTTTTTCCGAGTGAGCTACCGCAGCTACCAGTCGAGAGTTTAATTGTTGAATTTGAGCTCTCAGCTCTTCAACCTCTGAAGGCTTGGCTTTCGGAGCGCATCCACCTCCAAGACTGGCACACAAAGCCATAACAGTAGCTATTGTTATTACCAGCGTTGCTATTTTCTTCATCATCGTTCTCCTTTCCCTTTTTTGACATCTACTCAAATCGCTTCCATTATCACCCCCTTTCATTTTTAGCCTAGCTTAAAGCCGTGCGACTTCCTCATCTACTACCGAAGCATTCTAGCGGGAAGGAAGAGGGCAATCTGGGGGAAAGCGGTTACGATTGCCACAATCACCACTATTGTCATGAGAAAAGGCAAAGCACCGCGGAAAATCTCTTCGACCGGTACATCTTTTGCCACCCCAGCAAGGGTATATACGTTTAATCCCATCGGCGGGGTGATTAGCCCTGCCTCCATCATGAGCACAGCTATTACCCCAAACCAGATTGGGTCGAAGCCTAACCTTAATATTACCGGGAAAATCACCGGCAGCGTCAGCACCATCATTGATATGGCATCGATGAAGCAGCCTAGGAAAATGTAGATGGCAAGTATAAGGACGAGGATAACATATCGGGATACCTCAAGCCCGGCTACCCAGGTCACCACCTCCGCGGGTATGGTGGACAAAGCCAGGAAATAGCTGAAAACAGTGGCTCCGGCAACAAGGAAGAGGACCATTGCTGAAACCCGGACGGCTTCCTGAAGGGAAGCAAACATGTTACCCCAGGTCAGTTTCCTCTTGGCCAAAGCAACCAGGAAAAGGGTGGTAGCGCCCATTGCCCCAGCCTCAGTGGGAGTAAACCAACCCAGGTATATCCCCCCCATTACCAGAATGAAAACTAACAGTGTTTCCCATATGCCTCTAAGTGCCAATAGCCTCTCTTTCCAGCTAACCGCTTCAGGACTGACTGGAGCTAAGCTGGGATTCAGCTTAACCTGAGATATTACCATAGCTGCATAGCCTGCTGCCAGAATGATTCCAGGAAATACGCCGGAGATCAGGAGTTTTCCAATTGACTGCTCGGTGAGCATGCCATAGACCACAAAGCCAATGCTTGGCGGGATAAGAAAAGCCAAGGTACCGCCAGCGGCAATGGTACCTGTTGCCAGCCGGGGGGAGTAGTTGAATCGCTTCATTTCGGGTAGGGCAATAGTTCCCATGGCAGCTGCCGAGGCCACTGAGGAGCCAGAGATGGCGGCAAAGCCAGCACAGGCACCAATGGTTGTTAAGCCTAGCCCTCCGGGCAACCTCCGGAACCATTTATCGAAAGTTCCGTAGAGCTCCGAAATTAAGCCACCGCTGCTGGCAAACCCTCCCATAACGACGAAGAGAGGGATAACCGTATACGGGTAGTAAGCGACAACATAATAGAGTGTGCTAGCAGCTACAGGCAATGCTGCTCCCATGGACGCCACATAACTAAGCCCCAGGAAGCCTACCAGCATCAAAGCACAAGCTATGGGCATACCCAGAAATAAGAGGAGAAACACTACAACAGTGCCAACTATGCCAGCAATAATTGGGCTCAAGGTTACCTCCTTACCAGCTTTTTAGTAGAAGCTGCCAGGTCAATCAAGAATTCCAGGCAGAGCAAAAAACCTCCAACAGCGACAAACAACTTAAACAGGCTCTGGGGAATCCTGAGCATATCCGAGACGGTGGTCTCATGAATTCCTATCACCCAGCCCTGCCATACTACAATGAAGATTATGAACAAACTAAGGAGAGTGGTAACAATTTCCACGACCGACTGAACCCGGGGGGATAGTCGGGAAATAAAAAAGGATAACCTCACATGCCCCTTTACTTGCTGAGTGTAAGCTAGGCTTAAAAGTATGAAAACGGCTAACATATACTCAGATATCTCTACCGCGCCTGGAATAGGCCGGGACAAAGTAGCCCGGCCTATTACATCGCCTGCGGTGAGCAACATCATCGGGAGTAACAGAACCATGCCCGCCACACATATATAGAAGGTTACACGCTGTATCCCCTTCCTGAGCTTGAGCAGATACTCCATCGCTTATCTATCCAAGCAAGGTGATTACTACTTCCATTCGGGCGGGAATGCTACACACTTTTCGCCCCTCTTTTCGCATTCCTCATTGAACATCTTCACCACGTCTTTCGCCGGAAGCCCCTTTGCCTCTAGGTCTGCTACCCATTTCCTTGTCTGCTCCTGAAATCCGGCATACCAGCGCTGGGCCTCAT
>Ga0172366_10004022_pt1 | contig 11596 bp, 18 predicted proteins | sample LakKivSesite69cm_FD_114533 | JGI IMG/M metagenome (GOLD analysis project Ga0172366, IMG submission 114533) | Sediment microbial communities from Lake Kivu, Rwanda - Sediment site 69cm | ecosystem: Environmental > Aquatic > Freshwater > Lake > Sediment | place: Rwanda: Western Province, Lake...
CTGCAATTAACGCTCTGACGGGCGTGCTTGCTACCGGTGGCGTAAATCGAAACGTTGTCACGCTTCCTGCCAGCTTGACTGTCGCGATTGTGTCTGGCTTCAACGTCACCTTCACCATCTCAACCGCGTTTACCAACGTTCCTGTGGTTGGTGATATCCTCGTGGTTCCCAGCGGCTCTGCGCTTGCTACTGCAAATGAAGGTACGTACGTTGTCACGGCAGCTACCTCTACGGTCATTACGGCTCGCAAACTCCTGGACTTCTCAGGTGCAGGAAATGCGCTCACGGCTCCTTCGGCGGAAGGTCCGATTGCGCTTCTCGCGACTACTGACCTGGAGTGCTACTCGCCCATCGTTATCTCAAGTGAAGCTGCTCCGGTCTCTGATGGCCTTGGCAAGTCTCTTGAAATTGCAAACACGGCAACGGGTGTGTTTGGTAATATCGCCTTCACGACCTCTGGTGTGGCTGCATCTTGGGTGTCTAGCTCTTCGGCTCCGTATACGATTGTATCGTCTGCAGAGTACGCTGTGAACATCAACATTGCACGTCAGTTTGACGCTGTGTCTGACAATGTGGTTAGCGGTGGCCCGGTTTACCTGGCCATTGGTTATGCTGGTACGACCGCTTCTGCTGTCATCACGGCTACCACGCTGACGACTACGGTCACTGGCGGCTCGGGCGCAAGCCAGGTTATCTCGCTGGCTGGTTTCCCCACAATCAGCGACCTCGTAACCTACATCAATACGCTGACTGGTTACTCGGCAGCTGCAGGCAATGCTACGCTCGGTCAGAAGTCTCCTACCTCTCTCGATGCCGGTACCTACACCTTTGCCTCGCGCCATGGTGCTCGTAACGGTCGTATCAAGGCAGACGGTGCAAACTTCCTGACTGATGTGAACAATGGAAATATCCTTGCAGATGTTTCTCCTGTGTCTCCTGCAACCGCTCTGGTTGGTCTCCCTGACGTTGCAAGCATTGGCTTCCTCTCGGGTGGGTCAAAGGGTGGAACGTCGGATGCAGACATTTTGGCAGCTCTGGATGCGATTGCAAATGTCCGTGGTAACTTCGTCGTGACTCTGTTCTCTGACGATTCCGCCAATGACATTGCTCGCGGTCTGACTGATGCTTCGTCAAACTACAACATCGCCTCTATCAATGCAAACCTGCGCAGCCACGTTCTCTCAATGAGCACGTTTAAGCGTCGGCGTGCTCGTCAGGGATTCCCATCTCTGCGCGGTGGCTTTAATGCACAGTGTGAAGCTGCTGCTAACACTGCATCGGGTCGTATGTACTTCGGCTTCCAGGATATTCGTGATACCAACTCACTTGGTGTTATCACGCAATTCTCGCCCTGGGCAGAGTGCATAAAGGCTGCTGCAATGCAGGCTGCTGGCTTCTACAGGCCGATTGTAAATAAGTTCGTAGGGGTTTCCGGCATCGTTCACGCTGCTGGAGATTTTAACGACCAGAATGACTCGCACATTGAGAAGGCTCTCAAGTCGGGCCTCAACCCCATCGTTCGCGATGAGGCTGGTGGATTCCGCTGGGTGTCTGACCAGACGACCTATACGGTTGACGACAACTTTGTCTACAACTCGCTCCAGGCTGTGTACGTGGCAGATATCATTGCAGCTACTACTGCCAAGCGAATGGAGAGGGCTTTCGTCGGTCAGTCTGTTGCTGATATCTCGGCAGGTATTGCTCTGACCACGCTGGGCAACATCATGGCAGACTTGTTTAGCCTCAAGTTGATTGCAGCTTCTAACGACGCCCTTGCTGGCTTCAAGAACGCCAAAATCAAAATCTCTGGACCGGCGATGATTGTGTCGCTGGAGATTAAATTGGCTGGAGCGATTTACTTCGTTCCGATCACATTCCTGGTGACCCCCGTTCAACAGTCGGCAGGGTAATAACAATCTTTAGCTGGTAACCACCAACGAGAAAGAAATAAAAAATGGCATCAAATATTATGACAGGAGCCAGGGCTCTTGTAAGAATCCAGAGGGGCACTACTGAGGAGCCTATCACTGGTATTTTTACAAATATCTCCTACGGCTATACGTATGACACCCAGCCTGCGTACATCCTCGGACGATACAGCGCAGCTGCCATCGACTACACGGCTCTCGAAGTCGTGAACATCACGGCTTCTGGTTGGCGTATCGTTGGTAGGCCGGGTGGTATTCACGACCTTGCCGCCTTGCCTAAGCTGGAAGAGCTTTTGAAAGCTCCAATCATCACGATCACGATTACTGACCGACAGAACCCTGATAAGATTCTCACGACAATCAAGCACGTTCGTTGTACCGGTGTTTCGACTGGCTACTCGTCACGTCAAATGTCGGAAGCAACGTTCACCTTCGTCGGTATCTCGGTTGATGATGAGGGAACTGTCAACAATGAGGCAGTCGGTGCAGCCGAAATCTTCGGTAATCCCGAGAGTACTCCACAGAACTAACCCCCGACAAGGGACAAATAGCCCAGATGTATACCCTCCATAGGGGTACAGCCTGGGCTTTTGTTTTATGGTAGCTGTACCCCTATGGAGGGTACGGCAGGTATATATGTGATTATGTTCATATTTAAAGATTTTTACACCGATGTCAATCTCTAAGGTATGAGCAACAATCCGTTCCCAGTGACTTGGTACCGTGCCAGGATAACAAAGGTCGTCGATGGCGATACCGTCGATGCCGTTATTGACTGTGGCTTCAAGGCTACTAGGACTGAGCGATTGCGCCTCTTGGGCGTGGATACCTGTGAGCTGAACTCAAAGATTGAAGCAGAGAGAATCCTCGCTTTGTCTGCAAAGGATTTCGTCTACAACTGGGTCAATAGTAACAGTGAGTGGCCATTGCTGATTCGCACGTACAAGACAGATTCTTTTGGACGATACCTTGCAGATATCAAAAAGGGTGAAATCTCACTCTCGGAAGAGCTGCTTAAAAATGGATTGGCAAAGAAAATGAAAGGATAGTCCTTGACTGTCGATACCAACAATCTGGCTCAGGAAATCTTCGACAAGATGTCTGTCAAGTATCCAGACCTAGAGCAAGAACATTTGGCGGCTGTGATTACCTTCACAATGAAGGCAACATACGACAAGGGCAGAGTCTATTTTTCACAAAAACTGGTTGAATATCTCAACGACATGTGGACAGTGATATCCTTACAGAAGACTCCAAAGTCGGTAATCAAGGCAGTTAAAGCAAATCCCGACGAGACTATGAGGATGGCAGTTGCCACCGTAGCACAGAGGACGGTCGAGATTATATCGCAAATCAGTACTGTGTCAATGGCCGAAATCGACCCAGACGATAGAGGCGACGAAGAAATCGGGAACCCTAAGGGAGTCTGCTAGTGAAGATGGTACCACATATTGTAATCGCACTTGTTGTGCTGGCTTTGACAGTGGCTGGATGTGCGCTGTTCATGCATCAGCGGGCATTTTCAGACGGTGGATTGATTGAGTCTGGCGAAGGTAACGGTGAGGACATTGACAAAGATGGAATACCGAGCGACCTCTTCTGGCCCAAGTGGCGACTTCCCATTAGGGTCATTATAAGCCCCAATATCGACCAATCGTACATCGACCATATCGTCTACTCAGTCGGCATTGTCAACTCCATTGTGCCAATTTTTGACACCAAGTTTGCAACCGGCCCAGAGACAATGGCCAACTACATCGAAATAGGTGGCGCGCAGCCTCCGTCTGGCACATGCTATGTATATACAGACGACGGGGATGACCCCAACAGGGGTGTAACAGAAACCCGCCGCCACGTCAATGGTGAAGTCGTGAGTTGTTCCATCAAATTACCCATAAATATCCTAGAAAATCATTCCACAGCTAGAAATGTTACCCTCCACGAGTTCTTGCACGCTGCTGGTCTAGCACACGACAGTGACCCCAGGTCGATTATGTTCCCACAGAGTAATGACGAGCGTAAAATAATTCAGGAAACTGACATAGAATTGTTAAGGAAGGTGTATCGTGAGAAGCCGTAATTTATTTTTTATAGCCCTTGGTGTGTGTTTCATTGTTTTTGGTGTAACTGGCTCGTTGAATCAGCAAGAACCGCTAGGCTTTGAGGCTGCAGTTGCTGCTCCCCATAAAATGGAGGTGGCAGTTGCTGCGGAACCTGCACCAAAGCAATCCACAAAGGACAAGGAAGACGTTTGCGACAGGTCTAGTGGTGAGCCATGCATTGCAGTTGCTGCGATTGTAGGGCCAATTGGAGGCAATATGGATGACGCCATTGCCAATTTTGTTATCCGGGCAGAAAACGACAAAGCCGATGCACTGGTATTTCTGATTTCGTCACCTGGAGGCGATTTTAACAAGTCTGAGAAAATCTTCAATGCAATCAAAGGCTCCAAAGTGCCAACCTACTGCTATGCCAGTGAAATGGCAGCATCTGGAGCATTCTGGATTCTGCAGGCTTGCGACAATCGGGCAGCTGACCCTCAGGCTAGGCTTATGACGCATTCGCCCATGGTTGTCATACCCCCAAATAAGACGATTTTGAAGAAAGCCGACCTGACATCAGCTCTGGCTGAAATCGAAATGCTGAACGAAATCCAAGCCTATGCAATTTCTACCAGAATTGGTATGAAGCCTGAGTATTTTAAGGAAATTTTGAGCAATGGCGACTGGTGGATGTCCCCTCAGTCAGCCAAGCGGGTGGGCGCTCTCGACGTTATTGCAAAAATCGACAAATACCTTTCGGCAATCAGCGACAAGTTGAAGAAGTAGACCTAATCTAGTTTTACAAACCAGATGACACCACACGTCAAGGAACCTCTACCATGGCAATAAAGGGCAGTGCAGAAATTCTAGTCGAGGCACACGAAGAGCGCATTCAGGCCTTGGAACGCTCAATTGCCGAATTTAATAAAGATATTCTGCCTGCATTGGCTCGCCTTGAAGCAAGCATCGATTCAGGACTGGAAAAGGTTTACGACTCCCTGGAAGACGACGGTAAACGCCTGGACGCAATTGAGACTAACCTAAAGAAGTTGGATGAGCCACTTGCAGACATCAAAGTGTTGACAGTAGCTCACCAAGAGCGCATAGAACGCAACAAGGCCTTGAAGAAGTGGGGCTTCAGTCTCCTGGCAACGATTATTGGTGCAGCTGTCTTGGCTGCACTTGGTCTCGGTTAATTCACAACGGTCGTCTGCTGGGACATAACCCAGTACCTTGAACCGTCAGACATCTCGACCGTATCGCCTGGACTCAGGTGTTGTGCAATGGCCATGAGAATTATGTGGTCTTCGCCATGCTTTTCACCAAAGTAAAGGAATCCGCCTTCGTCATCCTCACGCCCAATTAGGCGAGACGCCATAGGAATCTGTTGACTCGTCCTCTTGTTGAGTCCTGGAATGGTACGTTTCGGGTTAAAGATTTTCCACTTGTAGTTCATGTTAAACTGCCTCACCTTTAATAGGGCCACCGCAGCGGTACAGGGTAATTCCCTGTCGCTTTGATTGCTTTGGGTCGTAAACCCACCAGTTACCCATAAGTTGTTGACGTGGATGTGGGTCCACCAAAAAGTGCTTGCGTGTGTTCAAGTCATACAGAGAAATTTTCTTCCTGATGTTCATTCAGGATACCATACAAAATAACGCACTAAATGTCAAAGACTTTCAGCAACAATCTACTCTGTACAATGAACAAAGAAGATTTTGAAAAAGATGGTGGGGCCAAGTCGCGTAAGCTGTGGTTCTCTGTAGGCACGTCCGTTATCATCGTGCTGGCCTCGTTGGTTGTTCCTCACGCATTGTTCGGTGAGGTAGTTGCTGGTCTCATTAGCGTGAATGGCATCTACGTGGGCGGCAATGCTGCTGCCAAGTGGATTGCCGCACGGAGTGGCAAGGGCACACCATCCCCAGAGCCGTCCCCAGAGCCAGAGCTTACCACCAAGAAGAAAAAGAAGCCCGTCGATGACACTCCACCTATTGAGCAGGAGGGCGAGTAATTATGAGTTCAGCAAAAAACAGTTTGAAGATTCTTGACGCAATTACGATTGTTCGTATGTTTGCCCCCGGCTTCAGGGTCATCAAGAAAAGCAATTCCTGGTTTCATAAGGCAGTTGGCTCTTTGTTTGCGCTCTTTGGCAACAAAGAATACATCAACACCTTCTGGACCACAATCGGCCTGACCACGGCGGCTCCCAAAGTCTTCGACAAGGAATACGACCCCGAGGCTTGGAAGACGATTCTCCATGAAGGGTGGCACGCTATACAGTTTAGCAAAAAGGGCTTCTGGTTCTTTGTTGGTTACCTGTTCCCTCAGGTAGTTGCCATTGCGTCTATTCCCATCCAGATTGGGCTCTTTCTTCTTGGCTGGTGGACGCCCTGGATGCTCTTGGCCTTGCTCTTCTTCTCGCCTCTGCCTGCCTACTGGCGTGCCGAGTGGGAATGGGAGGCATATCGAATCTCAATCGCCTGTGACTACTGGCATTGGGGTACTATCAACCCGAAGGCTCGTGACAGGTACTGTGAGTGGATTATCGATAACTTCACTGGCCCTGCGTATTTCTTCATGTGGCCCTTCAAAGGGGCAGTCAAGAAGCGTACCTTGGAAATCATCAAGTCGCTCGATTGCGGGACATTCGTCATTGACGATTACACCCAACGATGTAAGGATATCTGTGTGAGCTACCGTGAACTTGGCTATTAAATAGCGAGAAATAGTGCAACAAACCAAGAAGAAGCAAGAATATAACGTCAACGACGACGATAAATTTCGTCCCCAGAGAGCAAAGGGGATTACCTGCCCCAGGTGCAGAACTACCGGGTATTACAGTGAATTTGACACTGCTACCAGAAGCGTAGTTATTGGTTACTGCACATGGTGCTTCTTGGAGCACAGACGGTTGCGCTAGGTCACTTTCTATTGGCCAAAGCCTTCCCGAGATACATTTCGAGTTGGTCTTCTACACCTGCATTGCCGTTCAGCAACAATTCTCGCAGAGCCCATTTAACCTGAACGTTGAGTAGGCCATGTTTGTCGAGTACGCGGGAAAATGAGTCAACAAAACCGTCTGACACCTCTTCCACCGCTTTGAAAAAATTGTTTTCAAAGTTTAGGCTAAGTTTTCTGACTCCTGACCAAGCCATGTCCGCTGCGTCACAGGTCTTTCTAGAGCTTTCATCAGCGTCTTCATATTTTTCAGACGATATGTCTTCTAGCGTACTTCTGGAGTGGTGGTACACATCACATACATGCTCGTGGAGTTCGTCCAGTTCTTCTTTTAACTCATCAAATACAGTTGCCATATCACGTTTCCTTTTTCAAAAATAGGAGGCGGGTCCGTACAGGGCCAACAACACCAAACTCCCTGTACGGACCCACATGACGATCAGGGCGCGTTCTCAGAATCGAACTGAGTATGATGACGTATACGCCACCACATCCTTCACGCGCTTTTCACCCGAGTGAAAAACTACTTACTACTTCTCAAACCGGGTTACGCTAGAATCAAACTTACCAAACTTGAAATCCTCTGTCAAGCTACTTGTCGATGAAATATTGAGCAGCCTCTGCAGACGACCAGCCGAAATATTGGTGGTCTTTGACAAAATAAGTTGCGTACTGGTTCGGGAAGGTGGCAACACCTTCATCTTCAAGGGCCAAGAAGGTGACCTCTGCACCAACCCTAACAGACACCACACCGCGCCAGACACCTAGGAACATGTCGTAGAAAGACATGCCAACTTTTAGCTCGGACATTGTGCAGATTTCTGCCTTGATGTCGGTAATGCCTGGCTGGCGGGTTTCAACCTTGTCCCAAGTGGACGGGGACAAGGCGTTGTATGATGGTTTCTTTGCCATGTTTATTTACCACATAGAGATGGCGAACTGCTGCAGCTTGGTAATTTTGTCTGCTTCGCAGCCTTCGTGTACATCTGCACCAATCGCTGCGATAACATCTGTAATCAGGCTGTCACGGTTGAAAGCCTTCATGACCTTCGCAACAAAGGGCAGCGCCTCGAATGAGACATCGGCTATCGTAATGGCATACCACCCCTCAAGACCACCACTTTTGTCCGTGTTGCGCTGGACAGTGATGGTAAAATCTTTCCGATTAAAGAGGTAGCTAGAGGTCTTCTTGTCCTTGAAGACGATGGTGGCAGTCTCGACGCCAATGCCAGGCGTCACCGAGTACCAAACCGTGTAAGTCCACTTGTTCTTTTTGATTTTCTTGGTGTTGTTGTCCATGTGTTTAATCTAAAGAATTATGAGACAAATGTCAACAATTTTTCTGATAATTCTGAAGCACAGCCAACAATTTTTTGAGCTGGGGCACTACATTGCGTTTTGCGCCTGCCTTCCGGTCCTCTTTGCGGATACCGTAGTCGTTGGCAATCTGCAGCATCTCAATGCATTCGCGCATCTCTGGTGTCACCCTGCCGTGAATTAACTTTACGACGACGTACTCGAAAGCGTCTTCCATTTCACGCCAGCGAGGCTCTCGGCTCTTTGCCTTGACGTAAAATGGAGACATCTGACGCTTGAAGCCAGCAGATTCGATAATGTTTGACATAATGTCAACGTTCTTACCGCTTGCTGAAAACACCCCGCCAGACCCTATCTTCTTTATTTTACGAATCTTTTTCTTGACAGCAACCACTGCCTCGATCAGTGCGTAAAGTTGCTTACGTTTTACGGGTTTTGCTGCGTGTTTCATTTCAAAATATCTTCCACGGTATCCTGTACATACTTGTTGAGCCAGTCAATCTCGTCCTTATAGTCCTTCAAGACCTCTGCAGCTTCTTTCGTACCCCACAAGCCAATGGCAGATATTGCAGTGTCGCGAAGCTCGATATTACCATTCCTCAGGGCTTCTGCAGCAACCTTCACGCCCCACCCCTCGGCAAAGGACCACGGCAATCTGCCGATAGATAACATCAGGCCTCTGGCCAACACGATGTCTTCTTGGCTTTCCATTACCTGGAGAGTCCACTGTTGAAACTCTTTCAGACCGCTTAACATCCAGACCCACTGGTCTGCAATGTGGATTACCCCATACTCTGGCGGTTGTAATTTGTAGTAGAGTTTGAACTTTTCGTAGAACCTATCCTTGATGTCCATTGTCATCATAGCTTACCCAATATTGTTTGCATTGTCCACGGTCATTTGTAAAATGAAAACGGTTAACCATGCTACTCCAGGCTGGCATCCAGTTCTTGCCCCACACCTTTGGTACATGTTTTGCAAACAGCTTCTTCAAAGCCTTCTTCAATTCTGAAGGTATGCGAAAATCGCCCTCACCCGTGCAGGCGTAAGCATTGATTTCATCGTAGAAGACTTCCTCGCGGTAACCAATTGTAGACAGATGCGCGCAGAGGTCAATTATATGACGCGGGTCATAGGTGTCAAGCAATTTATCTACCTTTTCCTTGTACTCTGGAAACAGGTAGTAGACAGCATGAACGATTTCGTGAGCGCAAGTGGCTGCATCGTTATTAGAACAGGCAATGACGTAGCCTTTATTGCCATTCCGCATCACCTCTTCCGCCAAGATTTCAAGAACCATCGCCTCTTTTCGTGAGAGCTGAGGGAACTGATTCTGAAAAAAAGGCCAGAGGCTTTCTACCGGCAGATTGAAACCACTCCAGTCGAGATGGTACGGTGAGTCGTGCGTGTATACGTACCAGTCTTCAAACTCTTCCCGACTGAATATCTTACCCTTGTATACTGGCGACTCGTAATGCTCTTGGAACCTCATGAAGGTTGAGGCACAGAGCCAAGTTGAGTCAAATGTGAACAGGTAGATCGGTAACTTCACACAAGCCGCCTTTATTTGTTTGTGGCCCCACCAGGGAATCGAACCCTGTTCTCATGCTTACATCACATTAGCATCACCTTAAATGCTTGTGAGGCCGAGCGCAACGTGTCCTTATCCGACATGCTGGTCGCGCATTGACACAAAAATCTTTCCATCGTAACGATAGATTCCAATGTCTTGGTCAAGGGCTTCCCCAGCCTTCATAACAGACTTAAGCTCGTCAAAACGTTCCTTGTCAGCAATGATGTCAACTGGAATCTCAGACCGGTCTTTATCAGACCACCCCTGTTCCGACAGCTGGCTGTCAGACAACTCGTCCAGGCGATTGAAAAACTCGCGTGTGTAATAAATGGCCTCGTCGGCACTGTAAGGCTCGTAGACCTTACCTGGACGGATTTCTGACAATACTTTCAACGACATTCTATCAACGGTATTCATTTTGCTCCTTGGTGTTTTGCGGTCTAAGAAGATTGGTGTCTCGTAAGGCTACATCTTACCCCACGATGGTGTCAATGATTTTGTGGGAAAAAAAACGAGGATAGCTTCGGATGGGAGAATTATTGTTGGTCCAAGCTCCGCTGGTCATTTTGATTTCAATGCCAGCTTCTTTAGCAGCTTCGACGAAGGTTCCTACATCGACATCCTCTTCAAGGTATGCAGTCTTACCCTTCAGGTAGGAAAAGTTGGTGATTTTGTCTGCAATGCCCAGGTCGATGAGGTACTGGACCTTGACTGCCAGCCATCCATGACCAGGGTCATTGTAGAAACGGAGGGTTACTGGACCTTTGCTTGCCTTCTCTTGAATCGTCTTCATACAAACAATATACCTGGTGTCGCGATTTAATGCAATAATTATTTTCGTGCGGACACAAGTTTTGTATCGGACGCTAATCTTCTTGGCGTAACACCCTAACCCTAACTTAACAAAGGCAATATGAGTAGCAGAATTGTAACGTTTCCAATCAGTGTCACGGGCTCTGTCACCAAAGAAAAGTTTGACGGCGTGTTTGAGGTCAAGCTCTTCATGTCCCATCGAGACGTGATGCGTGAAGACGAAGTGCGTCGTTCTTACCTTGGCAAGAATCCCGGCGAGGCTTCAGAGTACTCGCAGGCAATTGCCCAGGCGATTGCCTTCTTGACTGTCCGCGTCGCGAAGTGTCCTGCTTGGTTTTTGGCCACCAATTATGGTGCAGACCTGCTTGACGAAAACGTCCTTGTTGAGGTCCACAGTGCAACCCACAGGGTCATTGGTGAAGCCCTGGCTGAAATCAACAAGCAGGCTGAAGAGGCAAAGGCAGCTCTCGCCAAGATTGCCGACATCCCCGCTGCATAGTAATGGGAATGGACCCATATGCTGACATACGCATCATCGCCCTAAACAATGTCGCCAATAAGGTTGGCAGTTACCCAATTAGGAAGCTGGTACGGTGGTTCTCTCGCGAGTTCTCTACACCTATTCATGTTGTAGAGGACTTGCCGATTGACTATATTTTGCTTCAGTACTACGAATCGCAGTACGAAAATATGTCGAAGGAAGAGCTGGACGAAATTGTGTACAGTGCAGTCCATGGCAGCAGCGATACCTCAGAAAAAGATAGCCTTGCCAACGAGGTGGAGGAATACCAGTTCGCCAAGGCAGCTGAAGAAATTGTCAAGAGAAAAGAAGGCACACCTGTCGAGCCAACTGACAGAGAGATAAATCCACTTCCAGCACCTAATATCAGCGACGATGAAATTGAACGAATCTCCATGAAGTTCGTTGACTCAATTGAAGGCCTGGAAGATGCCTTGCGGGAAGC
>Ga0172366_10004026_pt1 | contig 11582 bp, 8 predicted proteins | sample LakKivSesite69cm_FD_114533 | JGI IMG/M metagenome (GOLD analysis project Ga0172366, IMG submission 114533) | Sediment microbial communities from Lake Kivu, Rwanda - Sediment site 69cm | ecosystem: Environmental > Aquatic > Freshwater > Lake > Sediment | place: Rwanda: Western Province, Lake Kivu...
CATTACGAGGACTACTACTCCTATGAGGGATAGGATTGCATTTTGGGATATGACTGCTTCCGGTATGAGGAAGACGAAGGCTACTATGGATCCGATGGGGGCTCCAATTAAGCCGCTGATGAGGACTAGGAGAAGAGTCTCAGTTAGAATCAATCTTGTCACGGTTTTGGGCTTAGTGCCAAGGGCTCTCATGATCCCGTATTCTCTTCTCTGTTCTGTGATGGAGAGCATCATGTAGCCTAGAAGGCAGAGAACAGCATCCACAACCGAGAAGAGAGATAGAAAGAGCATAGAAGACCAAATATAGCTAAGGAAGGCCTTATGTCTCCCAAAAACTTCGTTCATCTCCACCATCGATAAGTCAGTTCCAAGCATCCTATCTTGAATCTCACTCAAAACCTCGGAGCGTTTTGAGGGTTCTATCTGCAACAGAAGAAGGTTACAACCCGCCTGACCGGTGAGGAAAGAAAGCCTTCTAAAAGGAACATAGACTACCTCGCCGTTATTTAGGGGGTCCAAACAAATACCAGTCACATGAAACTCGGCCCCGAATAGGCCAAAGCTCTGCCTAAGTGGATCTTGAAAGATACTTAGGGCCAATGAATCGCCAATGATAGCAGTATCCAAAGAGTTATCCTTGAGGTTCTCTCCTAGAAGAAGCCAATTATTCACCATGTGCAGTGGGTCTAAGCCAATAATTAGGGCTCGGCTAGAACGGTAGTCACCTATCACTATATATCGGTCTGGAGCGTCCGGGTCAGGAATTATCCTTTCATACTCATAGATCACAGCCTCTGAGATGAGGCGAGAGTCAACCTTAACGACGCCGGATATAGATGTCAAATTAGATATTAGGGATTGAGGAATCATGTATTTCGAGTCGAGATAATTAAACGGAATATTCTCGTCGGGAGCGAAGAACCTTGAAAGAAGATTCATATAGCGGGCTGAGAGGTCCTTGTCTGCAATTAGGATGACATCTCTTCCGATGGCGCGTTCCACATAGCTCTGGGTAGTCTCATTTGCGATGATACTGCCCACTCCAGTCAGAATTGCCAAAGCCCAAATTATAGAGAGACAACCTATGACTTGAAGTGTCATTGCTCTTCTCCGCATGAGATTCCTTAGAGCCATCTTCAATACGAAGTTACGTATTGACGAAGCTAGATCCTTTGGCCTATACGTTGCTTTAGTTTGGAATGAAGATGATAAGGCCTTAGCGGGCTCCACATGCACAAGCTTGGTTATTCTCCGAATTCCTAAAATATGGGATAAAAAAGCGAAGATAAAGAAGACTAGAAGGATCATCCAGAAGTCTAGGGGCATCGATTGAAGATGAAAACCCAAAAAGTTTAGCAGACTGATCAAGGCAAAGTTCATGAGAACACCGCAAATAATTCCAGCGACACAACCAGCGAAGACCATGATGGAAAGCTCCGTTGTGAAACAGCTAAAGACCATATCGGTTAGGCATCCCATAGCCTTCATTAGGCCTATATCCCGCAACCTTCCAGATGTAATAATAGACACGAGGAATGATGTAACTAGAACCCCGGCTAAAGAATTTAGAATAACCATAACAATAACGAAAATAGAAAAGACTCCAGAAAACCCCAAGGTCATCTTGCCGCTTAGTAAAGAAGCAACATGGAAGCCTAAATTTTCCCCAAAGAGAACGAGAAATACAGTTGCAGCAACGCAGATAGCTAGACTTAGAACAGTCAGATATGTCTGGAACTTCCTTCTTGCGAGATCCTTGAAGGGAAAATCTATACTACTCATGAGAGACTATCCTCCCATTCACTATGTTTAAAACTTGATCAGATAGGTCCATAATCCTCCCATCATGCGTAGCAACAATCACAGTCTTCTTACTCTTCAACCCTTCCAGAATCCGAATGATCTTCAAGCTGGTCTTCAGATCGAGATTTCCAGTCGGCTCATCCGCAAGAATAAGTGGAGGATCATTAGCCAAAGCCCGGGCAAAGGCAACCCGCTGCATCTCACCGCCGCTGAGCTGGTCAGGGAAGTGATCCGCCCGATTCGTCAGCTCAACAATCTTCAACAACTCCTTTGAACGCTTCTCAACCCGCTCATCAGGCCAGCCGGCCAACTGCATGGGAAAGGCTACGTTCTCTAAAGCGGTAAGCGTCGAGATTAGATTATAGGACTGGAAAACATATCCAACATAAGCGCATCGAAAGGTTGCAAGAAAATCCTCATCATGAACAGAAAGATCATGGCCAAAGACCCTGATCTCACCGCCGCTCGGCTTATCGAGCCCACCAATAATGTTTAACAATGTAGTCTTCCCGGCGCCAGAAGGCCCATATATAGAGATAAACTCACCTTCCCTCACCTTTAGGTCTAAACCTTTTAGAGCTTCAACCTTCAAGTCGCCTATCTGATACTCCTTACATAGAGACGAAGCAAGTACGACGATCTCATTCTTCATTGGAAGATCACTCCGACCTCTTTTATAATGTTTAAGATAAACGGAAAGGATTTCTGAACCAGTCTGGCCCTTTGACAATTATTCTAAGTTCTATCATTACCACAGTGCCAGTTGCGGATATTACAACCTCACCTCTTATCAGCAAGCATATAATAAGTAATTTATGCACCATCAATAAATTTAAAGCATTACTGTAACGTATCAGAATTCCTTAAAAGGATGAATAGTTTATTTTAGTATTGCTTCAAGAGGCTTTCCGGTCGATGCTGATCCAGGAGATAATCCTCGAGAACTTCATGTCTTACGAGTATGCTAGGATACCCCTTAAGTCGGGAGTCAACATAATCTGCGGACCAAACGGCGCAGGTAAATCCTCAATTCTGCTTGGAATATCCATCGCCATGGGCCAATCATACACAGAACGCTCAAAAAAACTTAGTGACCTTATCCGTTGGGGCAAGGACCAGGGCCGCGTCACGTTGGTCTTAGATAACTTGCGGAGGAGAGGCCACCGTCCCGTGCGAAAGATTAATAAGGACCAGATATTTTTGAGCCGAGTTCTGCGTAGAGATGGAAATTACTGGTTCGAGCTCGATAATAGATCTGCGGCTAAGAGCGATGTTGTGAGACTTCTATCTCACTTCGAGGTAGACCCAGAGAATATGCTGATTATAATGCATCAGGACATGGCTGAACAATTTATTGTCCTCTCTCCTCAAGAGAAACTTAAGCTCGTAGAGGCAGCAGTCGGCCTTGAACCCTACAGGAGAAACGTCTCAGAGGCACAGCGTAAACTCAGCCGAATCCTAAGCCAAGAGGAGTCCCTTGGAAAGCTACTTGAGTCTGCTGAGCAGACACTCAACTACTGGCGTGAACAGTACGAACGGTATCAACAAAAGAAACAGCTAATACTCCAAAGACGATTCCTAGAACGTGAGCTAGCATGGGCCGAAGTCTCAAAAAGAGAAAGAAAGGCACAAGAGATACAGAGCCAGATCAAAAAAATAGAGAAAGACATTGGAAATCTTGAGGATTCAATAAAAAACCATGAAGAAAAAATAGATGAGTTTCAAAATAGAATGGAACCCTTGAAGAATGAGTGGCGAAGACTTATTGAGGAAAGACTGTCCCTGGAAGGAGAAAAAATAAGGCATGAATTCGGTTCCTCATCGTCCAGCGAATACCTAAAAGAACTGCAAGGCTGGCTTGAGATCAGCCAAAAGGAGATAGGGAATATTCTAGAAGGAATGACTCTCCTTGAAGATGGACTTAAGAGAGGATCCAATCCTGGCGATTTCGAGGCTCAATTGACCGAGATCAGGGGAGTCTTTGAGACTTTTCAAGGTAGCTGGACAAAGATGCTTGACATGAAGATTAGAAATATGAAAGAAATGATTGAGAAGTCAAAGAGGATAATCATTGAGTTAGACGCTCAAATTTCAGATGTTCTAAGTAGAATGGAAAAGAGGAGCATGGAAATCGAAGGGCTAAACAATGAGATTCTAGAGAAGAGGATCAGCTTGGCGTTATTTCAGTATCAAAAGAGAAACTTAAGCGGAGAATTAGAAGGGCTAAATGGGGAACATAAAGTCGCACTTGCCGATTTGGAGCAGGCTGTTAAGGAAGCTAAGGAGATGGGGCCGCAGATCGTAGCCCTAAGAAACACCGAGGAGATTATGGATGAGATCAGGATGGTTGATAGTCGAATCACTGCATTAGCGGATGTTTCAGAAGATATCGAGAGAATGTATGAGTCATACTCGAAGCTTTACTTGGAGCTCAAAGAGAAGGCTCGTTTAGTCGCGGAAAACCGAGAGAAGACATTAGAAGAGATAAAGACGAGAATGGAATCATGGAGGAAGGTCGTCAGCAGCCTTCTAGAACATATTACCCTGGAATATCAAAGAATACTCACACAGGCATCCGCTGATGGTTCAGTTCAGTTCTTGAATGTACACGACATTGAAGCAGCAGGCATTGAGATTCTCGTCGGATTTAGAGGAGCTAAACCTGTTCCTTTAAATATTTACACGCAGAGCGGCGGTGAGAGAAGCACGGCTACTATGGGTTTTCTTCTAGCTTTGCAGCAGCATGTTAGGTCTTCGTTCCGAGCGATCGATGAGTATGATGTTCACATGGATCCGAAGAACCGTGAGATGATCGCAAACTTGCTTATCGCATCAATTAAGGGACAGGATGCTCAGTATCTAGCCATAACTCCTAATCAGATGCTCTTTGAGGGGAAGGATGTCCATATAATCACTGTTCAGAATGTTGAAGGAACATCAGTGATCAAAGAGGCGATCTGATGTCAATAAAGAAACGGAGAAGCCTCGGTAGAGAGGAGCTTAAGAGGATAATAGACCTATGTCGGTCTGTTGATATTAAAGGTTTAAACCCATTCTTAGTCGATGTGGAGGATCTCGTAACCATAATTAAAGAATACTTCCCCGACTGGAAGGAAACTTGGGACCTCTGTCTAGACGCAGAGGCTCTTAACGAGATCGCTTCAGTCGTCAATCTTCAAAGTGAATGGGTTAAGCATAGGGCAACTTCGCTCTATATGGATCCCTTTCTCATCGAGGAAAAACTTCACATCTTAAAGGCTGAGAATATTGCCCAGATCTTCCTAAAGATTTGGCACCCGTTAATCGAGTTTGAACAGATCTCTATCCACAGTATAGGTGAAGCTACAAAATATTGGAAGAGCCTATTGCCGTTAGATGAGAGATGGCAAGAGACGAGCATTGTGGAGAGAGAGCTTGAAAGAGCAACACGGAAGGATCTTATTGAGCAGAAGATCCTTGCTGAAGAGAGCTTTTCAGCAGAGCTAGAATCCCTTTGGGAAGAATTGAAGCACAAGGTAGGCAATTATGGGAAAGTTCGATACTGGGATTTTATAGGCGCCGATACGTATCAAGAAACAGTGATGCGAGCCTATTTAACAAGCTTCCTCATAACCTATGGATACGCAACTCTAGAGATATACCCGCTCGAAGAAGAGATCTTTATAAAGCCCTTCGAGAAGCCTATTCCCATTCAAAAGATGAAACAGCAGCTTGCGTCCTTTCCTATTTCCATAAGCCTTGAGGAATGGGTGAGATGGAGAGAAAACCAAGGAGCTTAAAAAGAAAAACTTACTATGCTATGAAGATGAAAAGGGCAGTTCACCTGCTCTTTTATAAGCGACACAGCAAACCTGGTGTCAAGGGCTGGGAGCTTAGAAGAGCACTTGGACCTGACTACCCAAAGGTAATAAGCCTAATAGATGATTATTTAGAAAAGCTGGACCTTAAAGTTAATACGATCTTTGAAGAAGGGACTCCACCCGAGAAACCAACGAGAGAGCAGCTGGATAAAGCCAGATTTTATGTGACACTTCGAGGAAGCCTTACACCAAAAGAGGAAAAACTTGTTGGTTTGCGGATCGATGACATCGCCATCCTAGCCATATCTATAGCCTACATAATCTCTAAGAGAGGAAAAGCCCCGAGAAAAGACTTAGAGGATCTTCTGCGGAAAAAGATGCCTGGATGGAGAGTTGACTTAAATATAAACCGTTATATCCGATCTGGCTATCTCTCTGAGGATGAAAACGGTCAGTTATACCTTGATTGGAGAACGAGAGCTGAAGTAGACCAGAAAGCGTTAATTAACCTCCTTTTAGAATCCGAAGTTCTATCTTAGGATAGCCTTTAAAACACTTGAAGAGTATATCTGGATTAAAGGAGCTGGGTTGATGGTCAGCAAATTTAATATTGGCGGGATGATTACTGCACTTTTTACACCTTTAACGCCAAAAGAACAGTTGAAAGAGGATGCCTTCAAAAGGCTGATTGACTTCCAGATAGAAAATGGCATAAACGGGTTCTTCGCTCTAGGAACAGCAGGCGAAGGAATAAAGCTTTCAACGGAAAAGAGAAAAAAGGGAGCTGAGACAGTTGTTAAATATACACGGGGTAGAATCCCAATAATTCTTCATGTAGGCAACCCGGATACGGAGAGAACTGTAGAGCTCGCTAAACATGGCGAAGGCCTAGGTGTAGATGCTTTATCAGCTGTCGGCCCATTCTATTATAAGCCGGATCTTAAAGGCTTAATTCAGCATTATAAACGCTTTGCGGAGGCGGTTAACATTCCAGTATTTGTCTATAATATTCCTGGACGACAGGGATATAATATCTCTCCAGAGTTCTTTGGAAAGATCGTTGAGGAGGTTCCTCAGATAGTGGGGTTGAAGGATACCAGCTATGATGTTGGGCAGCTACAGGATTATGTACATAAATTCGGAGAGAAATATACCGTGCTGGGCGCCGGCGACTCTTTAATCTTCTCTGCTTTAGCTGTAGGAACTGACGGTCATATTTCCCAGATTAGTAACGCCTTTCCAGAGATGGCCATTCAAATCTATAGATTAATAAAAGAAGGCAAGTATGAAGAGGCCAGAGAGATACAGTTCAGATTGAATGATGTATTGGAAGTTCTGAAGAAGGGTCCAGAGATATCCTCCGTTAAAGAGGTACTTAAGATGCGTGGGATAGACGTTGGCGTGTCATCCTCTCCTCTGAGACAGCCTAGTAAAGAAGAGAGTATCGCAATAAGAGAGGGACTGGAAACGATAGGCGTCCTCTAAGCGAGAGATCTCATTCGACTTATCCTACGATTTATTATAGCTGCCAAATCAACCCCTATTATAGCAATTAATATTAGAAATGGGCTGTTAATGAAGTAGTCCTCCATAGATACTGGAATACTAAAGATAACTGTGTCGCTGTAATATCTTACATCTGTTGCTTTTTCTGGCAATATAATTCGGAAGGCAGCTTCAAAATCGGCTGGATTCGTATGATTATAAAATAGACATGTATGGCTTCTTCCTAAAAGGTCTATATGTTCAACTATTATCCATTGGTCAAGAGGCTTCCCAAAATATTCATTAAAGTCTAATATGAGTAGAGTCTCACCGTTCAAATCTGTAATGTTACAGTAGATCTTTCTCCAGTCTGCTTGGAACTGGTAGATCTTAGCCGATACATCACGGTTAAAAGTGAAACTCAATACATCTAAGCCTGTTAGGTAGAATGAGACATTAATTGAATTTGTTGAAAAATCAAATCTCTGATTCTGATCGTAATAAAAGATGCGTGTTAGACCTTTCTGTTGATAATCCCTAACTATAAGACGGGGAATAGTTGAGCCATTAAAAATAGATTCATGCAACAACACATAATCGAAGATTGTAGAGTTCATATTCCTGAGATTGATGAGAACATAAATGCTTTCATCAATCTCAACATCCACTGTAAGTGAATCTTTCGTTGATGAAGTCGTTACTATTAATAGAGCAAGAGATAGAACAAGCGTTATTATGGCTTTTTTCTTCATATATTCTCGCCTTAGTTCAGAATTAATTAAAACAAACAGATAGATAACTTTTAAAAGGGAAGTTCTCTTAAATATTAATCTCCTATTAGGAATATCTCTTTAGATGATTGCCAAAGAATTGATATATCTCGTTCCATAGGTCCTCTGTGTCTTTTTCGCTTCCAGCTATATCTTTTTCGTCTAGTTTCCACGAGTAGACAAAGCCATGCTGGGCATTTGGATAGACTTTAAGATTAACCTCTTTGCCCTTCTTTCTTAATATTTCCGCAAATTCGTGTACTTGACTTTTCGGCAGTTTCTTGTCGTTTCCAGCCGCGACTAAAAGAATTGGGCATGTAATCTTGTCTATATTGACAATAGGGTCTCTATCTTTTAATTCCTTCTCTAGGCTCCTTATCCGTTCAGGTCTAACGAAGGGTATCTCCTTCATTTCTGAGATCCTAGAGAAGGAGCCGCACATGGCGACGAGAGCCTTTACATCCGTAGTTTTTTCGCAAGCTAAGATGGATATCCAGGCGCCATGACTATGCCCTATCATTCCGATCTTACTCTTATCTACAAAATCCAGCTTTTTTAGATGTTCGATACCGTTCAATACATCGTTTACTTCACCCTTTGCCCACTCGACCTCTCCATCAGAGAGCTTGCCATCAGCTCCTGGTTCTCCCCTATAGTTAGCGGCTAGGCAAACGTATCCTCGAGCTGCGAAATTGATTGGCACCATCAAATCCTCTAAGGATGACAATCCATCTATTCCTCCGTGGCAATGGACGATCGCTGGGTACATGCCTTCTTTTAGGGGGCGAGCGAGGAAAGTGTGAATCCTTAAACCATCGCTCTCATAGGTAATCGGGTTAAATGAGATCGGCGATAGATTAAATAGGATGGAGGCAGCCTCCTTCAATAGGATCGCTGTTGTATGTTTCCTGTATGAAAGCTCAGATCCACTGTTCCTAAGCTCGTCCAGAACCCTTTTTATAACTTCTATCGTCTGATTATAAGCCTCTAAAGTTTTCTCCTCATTAGCCCTAATATAGGCTTTTCTTACTTCCTGATCATAGATTTCTTTAATGTTTGAAACATTAAATCCTGCCGCTTCGAAGCATCGAAGCATCTGATAAAACTCTGCAACAAGATCTTGCATTGCCCTATACTTTTCTAGTAGTTCCTTAGGCCAATCAGAATAAACTCCCGCTCTCAATTACCCATCTCCAACCCTTATATGCTGATACCACATATCGCTTTGTTCATATTTAATTTTTTATAAATTCTTAAGAGTTGCTCATAAAGTCCTATAAGACATACTATAATGTAGCAATTTATATGATGATGAGCAATAGGTTTCGAATCGTAGTTATTATAACAGCAGATCCCTAGGATACATACATTAATGAACACTGTAATAAAGTGATCTCAGACAGCTTTTGAAGATTCATACTCTTAAACTTCATGTCCACTTTTCTTTTTAAAGACTATACTGGCATAATTTTATTATTAAACTTTCAAAAATGAAATGTGATGAGAGATATGAAGGCGGCAGTTCTATACGGAGTAGGCGACCTAAGAGTGGAAGATGTGCCTGAACCTGAAATTTTGGGTAATGAGGTTCTTTTGGAGGTTAAGGCTACTGGAATCTGTGGAACGGATATTCACATCTATAAAGGCGAATGGAAAGTTGAGACGCCTATAATTCTCGGTCATGAATTTTCAGGAGTTATATCTAAGATCGGCGGAGAGGTTGAAGAATTCCGTGTTGGCGATCATGTGGTTGCTGAACCTAACATTACATGTGGAACTTGCCATTTCTGCCTTATGTCAGAACGAAACTTTTTCTGTGAGAGAATAAGAACCTTGGGAGTTACTGTGAACGGTGCTTTCGCTGAGTATGTAAAGACAACTAAAGGAAACATCTACAAGATTCCTCGAGAACTATCCTTTGAGGAAGCTTCATTAATCGAGCCGATAGCCTGCTGTGTTCGAGGCATAGACCAAGCTGGGATCAAGGTTGGGGACATTGTAGCAATAGTGGGAGCTGGACCCATCGGATTACTTCTCCTTCAGCTTGCAAAGATGGCAGGAGCCTCAAAGGTTATACAGACTGACTTAGAGGAGGGAAGGCTTAAGCTAGCCAAAAGTCTCGGCGCGGATTATGTAATAAACATACAAAAAGAAGATACAGTGAAGGCAGTAAACGATATCACAGGAGGATACGGCGTAGACATGGCCATCGAAGCGGTAGGTAAACCTGAATCCATAACTCAAGCCATGGAAATGACGTCCAGAGGAGGTAGGCTAACAATCTTCGGAGTCTCTGCTCAGGATGCCGTTTGGAAGGTGAAGCCGTTTGACCTCTACGAAAAAGAGCTAACCATAACTACTTCTTATAGGAGTCCTTATACCTTCCAACGCGCCGTGAAGATAGTATCTTCCAATAGTCTGAAGTTAAAACCTTTGATCAGTCACATTTTCCCACTTTCTGATATCAGGCAAGCATTTGAGGTTGTTGATAAAAGACTCGAAAATACAGTGAAAGTCGTAGTTAAACCATCGAAGTAAAAAAGAAGCAAAAATAAAAACAAATAAGAAGCCTTTTATTTTATTTATTCAGCGGAGAAGAAAAGATGGGCAAACTCGTCGTGGTTAAGGTAGGCACCGCTAGCCTAGCAAGAAACGATGGTAGCCTAGACATGAAAGAGATGAAGAGATTAGTAGATCAGATAGCTACGGCTATAAAGGAAGGACATAAAATCATACTGGTAACCTCCGGGGCGATTGCTTCAGGCATGTCGGAATTAGGGACGAGACCTAACCCCAATGATATGGTCTCTAAGCAAGCTTGCGCAGCCATAGGGCAAAGTATTCTTATGTCGCATTACCGAGAGCTCTTTAAGGTCCATGGGCTGAAGATAGCTCAGATCCTCTTGACGAAGGAAGATCTATCTAGCAGGGTTTCTTATCTTCATACATGTAACGTTCTGGATCGACTGCTTCAATTGGGTGTGGTCCCCATCATAAACGAGAATGATGTTACATCTATAGATGAATTAATCCCTGTCACTAAGGGATACAAGATAAACTTCAGTGATAATGATATCCTATCTGTCTTAATAGCCAACGCCGCAGAGGCAGATCTTGTGATCACGCTCTCCCTTGTAGATGGATTGTATACCCGAAATCCCGAAGACCCGAAAGCGAGGCTAATTCCAATCGTTGAGAAGGTTACGCCTGAACTTAAAGATGCAGCTGCGGGAAAAAGCCGTTTTGGAAGGGGAGGGATGAAAACAAAGCTGGAAGCTGCCGAGATCGCGACGCAGAGTGGAATCCCTCTAATAATTGCCAATAGTCATAAAGAAAATGTGATACTGGATGCCGTAGCTGACAAGCTGGTAGGGACATACTTCAAACCTATGAAAAGAATGCCAAATATAAAGAGATGGATAGCCTATGGTGCTGCTGTGAAAGGCCAGATCTTCGTTAATGAGGGAGCGAAGAGAGCTATAATGAAGGGCGCCAGTCTCTTAGCCGTAGGCATAAGCCAAGTTTCAGGTCGATTCGATGTTGGTGACGTTATAAGTCTGGTTGACAATGATGGAAAGGAGTTCGGCCGAGGCATAGTAAACTACACAAGTGATGAAATTAATCTGATAAAGGGAATGGACACTACCCAGATAAGAAAAATTCTAGGATATATCAGGCAGAAAGAAATGGTTATTAGAAAACGGATGTACTTGATAGAGGAAGA
>Ga0172366_10004027_pt1 | contig 11581 bp, 11 predicted proteins | sample LakKivSesite69cm_FD_114533 | JGI IMG/M metagenome (GOLD analysis project Ga0172366, IMG submission 114533) | Sediment microbial communities from Lake Kivu, Rwanda - Sediment site 69cm | ecosystem: Environmental > Aquatic > Freshwater > Lake > Sediment | place: Rwanda: Western Province, Lake...
AAGAGGGACATGCCAGCTTTCGACTCCAAGGCAGTTGGGAGCGCCCTGGATGCCCTCATCGACCGCCGGCATGTCTCCAAGGACCGTGGCAACTTCCTCGCAACCGAGGCCGGGAGGTCCCATTTCAAGGCGGAGTTCCCCGGGATGGAAGCGGAGCTGAGGAAGGTCAACGAGGCCTGGAGCCTCGTCTACGTGGCGAAGAACTACTACCCCGAGGTTGCCGAGGAGATCACCACGATCTGCCGCGACAGATACGTCGGGTTCTTCTGCGTCTTCACCGAGGAGCACTTCTTCCGTAGGAAACTGGGACGGAACTACATAACCATCAAACGGCCATCCGACCTTCTGCGCCTAGTGGACATGCATTACGTGGACGTCATCCCCTGCGTCCACAGGATCGGGGCCAACCGCCCTGACTGGCTAGTCATCGACCTCGATGCTGGCAGATCCGTCCCCTTCGGCGAGGTCAGGAAGGCGGCGCGCCTGACCCACAGGGCCATGGGCGAGCACGACCTGGAGCCCGCCCTGAAGTTCTCGGGAAGCAGGGGGTTCCAGGTCTGGGCACAGCTTGAGGACTTCAGGATGCCTGATCAATACAAGCCCATGGCACTACCAGGAGGTAGCGACAGAGCCCCCAGCTTCTTCTCCCTGTACGCCGACATGATCGCGTACATCGAGGCACAGATCCGCGACAAGATGGATGGAAGGACGACCAGCACAGTCGCCGACAAGGAGAAGAGGGAGAACAAGATCCTCCTTGACGCCAGCCCGATGAAGGAGATGGGACTTGTAAGGTCTCCGTACAGCCTCCACCATCGGACGGGCCTTGTGTCCATGCCCCTTGCGCCAGAAGAGATCGAGGCCTTCGATCCCTCAATGGCACGGCCCGAGAACGTTCTCGCGAGATTCCGCAAGCGAGGCAACGAGTTCCACCTTACAGCCCGGGACCCGAGCAGGATGGTCAAGTCAACGCTGGAATGGATACAAGATAATAGTGGGCGTGCGCCCGGGATCAGAGGCCAGGTGACCTGACATGACGAACAGGAACAGCATCATCAGGAGATCGAGGTTCAAACGCCCCCAGGATGAGGCGGCGGCGGAGTTCCTCTCATCTATGTCCCAGGACAGGAAGATCCTGGACGCCGACATTTGGATCGACAAGGCCCACGTTCTGATGCTGAACAGCCAGAAGATAATCTCCAATGAGCACGCCCGTGCCATCCTCAGTGCCCTCGACGCCATTGCGTCGTCGAATCGCGACGAGCTTCTGCGCAGGAAGTCGGATGACGTGCACCTTCTCCTCGAGACGGAACTGATCCGAAGGCTTGGGGAGGACGTGGGCGGAAGGCTCCACACGGCAAGGTCCAGGAACGACGAGGTTGCCAGCTGCATTCGGATTGTCCTCAGGGACGAGCTGATGCTGATCCTCGAGAGGATCTGCCAGTTGCAGAACACGCTGCTGGAACTGGCATCTGAACACACGCAAACCCTCATGCCGGGCTACACCCATCTCCAGCGCGCGCAGCCGACCACATTGGCCCACCACCTCATGGCCCACGCGTACGCTCTGGGGCGGGATGCCGACCGGTTGATGGGCTGTTACGACAGGACCGATGTGAGCCCCCTGGGGGCCGGAGCCATGGCCTCCACCTCCTTTCCCATCGATCCCCGCCTCACTGCCAGCCTCCTTGGCTTTGGATCCCTGGCCCGGAATTCCATCGATGCGGTGGCCTCGAGGGACTTCCTGCTGGAGGCTCTCTCCTGCCTCTCAATACTGGGGGCAAATCTGAGCCGCATGGCCGAGGAGATCGTGCTCTGGAGCACCTCCGAGTTCGGCTTCATCCAGCTCGCCGATGAATACTCCTCGACCAGCTCGATCATGCCTCAGAAGAGAAATCCCGATGTCGCGGAGCTCGTGAGGGCGCGGATATCGTCGGTGATGGGATCCCTGTTCTCCGGGCTCGCGATCTGCAAGGCGCTGCCCCTCTCGTACAACATGGACTTCCAGGAGGCAACCGCCCACCTCTGGAGGGCCACCGAGACCATGGGATCCATTCTGGCCGTCCTTAGGGGGGCCGTTTCGACGATGAGAGTACAGAAGGAACCGATGAGGCGCGCTGCAACCTCGGGACTTCCATGGGCAACCGATCTCGCCGACCTGATTGTGACGGAGCAGGGACTCCCCTTCAGAACCGCCCACTCCATAATGGCCGCCGTTGCCCGGGACTGGAGTGGTGAAGAGGACCCGGCCCGCATCGCGTTGGACATTGCCAGGGCGTCCAAGGAGGTGCTCGGCAGGGAGGTCGTCCTTTCACCCAACGAGGTCCGCCAAGCGTTGGATGTGCAGTCCAACCTTGCCCGGAAGAGAGCCTGCGGCGGACCGGCCCCGGCCGAGGTGCGCAAGTCAATCCGGAGGATGAAGGCGTCCCTCGGCAGGACCCTTACGTGGCTAAGCGGGGAGCAGCGAAAGATCGCCCAAGCAAGCGAGCAGATCGCGACCCTACAAGCCGCCCTCTCCTCCTGATCCCCGTCAGGTGCGTTCCGTGGAAGGCGCTCGAGATGATGTTGACGATGAAAGGGTCCGGCGGTACATAGCCATGGCGAGGGACAGGCTAGCCTGGGCCGTCCAAGGATGTGCCTCCCCGCCAGTCGTGGACCAGGCAAGGAGGTATCTCTCCGATGCGGAGTACCATTTCGGGAAGGGCGACAAAGCGACGGCCTTGGCATCGGCCAGTTACTCGCATGGGCTCTTGGACGGGTGCATCGGGCAAGGTGAAGCGAGGGCGAAGCAGCCATCGTTCCTGGCAAGGATCTTCGTCAACCAGCTCTGGAGAACACCATCGACGACACAGCTGGCCTCACTCATCGGTGTCGATGAGGAGTCCCTTCGAATCACGCTCGGGGCGCTGCAACTGGAGGGCCTGGTCCGCCTGAAGGGCAACGAGGTGCGCCTTACCCCGATCGGCAGATCCAAGATAATGGTCGGACTTGTCGCGGGGGTCTTCGACCTCGTCCACCCAGGACACCTCGCGCTACTGAGGTGGGCAAGGAGCCAAGTCGACGTGCTGGCCGTCATCATCGCGCGCGACCCAAGCTCCAAGATGGGGAAGGGACGTGCACCTATCCAGAACGAAATGGATCGCCTCGCGGTTGTCTCAGCGCTTGCCCCCGTTGACTACGCCCGCCTGGGCGACCACGACGACATCTACTCCCCGGTGCTGCGGATCCGACCGGATCTCATCGTATTGGGCAAGGACCAGGACGTGGATCCGCGCAGGATAGGGTCGGACCTAGCCCGGCGGGGCCTCAGGGTCAAGGTCGTCAGAAGTCGCGCCTGGGACTCGGGGGATCTCTCCAAGACGAGCAGGATCATAGAAAGGATCAGGAAACGGTCCTCAAGGGACAGAGGGAAGGAGCGCTAGACACACCAGGTCCCCGTCCCTGAGCCCCAGCTTCTCCCTCAGGTTTCCTGCCGAAACGACCTCCAGTACATCCCCGGGGTAGTGGGTCCTGTCAGGGACGAATATGACGCCATATGCATCCGAGCCGATCCTGACCTTGTAGCATCTGCCGCCCCCGAAGCTCCTGCCGCCGGACTGGAATCCGTCGATCTTCAGTCCCTGCTTTGACCTGATCTCGTCTGCGACGCCACTTGGGATTCTCAGATTCAGAGTGCCCGGATAGGGATCGAAGCCGAGCCTATCCTTGAACTGCCTGCGGTAGCCGGCCTGGCTCATGTAGTAGGCTCCCTCGCCAAGCCCCGTGAAGACGGTGCCCTCAATGATGCAGCCCTCGAAGATCCTGGTCAGCAATCTGTGAAGATCCTGCAGCCGCTCCATTCCCGAGGGCGTGATCTTGACGCTCTGAGTCTTGTCGTCCTTCTGCCGGGCTATCAGCCCGGCCTTCTCCATGGACATCAGCACACGGCTTGCGGTCTGCTGGGATCTGCCGATCGCCGATCCAAGCTCGGCAGTTGATATCCTCACGGGCCTTCTGTCCGCACCGCGGACGGCAAGCTCCAGAAGGTAGGCTAGTTCCAGGAACCGCATTCTCATTGCCCGTCGATCATTGTGCCGATGCCCTTGTCCGTCAGAAGCTCGAGAACCAGAGAGTGGGGGGTGTCGCCGTTCAGTATGTGCGCCCGGCCAACGCCCGCCTTCAGGGCCCTGATGCAGGACTCGACCTTCGGCAGCATGCCTCCGGCGATGACCTTGGATTTGATCAGGTCCTTCACCTGGGCTAGTGAGAGCGACGAGATTAGCGTTGAGGGGTCAGAGGGATCGCGCATGATGCCAGGGACATCGGTCAGGACGACGTATTTCTCGGCATGGAGCTCGCCAGCCAGGTCCCCGGCCAGGGTGTCGGCGTTGATGTTCAATCCCCTGCCTTCCTCGTCCATCCCGACCGGCGCTATCACCGGGATGAAACCCGCGTTGGAGAGGCTTTCCACAACCTCGGTGTTCAGGAACTCGACCTCCCCGACCCTGCCAAGCTTGGGATCCTTGACCACCGCCGTGATCAATCTTCCATCCTTTCCGGATATGCCCACTGATCTCCCGCCCTGCTGCTCGATCGCGCAGACTATCGATTTGTTGACCTTCCCCACCAGGACCATCTCGACGATCTCCATGGTTTCGTCATCCGTCACCCTGAGCCCATCGACGAAGACGGGCTCCTTGTGCATCCTCTTCATGTAGACGGATATCTCGTCCCCGCCGCCGTGGACGATGACGGGCTTCATGCCTACGAGCTTCAGGAGCACGACGTCCTTGGCCACGTTGGCGAGCTTGTCGTGGCTGGAACTGACGTTGCCACCGAACTTCACGACGATGGTCCTTCCATACAGCTTCCTGATGTAAGGCAGGGCCTCGACAAGGGTTTCTGCTACCTGGTCCACCGAGAGATTCTGCGTCGCGGCCACCCGGGGATTTACGACGCCTGAGGCGCGAGATATATATTTTGTCCGGCTCCGCGCCTGAGCAAGGATATGAGGGTGCGGGTCGGCGGCGTCAGCATCTCGGTCGCGCACTTCGTCGAGGTCGGAGGCGTCTTTGAGAGCCTTCACGGCCACAACCTTGCGCTGTCAGCGCAGGTTGCGGGCGAAGCGAAAGGTGGCCTTCTGATTGACTTCAGGGACCTTGAGAGGATACTGGAGGAATCAGCGTCCTCGATCGACCACAGACTCATCGTCCCAAAAGCCAACCGGAACCTGAAGATCACCCGGCGAAAAGGCGTGCTCGAGATATGCACGCCGCAGAAGCGCTACGTGGTTCCCGAGAACGATGCGACCCTGCTGCCGATCACCAACTCCACCGTGGAGGAGATAGCCCGCTTCATCTACAAGGAGGTAAGCCGAAGGCTGCCCTCCAAAGTCAAGCTGGGGTACGTGTCCGTCCACGAGAGCGAGGGCAAGACGGCCACCTTCGGACCGCACGCCTAGGATGGCCTGGCCTTCTGGGCCCACTCCCTACCGTACTCGGTCAGAGTTATCTCCTTCTGCCTGCCGGTGTAGGAGGTCGACACGAAGCCGCATCTCTCCAAGGTCGCGATCTGCTTTGCCGCCATCACACGATCCGTCGGGGTGGGCCGCCTCCCCAGAAGCTGCACTAGGAGGTCGGTAATCGACGGGGACTTTCCTCCCGTCTTCTCTAGTGCCTCAAGATACCCAGGCTCGATCTCCTCCTGCTCGATCCTGATCGGCAGAGGCGGGCATTTGAGCACCTTCCTCACGCCCACGGCAAGTTGCGGGGTCTGGAACTCGCGCAGCCCTTCCTCGATCACCTGCTTCATGTGTTCCAGTGCATCTGCCTTCTTGGTCTCGAGATAGGCCTTCAGGTCCTTATGCACCATCTCAAGCTTCCTCCTAGCCACCTCGGGTGTGAAGTAGGATCTCGGGCTGACATAGTAGATGCTAGCCCCGATCTCGAGGGCAGCCAGGAAGAGCGCGCACGAGACTATGCGGGTGCCCGAGGATATGTCGATGAGGAACTCGGCCTCGGGGGAGAGTTTCGAGAGGATCGCCCGGAAGTCCAGGTACGCGTCCAAGAGGTCGAAGAAGTTCACCCTGAAGGTCGTGATGTCGATCATGTCCTGTTCGACCGGGATGATGGGGTCCTCCGCAAGCTTCTTCTTCAGATCCGTCAGAAGCTCCTCGATCGTTATCTCGACGCCGGACATCTCGGAGGATTTCTTCTTGTTCCGGATGATGAAGACCTTGTCAGGCTGAAGGTGTGTTATCGCCCCGATGATCCGATCCCTCTCGAGGCCCTGCGGCACTAGAAGGTACCTTGGCAAGCAGACACCGCGAAGCGAAGTGCGAGGGACGCATAAATATCTTAATGTTTCGGCGGGCGAGAAAATATTACCTCTCTTAATCGAAATCGGATGGATAAGGCCATAGCAACTCGCTGACGTTTATATTATTCCCGGAGGCGACGCCAATCCGTAAGGACTGCAATGGCCGCCGCGAAGACAATCGGTGCTGACGAAGTTGGCTCTGGAGATACCTTCTGCGGCCTCGTCGTCTCGGCCGCATGTGTCACCAGGGAACAGGAGGACGCGCTTAGATCACATAGGGTCAGGGACAGCAAGAGGATCAGCGACTCGATGATTGGTCAGTACGTCGCGCTGATGACCGAGATAGGCGTCCGCCATAGCACGGTGGTCCTCCATCCACAGCAGTTCAACAAGCTTCTGGCAGAGGGTCTGGACCACGTAGAGGTGCAGAACGCAATGTACGAGAGGGCCATAACAAGCCTGATACAGAAGGTTGGCCACCCCGAGAAGGTCTACGTGGATCAGTACCCGGGTGCAAGGATAAGGATCGACCATGATACGCTGGAACTTCTCCCCGGTGCGGGGGACAAGTACTTGTCCGTGGCAGCGGCCAGCATCATGGCGCGGTCCGCGTATCTTGGAATGAGGAGATCCCTAGGGAGGGAACTTGGGATGCAGATACCGCTGGGGAGCTCAAACGTCGAAGAGGCGCTCAGGCATCTGATAAACAAAGAGGTGGACATCTCCAGGTACGCCAAGTTGTACCCCAACAATGTCAAGGAGCTTCTAAGGGAATCCCACGGAAGAGCCCCTTGGCAATGAAAGGCGTGGGGCCCTCGCTCGGCCTTGTTCACTACTGATGGCCTCGCCCTGTGGGAAGACACGGTTGAACCAACTTCTTTCACATGAGGGATTTCCCGGCTTTGGATAAGTGTCGTTTATACAAACATTTATGAATCATCACCCAGAGTAATGGCCCGTGGCGCCGGCTAGGGCACGCAAGACCATTCAGGAGATAAACCAGAAGATACGGGACGGCGACGTCGTAGTGCTGACGGCCGAGGAGATGCCCGACCTGGTTCAGGAGAAAGGCGCTGCCAAGGCAGCCGAGGAGGTCGACGTGGTGACCACGGGCACCTTTGGCGCCATGTGCTCCTCCGGTGCCTGGCTCAACTTTGGCCACTCCGATCCCCCGATCAAAATGAAGAGGGTATGGCTCAACGACGTGGAGGCCTACACCGGGGTTGCCGCGGTTGATGCCTACATCGGCGCGACGCAGCTGAGCGAGACGCAGGGTTTTGACTACGGCGGCGGCCATGTCATTGAGGACTTGGTGCGCGGCCACTCAGTGGCCCTGAGGGCCGAGGCCTATGGCACCGACTGCTATCCCCGCACGCACCTTGACATCGAGATCGCGCTGGAGGATCTCAACCAGGCCGTGATGCTCAACCCCAGAAACGCCTATCAGAGGTACAACGCAGCAACCAACAGCAGGGACGAAACCATCTACACCTACATGGGGGCCTTGCTCCCCGGGATGAGGAACGTGACCTTCTCCGGTTCGGGCGTGCTCAGTCCCCTGTGCAACGACCCGGAGTACAGAACGATTGGCCTGGGCACAAGGATATTCCTGGGGGGCGCGCAGGGATACGTCATAGGGCCGGGCACCCAGCATTCCCCAGCCACCGGCTTCGGGACGTTGATGGTGAGAGGGGAACTGAGGGAGATGTCCCCGGACTACCTGAGGGGCGCGACCTTCGAGCGATACGGGACAACCCTGTACGTCGGCATTGGCATCCCGATCCCAATCCTCGACGAAGGACTTGCCCTATCCACCGCGGTCACCGACGAGCAGATCAAAGTCAAGATCCTGGACTACGGCGTCCCGCGAAGGGACCGTCCGACGGTCAGGGAGACCAACTACGCTGAGCTCAGATCGGGCCAAGTAACCATCAATGGTCGCGAGGTCCCGGTATCACCCCTTTCTAGCTTCAAGATCTCAAGGAAGATTGCCGATGTGCTCAAGGGATGGGTGGCGGGCGGGCAGTTTACGCTGACAGAGCCCGTGGAGAGCCTTCCGCGGGATATCCAGTTCCGTCCGATGAAGAGCAGGGCACCCGTGCCCTTCGTCGAGGACGTGGCAACGGGCAAGGTGGTGACGGTCCCGCCGAACATGAGCGTCGAGGAAGCCGCCAAGAGGCTGACGCTGGAGGAAGTCAACAACCTGCTGATCCAGGACGAGGAAGGTTCCTTGGTGGGGATCCTAACGTCCTGGGACATAGCTAAGGCTGTCGCCACGGGAGCCCGTCTGGTCGGCGAAGTCATGACCCAGAAGGTCATAATAGCCCACAAGGGAGAGCCGATCGACCTGGCCGCAAGGAAACTCGAAAAACACGGCATAAGCGCCCTCCCCATAGTTGATAGCAGGAGGAAGATTCTGGGGATGGTGTCCGATGAGGATATCGCTCGGTTCGTGGGGAGGAGGAGATGGTGACCTACTTCCACCTGGAGTTCCCAAGGGAGATCGTGACGAAGCCCATAATGTCGGACGCCATACGCAAGACCAGCGCCTCGATCAACATCCTGAGGGCCCGGATCGACGAAACCCACGGGGAAATAGTCGCTGAGGTCACCGGCGACAGATCCGAGGTCGACAGGATAGCGGGCTACCTCAGGGACCGGGGGGTCATCGTCCAAGAGCTCAGCGGAAGCGTATCGGTCAGGGTCGATGGCTGTACGCACTGTGGGGCGTGCGTTTCCATCTGCCCCGTGAAGGCGATATCGATCGGGCGCGACTTCGAGGTGGTCTTCGATGCATCCAAGTGCATATCCTGTAGGGTGTGCATCCCCGTCTGCCCCGTGAGGGCCATACAGGCCCCGCCCCTCTAGTCGGCCCTGGAGTGCACCTGGGGATTCGCAATCAGGTCAGCTTCCCCGGTGGTCAGGCCCACAACCTCCGGAAGATTACCCCAGGCGACCATCTCCTTCCCGCGCACTATGAGCACGCCTATGCCTCCGATCACCTTGGCCTTCCCGATCCCCCTTTCCAGGCCGTCCTTGCCCCTGACCTCGTTGCAGACGGAGGTCGCTGCGGCGTCCGCCATGATCGCCGAGCTGGGCGAGTAGATCGCGACCGCGTCCGCCTCACCGAAGCTCACGGATTCCCCGACGGTCGCCGAGCTAGTACACAGCCCTGCGTACGACCCTGCTGGGTTCACCTTGAGACCCAGTTTGCCGGAGAGCGGGGAGTCGCCGGCCCAGATGCCGATGATGAAGGGGCCGTCGCCATGCAGGCTTATGTCGCCGCCGTTCTCGACGATCACATCGTTGGCGCCCCTCTCCACCGCACACCGGGCGGCCACCTCGGCCATGGCGCCCGCCACCGCCGCGAAGGGGCCGACGCTGGCCAGGCGCGCTGCGTCGTACATCTCCGAGATGAACCAGGACACATTCCCCGCCGGCTTGTCGATGGGCTCCAGCGACCACCGGAACTCGGGACACCTTTCGATGTGGGCAAGCAACTCTGCACGGGCTCGGATGATCGCAGTCCTGATCGGATCCAGAACGCCCGCCACATCCGCCTTTATGAGGAGGCGGGTTTCCCCCTGTCTCAGTCTGTAGCTGCGAAGGCGCATGACACAACGCCTAGTAGGCCTTGGCAACCACGACCATACAGCGTGCAGGCCTTCCACACGCAATGCAGACCTTTCCAGCAGGCGCATCCTCCCGATCGAAGACCGTGCCGCGAACCTCGCCCTCGGTAGCCTCGGCGATCTTGTCGGCGCAGGCCTCGCCATCCATATCCCTCGAGCAGAACGGCACGTTGACGAAGCCTCCCTTGGAGGCCAGTACGTCTATGAGCTCCCCCATGCTGTTGGCGTCCGAGATGTGCGACTCCAGGTCCTTGCTGGCGTTCCGCCTGAGGTTGGCCAGGATCTCGCCGCCGATCCTCTTTATCGCCCCGGCCGCGCGCGCGAACTCGACTTTGTCCCTGTGTCCCGTGTCCCGCCTCACCAACGTCACGGTGCCCGACTCAATATCCCTGGGACCTATCTCAGCACGGATTGGGACCCCTTTCATCTCCCAGTAGTAGAACTTCATGCCAGGCTTCTTCTCCGAATCGTCGATCTCCACGCGAAGGCCTGACCTTCTGAGCTTGGACGCAAGCTGCTCGCACCTCTCCATCACCGTGTGCTGTTCGCCCTTGTAGACGATGGGAACGATGATCACCTGGATCGGTGCTATTGCGAAGGGCAACACGAGTCCCTTCCTGTCCCCGTGGATTGCCGCAAGGACCGCCAGCGTCCTTGAGATCGGCGGGCCGTGGCAGGTCTGGTATGGCACCCTCTTGGACCCATTCTGATCCTCGAACAACAGGCCGAAGGCCTGTGCGAATCCCTGGCCCAGAAAATGGGTGGAAGGAAGCTGGACCGCCCTCTTGTCCGGCATCAGGGCATCCGCTGCATAGGTGTCCACAGCACCAGCGAACTTGTCGAAGGCAGGCCTACGGAAGAAGATGAAAGGTATTCCCAGCTTGTCGTGAAGGACGGCCTTCGTCGTCGCCATGTCCTCCCTGATCTGCGCGAGCGCCCCGGCATCGTCCGCGAAGACGTCATGAGCTTCTATCCAAAGAAACTCCCTTCCCCTGATCAGGGGCTTGGTGGCCTTGGTCTCGTATCTGTAGACCGCGCAGCTCTGGTACAGTTTGAGAGGCAGGTCAGAGTGGGACCGTATCCAGAGGGAGTACATATGGTAGAAGGCCGCCTCCGAGGTCGGCCGGAGCGCCAGCCTCGATTCAAGCTTGCCCTCGCCGGCCTCCGTGACCCAGAAGACCTGGGGGCTGAAGCCCTGGACGTGGTTCTTCTCCTTCTCGAAGTTCTCCTCCGGGATCACCACCGGGAAGAGGGTGGGGCTGTGCCCGGCCTTCTCCAGTTCGGACTCCCAAATAGAGTACAGCTCCTTGGCCATCCTCATCAGCCAGGGCCTGTAGATGACGAAGCCCTTGACGTTATACCGCAGGTCGACGAGGTCGGCGGTCTTCATGATCTCGCTGTACCAGTTCGAGAAGTCGGACTTGTCGACGTTGAAGATGTCCTTTCTGGATGTGGTTTCGGTCCCCGCCAAGACGGCTCACTGAGGCGCCTCCGCCCCGGTCATCTTATTACTCTTTCCAGAATCATCCAATACGTTCCGATGCCCATGCGGGGACTATTCCTTCTTCTTCAGGCGGATGACCTCGCCCAAAGTCACGTTTCCCTCGGCGGATCCCGCGGGACCGGCGATCTCCTCCTCCGAGCCCTCCCTC
>Ga0172366_10004029_pt1 | contig 11580 bp, 6 predicted proteins | sample LakKivSesite69cm_FD_114533 | JGI IMG/M metagenome (GOLD analysis project Ga0172366, IMG submission 114533) | Sediment microbial communities from Lake Kivu, Rwanda - Sediment site 69cm | ecosystem: Environmental > Aquatic > Freshwater > Lake > Sediment | place: Rwanda: Western Province, Lake Kivu...
CCAACGAACGTTGTCGCGGCGTTCGAGCTCCCCTTGGAGGAGTTGGAGACCGAGGTGGAGTTCACGAACCATGTTGGCTCGAAGTCATTCGAGGGCCGCAACTACGACCGGGCCAAAGAAGCCCTTGAACGTGTCGGATTCCTGACCGCGTTCCGGGACAGGGTCGCCGGGCTCCGGAAGGAGTGGGAGGCTTTCGCCGCGACTGAGCCCGAGGAGGACGAGGAAGCTCGGGCGCAACGCCGTAACCTGGGACGGCTGCGGCGTGGCGCACGGACGCGCGAGGAGCTGTATGTCCAGCCTGTTCTCACGGCGCTGGTCGAGTTGGGTGGGTCCGCGCGCATGAATGACGTGATAGACCGCGTCGGCAAGTTGATGAACGGCATTCTGAAGGACGTGGACAGAGACCCGTTGGCCTCGGACCCCGATATGCCGCGCTGGCGCAACGCTGCCCAGTGGGCGCGCTGGGCCATGGTCAAGGACGGTTTGCTGAAGCCCGACTCTCCGCGCGGCGTGTGGGAGGTGTCGGAAGCAGGCCGCAGGGCTTTGAGATGAGCATCCGATTCGCGGGACGCTGGATACATGCCGGGAGGACGAGGTGCCAAGAATGAAGGAACCCTATGACGCGGTCGGTGGGCGCGCAGCCCACCTGTATCCTTTACCAGGCGCGTGCTGGCGAGGAAAGCGCTTCATCGTGCCCGACTTGCAGCGTGACTGGGAAACTCTGCGCAAAGAGATTCAGAGGGAGCTCGCCCGGTCACCAGCCGACGTGATCGAGTACTCACGGTTGCTGGATAGGTGGGAACAAGCGTTCCTGAGGGAGCAGTTCTATGTGCGTCTTGCGGAACTGGCCAAGATGACGGGGCGTGCGTGATGGTCCAGACAATCCAGTGTCCGAAGTGCGGGACTGATATTCCCCTGACTGAGGCGATATCAAGCAAGCTCAACGAAGACATTCGCAAGGAGTATGAGTCCAAAGCGCAAGCCCGGGAGCGCGAGATTGCCAGAGAACGCGAAGCTCTGGCTGCACGCGAGAAGCAGATCGAGGAGTCGCGCAAAGCCATAGACGAAGCCGTGGCCAAGAGGGTCGTGGAGGAACGAGCCAAGGTTGAGGCGGAGGCAAGGAAGAAGGCGGCCGAGGCGGTGAACGTGGAGGTCGCCGACCTCCGAAACCAAGTGGCCGAGAAAGAGAAGGCGCTCGGAGTTGCCCAGAAGAACGAGCTTGAGATCAGAAAGAAGCAGCGCGAGCTAGAGGAAGAGAAGCGTAGTCTGGAGCTGGACGTTGCGCGACGCCTGGACGAGGAACGGAGGAAGATACGCGAGGAAGCCGAGCGCGCAGCTCAGGAGCAGGAAAAAGCACTCGCCAAGGAGCGGGAGAAACTCGCAGACCAAGAGAAGATGCTTGCTGAGTCTCAGAGGACACTTGAGGAGAGCGTCACCGCGAAAGTAGCAGAGGAACGCGCCAAAGTAGAGGCGGAGGCAAGGAAGAAGGCGGCCGAGGCTGTGAACGTGGAGGTCGCGGACCTACGAAACCAGGTGGCCGAGAAGGAGAAGGCGCTGGGAGTTGCCCAGAAGAACGAACTGGAGATCCGAAAGAAGCAGCGGGAACTCGAGGCCGAGAAGAAGAACTTGGAATTGGAAGTCGAGCGTCGTATGGACGCAGAGCGGAAGAAGGTCCAGGAGGATGCGGTGAAGGCCGTCCAGGAAGAGCACCGGCTGAAGGACCTGGAGAAGGACAAGAGGCTTGCAGACATTCAGGCTCAGTTGGCCGAGGCCCAGCGCCGTGCCGAGCAGGGTTCTCAGCAGGCGCAAGGCGAGGTGTTTGAGTTGGACCTGGAGGAGCAACTCAAGACCGCGTTCCCGCACGACGGCATCGAGCCAGTACCGAAGGGCAAGAAGGGCGCGGACGTGATTCAGCGCGTCTGCGACCACTCAGGGCGTACGTGTGGTGCGATTGTCTGGGAAGCGAAGCGTGCGAAAAACTGGGGCTCTGGGTGGGTCGAGAAGCTCAAAGAAGACAAGCGCGAGGCCAAGGCGGAGCTGGCTGTGTTGTTGACGACGACCATGCCCAAAGGCCTGGAGATATTCGGCCAGCACGAGGGCGTGTGGGTCACCAGTCAAGCATGCGCCATGGGCCTTGGGCAGCTCCTACGCGAGAGTCTGATTCTCGTTGCGTCCGCTCGGACCGCATCCATCGGCAAGCAGAGCAAGCTGGAGATGCTCTACGACTACCTTTCTGGTTCTGAGTTCAAGCACCGCGTCGAAGCCATCGTCGAGGCATTCATGGCGATGAGGACGCAGTTGGATAATGAGAAGGCGACCATGACCAGGGTCTGGGCTGCACGGGAGAAGCAGATAGAGCGCGTCGTGACGAACACGACCGGAATGTACGGAGACTTGGAAGGCATCATCGGCGCGGCTCTGCCGAAGATGCCGCACCTGGAACTGAAGGCAATCACGGATTCGGGTCCGCACGACGAAGCCTGATGCGTGGAGATTCGGCAGTGCGAGACGAAGCCCTGATGCGATTCCGCCCAGCCGATGACGAGATTGCGATTGTCGAAGGCCAGCGCAGCCAAATGCCGTTCATCGTTGATCGTTCTTCGCTCCTCCATCCTCCTTCCTCATTCCTCGTCCCTCGTCCCCAGCGTGTGAGTGCCAGGCCACGCGATTCACTAAAATGAACCCGGCCATGTCGCCAGCCTGCAGATTGCCGATTCCTGACTGAACGCGTTTCCAGCAGGAGTGACGGTGGACTTGCCCGACGCGGGCATTTGGAGTAACCTGTAGCGCGACCGATACGCTGCAGCAGGTTGCTGCCCTTGTTGCGAAGGGTGAAGTCCGGGTGTCCGAGCACGGCTACGATGAGCTGGCTGCCGACGGCATACTGCTGCGGGACCTGGTCGCGGGCGTGGCCGGCGCAGAGTTGGTCGAGGAATACCCGGCGTTCGCCAAGGGACCGTGCGTGCTCGTGCTGGAGCGCGACCGCGACGGCAATCCGGTCCATGCGCTCTGGGGAATCCCGCGTGGTGAGAGCGGTCCGGCCGTGCCGGTCACGGCCTATCGTCCGGATCCCAGGCGATGGGCCGCCGGCCTGAAGAGGAGATTAACATGAGAACCCGACATCGAACGAAGCTGTTGCACGAGGGTGAATACGTAGCCGAGGTTGACGTCGAGCTGGTTGAGTCGGACCAGGGCTGGTCGCCCTACCTTACATTGGAGGACGCCTACAAGCTGGATGACGTACGCGAAGCGCTGAGGCGCGGCGACGTCAGGACGGCCTCACGCCTCGCCCGAGTCTACACCCTCACGCCGGTTCCGGCGAGTACTCCGCGCGCCGCGCGGCGGTGCCGCGAGTGACCGGTCAGGAGCCGTTCATCGTTGCTCGTTCATCGTTCATGGTTGGTTCGTACATCGTTGGCCCCAGCGGCCCCTGTCGGACAGTGCATCGTCCCCAAGCCCAAGGCGAGAAGCCTCAAGCTTCAAGCCCCAAGCTCCAGCCCCGAGCCACGCGATTCATTATAATGAACCCTCGCGTCCCGGCGCGGGGGCATCGAGCGCTGGCGTTGCTTGAGGGCGACACGTTCTACTGGTTCTGGGTCGGTTCCCACGACGAGTACGAGAGACTGACCCAGACAACCGCGGCTAGCTGCGAGGCAGGCAAAGAGAGACGAGGAGCGGGGCGCAGCACGTCCCGCCCTGTGCGTCAGTTGAGCCTAGTTCAGTTTGACGGCTTTGCGGGTGAGAATCTTGCCTTCGGCTTCGAGGCGCCAGAAGTAGATGCCCGGCGCGACGGTGCGGCCTGAGTTGTCGCGGCCATCCCAGGCTAGGGTATAGGTGTTAGGGGCCAGGGATTGGGGTCGGACAAGGACTCGGACCAGAGCGCCGGTGATGGAGCGGAGGGTGAGGGTCGCTTGAGTCCGGCGCGGGATGCTGAACCGGATGGTGGCCCGTTCGCGCATCGGGTCAGGCGCGGGCCATTCGAGCGCGAGCACCTGGGGTAGAACCTTCGCTTCGGCCACGCCGCTGTAGGTCTCGACCACAACCGAATACGCAAGCGAGTCGTTTGCGGTATTCATATCGGTTGCGAGCATCGTGGCGCAGACGGTCGGGAATGTCCCGCTCACGAGCGCGGTCCAGTCCGCGAAGTCTATCGTGTCGGTCGCTCCGGCCTCCAAGGCAACCGACACCGTATCCGCGTAGCCGTCGCTGATGGCGAACCGCGCATCGAAGGTCTCTTTCGTGGTGCCGAGGTTCTGAACTATGGCGCGCGGGGCGACCGTTGCGCCCGAGTCTACTGTATCCGGCGGCGCGAGGAGCCGGGTGCAGGCGACGTCGCGCACGCGCACGGTCACCGCGCCCGGCAGAGCGTCGTTGGCATGGTTGTTGTCGCCCACTAGCGCGGTGGAGCAGCGGCTGACGTTCGCGCCGCGCGCGGTCGCGGTCCAGGCCGCGAAGCTCACCGGCACCGAGTCACCCGCGGCGAGGTTGGCCACGTTCTGGGTGTCCGCGTAAGCGCCGATGCGGAAGACGACCGGGAACGATGCCGCGTCCGTGCCGTAGTTCCTGACCCGGGCCTGGGGGTTGACCGCTGCGCCGGAGTCAACGGTGTCGGTGGGCGCGATAATAGCCGTCACGCCGACGTTCCGCACGCGCACCGTCACCGCGCCTGACAGCGTGTCGTTGACACGGACCTGGTCGTCTGAGAGGTTGGTGGAGCAGCGTACGGACAAGAGGCCGCGCGGGGAAGCGGTCCAGTTCGCGAAGCTCACTTCAATCGAGTCGCCGGGCGCGAGGTCCGTGACGGTCTGCGTGTTGGAGTAGTCCGGAACGAGGGAAATAGATGAAGGGGATGGGGTGGGGTTCGCGCCGGCCATCAGTGAGCTGGCGCGGAGCGATACGCTGAATCGGTTCAAGGCCGGCCCGCGCATGGGGCTTGGGACGCGGCCACGATCAGGTACAGTCCCCATTCCGTGGTCACGTCGCTCGCCCAGGCCATAGGCGAAGTCCGCACCAATGGACATGGTCACCGGGAAGCTCGCGGCAGCGGTGCCGTAGTTCCTCACCCGGGCTCGCGGGGTGATGGTCGCGCCCGAGTCGACCGTGCCGGCCGGCGCGACAATCGCGGTCACGCCGACATTCGTCACTCGCACCGTTACCGAGCCCGGCAGCGTGTCGTTATCGTGTTTCTCGTCTCCGGCGAGCGCGGTAGAACAGCGGGTGGCGTGAGTGCCGCGCTCTAGCGCAGTCCAGGAGGTGAAGGAGACCAGCACCGAGTCACCGGCCGCGAGGTTCGTAACGGTCTGGGAGTTGGTGTAGAACGAGCCAATCTTGAAGCAGACCGGGAACGACGCGGCGGACGCGCCGTAGTTCTTGACCCTGGCCTGCGGCGTTACGGTCGCGCCGGAGTCAATCGTGCCGGTCGGCGCGACAATTGCAGTTACGCCGACGTCTACGGTCGGCGGCGGTACGACAGTGACCAGGCCGGACAGGGTGTCGTTGGCGTGAACCTGGTCATTGGCCAGGCCGGTCGAGCAGCGCTTGACATGAGTACCGAGATTGAGCGCGATCCAGTTGGCGAAGGAGACCAGGACCGAGTCGCCGGCCGCGAGGTTCGTAACGGTCTGGGAGTCGGAGTAGACAGAGCCGATGTAGAAGGCGACCGGGAACGTGGCGGCGGCGGTGCCATAGTTCTTGACCCGGGCCTTCGGCGTGATGGTCGCGCCCGAATCAACCGTGTCGGAGGGCGCCACGATTGCGGTCACGCCCACATTGGTGACGCGCACCGTCACCGTGCCCGACAGCGTGTCGTTACCGCGTACCTGGTCGCCCGAAAGAGCGGTCGAGCAGCGCGTTGCGTGGGCGCCGCGCTGGAGCGCCGTCCAGTTGGTGAATGACACGAGAGCGGAGTCACCGGCGGCAAGGTTCGATACCGTCTGAGTGTTGGTGTAGAAGGAACCGATGCGGAAGGTAGCCGGGAACGTAGCGGCGCCGGTGCCGTAGTTCTTCACCCGGGCCTTCGGAGTAACGGTGGCGCCTGAATCGAGCGTCCCGGTCGGAGCGATGATGGCGGTAACGCCGACATTGGTCACGCGCACCGTCACCGTGCCGGACAAGGTGTCGTTCGACGGATACTGGTCGTTCGCGAGCGCGGTGGAGCAGCGCGTGACGTGGGTGCCGCGCTGGGTCGCAGTCCAACTCGTGAATGATACCAAGGTGGAGTCGCCGGCTGCAAGGTTCGAGACGGTCTTGGAATCGGAGTAGAAGGAGCCGATGCGGAAGGTGGCCGGGAACGTGGCAGCGCCGCTGCCGTAGTTCTTTACCCGGGCCTGCGGAGTGATGGTCGCGCCGGAGTCGATCGTGCCGGTAGGTGCAACAATCGCGGTCACGCCCACATTGAGCACCTGCACCGTTACGGTACCCGATATCGTGTCGTCGGCATGGACCTGGTCGCCTGAGAGCGCGGTCGAGCAGCGGGTGACGTGAGTTCCCCGCTGTACCGCGGTCCAGTTCGTGAATGAGACAAGGGCCGAGTCACCGGCCGCAAGGTTCGAGACGGTCTTAGAATCGGAGTAGAAAGAACCGACCTTGAAGCTGACCGGGAACGTGGCGGCGGCAGTACCGTAGTTCTTGACCCGGGCCTGGGGTGTGACGGTCGTTCCGGAATCGATTGTACCGGTCGGCGCGACGATTGCGGTGACGCCGACATTGGTCACCTGCACTGTCACCGTGCCGGACAGCGTATCGTTACCGTGCACCTGGTCGCCTGAGAGAGCAGTCGAGCAGCGGGTTACGTGGGCGCCGCGTTGCGTCGCGGTCCAGGTCGTGAATGAAACCAGGGCCGAGTCGCCGGCCGCCAGGTTCGAGACGTTCTGGGAGTTGGAGTAGAAGGCGCCAATCTTGAAGTAGACCGGGAATGAGACGGCGTCGGTGCCATAGTTCTTGACCCCGGCCTTCGGCGTGACGACCGTGCCTGAATCGATTGCACCGGTCGGCGCGACGATTGCGGTCACGCCGACATTGGTCACCCGCACCGTCACCGTGCCGGACAGCGTGTCGTTGGCGCGGACTTGGTCGCCGGTGAGCGCGGTCGAGCAGCGCGTGGCAGAGGTGCCGCGCTCTCGCGCGGTCCAATTGGTGAAGCTGACCAGGACCGAATCGCCGGCAGCCAGATTGCTGACGGTCTGGGTGTTGCTATAGCTCGCGCCGATGCGGAAGGTGACCGGGAACGTAGCGGCGCCGGTGCCGTAGTTCTTGACCCGGGCCTTCGGTGTGACGACCGTGCCCGAATCGACCGTCCCGGTCGGCGCGACAATTGCGGTCGCGCCGACGTTGGTCACCCGCACCGTCACCGTGCCTGACAGCGTGTCGTTACCGCGTACCTGGTCGCCCGAAAGAGCGGTAGAGCAGCGGGTTACATGGGTGCCGCGCTCGAGCGCGGTCCACGACGTGAAGGAGACCAGCGCCGAGTCACCGGCGGCAAGGTTCGAGACGTTCTGGGAGTTGGAGTAGAAGGAGCCGATGCGGAAGAAAACCGGGAACGAAACAGCGCCGGTGCCGTAGTTCTTGACCCGGGCCTGGGGCGTGACGGTCGCACCGGAGTCAATCGTCCCGGTCGGCGCGACAATCGCGGCTACGCCGACATTCGCGACCCGTACGAACACCGAGCCCGACAGCGTGTCGTCGGCATGGTTCTGGTCTCCGGAAAGGTCGGTTGAGCAGCGCACGGCCAAAAGACCGCGCGGCGCCGCAGTCCAGTTGGTGAAGTTCACTTGGACCGAGTCACCGGCCGCGAGGTCGGTGACCGTCTGGGTGTTGGCGTAGCCGGCGCCGATTCGGAGCGTGACCGGGAAAGTAGCAGAGGCCGTGCCGTAGTTCCTGACCCGGGCCTTCGGCGTGATGGTCGCGCCCGAGTCAACTGTGTCAGAGGGCGCCACGATCGCAGTCACGCCGACATTGGTGACCCGCACGGTTACAGACCCCGACAGTGTGTCGTTAGTGTGTACCTGGTCGCCCGAAAGAGCAGTCGAGCAGCGCGTTGCGTGGGTGCCCCGCTGTACTGCGGTCCAGTTGGTGAAGCTGACCAGAACCGAGTCGCCGGCCGCAAGGCTCGTGACGTTCTGGGTGTTGGAGTAGAATGAGCCTATCCGGAAGGTCACAGGGAACGTGGCCGCTGCGGTGCCGAGGTTCTTGACCCGAGCCTTCGGGGTGACGGACGTTCCGGAATCGATTGTGCCGGTCGGCGCGACAATCGCGGTGACGCCGACGTCGGTTACCCGCACCGTCACTGCGCCGGACAGGGTGTCGTTGGCGTGGTCCTGGTCGCCGGTGAGTTTGGTCGAGCAACGCACGGTCAGGAGGCCGCGCGGCGCCGCAGTCCAGTCGGTGAAACTGACCAGGACCGAATCACCGGCCGCGAGGTTCGTGACCGTCTGAGTGTTGCTGTACCCGGCGCCGATTCGCAGCGTGACCGGGAAAGTGGCAGCGGCCGTGCCGTAGTTCCTGACCCGGGTCTGCGGCGTGATAGTGGCGCCCGAGTCGACGGTACCGGCCGGCGCGACAATCGCAGTCACCCCGACGTTGGCTATCTGCACCGTCACCGTGCCGGACAGCGTATCGTTGGCGCGGAACTGGTCGCCTGAGAGCGCGGTCGAGCAGCGCGTTACGTGCGTGCCCCGTTGCGTCGCGGTCCAGGCTGTGAATGATACAAGGGCGGAGTCACCGGCGGCAAGGTTCGACACGGTCTGCGTGTCGGCGTAGAAGGAGCCGATGCGGAAGGTGGCCGGGAAAGTGGCGGCGCCGGTCCCGTAGTTCCTGACCCGTGCCTTCGGGGTGACGGTCGTTCCGGAGTCGATTGTACCGGTCGGCGCGACAATCGCGGTTACCCCGACATCAATGACCCGCACGGTTACAGTGCCCGACAGTGTGTCATTGGCGCGGACCTGGTCGTTCGTGAGCGCGGTCGAGCAACGCGTGGCGTGGGTGCCACGCTGGAGTGCGGTCCAGTCGGTAAAGCTGACCTGAACTGAGTCACCGGCCGCAAGGTTCGTGACGTTCTGGGAGTTGGAGTAGAAGGAACCGATTCGGAAGAAGACCGGGAATGAGACGGCGTCGGTGCCATAGTTCTTGACCCGGGCCTTCGGCGTGACGACCGTGCCTGAATCGATTGTACCGGTCGGCGCGACGATTGCGGTCACGCCGACATTGGTCACCCGCACCGTCACCGTGCCGGACAGCGTGTCGTTACCCTGCACCTGGTCGCCTGAGAGAGCGGTAGAGCAGCGGGTTACGTGAGTTCCCCGCTGCAACGCGGTCCAGTTGGTGAAGCTGACCAGAACCGAGTCGCCGGCCGCGAGGTTCGAGACGTTCTGGGAGTTGGAGTAGAAGGAGCCGATCTTGAAGTAGACCGGAAACGACACCGCATCGGTGCCGTAGTTCTTGACCCGAGCCTTCGGTGTGACGACCGTGCCCGAATCGACCGTCCCGGTCGGCGCGACAATTGCGGTCGCGCCGACGTTGGTCACCCGCACCGTCACCGTGCCGGACAGCGTATCGTTGGCGTGATTCTGGTCGTTCGTCAGGGCAGTCGAGCAGCGCGTGGCCAGCAGGCCGCGCGGGCCCGCGACCCAGTTGGCGAAACTGACCTGAACTGAGTCGCCGGGCAGAAGGTTGCTGACGGTCTGGGTATTGCTGTAGCTCGCGCCGATGCGGAAGGTGACCGGGAAAGTGGCGGTGTCAGCGCCGTAGTTCTTGACCCGGGCCTTCGGCGTGACGACCGTGCCTGAATCGATTGTGCCGGTCGGCGCGATAATCGTGGTCACGCCGACGTCATGGGGCCGGAGAATCCGCGCCCGGGCGTAGACGGCGACGTTGTAGTCCGGAATGCTGACCGGCGTGTCGCTCGATACGCCGGTCGCGCCCCACGGAAGGTGCGTGGCCGCGAAGTAGTTGATTTTGCCGGTCTTGCCGTCCGAAAGGTCGTCAATTGCCCGCACAAAGACCGTATCGGTCTTCCCGTCGGTGATGTACGGCTCGCCTTCGGTCATGTCGAAGACGAGATTGTGGTTCGGGAATGCCTGGTCGGCCTTCGGGCGACGCCACTTGCGGAAGTCCTTTGTCCAGTTCGGAGATGAGGGACGTCCCACCCCGAGGCGGATGCCGATCCTGTCCCGGGCCGCGTGCGTGATTTTCACCCGGCCGAGCATGGTCGGCGAATAGCCGGTGAGGTCATCGAGGTAGTACCCGGCCTGCTGGGAGAGCGCCGCGTCCTTGGCTGCGGCGTAGGACATCCAGCAGTACCCGGACAGACCCCAGTACTTGCTCCAGGAGTTGATCATCTTGAAGGCGCCGGTGCCGTCGTGCGTGGTCATGGTGTCGTTGTAGCCGACGATCGTCAGGGCGTGGCTGCCGCGGTCGCCGCCGTAGGTGTCGGCCACGCAGTAGGTGTAGTGGAAGTCTTCGATGTTGTCGAAGTTGGAGTAGACCTCGATGCCGATGACCGTCGTGTACCCGGAATCGAGACGCCGCTTGGCCTGGTTGATGCCGGTCGTGTCCTTCATCCAGAACCAGTGGGATGTGCCGCCGCGGTACGGGATGGCCCGGGCATAGGCCGATTCGGACGGCCACGTGGTGTAGTCGTCCTCGTCGTAGGGGCAGTCGGCCACGGTTGCGCAGCCCTGGTCGGTAATGAGCGAAAAGGCGTCCGAGAAGCCTGAGCCCTGGTCTGCGCCGCCGTTGATCTGGTTGTAGAGGAACGCCGGACTGAACTGGTGATTGGTCGTAGAATCGTTCCAGTGGTGTTCGATCCACTCGTAGTGGGTCTTCTGGTAGTAGCCGATTGCCCATGCGGCACACGATCCCTGCTGACCCTGATCTCCGACCGGCGGCATCTGGCCTGACAGGTCGACTGAGACGCCCAGGCGGCGGGGTGCGCCCGGAACGTACTGGTCCTGGACCATCCACGGAATCGAGGTCGGGTCCTCGCGGATGAGCCCGCAAGGGTGAAGGACGCCGGCCCGGGCTACGCCCGAGCCCAAGATAACGAGCGTGAGCAGGACGAGAAAAGGGTTCGAGGGTTCAAGGGTCCGAGGGTTCCGCCCTGACTCCCGAGAGCCGTCAGCCGTCAACCGTAAGCCGTCAGCCGTCGAATGGCGGCCATTACCCAGGGACATCGTCACTGATTGATTGTACCATGATGTGCAAGGATGTCAAGAGTTGCATGAGGCCCGTCTTCGTCCCTTCTGTTCCAGGCCGGCACTCCCGGCTGGTCCGGAAACCGGCAACCTCAGGTGGGGCCTGAGCATGAAGCAAGACGGCGTCGCGCGGCGCGGCCCGATGCCCCTGACGCGCGTCGGAACCTATCTAGCATCGTGTCGCCGAAACTTCCGGTTCTCACGTCACCGCCGTCGTCCTGCTCTACTACGCCATCTCAGGTCGCTGCGGGGAATTGCTGAGCGGCGGCCAGAGAAATCGAAAGCTCTGCATCTAACGGCGTCATGACTGGTTAGCTGACAGCGGCTGCGGCTTTGTGGTCGCAGCCGGTTTTCTGCTTGACTAGTACCAGTATAAGTATATAATAGCGGG
>Ga0172366_10004030_pt1 | contig 11579 bp, 10 predicted proteins | sample LakKivSesite69cm_FD_114533 | JGI IMG/M metagenome (GOLD analysis project Ga0172366, IMG submission 114533) | Sediment microbial communities from Lake Kivu, Rwanda - Sediment site 69cm | ecosystem: Environmental > Aquatic > Freshwater > Lake > Sediment | place: Rwanda: Western Province, Lake...
GGGGTGATGTTCTCCTTCGTGAGCAGCTTGATCGCGTCGGCGACGGTCTGGAGCACGCCGTACGGCCCGACGCGGTTCGGCCCGAACCGATCCTGGATGTCCGCCGAGACCTTCCGCTCCGCGAGGACCATGATGATCGGCGTCAGCCCCCCGACCGCCGAGAGGATCACGGCGGCGATGAGGATGAAGACCGTGTACCCAACCCACGCCGGGATCACGCCGGATAGCCCCAGAGCCTTGAGGAGAGAGTCGTACAGTGCCTGCATGTATCCCTCAAACTCACAGAGTTCGCAAGTGGAGCATCTCTAACATCTTGAAAATGCAAGAGATTCTTCGCTATGCGAACGCTTCGAGTTCGTTGCTCAGAATGACGTTTCTAGGTTTTGAGATAGATTCTTAGCGGTCCACCTCGCCGAGCACGATGTCCACGCTGCCCAGGATAGCGATCAGGTCCGCGACCAGCACATTCTTCGCCACGTGGTTCAGGATGCTCAGGTTGCAGAAGCTCGGCGCCCGCACTTTCACGCGCACCGGGTTCGTCGAGCCGTCGCTCTTGATGAAATAGCCGATCTCGCCGCGAGGGTTCTCCGTGCGCACGTAGATTTCCCCGACCGGCGGCCTCACGTTCCGGGGGATCGCCGCGCCAATGTCCCCATCGGGCAGGTCCGCAAGGCACTGGCGGATGAGCGAAACCGATGCGTCCACCTCGCGCCGCCGCACGATGTAGCGGTCCCAGCAGTCGCCGACTGTCCCCACTTCGCCCGTACCCACAGGGATGGTGAACTTCAGCTTCGGGTAGAAGGAGTACGGCTCGTCGCGGCGGCAATCCCAGTCAACGCCGCTTGCCCGGAGCATCGGGCCAGTGACTCCGTAGGCGATGGCGTCCTCTTTCGAGATCACCCCGACGTTGGCCGTGCGCTGGATGAATATCTTGTTGTACGTCAGCAGGTCGTCAAGCTCGCGCATGTGCGGCTCAAGCTGCCGTTCCAAGAAGCTCAGGATTCGCTCTTCCATCCCCGGCGTGAGGTCGAATGCTAGCCCGCCGACGCGGTAATAGTTGTAGAGCAGCCGTGCGCCGGAGACCTCCTCGAAGACCTTGAGAATCTCCTCGCGGTCGCGGAAGCACCAGAGGAACGGCGTCATCGCGCCCACGTCCAACCCGTATGTGCCGAAGAACATGAGGTGGCTGGCGATGCGGTTCAGCTCAGCCATGAGCACGCGAATCCGCTCGACACGCTCCGGGACCTCCAGCTTCATGAGCCTTTCTACGGCGACCACGTAGCCGAAGTTGTTGTTCATGGACGTGAGATAGTCCATCCGGTCGGTATAGGGGACGATCTGCTGGTAGGAAAGCGCCTCCGCGTGCTTCTCGAAGCAACGGTGCAGATACCCGATCTGCGGCGCAGCGTCCACGATAAGTTCGCCGTCGGTAACCACCTGAAGGCGCAGCACCCCGTGCGTGGAGGGATGCTGTGGTCCCACGTTGAGGACCATCTCTTCCGTTTTCAGGGCCATGGTATGTCCTGCGAACTCATAGAGTTCGCTCACAAGTCTATCGGTAAGCCGTCCGGCTCTATCCGCTTTCATGGGATAATGCGCGTTCCGGCGCACCTACCAGCCACGCGGCACGCGGACCTGCGTCCCTTCGATCTCATAGTGCTCCTGCACCACGTAGTCCTTCCGCAGGGGATACCCTTCCCAGTCGTCGGGCAGGAGGATGCGTCGCAGATCGGGGTGTCCGTCGAAGATGATGCCGAAGAGGTCGAACGCCTCGCGTTCGTGCCAGTTCGCCGCAGGCCAGAGGTGCGTCACCGTCGGCACACGAGGGTCCTCTCTGGGCACGAGCACCTTGAGCGCGACGCGATGCCGATGCCGGAACGAGAAGAGGTGATACACCACGCCCAACAAGTACGGCGCGGGCGGCCCTTCCGGTTCTTCGGGCTTCTCTTCGCCTTTCTTCCCAGCGTGCTTCTTCTGCTCAGGCGGCAGATCAAGCCCCGTGAGGCACATGAGCGAATCGCACGCAAGCTCCGGATCATCCCGCAGAAACGCGGCAATGTCGACGAGCTTCGAGACGTGGACGACGATGATCGGCTCCATCTCCGGCTGCTCTACTTCGCCAATTGCCTCGCCGAAGCGTTCGTGGAGTCTGGCGACTATGGATTGCATGTCCATCCGAGCGTCCTATGCCGATTTCCGAACGACGCGCTGCTGCATGATCTTCTTCTGAAGCAGCATGACCCCTTCGATGAGCGCCTCCGGCCGGGGCGGACATCCCGGCACGTACACGTCCACCGGGATGACGCGGTCCACCCCTTTAAGGACGTGGTACCCGTGCTTCCAGTACGGACCGCCGCTCGTCGCGCAACTGCCCATAGAAAGGACGTACTTCGGGTCGGGCATCTGGTCGTAGAGCCGCTTCACCCGCGAGGCCATCTTGAGCGTCACCGTGCCCGCCACAATCATAAGGTCCGACTGCCGAGGCGAAGCGCGAAAGACCGACGCGCCGAAGCGGTCGAGGTCGTACCTGCTTGCGCTGGTGGCCATCATCTCGATAGCGCAGCAGGCGATGCCGAAGCCCATCGGCCAGATGGACGACTTGCGCGCCCAGTTGATGAACGCATCAACCGTCGTCGTGATGACGGTATCCTCAAAGCGTTGTTCGAGAACGCCCATAATCTACCCCTTACAACGGTTCGCCATGTCGTGATCGGGCGCTCACGCCCTCGTGCCGTATCACGCCTTCCGGTATCCGGACTCTTTTCTGCGGCTGCGGACGGGCCTCCGATTCGGCCATCCGAGCTTCCGGCGCGAGCACCCAGGTGAGGTCCTTCTTCCGCCAGACATACGCAAGCCCAACGATCAGGATGCCCACGAAGATGAGCATCTCCACGAGCGCAAACATGCCGATCCTCCTGAGCACCACCGCCCAGGGGAAGAGGAAGATCACTTCCACCTCGAAGATGAGGAAGACAAGCGCGATGACGTAGAAGCGCAGGTTGAACTGTATCCAGGAGCCGCCGAACGGCACTTCACCGCACTCGTAGGTGCTCTCTTTCGCCGACGATGGTGCGCTTGGGCGGATGATCCGGCTGATGAGGAGAGTGAGGAGGACAAACAGCGCGCTGAAGACGAGGAAGATGAGCGCGTTCCCGAAATCAAAATACACCCTGTTCCCCTCCCTGACCCCTGTCGTGTGTGGCTCCGACGGTTTTTTCTTCTCACTTGCCGCGAAATGCAAGAAGATAAAAGATATGAAGAGGGCTTTCCCCGGCGCAAGGATTGAGTGATCGCTCAGTGGAAAGGCTCGCCCTGTGCTCCTCATACGCTTTTCAGTGAGGAATTGTGCATGTCAGGACGTAGGGGCGACTCGCGAGTCGCCCCTGTAGTCCGTGATGAGGTGAGTATCTGGAATCCGTATCAGTCCCTGTCCATGATCACAAGCCCGACCTGCCCGTCGAAGAACCGTTCGATGTGGCTGTGCGGGTGAAAGTCGGACTCGGCGAGGAGATCAATGGTGAGGTGGCCCGTCTCGGCAGCGTATGCGAGCACATGGGCTTGGGGCCAGGTGAATTCCTCGATGAGTTCGGGGACTTTCTCTGCGCCGTTGGGGTGAACGCACAGGTCGAACACGTACGTCGTCGCGGGCCTGCCCCACCTCCTCTCCGGCGCAAGCGTCGCCAGCCCGGCGACGTGCCCGTCGCGTGTCTCAAGGATTTTCGCCTGCACGTTCGCCTGTTCCTGACGAACGGCGTGCATGATCGAAAGGAACTCCCACTCGGCAGGATGGACCGCGTAGAGGCCGTACGTGACGTTCTTCACGATCTCGCCTGTGGAGAGAAGTGCGAAGAGGTTCATGGACGGCCAGTGCTGCCATTCCGGGTCGCTCACCTCCGCACGGTCAAGCTCCCGGTAGAGTTCCTCCGGCTCCCACGATCCCGGCGACCACCACATCGAGCCAGGGTTGCCGGGGATCGGCTGATAGCCGTGCCTGCGGTAGATGTGCCAGGGCGGCGAATCGTAGCCGGTGTTGAGGTAGAGCACGCGGCCCTCTCGCCTGCGGAAGTCCTCCATGTGGAACTCCATGAGCGCGTCGCAGATGCCTTTCCTTCGCTGCTCCGGCGGCGTGAAGACGTGCCCCATCAGCCCGACGCCCTTGTACTCGACGGTCATGATGTTCCCGACCATGCGCTTGCCGATGAAGCCGACGTAGAACCGCGTTTCCAGCCGCTTGACCCGTCCTTCGGCCCATTCGTCGAGGTGATACTGCCAGATCGGCCCCTTGTGTCCAAGGAGCGCCCGAAGCTCCGGCACGCGTTTGTCGCCCGGTTCGTCAATGATCCGGCATTCGAGCCTCTCGCCGGTTTTCAGTGGGAAAAGCGAACTCATGGTGTCCTCATTGCTCGCCCGCAGGTGCAGCGTCGGTGAGCGCGCTGATCGCCGCATCGAGCCGTTTGACGAGATAGGGATGAGATGCGGACGCCCTCGCATTTTGCAGCGCGGGAAGTGCCTCTTCCATCCGCCACGCCGCAATGGTGGCCGCCGCTTCCGCCCGAATCGGCCAGGGGATCGTCTCACCGAGCGCGTGAAGGAGCGCAGGCAGCGCACGCGACCTCTGCGCCGTGTCCGCCATGGCACGAAGAGCGCGCAGGGCATGTAGGGATGCGAACGTCGTATCGCTCATGACGAGGTCCGCCAGGCGCGGCAGGCTTTCCGGATGCGCGGCGAGCGCACGCTCCGCCGAATGGCGGACGATCTGGCTTGGATCGCCCAACGCGCCCACGAGCGCGGAATCGGAGCGGCTCGTGCCCGCCTTTTCCAGCGCGAGCGCAGCCGCATGACACACCAGGGCCACCGAATCTCCAAGCGCGGCGACAAGCTTCGGCTCGGCGTCCTTATCGCTTAACCTCCAGAGGCTCTGGGCGGCCATCTCCCGCGTCTGCCAGTCGAGATGATCGAGCAGGTCCGCGAGCGGCATCACTGAACGCTTAGTCCCGGAGAACCCAAGGAGGTGCGCCGCCATGCGCCGCGTTCGCCCTTCGGACGAACGAAGCGAGTCCAGCAGCATCGGCACGTCGGCAGTATCCCCCTTGGCAAAGAGCTTCTGGTGGACGCGCACCAGCGCGTGACGCTCCCGCGCGCTCTCCGAGCCGAGCTTGCCCGCCCAGAAAGTACTCAATTCCGCGCCTCGCGCCGCAAGCCTCTCCTCGGCAGGCTCGACGAGGTACTGATACGCCGCAACGGGGTTGGATGCCTGCACGAAGAGCGAGTCTGGGTCCTGGCACAGCTCTCCGGCGATCTGTTCTGGTGTCTTGCCGATCCCGGCGTCAGGCTGGCGCGGGGCCGGTGGGGTCTGCGACCACGAACGGTCCACGCCGACGCCGTACGTGGAGTGCGTCCACCAGCCGCCTTCCTCGCCGTAGGGTGCTCCGTAGCGGTCTTCTCCTCCGAGGTCGAGCATCACGCCGATCATGCCGTACTCGCGCCGCTCGTCGCTGTATCCGAGCACATCGCCTCGCCGGGCGATGTATCCGTCCCGACCGCTCATGTCCACGAAGAGGCTGATCCCGTTGGCGTTCCCCGCGCCGAGCGAAAGCCCCTCGGTCGTGTAGCTGTCATCGCCCGATCCGTCGAAGAGGATGCCCACGCTCAGGTCGTGCCCGCAGCCCTGCGAGACGCCGTTGGAGGCATAGACATCGTGCCCCTCACGGTCAATGAGCACCCCGGCGGCCAGATGGACACCGGAGCCTTGCGCGTACTGGTATGCCATGTAGCGGTCGTGCCCCTGCTCGTCCACGAGGCCCCCGATGCCGAGCCAGTACGCCGCGCCCTGGCCGAAGATGTCCGCCGCGTACGTGTCGTTGCCCCAACGGTCGGAGAGAAGCCCAATGCCGCCCGACGCGACCGGACGCACCCCAAGCCCGACCCCCTGCGTCATGGTAAGGTAGTGATCGCTGTAGCGCAAAAGGTCGGTCGCCGTGCCGCCGGAGAGGTACGAGTCGTGCCCGCCGCGCTCCTCAAGGATGCCCACGCCCGCTGTCGCGCCGACCGCCTGGCCGTAGTTGCCGACCTGATACACGTCGCGCCCAGCCAGATCAACGAGCGCGCCGATGCCGAACGCGCCGACGCCCTGCGCCGCGCTCCCGGCAGAGTAGAAGTCGTTCCCCACTTCGTCCCAGAGCACGCCGACGCCGAAGCATCCCGCGCCCTGGCTCCAGATGCCCGCCCGGTAGGTATCGTCCCCAGTAAGGTCGAGGAGAAGCCCGACGCCGAACATCCCCGCGCCGACGCGCCCTTCGTAGCGGTCGTTCCCCGACGCATCAATGATCACCTGCACTGGGAACGAGAGCGCGCTATCCGGCGGGGCAAGCTCGTATTCGTCGTCGCCGCCAACATCAACGATGAGGGCGTAGTAGCCGGTGTACCGGTCCCTGCCGCTCCCGCCGATGGCGACCTTTCCGAACGTCGCTCCCGCGCCGGGGGTCGTCGCCTCGTCGAACGAGGTCTCCCAGACCGTCGTGCGCATCGTGCCCCGTTCTTCAGGGGACATCGAGAGCAGCGCGTCGCGCACGCGCCATGCGGCTCGGTAGACCTCCCATGCGGCGTTCAGGAGAGCAGCGCGGTCCACCCGTTCCGCAAGGGCGAGATGCCACCGCGCTCGTTCCCGTTCGGCATGTTCGGCACGCCGCAGGGCGAAGATGTCTACGCCCGCGCCGCCGTCCTCCCCGTCGCCTTCTTCGCTCATGATGGCCGTCGCCCATGCGGAAAGGGAATCCACCTCCGCCGGGGAGAGCCTGGCAAATGCCCCACGAACCGTGCCTTCCGCCGCCGTCATCGCCGACCAGAGCAGCGCCATCGCCGAATCAAAGCGCGACGTATCCGCGAGGGGAAAGGGAGTCTCTGCGCCCTCGCCCACCCGACCGAGCACAAGGTCGAGCCAGGGCGCGGCCACATCAGCGAGGTCAGCCGGGGTGCTCGCCTTTCCAATCGCCGCGCTCATGGCGGAAACCCGGTCGAGCGCGCTCACCGGCTCGCGGAAAACCCGGTCCATGAGCGAAAGGCGGAAGCTGTCCCGGTCAACGTGGTCGGTGCGGAAGGTCAGGTCGGCGGGCGACATGGCGATGCTGAGAAGCGCGTCCGCGAGCGGCTCTGCAAACTGCGCCGTGAGGGACGAATCCGCCGCACGCACGGGCGTGCCCATGAGAAACGCCGCCAGCGCCGGGAGCAGTTGGGAGCGCGTCATGCCTTGCCCATCTCAGGCAGCCTGTCGGAGGACCCCGCCTGCCACCGACGGCTGTCGCGCACGGAGGTGATGCGGCCCTCGCGCATCGTCACCACCGCGTCGGCGTGCCAGATGAACGCGGGGCGATGGGTAGCGACGACGATGGTGGACTTCCTCTTCCGGGCGGCAAGGTTCTCCACGATGATGCGCTCGGTATCCGCGTCGAGGGCGGAGGTCGGTTCGTCGAGCACGAGAAAAGGCGGGTTCGTCACGAGCGCGCGCGCCAGGGCCAGCCGTTGCCGCTCCCCACCGGAAAGGGGAGCGCCCCTCTCACCCAGCCGGGCTGCCTGCGGCAGGACAAGCGCCGCCGCCCTCAACGCCGCGCTCATCGCTTCCGGCGAGACGGAACGTCCAAGCGCGAGGTTGTCGGCAACGGTACCCTCCACCGCCCAGCCTTCCTGCGGAACATACCCCACCGGGAGGGCCTCCGGGCGGACTGTCGGCGAGAGGATTACCCGGCCATTCCACTGCATTTCCCCGCTCTCCGGGCCGACGAACCCGGTGAGCACCTCAAGCAGGAGCGACTTCCCCGCACCGGTCGGGCCGACGACCACGATGAGGCTACCGGCGGCGATGTCAAGGTGAATGTTCCGGAGAGGAGTTCTCCCGCTGCCCCCCAGGACTGTCACCCCACGGAGGCGGATATCCGGTGCTTTTGTCCGGTTCAGGATAGCTACACGGGCGATCCGTCCGTCCTCAGGCCGGTACGCGAGAGCGATGAGCCGTTCCCACGCCGCGAGCGCCGTGCGCACCTCGCCGCCAAGGCCTGCCAGCCGCTTGATCACGGGCAGGAGCAGAAAGAGCGCGGTGAGAAATGCGAGGAACTCTGGCCCGGCGACAAGCCCCGAACTGATCTGCCGCATCCCCATCCAGATGACGAGCGCGCCCGCGCCCGCGCCGAGCGCTTCCGCCACCGATGGAACGGCCCTCACCCGCTTCGTCCACGCCGCCGCCGCACGGTACGTCTCGGCTTCCTGGACCTCGGCTTCCGAAATCGCCCAGAACCGTGCGTCGTGCGCTCTCACCACCGGGCCGAGCCACACAAGCTCGCCAAGCCGTGCACCGAGACGAACGCGCCCCTCCGCCCTCCCCTTGGCATGGAAGGAGACGGCCCGCAGCCCCCGTCGCGTCACCCAGAGGCCCGGAGGAGCGGCAACGAGGAGGATGAGCGTGAGCATTGGGCTGACCCACATCATGGTGACGAGATACCCGACAGCGGTGAGCGGGTCGCCGATGAGCCGCGTCGGGCCGAGCGCCAGACCGGATGCAGCCTCGGCAGCATCCACGAGGAGGGAATGGGCGAGCGGGTTCTGTCTTTCCAGGCGCGAAGGAGCAAGGGGGCGCTGCCAGAACGCCCGCCAGACGCTCCGGCGAACCCGCCACTCCGTCCGCAGGGCGAGGATGTCGGTGCACAGACGCGCCGCATATTCGGCGAAGTTCTTCCCGACGTAGGTCCCTATGAGCACGAACGCGAGCCGCGCCGGAGTCAGCACGCCGAAAAGTCCGTTGAGCGCGTTGACGACGATCCTCCCCAGGCCGCCCAGGGCAAGAGAAGGGGCCGACGCCGGGAAGAGCATCGCGCCGATGGGGACCATGAGCCACGCGCCCACCATCGCCAGCGCCGCAGCAACGACGGCGGCAAGCGCTGCGCCTGCGAGAAGTCCCCGCTCTTCGTCGAGTTCTCTGTGAATCCATGCGGAGGCCAACGGCGGCGGAGAAGAGAAATCGCTGAGAGTGGCTGCGTCGCTCATATGGCACGACCCTCCGCAGCCGCAGCACGACCTTCGATAGCCGGAAGCGTGGTGATCCGGATCGGGCCTTCCGCGTTCCCCTCGATGAACTGACGGACGGCGGGATCGTCAGCGTCGAAAAACTCGTCTACGGTCCCGTAGAAGATGATCTTCCCATCGTGAAGCATGGCGACGTGGTTGGCCACCTTGCGGACGGTCACCAGGTCGTGCGTGACCACGATGGAGGTGACGCCCAACTCACGCTGCATCTGGAGGATGAGGTTGTTGATCGTATCCGCCATGATCGGGTCAAGGCCGGTTGTCGGTTCGTCGTAGAGGATGATGTCCGGCTCATCGGCTAGCGCACGCGCCAGGCTCACGCGCTTGCGCATCCCACCGGAAAGCTCGGAGGGCATGAGGTCTTCCGCGTCCTCCATGCCCACCATCGCCAGGAGATGCCCGATCTTGACGACGATCTCCTCAGGCGGAAGATCGGTGTTCTCCCAGTAGGGCAGCGCGAGGTTCTCCGCGACCGTGAGCGAATCGAACAGCGCGGCGCTCTGGAAGACCATGCCGCAGAGCTTCTGCGCCTCCGTCATCGCCCGTGCGTCGCCCGCTACTTGCTTCCCTTCCATCCATATCTCGCCGGAGTCCGGCCTGACAAGCCCCACGAGCGTCTTCAGGAGCACGCTCTTGCCGCACCCGGAGCGACCGATCACGGCGAGTGTCTCGCCCCGGCACACCTCAAGCGTGACGCCCCGCAGCACCAAGTTGTCGGAGAAGCGTTTGTGGACGTTCACCCACCGGATGAGGCACTCTCTCTCAGCCATACCCATCACCTGCCCACACGGTCGGATGCGTGCGTTCACGTGAGAGAACCGGAGCAATTGAAAAATACGCACTCCGCTCCGCCGGGCGGAAGCATCCTCCGTCGAATCTCCACTGTAGGTTGCTTCCGTTCGAGCGTTTTGGTATGCTGAACGTGGCAACGTTCGCGTTCGTTCATCTTTCCATGAAGGAGATTCGCATGGCGGAGGTCTTGTGCACACGCTGCGGCAAGAGCGCAGAAAAGCTTGAAAAGCCACCTCTGCGAGGGAAAATAGGCCAGGACATCTACGAGCATGTGTGCCGTTCGTGCTGGGAGGAATGGTCGCAGGGCGAGGTGATGCTCATCAACGAGTACCGCCTGAACCTTGCCGACCCCGAACACCGCAAGGTGCTCTACCAGAACATGCGTCAGTTCCTCAATCTCGCCGAATAGACGCCTTACGCCAACTTCCCCGCTTCTTTGTAGTGCACCTCCGGCGCGTTCCTGAACTCCTTGGCCTTCTCTTCCGGGGACGTGTCGTTCAGGAAGACCCCTCCGCCCGTCTCCGCTCCCGCGAGGTACTTGAGCACGCCCGGAAAGCGCAACGGCGGATGGAACTCGAGGTGAAAGTGGAACTCCGGGTGCGCTCGCCCGTCGGTCGGAGCCTGGTGGAAAGCCATGACATAGGGGAACGACATCTGATAGAGGTTATCGAACTTGACGAGCATCGTCTTGAGCAGCGCGGAGAAATCCTCCGCCTCTTCCGGGGTGAGGTCCGCAATCGAGCCGACCGGCCTGCGCGGGACGAGGTAGGTCTCGTGGGCATATCGCGCAAAATAGGGCACAAACGCCACCGCCGCATTGTTCTGCGCGATGACGCGCACCTCGTCCGCCAGTTCCTGCTCAAGGATCGCCTCCATGAGCGTGCGATGGTGCGCCGCGTAGTATTCGCCGCACGAGGTAAGCTCCACGACAATCGTCTGCGGCAGGAACTCCGTCGCGTAAATCTGCCCGTGCGGGTGAGGGTTGCTCACCCCGACGACCTTGCCCTTGTTCTCGAACGTGAGCACGTGGTTCACGCAGGGATCGCTCCCCAACATGCGGTACTCGTCCTGCCAGGTCTCCACCACCCTGCGGATTTCCTCCACCGACATCTCGGCAAGCGTGAGGTCGTGGCGCGGGTGGAAGCAGACGACGCGGCATCTGCCATACGCGGGCATGGCGCGATAGAAGCCGTGTCCGGTCGTCCTTTCCGGGGCGTCCATCCCGAAGGGCGGAAAGTCGTTGTCGAAGACGAACGTGCTCGTGTAGCGTGGGTTTGCCTCTCCGCGATTGCGCCTGTTGCCGGGGCAGAGGTAGCAGGTCGGGTCGAAGGGCGGAGGAGGAGGCGGTTCGGCGGTGCGCTCGCCCTGCCAGGGGCGCGTGTTCCGATGGGCGGCAAAGCCCACCCATTCGCGGCGGAGCGGATGCCATCGCATTTCCCACTGGCCGGGGCTATACGGGACAGAAGATGGACGAGGACCGGACATGCTGTTCCTTGAGCAACGATGCGAGACGCGCACCACATAGGGAGACAAGGTATTCCTGAAGAAGAAATGTAATGGTACACAAGGGCGCGCAGGAGAGGAAACGCGCGTACGCCGCTTGCCTATTCCGATGCATAGGTAAACGCAGCGATTTGACAGGACTACACCCCTCATGCCGGGGGGATTGGAGTTTACATAACCGCACTTGACTTGACAGGAAGATTTCGTTTTCA
>Ga0172366_10004032_pt1 | contig 11576 bp, 9 predicted proteins | sample LakKivSesite69cm_FD_114533 | JGI IMG/M metagenome (GOLD analysis project Ga0172366, IMG submission 114533) | Sediment microbial communities from Lake Kivu, Rwanda - Sediment site 69cm | ecosystem: Environmental > Aquatic > Freshwater > Lake > Sediment | place: Rwanda: Western Province, Lake Kivu...
CATTGCTTTTGAACAATGTATAATGTGGTGCAGCTCAGTCGTCCTTGGGAGGGGCAGTCCATGGACTCAGAAGCGACTTTCCGCATCGCTATTTCCATTGACTCAGAATGTCACGGTCAACCGTGGCCCTATGCTTTGTTGCAGCAAAGGGGAACCGATTGACCATGTCAACGAAACCTTTCGTCTCTGTCATAGTCCCTGTTTACAACGAGGAATACGTACTGGCCGATTGCCTCACTGCCCTACAGCAGCAGGACTATGATGGCCGCTACGAAATCATCGTCGTCAACAATGCCTGTACTGATCGGAGCCCGGCCATTGCCCGTGCGGTGGGCGTGCGGGTGGTGGATGAGCCACGCAAAGGGTACGTCCATGCCCTGCGGGCAGGTTTTGCTGCGGCCCTGGGGGAGATCATTGCCTGCACCGACGCTGACACCCTTGTGCCACCCGACTGGCTCTCTCGGTTGGTGGCGGGCTTGACCGCCCGGCCCGACGTAGTGGCGATAAGCGGAGTTTTCGCCTTCCACGACGGCCCTACCTGGTTACGCCTGGCAGGCCGCATGGTCAGCCACCTGAACTGGGGTCTGGCTGGCGGGAACATGGCTATGTGGCGTTGGGCTTATCAGGCGGTCCAAGGCTTCGACCCAACTGTAAACCTGGGGGCAGATAGGGAACTCGGCATGCGCCTGCGGCGACTGGGGCAGATAGTGATCAACCGGCGGCTGGTAGCGAGTACCTCCCTGCGACGCTTTCAGGTGGCATTTTGGCCATCCCTGTGGCGTTATCTCATGAACGACCTGTGGCTGACCCTTTTCCATTGGCCACGCTTCTACGCCTTTCCCGACATCCGCCTCCCTCCTCGTCGGCGGCTCTCCACGCTGAAGTTATCGCGTGCTGGTGCCCTGCTGACCGCGCTCCTGGTAGCCGTGCTTGGCCTATTCATTTTCAGTGCTGAGGGTCCGGGTGCGCAAATTTTCGGCCCAGTGTTAGCACGTGTTCGGGCAGATCAACCGGTGATTGCCCTGACCTTTGACGATGGCCCCAGCTCCTACACCGCCCAGGTGCTGGACATCCTGGCTCGCTATCAGGTGAAAGCAACTTTCTTTGTCATAGGGCGGAATGTGGAGCAATACCCCGACCTGGCGCGTCGCATCGTTGCTGAGGGGCACGCCATCGGCAACCATACCTACAGCCATCCTCTATGGGCAGCAATGGAGACCTCGCGTCACGTGGAGCGTGAACTGGACCGCGCGGCCACAGCGATCCAGGCCGCAACTGGCATAGTGCCTACACTCTTCCGTCCACCCCACGGTTGGCGGAGTCCGTGGATGATCCGCTTGGCGCGCAGTAAGGGATATGAGGTAGTGACCTGGAGCATTTCGCCGGACGACTGGCAGCGGCCACCGTCTCAGGTCATTGTTGAGCGTGTATTGCGACAAGCACGGCCCGGCGCCATCATCCTACTGCACGATGGGCTGGAAACCAAGGTTGGCCCGCCGGTGCAGAATACGGTTGCTGCTTTGCCGACTATCATCGAAGAGTTGCAGGCACGGGGCTATCGTTTCGTTACCATTCCGGAATTGATGCCGCAGAGTGGCATTCCATCACGATTCTGGATCGAATATGGCTACAACGTATGTGAAATGCCACACAAAGCCTTTGATAACGACGTTGCTGACGCGAACCGTATACCATCTGTCTGTATCAGGTCGCTCCCCGAGTCTTATATGCGGCTCCCAAACGAGTGTGTTCTCTCCATATCCATTGACCACCTGTAACAAAGTCACCGGCACATTGTTGTCATGAAAGGTCATGGAAACCGACGCGCGCGCGAAATCTGCCCCATCGTAAGCAAATGACCACCTGGGGAATACCACTTGATATGGAACATATCCCGGTGGAGGCCAGGCCACAAAATCGTCCCGCGTCTTTGGCCTTTCCTCGGACATGGAACCCAACACCCAAAGTGCATTTGCCGCAGCATAGCCAGATACAGGCGGAATATCGCCCGTGCCCATTGGAGTTGTCCGCGGACAAAGAAGCCAACGCCGATGGGGTACGAAGTAGTTGCTGCTTCCCGCATCTTGAATGTAGCCGTCAATGGCCTGCCATGAGTAGACACCCAGGAACAGATTAGAACTCCTCGTTGCTATAGCACCATCCAAAGAGTAGCATTGCCAACTCGAATCCGGCACGTGGCTCAGGCGACCATTCACACTGATCATCAGAGCCGCCTTCTGGGCCTTCTGGTTCAACTCGTCCGAGAACTTGACGTTAGCGGGCACGCCGGCCATCGCCCGAAAGTAGTTTATCCGCTGCAAAACGGCATCGCGAAAGGCTTGCGATGTGTTGCCCTCACTGCAGGCCTCATGATTCCCAGTCCAGCCTATTTCAACAGTCTGAGACACGACATAGTGTTCGTGGTAGAAGGCAGCCGAGGCTTCCCGGAACAGTGGGTTGACCACAAGGCCATCTACAGGTGTAGGAATGGCAGTTGGGGCCGGGCTTATTGCCCCCAGACCGGAGGAAACCGTTGTGGAGGATGTGGCCAAGGAATCGTCTGCAGAGGATTGTGTTGGCAGATGGCTGTCCGGTTCGGTCAAAGTGCTAGGCATTTGGTCGGGCCTCATCCTGCCCAGCAAGAGCAGGAGCAACACGCTGACCAACACCATCGTGATGGCCAAGCGCACGGCCCGGCGTCGCAGCAGTGACCGAATCCGTTCCTTGCCTTCCATCGCGTTCCCCTTTTGCTTCACCCCGATTATACGGCATTACCTGTACCTGTCAACACTTCCTGTGGGTCGGGTGGAGTTCAGTTTGGGGGCAAGAAGCTTGTCGTAGAAGCAGCAACGGGCACAAAGCCTTGGGCTACGTCTGCATCAGTGCCGGAACCACGTAGTCTAGGCCTTTATGGCCGTCATTTCCGCATCGCAACACGCCCACAAGGGGCTAGTCTACGTACTGCCGCCTAAAACTTGGGACATAGCCCAGCAGGCCCTCATTTTGACCCGCGGGCAGATGTGCTTATACTCATCGTCAAGGAGCAACACGGTGAAACGACTGGCCTTCTTCCTCTCACTTGGTCTGGTTCTGGCTTCCTGCGGATGCAGCGCACCGCCACCACCCTCGCCAACGCTCACCCTACTGCCGACCCCCGTGCCAGCAGCGACAGCGACGCCCTGGACACCGCCAACGCCGAAACCACCAGCGGCCACACCTTCCTCCCCTGCCGAGGAGGTTGTGGTGGACGCGTGGGTGGACAACCCCACACCGCCGCAGAACTCGCTGATTGTCCTGCGCGGCAGCCTGATCAAGAACGGCCTTATCTACCTGAGTGGTATCCCGATGCGGGCAACTTGGCCGGAAAAGAGCGGCGCTTCGCTGTGCCAGGTGCTCGTCACCTACGGCAGAGGAATCTGCACCATTGACGTCAAGGATTACCCTCCGGGCGTGTTCGTTCCCATCACTATCACCTTCTACTATCAGGACCGGTGGTACACCGGTCACACCGGCTTCACACCACAGTGAGCACGGAACCAAGCCAGGCAAATACATCCTGGAATAGGATCCCGGCGACCATCCATGGCCACAGTTAGTATGTTTTAACATAAAAACAACTAGCAGTCGTACTTCTAAGTCACCTGGCAAAAGCTTTGGACCACAAATCTGAATATTTCAATTTTGACAAATTAATCAAATTGCATATACTATATTTTAGTTTGGGTGAGTTCACATTGGGGGCAGACAACAGGATGCAGACGTAGCCTAGGGCCTTGTGCCCGTTGCTACTTCTAGGACAAACGACGCCCACAAGGGGCTAGACTTGTCCCAAAATTGAACTGCACCCCTGCAGTTTTGGCAAATTCGTCAAAATGCATATAATAGTGACGTGGCGTCTCCGACTCATGTCGCTCCTTCTAGGACGAATGAGCGATAAGGTATGGGGAGCAATTCCCACGCCCGCCGTATTTGCAAAGGAGGCAGCCCTTTGGCCGTTGTGATGGCCAGAAGGTGTGCCTCTTGTTTGTTTAATAACCGATTAATTGCTGTCCTCGGATGCTCGTCAAGCTTGAGAAAGGAGGTGGTGTGTAGCGAGTCAATTCAGCGAACGTTCACATGGATTCGTGTTTATCCAGAGTGCTCAGAATTGCAAAGAGGAGACGAAAGGATGACCGAAAAACTGTACGAAAGGATCGCGGAACTGCAAGAACAACTGCGCCAGGGCAGGATAACCCGGCGAGATTTCCTGCGCTATGCAACCTTATTGGGTGTGTCCCTGGGAGCGGCTGAGGCATTGGCGGCCTGCGCCCCCAAGCCCACACCGACCAAGCCGCCGGCTACTGTTGCACCACCGACCAAAGCGCCGGCTACGGCTGCCCCATCGCCTACAGCGGTGCCTGTTCCATCTCCCGCACCGGCAAAGGAAGCAAAAGCGGGCCACATGCTGGTCTTCGACCCCATCGCTTGCACCGGCTGCCTCAAGTGTGCAGTGGCCTGTGCGGAGAAGTGGGCCACGGAGCTCTTCCCGGAGCAGACCAAGAACATCGTCAACCTGGAATTCTCCCGCATACGCCCAATGAGGTCTCAGTACGTAGATTTCCCCAACGTGTGCTGGTACTGCAAGCTTGTGAAGTGGGCTGAAGGCTCCGACAAGGCTCCCTGCCAACAGGTTTGCCCAGAGGAGGCGATCGTTGTCGTCCCCGAGGGTGAGGGCAAGCCAGGCTTTACCGGTATGGGCTACATGACCATAGATCGCGACAAATGCCTTGGGCTTGACGTCTGCGGCCGGTGCCTGGAGGTCTGCGAGGATCAGTTCGGGAGCGGAATCTCCTACGACCCGATCGAAAAGAAAGCCCAAATCTGCACGATGTGCGGAGGCTCGCCGGCCTGCGTAGATGCCTGCCCAGAACCGCTGGCGCTGCAATTCGTGCCGGTCATGAGAAACGGCAGATACTACGCGCTAACGCCCCGGGGCTTCTTTGAGACCCTGTATAAGAAGATGTACAACGAAAGGAGGGAAGTGTAATGGCCGAGCTCATGGGTTATGCTGGAAAGATCGCCCGAGTCGATCTTTCAAAAGGAACGGTGACTGCTGTAGAGACACCGGTCGAGGTCCTCAAGAAGTTCCTGGGCGGCTCGGCCTTGGGTGTTTACTACCTGTTCAAGGAAGGTGTGGTGAACCCGGACGTCAAGCCGTTCGATGCCGCCAACATGGTTCAGTTCATGATCGGACCGATGAACGGAATCGCGCCCAACGCCCGGTCTGTGATCGTCACCAAGAGCGCCTACAATTTCATCACCATCACCACATCTGGCGGGCGCGCCGCGGTAGAACTCAAGTTCGCTGGCTGGGACGGCATCCAGATCGTGGGCAAGTCAGACAAGCCCGTCTACATCGAGGTCATTGACGACAAGGTCACGATCAAGGATGCCAGCCACCTGTGGGGCAAGGACACGCAGGAAGCGGAGCGGGAGCTGCTCAAGTCAGTCGTGGCGCCTTTGGAGCACCGCGAGAGCATTCTGACCGATGCGGATTTGACCCCGGAGTGGGCCGCGCTGCAGCCTCCGAAAAGGAAGGGCATCGGAGCCAAGAGATTGGCTGCGGCCTGGGTTATCGGACCCGGAGCTGAGAATCGGGTCTGGTACGCCAACGTGATCACCGAGGGCGCCCGCGCCCACGGTCGCTACGGGGCAGGCGCTATCTTGGGTGACAAGAAGGTCAAGGGCATTGTCATCCGCGGCACACAGGGGCAGAAGCTGGCTGACAAGGCCAAGTTTCTGCAGTTGGTCCATGAGATCCAGGCCTCGGAGGCGCAGGACTACTTCTGGAGGTCGTACGGCACCGCTGGCATCGGTTCCAGTTCAGCCAACGTTGAAGACTCCTTCCCCATCCGGAACTGGCAGTGGGATGCCTGGGCGGATCCGAGGAACGTGCAAGCCTTGGATGGGCCCTTCATGGACTATGCCAGTTTCGTGCACAGGACGGCATGTCCAGGCTGCGCGCTGCACTGCATGTACACCACACAGATTACCAGCAAGGACTCGCTGATGGATGGAACCATCACTGACATGCCCGACTGGGAAGCGATGGGCATGGTGGGCGGCAACCTGGGCTACCTGGAACTACCTGGCACGACCCCCAGCGACCCGTTCACTGGCGACCACAACGACCTGGCGGAAGGCCTGGCCAAGAACCAGTTCACCACCTTCCTGCATGACTACTACGGGATCGACTACATTGAAGGCGGAGCTCTGCTGGCCTTGCTCATGGAGTTGCGGCAGCGCAATCTCATCACCCCCGCCGACCTCGACGGCATTGACCTGCAGTGGGGCGATGTCCACGCTGTGGATGCCATCCTGAAGAAGATTGCCCACCGCGAGGGCATTGGCGACAAGCTGGCCAACGGCACCTGGGAAACCGCCAAGTACTTTGCCCAGAAGAAGGGCAACCCAGACATCCTGAATTATTCCTACACCGGCCACCGCTATGGCCAGCCCGCCCACGACGTGCGTGGCTTCGACAAGGACGCACTGGAGTACGTGACGGTGGATCGGCCTACCGAGCACACCGGTAGCGGCGGCGCTGGCTTCAGCAAGCACGACTGGCCCGCGGCCATCGCCGGACAGAACGTCAAGTGCTCGGTCGACTCGCTGGTCTACTGCCTGTTTGCCCAGGGACACTGGGGAGGCAGGACCGCGGAGCTGGTCAAGGCGGCGACGGGTTGGACCGACTTCACGGAAGAAGACCTGGCCAAAGTCGGAGCAAGGCAATACGCCCTGTGTCGCATCTTTGACCTCCACACGCAGCAGCTCAAGGATCCCAAGAAAGAATGGGACACGCTATTCCCGAAGAGGTGGTTCGAGCCGCTGCCCACCGGCGGCGCCAAGGGCAAGATGGCCTACGACGGCGATCCCAAGAAGCTGTTCGACGAGGCACTGCCTGCCTACTGGAAGACCAGAGGCTGGACCGAAGACAAGGGAGTGCCAACGGCGGACACGCTGAAGGCATTGGGCATTGACGACATCGCCGAGGCTATTGCCGCCACGTACCGCTAACCTCTGTACAGAGGTGAGTTCCGAGGACGCTCTGAAGGCCCCAGCCTGGTGTTCTCCATCGGGTTGGGGCCTTTATTGTTCTGTGGACGTAAAGTAGCCAACCGAAGGCACATGTAGTCTAGCCCTTGTGGGCGTTGCTTTTGGCTAGCGATAACGGCCACAAGGGACGCCGGTGGAAAAGGAGGAACATATGACATGAGTTACGATGAATTCTTCGGGAGGAACCTGGGCATATTCGAGCCCCACGAACAAAAGAAGATCAGGGAGGCTAAGGTAGCAATCATTGGCTGTGGCGGCATTGGGGGGACAATGGCCGTGGTTCTGGCCAGATGCGGGGTGGGCAAATTCGTGCTCATGGACCCCCAGGACTACGAACCCGCCAACATCAACCGGCAGATTGCCTGCTTCATCAATACGTGCGGCATGAATAAAGCAGAGTGCGTCAGGGAAGAAATCCTCAGGATCAATCCAGAGGCCGAAGTCACGGCCTACGGACGGGCCTTGGAGCCCACCGAGGTCGAAGAAGTCGCCAAACTCGGCGATGTCATCGCGCCGGTAATGGATGACTGGCCGTTGAGCCTGACCGTCCTGGAGGCACTGCGCAAGTCGGGCAAGCCAGCGATCATGGCCTATCCGGTTGGAGCACTATGCCGGGTCTCCATCTTTCTCGCCAGCAGTCCCTCTGTAGCCGAGTGCCTGGCCATGCCTTTCGGTTTTGGGTATGAGGAACTAAAGGAGTATACTATGCGCCCTGAGGCCAGGCGCTTGCTGCAGTACTATGTGACAGAAGGCGCTTGGAAAGAAGAATGGTTTGACCTTTGGACCAAGGAGCAGCGACCCCACGCCCAGTTGTGCCCCATCGTCTGGGTCACCGCATCTCTGGCTGCTCTGGAGGTGCTGAAGTTGGTTACTGGGAAATGGAGGCCAGTCGTTGCGCCATACTATTGGCACATCACACCAACGCATGCCAGCATTGCCAAGTTCGGGCTGGGGCGGCGGCTGATTTCACGGCTGTCGCGGCGCGAGTGGGTGCAGCGGCAGTTCCCACGGCTGACAGGATCGAAACGGCTGCTGCGCCTGTTCACACGCCTGCTAGGGTGAGATAGAAAGGAGGCAACGTGAGGCGATTCCTTTCCTATTTCAATTTGCTGGCGGTGCTATCTGGATTCGCGATGATGGCCGCCCTGCGCTTCCCATGGTGGAGCCTTAAGCTGCAGTGGCAGCGTGAGACCAAGGTCTATCCCTACATCATCTCCGGCCCAGCCACCGAGCTCATCGGTTACCGAAAAACTGAGCAGATGACCATTTTGACCTACCTCTTGATTGCCTGTATTGTTCTCTGTTTGGTGGGCAGTGTGCTGAGAAGGTGGAAGGGGAGAATCGCCCTGGGGGCAGCGGGGCTCCTTGCATTGGCTGCGGCGGGGCGCTTCTATATGAGGATTGCCAGCATAGCCGACCGTTTTGGCATCCATGTGCAGGGACGCGCCATCGCCACATACAGCGGCTTTGCACCCACTGAGGTGAGCGCCAGGCTCCAACCCGGGTTCTATTTGATTATCGCCGCCGGCGTGCTGTGCCTGGCTGCCAGTATATTTCACGAGAAATTTCGCTTTCGCTCCGGTTAATAAAGGGGGGAAGATGATAAAGATTGAACGAATCCGTGGCTTGCAGGAGCAGTTGCGCCAGGGCAGGATCACCCGCCGATCCTTTTTGCGCTATGTAACTCTTCTGGGCCTGTCCCTGGGTGCAGCCGAGGCCCTGGCCGCCTGTGCTCCCCAGCCTACAGCCACGCCTGGCCCTACATCTGCACTTACACCTACATCCACGCCGTGGCCCAGGCCCACAGTTCCTCCCGGTTATATTCTGGACGACATGATGATTACTCCACCGGCAGTGCCTGCCATAGTGCCCACTCTGACTTCAGCCCCCTCACCCGTGCCACCCGAACTGCGACCTACTGCCACCCCTGTTCCTAATTGGTTAGAGGGGGCTACTTGGCCGTGCCCATGCTGTGAAGAGAGATTCGCCACGCAAGAGGCTTTGATCGAGCATATCAAGGCCAAGCATGGGCGCAAAATACCCGGAGCAAGAAGGGTCAGCAAGCCCACCTACAGCCAGTTCCTGGTGGGGAAAGTGGAACGCTTTGACCAGAAGAACGACGTGTTTTCCAGAACGGTGTGGGATCAGGAGTACCAAGAGCAAGTGCGCAATGTCACTCCTCGGAAGAGGCGTGAAACCGCGTCAGAGATGCTTGAAGGAAGAGCTCTGGTGGCAGGGGCGATATACGTAGACGACACCGCCGGCAGCCTTCATCCCAACTATGGGGGATATTTTGGACATCAGATGGGTGTTGGCGGACTATACAACTGGGACGACGCGGTGAATGCTGAGCGATACCCTGTTTTGGATGCGGCCAAGATGTCTGAGCGCATCAAGCAGGTGGCCCGCTTCTATGGCGCAGACCTGGTGGGCATCTGTGAAATTGACCAGCGCTGGGTGTACTCCCATTATTTCGACCGGGCGACCGGTGCCTACGGCCAACTCGACATCCCTTACAAGTATGCCATCGTGATGGGCATCGAGATGGATTGGGCGGAGATCAACACATCGCCGGGGTTCGGGGCCAGTGCCGCAGTCGCTCTGGCTTACTCGAAAATGGCGGAGCTTTCAGCCACGCTGGCAAAATACATCCGTGCTCTGGGTTACCCGGCTGTGCCCTCCGGCAACGACACCGCCCAGAGCATCCCTCTGGCCATTGATGCTGGCCTGGGAGAACTGGGGCGACTGGGCCTGCTGGTCAGCCCTGAGTTCGGGCCGCGCCAGAGGCTCTGCAAGGTGTTCACTGATTTGCCCTTAGTGCCTGACCAGCCGATTGACTTTGGGCTGCAGAAGTTTTGTGAGAACTGCAAGTTCTGCGCCCACAATTGCCCGGTCAAAGCCATTCCGTTTGGAGATCGCTTCACCGAGCCAACCTCGATTTCCAACCGCACAGGCATCCTGAGGTGGACAGTTGACGTGGGCAAGTGCTTCCAGTTCTGGGTCGCGAATGGGGGGTCTGTGGCCAGCTTGAGTGACTGCGCGAATTGTGTGCGCGCCTGCCCATGGTCATCACCGGTGCGAAGATGGCTCTAAGCGCCGATCCGATAACCAGTGGGTCGGGCTCCCACGCCCGACATTTTGGCGGCATGGGAGCCGCCTCTGCTAGCTGTTGGATAGGTTCTAAGCGCTGAGGCCCCTGCTTACTTTGTACACAAGGGTTCCTCTCGCCGCTCATTCATATTGCACAAAGGAGAACCAACATGGTAGATACGAACAAAGTAGACGCTTTCATTGATAAGTATGGGGGGGAGCAGCGTGCTTTGACTGCTTTGCTGCTGGACATCCAAACTGAGTACAACTACCTGCCACAAGGGGCATTGCGACGCGTTGCGGAGAGGATGGGCATGCCCCTAATTCGGGTGTATCAGGTTGCTGCCTTCTACAAGGCTTTCAGTCTGAAACCGCGGGGCAAGCACCTGATCACGGTCTGTCTCGGAACAGCGTGCCATGTGCGGGGTGCGGTGCGCATCGTCGAGCAGGCCGGGCGTTCGTTGGGCATCGCACCCGGCGAAACGAGCAAAGACAGGCAGTTTACCCTGGAGACGGTTAACTGCCTGGGCTGCTGCGCCTTGGGCCCGATCATGGTGGTTGATGGCAAGTATCACGGCAAGATGTCTGCCAGCAGAGTTGATCGTGTGCTCAAGGAATATGTTGAGGCAAGGGAGGCTGCTGCCAATGGCTAAGCTAGGATCGGTAGCTGAACTGGAAAAGTGGAGAGAAACGATACAGGCCAGCCGCGACCCATCCAAGCTCTGCATCACCGTGTGTGGCGGAACGGGTTGTCGTGCTCTGGAGTCTCAGGCCGTCAGCACTGCCTTCAGGGAAGAGCTGCAAAGACAAGCCCTGGAGTCCAGAGTAGACCTCAGGATGACGGGCTGTCACGGCTTTTGTGAGCGAGGCCCGCTGGTAGTTATCTTTCCCGAGAGGATCTTTTACCCAGGCGTGACCTCTGACGATGTCCCAGAGATTGTGTCCAAGACGATCGTGGGGGGAGAGGTGATTGAGCGCCTGCTCTACAAGGACCCAAAGACTGGGCAGAAGGTCGTTCACGAGTATGACGTGCCCTTCTACAAGGAGCAACAACGCATCTTGATGGCGAACAATGGCCTGATTGACCCGACAAAAATCGAGGACTATATTGCTGTTGGCGGCTATAAAGCGCTGGCCAAAGTGCTGTTTGAGATGACTCCGGAGCAAGTTATCGAGGAGATCAAGCGATCCGGCTTGCGCGGTCGCGGTGGAGCAGGCTTTCCTACCGGCAGAAAGTGGGAGGACTGCCGCCGAGCCGCAGGCGATGTCAAGTACGTGATCATCAATGCGGATGAAGGAGACCCAGGTGCCTATCAGGACCGCAGTCTGGTGGAAGGGAATCCGCACAGTATTCTAGAGGGGCTGATTATCGGCGGCTATGCGGTTGGTGC
>Ga0172366_10004035_pt1 | contig 11570 bp, 21 predicted proteins | sample LakKivSesite69cm_FD_114533 | JGI IMG/M metagenome (GOLD analysis project Ga0172366, IMG submission 114533) | Sediment microbial communities from Lake Kivu, Rwanda - Sediment site 69cm | ecosystem: Environmental > Aquatic > Freshwater > Lake > Sediment | place: Rwanda: Western Province, Lake...
CAACCTTCTGAAACCCGCCAACTTCCCGAGACTCGCCAACCTTCTGAGACCAGCCAACCTTCTGAGACCAGCCAACCTTCTGAAACCCGCCAACCTTCTGAAACCCGCCAACTTCCTGAGACTCGCCAACCTTCTGAAGCCCGCCAACCTTCTGAGACTCGCCAACTATATCGAATTCATAAACTGTATACGTTTTACGCACATATATTGATTTTACTGCTCGTGCTATTCGTACCCTGAGATGCCCTGTTATCTCAATGTCGTTCTCGAAAATGACCTCACCATCATATTCCAAATCGCCTTCGATTTTCGACTCGCTAATTCGCTTAGTTTCCAACTTCCTCTCCTTTATCTTTCAATTTAGCCTCCTACGGTCGCACTATGATGCTTATGGACTAGAAAGTGCGCCTGCCCTGGCTGGGCCGGAATCCCCGGCTGCCGGCATTAACCAGCGCCAGGATATCGGCACTGGCCACGTCCGGCGACTCAATCCAGATCTCGAGGTTCTTGTTCGGAAAGAATCTGTGCTCTACATCGCGCATGGCCTGTATTAGCAACGCAGCTTCCTGCTTGGTCATATCATTACACCTAGAGTGTATGGCGATCATTTCTGCTCCTCTATGCCTTCCTTGATTACTTTTTCGTGTTGTTCCATTGTTCCATTAATATAAGGATAGCTTCACGGTAATCAGGCAGGTCCATATGGTGAGAAAAGAGCCCATAAGCTCCATCATTTCTGCGCACGATGACAAAACAGCCTTCTGCTTCTACCGTTTGGATATCTTCACACGACTGACATTCGATCTTAAGTATCACCATGTCTCTTCCTGTCCTCCGCTATGATCTTTTGCACTTTCTTTTTTGTGCAGTGCGCCCAGCGGCAGTGGAGGCCTCCGCCTCTATTTGCCTTGAGCTGCGGGCAGGAGGCGCAGATCTCCCCAATCTTCTGTTGGGCTTCCGGTGACAAAGGGGGCGGTTTTTTCATACTAACCTATATCTGCAGGTGGGATTATCCGCCAGCTCGCGGCCAGATGCACAGCATGGGCGAGTGTATTAGCTCCCAGCTTGTCTTTAACCCTACTGGAAAGCTCCCAGACCGCATTCTCGCTTATGCCCATTGCACTGGCAATCTCTCTCGCATTTTGGCCTCGGGCGGTGCGAAGTAAAACCTCCTTTTGTCTGTCTGTAAGAGCCTCTACTATCTTGTTAGCCATCTTCAGCCTCCTGTTTAGGACTTAAGCATCAGGATATTAGCATCTTTAGCCAAGGCTTCGGCAAGATTGAGCGGCTCGACGGATACCACGTTAAACAGTACCTTGAATTTGGCCGGGATCCAGTTCTTAAGGTATGCGAGCTTGTCCTCCTCGAGCTTCCAGTCGTCGGCTATCTGGACCATCAGGTGGATCTGCTCGAACTTAGGTCTCAGGAAGCCTACTACTCTGCCTCTGAACATGAGGACGCGGTTAGCTTCCTCAATGGTTCTCTCCAGGCTGCACTTGGTCTCGACTACTATCTTGATCTGCATGTTTCACCTCCTCCCTCTGCCTGTGTAGGAAAGTAGCAGAATTGTTAAGGTTTGTCAAGGGGTAGGCGGCTGGGATTTAAGCTTGTTCTCGACCGTCTTCATCCGATCGTCGGTGTACTTGGCATACCATAGATTCTGATGCCTCGACCATCTGAATCCCGTGTCCTTGAGAAATCCAATGATGGAGGCCTCCGGCCTCTCCGGGAAGATGACCTCAATCCCTTGGTGTGCCTCGTTCCGGCGTATTATCACCTGGCCCAGCTCTTGCGGAGGCGGTGCTGCGGGGCCCTGGATACCCGGGTAATCCTTGTAAGCCCACATCTCGGCGTTATCTCTTGTGCAGGTGTTGAACTCTATCTCGAAGGAGATATCCACCTCTTCGCGTCCATCGTAGGCATGATGCTTCACCTTGGCGAAGTAATCCGACTGCAGATAGTTGCCGTGTCCCATGCTGTACTTTTCCGTGTGCCAGATCCAGGTTCGCTTCATCAGCTCCGGATAGCAGCTCATCACTCGCCGGGCGATCCTCTCAGTCTCATGCTGCTTGCTTACGATCGCCAGAAGCATGCGCTCCCCAATACGAGCGTGATGATCAAAGTAGTCTGTCATTGAGTCCGAGTTATTGAATGTTATGCTCAGCTCTATGGTCATCATGTCCTTGGGGACCTTGACTGCCTCGGGTTTGCACCACTGGCTACGCCACTCCTGGTCTGCCAGGTCGCGCTGATGCTGGGCGACCACACACTCGGCTTGTCTGACCAAAACTTGCTCTTTGGTCTGCCTGTGATCTTCAACCGGCATATACTTTATGAAGATCTCATGTGCCTTGCGTATGAACGGCACGGCGGAGTCCAAGGTGAGAGTGAAGGCATCGGGCAGGCTGTCGATGAACTCCTGGCACTCCTTCTTCCAGCTCTCTGCATCGGGTACGGCGTGCTGAGAGAAGGGAGTATAGTATATCGAGCTATCCTCCTTCTCGCCGATGACGCCATTAAGCTCCTTATAGAACTGATTTAGCTTCAATGGCTTGAGCAGCGCATTAGCGGCCCTCTCAGCCTCCTCTTTCTTGGCTTGGATGTTGACTTCCTTACCACCGATCTTAAACGGGTAGGTATGTAACGACATTCTGTTTCACCTCCTTTCTACTGGATTTCGTTTTCTGCAGCGAGCACGGCATCACCTGCTATATAATCACCGGAGAAGAGATAAGGGCGAGCTATCCTGGTAGCTTCTTTGTTGAGGGGCTTGTCCTTGAGCTTCCCCTCCTCATCCATCACCATGAGCTGCGCAGGTTTTGTATGCAGCGTGATGATCTGGATATACCCGCCTACTGCCTTCTGCAGTGACTTCAAGCTGGTGTCCTTCAGCTCCTGCCGGGTGCCGTCGACCTTGATAATCTCAGCCATGATGTCTCCTTTCTAAAAGAACTGCAGCTGCTGGTCTTTGCTCTCAGTCTGCAGGTTTTCTTTTGCTTCTTTCTTAGCCGCCTTCAGGCGGCTCTTGGTAACCTCATGTCCTTTGTTATATATCCAGCGGCGGAGTCTCACTAACTCCTGCTCCTGCAGCGTGCTCAGCTCCTCGCGGTAGAACTTGAGAAAGCCGCCCGGTACCGGCACGCCCTTCATTTTCATGTACTGAACGAAGGCATACTCGTACATCTCCGTAAAATCCCTGGTCGGAGGATGCGCCAGGCTGAAGGTCATCATATACGCACAGACCTCCGGCCAGGTGGCCAGCTCTAACCCGGGATCCTTCATTCTGTCCAGCAGCCGGAACATGGTAATATCCTCCCTGAGCTTATCAGGTACGCAGTCCTCATATCCTGGCCAGACAATGATAGGATCGCAGAGCGCCCCTACCGTGTTCTCAATCCACTTTTCCGTCTTAGGCGGAGGGTCCATGTGCTCTCTCAACATTTAACCGGTAGAGCCTCGTCTTCCCGGGGCATGTCACTAAGGGTGGCAGCGAGAAGGCGGGTACCCTGCCTAACTTTCGATTCCCTCTTAAACAGTGCATGTGTTCCCTCCAGTGCAACAAATTGGCTATGGATACACTCCTGGTGGCCGTCAAGCGAGTCCAGGTAGGCTTGTTTAACGTGGCTGCCCCAGTTACGTCTGTGGGCTACGGATATCGCCACAATCTTGCCACACCTGGGGCATTTCATAAGCCACACCGAGTACAGATGGACGGGGGCATCGTCGGTCAATAGATGCTTGCCCCGTTTGTTGGTTGACATTAACTGCTGGCTGTACTTCTTGCGTGGGTCATTCTGCAGGAAGGCCATTACCCAACTTTGCCTGAACATCCAGCGGACCTGGCTGTGGCGCCCTCCAGGGACTTTCACAGCCTGGATCCAGCCTCGCCTGATATAACTGCGCACATAATTAGGGCCTATACCTATCATCTTGGCCACCTGCTCCCTGGTGAACCAGGGATCTCTGGCCCACTCCCTTTCTACCAGGCGTTTATAATACGAGTCTGGCATATCCGGCAGGTAAGCGAGCCAGGGTTGGACCTTTAGCATCTTGGCCAGCGAGTTATCGTCAATATTCCACATCCTGTTGTGCCCAGTCTCAGTAGGCGTGCGTTTAGCTTTCAGCAGCCCTTTTCTAACCCACATCATTACCGTATGTGAATCCGGAATCCCACAAATAAAGGCGACGGAGCGGGCCGTGTTGATATTCAGCGTTTTATTTATGTGAAGCCTTTTAGCCTTCAGCTTTATGCTTACCCGGGTTCTTTTCAAATGTTTACAGAGGTTGCGGTCTGATACCAGCCCTAGATTGTTACGGAGATATTCCTCCTCCCTGGGCGTCCAGAAAGGCTCCTTAACCCTGGACTTTTTGAGACGGTGCGCCATTGCGCAGATGGCATAGCGAGGCACCGGCTTGGGCCAGTTCCATTTTTGAGTAAAATAATCGACCAGGGCGGTTACCTTTTCCGTTGACCCGTCGTAATCGTCAAATTTAGAGTAATCGTCAGATTTGAAAGGATATATTCTCTTGCCTCTAAGCATAATAGTCTCCTCAAAGGAGGATAGGGGCTGGGGTGTCGCCCCCAGCCCCTGCAGAACCTACGTTGTCGTCGCGGGTTCAGTTTCTTCCTCCCCCGTTGTCTCGGGTTCGCCTTCCCCCTCCTCCTTGTCTGCGTCGGGGGACTCTGCGCTTGCCTCGTTAGTTGCTGAGGCTTCCGCGATCACTTTGGCTTCTTCTACGGCCTCAGCTGTAGCCTGTTTCTGGATGTCTTCCGGCCACATGGCCTGCATGGGCATTATGGCCACCATGGGCGACTGGCTATGCGTGAACTGCACCGGCGCGGTAGGGCTAGTTACCCCTATAGTCACCAGGCCCGACTTCCCTGCGATGTATTCCTGCAGGTATTCGAATGACACGGCTATCCTGCCACGGTCTTCTACGTTATTAATTGGGATACTGGTGCCTACATTGCCCTCGTCGGTGTCCAGAGCCAGCTTCATCTTGCCCATCTCCCAATTTATGCGCACCGCTCCCAGCCCTTTCTTAGTCGGGACCTGGAGCTGCCGCAAGGCTCTCTCGAGGTCAGGTGCATAGACCTGCAGCTTGACCTGCTCCCCCTTGGGGATGAGCTGCTTGAAGTTGGGCGCTGTGCCCTGCACGGTCTTAGCCAGCAGTGCCACGCTCCCGAATTGGAACTTGATCAGTATGGGGCTAACCTCAATCTCTATGTTGCCCTTGTTGGCCACCAGGCTGATCAGGCTTATATCCCCATTGCCAGGTTTGGGGCGCGGCGCCTTTCCCCAGAGGTGCTCTAAGGTCGCTACTGCCTTCGCGGGCACTATTATGGTACTGATGCCGTTAGAAGGCGGCATATTTGCCGGTATGGTTTTGAACGCCATGCGGAATCCATCGCCAGCTGCCAGCTCCAGCTGCTCTCCCAGGAAAAGGATTACGCCGGTTAGAACCGGCCTGTCCATGGTATCGGCACAGTAATCCATCATGGCTGCCATGTTGGGCACCAGGAGGTCAGCATTGACTGTATATTTCACTGTCGGCTGGATCTCCGGAATGACAGGGAAGCTCGATATCTTCTCAGTCGGATATGAGGCCTCCCCATCGGGCCAGGTCAAACACACCAGGTCTCCCTTCATCTCGATGGTCACTTCCTCGTTGCCCGGTACGGACTTCAGGAGCGTGGAGACCTGTTTCGCCGGCAGCAGGTATTGCCCTACTGCTTCGGTAATCTTTACCATAACCGCCATATCCAGGTCGGTAGCGGTAGCGAATCCATCTTTCAAAAGCACATTGCGCAGGATAGGCCAGGTGTGCTCCACTTTGGTTCGCACGCCCTTGCCTTTACCCTTGCCCTTCTTGCTCTCGACGATGGTTTTCTCTACCTTGGGCTTGGCCAGACCTTCCATGAGGTTCAGAGCACGTCTGAGTTTCTCAATCTCTATGTGCATCGTGTTTCACCTCCTTTCCCAGGCATATTCGAAGGCTTCAGCAGCACCTGGTCTGCAGCAAGCATCCTTTAGAACCAACTTGGTTGCGCTTCTTTTGCAGGCTCCTCAGCCTTCGTCTTGGCTCTTGTTCCGCCTCCGGTAGCAGAGCCTGGCGGCGGTGCTGGCGGTGCCGGTGGTTTCACGCTGGATGCCGGCATCTTGGGGGCTTGTGCCCATTTGGTCTCGGCCTGCGCTACCAGCGCCGGCAGCTCGGCAGCGACGGACACGATGTCTCCCTGCACGGGGAACATCACAGGGTCGCAGTCGGGGGTGTTTATGCCCACCAGCGCACTGCCTTCTTTAAGCAGGACTGTTATTTTGAGATCCTTGGCCATGGAGCACCTCCTTTCGTGAAGTTAGCTTATCCTTTATGCGATCGTGCAATTCGTCTATAGAAATCTCGCCCTCGTCCCAGTCCCCGTTCCATTCCAGCCTGCCGTCGACTTCCTCGTAATAGGCGAAATGGAAGGTCAAATGCTCGCCGTTTCCCGGAGTCCTGTAGAGGCTGGTTAATTTTCTAATCATTTGTTGGGCCCCTTCTTCTCTGAAAAGGTCAGATGCTTTATGTTCAGTCCTGTCATGCCGGATACATTTTCGGGTGTGGCCAGCACCGGCGACAGGATCCCGGTGTCCATATCAATGTTGAGCTGCATCCAGGGCAGTGTCCCCATGGCCATCCGGTAGACAAACTGCAGCACCAGAGAGGCTATGAGCTGGTTGATTACCGGGCTCTGGTTGCCGGCAGCGACATTCTCAGCACAGGCAGGCTCAGGCGGAGTCTCCAGAAGCAGCTCGGGGCGCTGCTCCGTCGGCAGCGGCAGACCGTAGCATATCTCATGGTCGGTCTCAAAAGCACTTCTCATATTGCTTATCGTGCAGTTGCCTATCAGGACCTGGCCAAAGTTACTCCCGTTTCCTGCATCGATCCACCAGCCCCTGTAATTGCCTTGGCCGTACTGTTTGCCTTTCATCAAGTCAGCTATGTCACGCCTGGCAAGTCCATTGTCTACGCAGCCTATGATTATGTCCGGTACCTGGTCAGGCGCTATGCGTGATACTTGTGCGGTGATATACGGCACACGGCGCTTGAATTTGTCGCCCAGGCGATTAGACAGCGCCTCACACTTATATTGCCCCAGCTCACTCTTGTAGAAATTCTGGCGTATGAGATTGGGCTCCTCAACCCTATCATGGTCGACGAGGAGGATTACTATATCTTTGGCCAGGACGCGGCAAAGCCCTTCAGCCACGAAGCCTCCAGTACCGCCACACCCAACGACGGCCACGACATAATCCTTTCTCGCATAATCAGGGCGGAGCTTGGCACTGAGGACATACATCTCCGAACACCTCATTGGGGGTTAAGTCCGTGTAATACCCGTATACGCCTAAGCGCATATCGACCTCGGGGATCATCTGGTCCAGTCTGCCGACCACGGCATAGATAGCCATGCTTACCTCATCGGAGTTATCTATGCCACTGAAGAATGAGCTCATCAGGGCATGGCTGTGGAACTCCATTACAGTATCGGGCACACGCACATAATGACATGAGCAGGGCGTCCCCTCCTGATCCGGGCGTACTAGGTAATAGCCGTCTCTCCAGATTATGGCAAAGTATTGCTCTATCAGAGCATTGACCATCATCTGCGATATTGCCAGATGATACAGGCTCCAGGGTATCTTGCCGTACTTCAAGTGCGCCAGGGTTATCACCGGCTGCAGTCCGCGGATATCGGCCTCCGCCACGCGGATCTGCGCGGTAATGAACCTGTTTTCAGCACGGATAAAGACACCGTTGGCGCCCGTAACATAGTCATAGTAAAGCCCGGGCTCGCCCTGCAGTCCTTTGTCTGTGAAATATCGATAACCGACGAGCGGCATTTACTCCTCGCTTGCTACGATCTCGGGCTCTTCATCGGCCAACAGGGGGCCCAGGTCCTCGAGCTCACCTGCTATGCCATCCACGTCTCCACCCAGGAGACCGCGTAATACCGAGGTGGCCTCGGCTCTGAACGGTCGTTTTGTAACTTCCTTGCCTTTGCAGGACTGGCAGCCGACGCCAGCCCAGAAGTCCCGGCGCTCTTCCGGGGTGATTTCATGCTGGATATAGTAGAGGTCGAAAGGCTCCCCGCATCTGGGACAATAGACATCCATAGTTATTCCTCCTCTTCCAGGTCAAGTACTGGCAAAGTAGTGTTTACCGGATCCGCTGGCAGCTTGTTGAAGACATCCTCAAGGCGAGCGAAGGGCACTAGGTCGTCCATGGGATACTTCGTCCTGCCGTCCAGCTCCTGCCAGAGCTTGAGCAGGTGCTCGGGGTATTTCTTCGAGCGCTGCGCCGGGCTGGCAGCCACCGAGAAGAAGGCCATAAAGAATGACTTGGGGATCTCCTCAAGCTTCTGCGGGTATTTGTGATTGCCTGGGCAGCTTGATCCGTTGTTGTATATGTTGAACAGCGGAGCGTTATAAATGATTGCCCGCATGCTTTGCGGCCTCTTCTTGGCAGCGTAGACCCATGGCGGCTGCCCTGGCCGGCAGATAAAGATAAGGCCAGGCATAGGCAGCTTCATTCTGACTGGTGGCTTGAAAGGCTCAAGCTGTATTGCGACCGGCCACACCCGGGGATCTTCCCAGAGCGCAATCCGCCCTGGGCCCCAGCATAGTGTTTTCTGCGGCAGCAGCCCGCTGACGAAATCGGTCTCCCCCATCAAGGCCAGGGCAACATCCCGAGCTGACACGATGCGGGATTCATATAGGCCGCCATTGACGTAATGAAGAATTACCATCGTGTCATAGAAGTCTACCCTGACTCTCAGTTGGTCGGGAGCGACGCCGAGCTCTGCCGGCAGCTCTAGCTGGAGCGCTTGGGGATCGTCTGTTAGAGTCGGCGGTATTGCCATGTTCACCTCCTGCCAATAGTTTGTCCAGGTCATCAATGTTGATTATTATGTGGGCCGCTCTGCCTACGGCAACAGTGCGGCCTATCAGCTCTAAGGCTTCGGCGTGCTGTTTGGGATCCTTGGAGATGCCAACGAGCTTGAATTCCTTATTGCTCACTTTCTGGAATTCAAAACCTGCCGGCGCAATCCACTTGCCGCCGATGCCCAGAATGGCTATGAATTTCTTTATCCAGTCGATATCAGATTGCCGGGGCTTGAATTTAGCGTACTTTTGAATTGCCTCGGTTTTGACGCGCATCTCCTCCCGTCTGTCGTCTATGAAGTCCAGCAGCTCGGTAAGGTTCTGTGTAGGATTCTGCTCCAGCCAGTCGTAAAAAGGTGCTACCTTCTGCTCTATAGCCTGGGCCCTGAGCCAGCCCCTGGTTATGTCGCTGACATTCTCCATATCCCATTCCAGGGCGGGCGCCCCGTCATAGATGGATTCCGCGCTGTTATCATGAAAGGCATTGCCGGCATCCATATGTAGAATGTCGCTTACCAGCGCCATAGCCTCGAAACGCGTGCCGTCCAAAAGCTTGTGCAGCTCTTCAGGCTTTATGCCATATCGCGGAACACGTTTAAGGATATGCTGGGGCACAACGTTCGCACATGCTTCACCCATGGCTACCCGGGCGCTCTCTCCCCCTCCCAGGTTCGTATGTTCGTATTCCACACGATGGTAAGGGTCTTCTGCTATAAATGCAGCGAGCATGAGCCCATTACGCCAGCTGCCTTCGGCCAGCGTCTCGTAATCATCCCAGTCAATGGAGAGCACGATTACGGGAATAAAGCGAACCAGGTCGTAATATCCCTCTCCCCAGCCCTCGGCGAACCGCGGGTGCAAAGGGAAGTACTTGTGCTCAAACGCCAGGGCAAATTTTTGCATCTTGGCCTGTGGCGTATAGAACTGGCCTATGTCCTGCTCTATCTCTGGCGTGAATTTGTGCACCAGGCTCATGAATTCCTGGTATTCTCCGCTCTCGTCTAGCTTCTCCAAGATTGCGGAAAGCGAGGGGGGAGCTGCACGCTGGAGTAGCTTTCGGCCTAAGTCCTCAAGTACAGCAGTCGCCATAGCAATTTAACCGCCCTTTGAGTATCTGTAGAGTATGTTCTGGCCTCTTCGATGGCTGTCTGGATCTGCTTGGTATGCCGACTCATGCCCTCGTCATCCAGCGTGCCGTCCGGTCTGGTGAATCTCCGTGTTAGTTCTAAAATGGCGAGGCGGCACTCCGGGACTTTCCGGAGTGCCTGAACGTAATTGTCCATCGCCTTTATCCTTTTGTGCCTGTTCTGCGCACAAACTCGTATGCGGTATCCTCGCCGGCGTGGGTCTCACGCACTTCAGCGGTCGCTATCTCCGGGAAAAATGAGGTCATCATACCTTTGACCTCTTCCACGGAGCGGTTCGGATCCGGGTCTGGCCATTCGCGCCCGTCTACGATGAATTTGCGGCCCATATTGCACCCCTATGCCCTAGTTAGAACTAGGTAAATTTCCATTGTGGTACTGGTTCCGGCTCTTTCTTTTCCTCGATGATGTTCTCGCCGATCAGGTCGATTATCTTATCGTCGATTTCATCCGAGAGCTGAGCGAGATCCGGTATGCCTTTGGCCGTAGCGACCTCCCACAGCTTCTTGGCGCCCTCGAGGGTGACTACGATGTCGCTCTCCGCCATGCGGGTGATAACTGCCCGCGCTATAGCTTTGGCGTCAATATATTTAGCGAGCTCGCTGGCCATTTGCTCCACCTGTTCAGGTGTCAGGTCTTTCTGAGTGTCATCAGTGCCCATAAAGCACCTCCTCAGTCGTCGTATTTGCCGAGAGGTTGCATTTGTGATTGCAAGGGAAAGCGCTTGGTGATCTGTCCGTCTCTCCACTGCTCGCCCGGGCCATCGGCAATCCATACATCGAGATGGGGGCAGTAGTGCGCTTTCCAGAAGCGTGCTACCGCGCAGCCATCGGATACCTGTGTCTGGCCGTTCTCTGTGCGGAGGATGATGCACCAGCCCGAGCTGCCTACCGGCAGGCCACCCCCATGCAGCATGAGGCGCCGCAGGGTGAGCGGATCCGGCGGCAGGGCGTGGCACTCCTTGCACTTGTCAGCCACAGCGCGATCAGCCATAGCTCACCTCCTTCATAATCATTTATGGCGGGGGCGACAGCTTTCGTCTGGGGTGATACAGGCGAGCCTGTTCCTTGCAGCTTATTCCGCTATCGCCCCCATGAGCTCATTTAATTTCTATGTTTTCGATCAGCTCAACGGCATGAGGCGATTCCTCCTCATGCCCATCCTCAATTTCATAATCCTTGCACATCGGCCTCTTCCTTCCCGATAAGCCTTTCGACCAGGTTATCGGCAGCCTGCCCATATTTCTCGAGTAGCAGCTCATGGGTAGACTGCCCATCCGGCGTTTTAAGCCAATCGTCAAATCTTATAACGTCGAACCCCCAGAGAGGATGCATATATCGATGCAAGGGGATGCCAAACGTGCGAAGGAACTCATCTTTATTTGCGCGTAGCAGCTGCTGGTTATGGTTCACCAGGTCAGCTATCGTTTCAATCTTGGTCATGGCTCCTACTTCTTTATGACTAGCTGCCCAACCTTGTTACCATTGATATCAAGCAA
>Ga0172366_10004037_pt1 | contig 11568 bp, 10 predicted proteins | sample LakKivSesite69cm_FD_114533 | JGI IMG/M metagenome (GOLD analysis project Ga0172366, IMG submission 114533) | Sediment microbial communities from Lake Kivu, Rwanda - Sediment site 69cm | ecosystem: Environmental > Aquatic > Freshwater > Lake > Sediment | place: Rwanda: Western Province, Lake...
CGGGATGAAACAGCCTGTTGACATTGAGGCACACTCTCCCCTGTGGACGGTCAGTCCCGGGGGTTTCCCGATGGGTACCGTGCCCACGAGCCTCAGGCGAACCGGCCTAGAGCTGGAAGCCTTCAGGGTGTCAGAGGCCACCACGGCGTAGCCATCCATGGCTGATCTGTCCCGGCTTGGGATATCGAAGTCAGCCTTGATATCCTCCCCGAGGACCCTCTCCAACGCATCGGTGAGGCTGACCATCTGCAGCCTGTCGATCGGCCGAATGTGTTCGTCGATGAGCCTCGTGGCCTCATCCATCGAAGTGAGGCCCCTGAACGTCTTCATCTCGTCGCCTCCATCACCATGTGACCTATCTCTGGGACGATGATCCTCTCGACGGCGAGTTCGACGGCGGATTTCGAACCCGGCAGGCATATCACGACCTTCCCCCCGACGACCCCGGCCGTCGAGCGGCTCATGATCGCCCCCGTTCCGATCTGCTCATAGCTCATCATCCTGAACAACTCCCCGAAACCCTCCAGTTGTTTCTCCATCATGCCGGACAGGGTCTCGACAGTGATGTCCTTCTTGCCTATTCCTGTTCCTCCTATTGTGATGATGGCGTCGACTTGGGGTTCTGCCAACAACCCTTCGACAGCCTTTTCGATCGCACCCCCATCGTTGCCCACGAGAATGTGTTCCGAGACCACGTGTCCTCCCTCCTCAAGGAGCCGTCTTGCAGCTGGCCCTGATTCGTCGCTGTCCCCAGTGCGGGAGTCGCTCACGACCATCACTGCAATCCTGACCCCACGTTTCGACTTGGAGACGTGCTCCCGGTACCCCATCAGAAACCCTTCACCTTCCTCAGGACTCTGATCCCTTCGATAGATGTCGTCGGATACTGGCCGCGCCTGTCCTTCTCAAGCTCCTTTGTCATGTCCCATATCGTCAGCAAGGCAACAGAGGCGCCTGTCAGTGCCTCCATCTCGACGCCAGTCTTCGAAGCTGAAACCACCCTGCAAGTGGCAGTGACCGAGTCCACGCCCACTTCATAGTCAACCTCCACGTGAGTGATAGGGATCACATGGCACCCTGGTACTAGGCCGGGGGCGTTTTTCACCGCCATGACAGCGGCCACCTTCGACACCGTCAGTACGTCTCCCTTCGGGACGCGCCCATTCTTGATCGCAGATATCGTCGACCTTTTGAGCCTGATGCGACCGCGAGCAGTTGCCTCTCTGCGCACGTCTTCCTTTCCCGTTATGTCGGCCATCTCAAGTCCCCTGCTCTTCGCTCTCCTTGTCAACAGCTACCTCTCCTCCCTCACCCATCTCTGGCCGGACGCAGTCTGCTCCTTCTTCCAAATAGGGGCCACCCTCTTCAGCTCATCGATCAGCCATCGACAGGCCTCGAATGATCGCTGCCTGTCGGCAGAAGACACGGCTACGAGGACGATGCTGTCAGATGGTCTGAGCTTGCCCACCCTATGAACGATCGAAGCGTCAACCAGATCGAACCTCCTGATGGCTTCATCTCTCAGCTTGATCATCTCCTTGAGGGCCATGTCCTTGTAGGATTCGACGACCAGTCCGCGCACTTCCCGTCCCTTGACCTCGCCCTTGACCGTCCCTAGGAACGAGACCAGGGCCCCGACCTTGGGCGCTCTCATTTCGCGCAGGATCTGGTCGACGGAGATGTCATCTTCCGTTATCAGGATCATGTCGTCGTCACCAGCTGCTGGTTACTGACAGTGGACTTCTCATCCGCGGTCACCGTCCTTCCAGTACGGTTCCCTGTTCGCTGACGCCTGCTTGAACAGGTCAATCAGTCCTTTGTCCGTAGCCCCTGATCGCAAGGGACCAGCGATGTCCACCAGATTGTCCGACCTCAGCAGACACGGCTTGAGTTTGCCGTCGGAGGTCACCCTAAGCTTCGAGCACATTCGGCAGAACGAAGGGTTTCCCGTGGGCCTCACGACCTCGACTGTAGCCTCGCTCCCGTTGTGCTGAATGGTGTACCTATTGCGTTGGCCGCCGTGCGCAGGAGTCACTCTCGTGGCCCTAGCCACTAGCCCCCTCTCCAGCGGGTTCAGGTCGACGTGATAGCGGCTGAACACATCGCCGCCAGAGGGAAGTGGTTGCAGTTCAATCAGCTGGAGTACCGCGCCCAGTGAGCTCGCGAGGTCCATCATCGCCCCAACCTCGTCCTCATTGACTCCCCTTAGGATGACCATGTTGACCTTTGTAGGGAACCCTTGGTCCTTGGCTGCCCTGAGCCCGCTCATCACTTCCCTCAACATGTTGGCGCCACATATCGTCACGTATCTCTCTTCGAGCATGGTGGGGAGGTTGACGTTGACCCTGGAAAGGCCCGCCGTCTTCAGCTCCGGAGCGCGCAGAGAGAGAAGCGTGCCGTTCGTGGTTATCGAAACCTCCTCCAACCTGACGGATGCTTGACGGATGATGCTAGGGAGGTCGTCCCTCAACAGTGGTTCGCCCCCAGTTATCTTGAGGCGCCTGAAACCGCACGACTTCGCGGCCTCTATTATCCTCGACAACTCTTGGGCGCTCGTCTGACCTTCGGAGGAGTCCCACTCCTTGTGGCAGAAGAAGCACTTGAGGTTACAGTCGGATGTCACTGAAACCCTCAGCTCTGTGACATCCCTCCCGTAGCTGTCAAACAATCTGAACGAACCTCGGCCGGTCGCTGAGTTAAGCCTTTCCCGAGTTGTCCTCGACCATTCGGCCGGATAGGTAGACCAATGAGGAATGGAAGCGAATACCGACTTACATGAATCTCTCAGCGTAGTGGCAGGCAGAGTAGTGGTTGCCCGCTATCTCTCTCAGAAGTGGCTCCTCCTTCTGACACTTGTCCGCGGCATAGGGGCATCTAGGCCTAAATCGACATCCGGAGGGTATGTTTGTCGGGTCCGAGATGTCTCCCTTTATGGGGATGTCTGATATCTTGTTCCTAGGGTCGGGCGATGGGACAGCAGCTGCCAGCGCCCTTGTGTACGGATGAAGGGATCCTAGTATGACATCTCCAGCGGGACCGATCTCAACTATCTTCCCCAGGTACATGATGGCGACCCTGTCGGAAATATGCTCCGCAACTGCCAAGTCGTGCGTGATGAAAAGATATGACAATCCATGTTTGTCTCGCAGGTCCAATAGCAGGTTAAGAATCCCGGCCCTTATCGAGGCATCCAGCATCGACACAGGCTCGTCAGCCACAATGAACTCTGGCCTCAGGATGAGCGCTCTTGCAAGAGCGACTCTTTGTCTCTGCCCTCCGCTCATTTCGTGCGGGTACCTAGGCGCATAGTCCTTGGGAGGGATCAGCCCCACTTCCTCAAGGGACTCCAGCACAGCTTCACCTATGCCGTCGTTCATACCGTGGGTGCTAAGAGACTCCGTTAACATCTCCCTCACAGTCATCCTGGGATTAAGTGAGTCGTATGGATCCTGAAACACTATTTGGGCCCTCTTCCTGAACCGTTTCAGTTCTGGACCCTTAAGGGAGAAAACATCAGAATCCCCAAGATACACCTTGCCGCCAGTGTGTTCAATGAGTCGAAGCATGACCCTTCCGGTGGTTGTCTTCCCGCAACCAGACTCTCCCGCCAAACTCAATATCTCCCCCTTCATTATGTCAAAGCTGATCCCGTCTACTGCCCGGAGTACAGTCGGGACTCCCGCTAACATTGACTTTATGCCTCTCTTTGTGCTGTACCACTTGACTAGTTTCTCGACATGAACGGCAACGTCCGCCAATGCGCCGACCATTCTCACCACAACTTTTCGAGCATCCTATGACAGGCCACAACGTGCGAGCCGTCGAACTCTGCAAGTTCGGGTTCTGTCTCGTCGCAGACCGGTATCCTATAGGGGCACCTAGGATGGAAGCGGCATCCACGGGGCGGATCCAGTAGATTGGGCGGTGTGCCCGTGATGGACTCCAGCTTCTTTCTTCGACCCCTCTGTATGACGGGTACTGATTCCAGAAGACCCTTCGTGTACGGATGCCCCGGTGACAATATCACGCCTTCGGTCGAGCCGTGCTCAACGATCTTGCCCGCGTACATCACGGCGATATCGTCGCTCATCTCAGAGACGATTGCCACATCGTGCGTGATGAGTATCATGGAGATGTTCCTCTCCGACTGTAGCTGCCTCATGAGCTTCAGTATCTGCGCCTGCGCAATTACATCGAGCGCTGTCGTAGGCTCGTCTGCTATCAGCACCTCCGGGTTGAGTGCTAACGCCATTGCGATCATCGCCCTTTGTTTCATGCCTCCGCTGTACTCGTGGGGGTAGTAGTTGGCCACGGACCTTTCTATCCTCACTGACTCCAACAGCTCCACCATCCTCATCCTCGCTTCCTTCTCGGTCAGATCGGAGTGTTTGACGATCGCCTCTACGAGCTGGTCTCCCACCTTGAACACAGGGTCGAACGAGTTCATAGCCCCCTGGAAGACCATTGCTATCTTCTTCCACCTGTAACTCTTTTCCAAGACTTCCTCACCTAGTTGGAGCACGTCAACACCGTCAAGGAGAATGCTCCCACTAGTCACACGACCGTTGTCAGGGAGCACCTGTAGAAGCGTCGTTGCGAGACTCGACTTGCCGCATCCGGACTCTCCAACGATTCCGAGAGTTCGTCCCCTCTCCAAGGAGAATGCGAGCCCATCTACAGCCTTGACGCAGCCTTTCCCTTCAAGGGCGAAATACATCCTCAGATCGTTCACTTCTAGGACTGCCATATCAGGCTCGCCTTCTTAGCCTCGGGTTGAGTATTTCATCCAGCGCATGTCCCACGAAGACGAAAGAGAGCGAAAGCGCCGTCAGGAATATGCCCGGAGGCAGTGTCCACCACCACATGGTTGTTCCTCCAGTCGCCCCGGCATTGGACAGCATTTTGCCCCACGTCATCAGGGTCGGCGGCGTCAGTGCTAGGAGGGACAGCACTGCTTCCGTGAGCACAGCGCTCGGGACAAGGAGGGCGAATTGAGCGTATGCCAGTGGGACGATATGGGGCAGAATGTGCCTGAGCATGATCCTCGCGTCCGACACGCCAATCGCCCTCGCCGCCTCTATGAACGTCCTCTCCTTGAGTGACAGTGTCACACTTCTGGCGATCCTCGCGATGCTGTTCCAGCTCAGGAACCCAATCAGTGCGGATATGACCAAGACATCTGCATTCCTGAGCACAGATATCAGAACGATTAGGAGGGGCAATGTGGGTATCGCCAACAGTATGTCATTAGCTCTCATCATCAACTCATCGACCCAACCGCCTATGTAGCCCGAGACCAGGCCATACGACACTCCTATGAACACTCCTAAGAACGCGGCGAGAATTCCTATCGTCAGCGCAAGCCAAGTTCCCTTGATCAGCTGACTCCATATGTCTCTGCCTCTCTCGTCTGTTCCTAGGAGCCCGAATCTCCCACCGTATATCCGTACGTCAAGCGCCTTGATCATCACGGTGTTGCTGGAATCTATCCTTATCACGAACATGTAGGTCCCGCTAATCGGTACGGCAGTCCCGTTCTCCCACCTACAGAAGAGCTCCCTCTCAGCCAAGGGGTATGTCAGACCTTGAAAAAGAGTCTCCCTAGTCTTGAGGCTCCACGTGTCAGCCTCCAACAGAACAAGGCTGTGGCTGGCGGTCAGCTGCTTCTCAAGAAACGTGAAGGTTGCGCCATCTGGTCTGGTCACCAGTATTCGCACGAACGCAGGGGAAGAGATCTCGACCTTAATGACAATCCTGCTTGGGGGGTCGTACGTGTATTCAACCGGAACGTAGATGCGCACAGGTGGATTCATGCTGTAGTATGAACCGTTCTCGCTGGTATGATAGGTCGCACCGGACGTGTCACCCAGTATCGTAGCGGCGTCGATGAAGATGTTCAGGGGCTCATTGGACCCGAATAGCGAGAGCCATTCGGGTTGGGCGAAATAGCCCGCGAGGTTCTGGTCATAATAAGGATCATGTGGTGCTATTATCGGTGCCGTTACTGACAGAGCAATGAACACCCCCAACAGGGCTAGGCCAGCCATCCCTACTCTCTTTCTTCTGTACACTCCCCAGAAGTCCCGCAGGCTTTCCATCATCGCGTGCTTCACCCGATCAGCTGTATCCTTGGATCGACTACTGCATACAGAATATCAGATATGTAGTTGGCCAGCACAACGGCAGTTGCGACCAAGAAGAAGACCCCTTGAAGGGCAGGGTAGTCGCTGACCCCTATTGCTTGGACGATATAGAGTCCAAGGCCCGGCCAAGAGAATATCCCCTCAGTTATTATTGCACCAACTAGCACAAAAGCGAAGGATATCGCGGTGATCGTGATAAGGGGGGGCAAAACGTTCTTGAGAGCGTGCTTGTACATTACCTCCCTCCGGGACAGACCCTTTGCCCTAAGCACAACAATGAAGTCCTCTGTCAGCACGTCTAGGAGCTGGTTCCTCGTGACGAGGGCCGGTCCACCAAAACTCGTTATGGTAAGGGCGGTTACCGGAAGAAACATGTGCCAAAGCCTGTCCAGTGCGAGCCCGACGGTGTCAGTTGGTGGAGGAATCGTTATACTGCCTCTAAGGGGGAACAACCCCAGGCCATACCCGAAGACTGTTAGGAGAATGAGGCCTATCCACCAACCAGGCAGCGCATAACCTGACAATCCGAAGAATAACACCACCTTGTCCGCTGACCCCCCTCTTTTCTCCGCTGCCAAGACGCCAAGCGCCACTCCGATCACGAGCGATAGGAAGACGGCCGCTCCGACCAACATTAGAGTCTCGGGTAACCTGCCAACGATGTCGTTCCACACAGAGTTCTTTGTGTAGTAGCTGTATCCGAAGTTGAAGGTGAACATGTTCCTCAGATAGAGGACATACTTCTCCCACAGAGGCTTCCTAAGGCCATACATCTCGATCAGCCTTTCAATCTGGTCGGGTCTCAGCCTGGTCGACTGGGCTAGAATCGCGACAGGGTCCCCAGGCATCAGGACGAAAATCAGAAAGTTCACCGTGGCGACAGCCACAAGGGTCAGGAATAGATAGGCGCTCTTCCTAGCGATGTAGGCCCTCATTGAAGCCACGGCAGTCGCCTTCACCGGCAAGATTGGGGGTCGAATTTAAGGGTTTCTTCCGAAGGGCAAGGCTAATAAGTGTCCTTCTCCCCTTCAATCGGCCAAGGTCGCGTTTCAGTAGAATAGAGCAGCGACGGGCAGATTAGACGCACTGTGAACGTGACAACGCTTAAATAGGAGATTCTTCGCTTGCGACCGAAATGGTGAAATACATGAGCAAGTCGTATCTTACCAATCACAACAAAGCGCTCGCTTGTGCCTTCGCTCTGGTTCTGGTAATAACTGGTGCTTGTCTTGCACTAGCGCCTGGATTCTCTCAACCAGCCAACGTCCGGTATGGCCCCAGAGCGGACGCTCTGATCTTCCCGGTCTACACAAGTGAGGAGGCTCTGTTTCTGGCGCTGAAGGCCGGAGAGATCCACACAGCTGACTGGAACATCCCGTCTGACAGAGTGTCTGATGTCGTAGGAAGCCTCAACCTGAACATATACACTATGGACGACATGGGGATGTTCGAAATCACTGCAAACTGCTTGGAGTACCCGACGAACATCACAGCGTTCAGGTGGGCAACAGCACTTCTAGTTGACAACGAGCGTCTCGTCACGGAAGTCATGAGGGGACTTGGTACGGCCCTGGACACGCCCGTACCCCCGTTCTATGGAGCTTGGGTGAACCCAAACATACCATCAATACCGTACGACCCTGCAGAGGCAGCGCGGATATTCGATAGCCTTGGATTCACAAAGAACGCTGAAGGCAAGAGGATAGACCCGAAGACAGGCCAACCTCTTATTCCGATCAGACTTTACGGCAGATCCGACGACTTCAGGCGTAGGACAGCAGCGGAATGGCTTGCCGCTGAACTGAGAGCCTTGGGCTTCGCAGTCGACTTGAGGCTTGGCCCTTCAGCCCTAATAAACGCCGAGGTCATCGCCAGCACCGTCACGGGTGAAAGGAAGACCGGATGGCACTTTGCCACCACTGGATGGGGTCTGACGCCAGACCTGGACTACTTGTACTGGTTCTTTGCAACTGACGCACCGGCCGCATACAACACGCCGGGTTTCTCAAATTCAACTTTCGACGCACTTGCGGATATCATCCTAGAGGATCCTGACTACGAGGATGTCTTCAACGCTGTTCAGGCCGCTCAGCAGATACTCTATGAACAGGAGCCGTATATCATGCTGTATGCGAGATCGAATCTGAACGTGTTTAACACCGAGTGGGAAGGCTACGTGAGGGCCGCGGGTGATAATCCAGCGAATTTCTGGACCTACTTGAACGTGAGGCCCGCCGGACAGGAATCAGGAGGCATCTTCAGGGCGGGTCAGCTGCAATATGCTGAGGATGTCAACCCGTTCACATACCAATGGTGGTGGGAGGCAAGGGTCATAGGAGAGGTCTACGATGGGCTGTTGGCAATCCACCCGTACACTCTTCAAGACATTCCTTGGCTAGCTGAGAGGTGGACCGTGCAGGAGGAGGGTGAAGGACTGCTATTCACGTTCTACCTTGTGCAAAATGCCACTTGGCATGATGGTCAGCCCTTTGACGCAGATGACGTTGTGTTCACGTACGAGAAGGCCCTGGAGGTACAACCATCAAGGTGGACAATGATCGACTTCGTGACAGGGGTCGACAAGATTGACCAATACACCGTCGCGGTCCACTGCAATACGAAGAGCTATTGGGCCATACATCTCATCCAGCCGCCAGTGATCGTCCCAGAACACATATGGAGCGAGGTGGATGACGTTATGAACTACGACCCTGCCGAAGAGGGTACTTTCATAGGTACTGGTGCTTACAAGTTCGTGGAGAGGAAGACCGGAGAGTACTACAGATTCGTTGCCAACACCGACTACTTCAGGTCCCCTGATTGGTTCATGGGTGTTGCCGACTGGTTGGATGCCCCCGCTGACTTCAGAGCTACAATACTAGCACCGATCGAGACGAGCACCGGCGCGAGACTCAACGTGTCGGTCATCGTGTACAAGGGCAACCAGCCTACTTCCACTGCCGGCGTGACCGTAGCTCTGATCGATCCTCTAGGCGTGAAGATCACGGAGCTGAATGCTACCTACTCAGCCGCCACCTCTGCTTTCATTGCCTCCATACCCACAAGCGGGCTACCTTCGGGTAGCTACTCCATACACGCCACGGCGTTCGCATCTCCCATCCCCGTGAAGGCCACAGCCGCGAAGACGATAACGCTTATCCCAGCTGAAATCGCTGCTCTGAGCCAAGAGGTTGATTCACTCGGAAGAGACCTGTCGTTGGCCAGGGCCGAGATAGCAGACCTCACGAGTGATCTGCAATCGCTAAGCGGTACTCTGAACATAGCACTAGGCGTAGCGGCAGTGGCGGGCATAGTCGCACTAGGCGCACTGTACCTAGCACTCAAGAAGAAGTAGTGAGGGGGCATGGCAGCCCCCTTCCCATATTTTTCCCGCCTAACCATTGAATACTCTTTGCGCTGACCCGGTGAGTATCGAAACACTCTGGCCAGTCATCCTTGATGAGACGCTTCAGTCGGTTCCCTTCATACGGTCCTCTGCAGAGGCGGGAATTCGTCGAGCGTCAGTTTGATGTTCATCGGATGGTTCCTCAGGACTTCCACGATCAGCTGGATCGTTCTTGTGACCGAGTCCCTCTTGGAGTACCCGGCGGCTTGGAGCACAGTATTAAGATCATAGCAGTGAGTGGAGCCATGCAGGACTTCCATGAGCTCGAATTCGCCGTCCAGCGTGACAGGCCGATTCCGCCTGTCGAGACTGAACTCCTCGTAGACTGAGCGACTTCCTCTCTTTGACATCCCGAAGATCCCCTTTAGGTACTTCTTCTCTTCCTTGTCGTCGACGGCCCTATAGTCGTTGTACGCGACCTCCCATTTCCCGTAGGGGGTGTCTCCCCTCAAGAGTCGCTCAATGAACACAGGAAGGGGCAGGTCCTCCAGAACGCATTCATCTCTGAAGTTCCTCTTGATCAGCATAACGGTGTCGATCACCACAGGTTCCATTGGGTTCAGGATCACCCTACCCCGGGGGAATGCCCGGGACTGATCAAACATCGCCCTAGAGTTCCCAAATGCTATGACCCTCGCGATCCTCTTCCTGAGTTCAGCCCAACCTTGTCCCTCCAGAACGGATTCGACCCCCGGGTCGCCACAGGACAGGAGCTTCGAGACCACTTCGTCGAGCATCACGGAAGAGCGGTTGAGAAAGACGTCCGAGACCGCCGGGCAATTCTCAGTCTTCGACTTGAGAATCTCGATCAGAGCCCTTGGGAAGCTCTCAACCAAGTTCGTCCTAAGATAGAACTTCTTCTCAGAAACATAGCCGAATGCCGTCGGAGGGCATGACGTGTCCAGGTCCCCGAGCTCAAGGGGCACGGTGTCTCCATTGGGTGTGAGCGCCTCAACCTCGGCGTTGGGGTTGTCTTTCCCTCGTTCTTTGATCCACCTGAACACTCTGTAGCCCTTCAAGCCACCGCCGCTCTTTTGAACCAATCGAAACGGCGCATAGAATTTCCCGTCCTTCTTGTTCCTGTAGGAGTACCTTACGTAGACCCAGTCGTCCGAGTGGAATCGCGTCCCGGGGTACGACATTAGCCCGTACGAGCTCGTGGACTTGCCAGTACCAGTGGGCGCAATGTACAATATCGCCTTCCCTTTCACCGTAACACAGGCCCCATGAATCGAGTGTATGCCGTATTCCTCAGCCAACACCCTGCCGACCGCTCCCACGGTCCAACTCTTGAGTTGACCGTAGTAGGACGTGTTGAAGAAGATCACCTCGTTTGTGGTCCTGTTGTAGTAGGCGGCTGGCTCCTGACCCTCTACGCCTATCAACGCGATGACTATGACCGAGGGCTTCTCCTGGGCCTCCTTCCCAGTGGCGTTCCTCCATTCCTCAGGCGAGAACCAATTCTCCACCCAGAAGTCGTAGTGATGCTCGCTGTTCGTGAACATCCTGGCCCTCATGCCGTGGACGATCGCGTCCCTTATCATGATGGCACCTCCCTTCTCCTTCATGAACTCCTGCGCGACCTGCTTGAGCCTCCGGTACTTTTCCGGCTTGCGGTGAAGGGCCTTGTCCTTCGTTGGCACCCTTGCTTTCTCACTGGTCAGGATGTTCCTGTCGCCCACCGGCGGCCCGTCCCACTCAAAGGCCCCGCTCACTGGGGGGGACGGGAACCAATAGTCGACCCCTTCTCCTTCGTCAAGAGAGTACTTCATGACGAGAACTCATACTTGAGCGGGTTTGGGCCACATCGTTAATAAGGGAATCGTCTTCGTCGACAAAGAGGCAGCCTCGGGATTGATGGCGGCCCGATATTGCAGGCCGTGAACAATGAGCTCTGCCATAGCCCTAGGCTGGTTACTCGTAGACTGTCGCCCACATCTTCCTCGCAAGCTTGCCCTCTCTCTTGAACGTGTCGACCTGCTCGACAGCCTTTCGCCGCCTTTCGTTGTGAGCTCTGAG
>Ga0172366_10004038_pt1 | contig 11568 bp, 11 predicted proteins | sample LakKivSesite69cm_FD_114533 | JGI IMG/M metagenome (GOLD analysis project Ga0172366, IMG submission 114533) | Sediment microbial communities from Lake Kivu, Rwanda - Sediment site 69cm | ecosystem: Environmental > Aquatic > Freshwater > Lake > Sediment | place: Rwanda: Western Province, Lake...
CACAGAGGCATTAACCAGGGCGAAGCCCTGGCAGACGACATCGCCGCCGATGATAACTTCTCGGTGGATTGAAGGGAAAGAAGCCACAGAGGCATTAACCAGGGCGAAGCCCTGGCAGACGACATCGCCGCCGATGATAACTTCTCGGTGGATTAACCTATAGATTTTTGTGTAGAGACGCTCCAATGAGACGTCTCTACCGAATGCTTAAAACGGGGCTGGATCATCCAGTCCCGTTTTCTTATTTTAATCATTAAATTCTGCCTTATAAATTAAGGCAGGCTGGATATCATCCAGCGCGTTTTCGAGTCTTCTTCGCCCCCACACGGGATGTGCCAAATCCAAAATATGTGAGCAGATAGCCTCCAAGCCAGATAAGCAGGGTCGTAAACAGGGCAATTGGGAATAGTGCCAGCTCGCGCGGCAGATTGGTCGCTACCCACCCGAAAAAAATCCAAGGCAAGCAGATCAGCACCATTAAGGGTAAAAGCCCGTATTTCGTTTGGTACCAGGCAAACTTTTGGGGATTTGCACCCTGTGGCAAGTGACCCTCAATCGCAATTACCAACTGGTCAACCGGCACCGCCTCAGGCAGCTCGGCAACATAGCTCGGTAGGTTTGGGGCGAAACTTGAATAGAGCCTGAGCAGCCTTTTATCCGTATCGTATGTGAAATGGCTGAACCAACGCCATGGCAGCAGCCTGCTCCCGTAAATCATACCGTCTTCACTCACCCCATACATAACTGGTGCTCTACCAAGGCTCGCCAGCGGGAATGCAAGCGTTGACCCCAATAAATACCCGGTCAGAGCTATGCTGCCACCTTCCACAAGCCATATCAAGATCACCCCGGTTGGGTCACCAGCCAGTAAAAGGCTGGTGGAAGTTGCCGGTTTGAATGCCGCAGTAACCGCGGCCCCGCCCAGAGACATTACTGCCAGCGTGTGCACCAGGATCGACACGCTGCTATCCTGTTCGTACTTCCACGCCGACAGCCGCCTTTGCCGCCAGGTGTATAGGGCAACTTGGGCGGGAATTCCTCTACGTGCTGCCGTGATCTTGCGGTAGGTCCGTATGATACCCAATACTGTACCCAGGAGGAAGAAGACGATGAGAGGCAACGGAGCAGGCATAGTTCGTGTGCTAATTTTATACTATATTTCGCCCTCAGGTTCCTGTCGGATTCGTTAATTGCTTGTGGTTGCGCGAGGTGGATAAATGAGTGACCTGCAAAAATAGCCCTACACGCCACCCCTGGAGGAGTTTTATAACCGGATTATTATTCCCGTAATATAATCAAGCTTGGGAACCCCACCAGCTAACAGATTAATTATTGCATATCCTTATGAGAGTGGAAGATTAAAAAAGTCATATGCCTCAACCAAATACCGCTCTGTTAATTATCGACGTCCAGCAAGGCTTGTTTGCGAAACATACGCCTATCTATAAAGCGGGTGAGCTGCTGGCAAATATCAATATGCTCGTCAGGCGCGCCCACGAGGATGGCGTTCCTGTGTTTTATATCCAGCACAATAGTGAGAAGGTATTGGTGAAAGGCTCACTCGATTGGCATTTGCACTCCGCCCTTCAGCCTCAAAGAATTGATTATATTATCCACAAACAGCACGGGAATGCCTTCGAGGATACTCCCTTGCAAGCTGCCTTGCAATCAAAGCAGGTTACCCGGCTGGTGATCACCGGCCTGGTAACGCATGGATGCGTGAAAGCTACCTGCTTGGGTGCCCGCCAGCTGGGGTATGAAGTGTTGCTGGTGAGTGATGGCCATAGCAATTATAGCCAGGATGGTGGCCGGTTGATTGACAAGTGGAATCAAAAACTCAGCACGGAAAACTGCGAGTTGAAAACAGCTTCTGAAGTAGTCTTTCGTTAATTTTATATGTTTTCCAGCGCTAACAATGGATAGGAGCTTTGTGCACGCCTAGTGTTCCAGGATTTGTGACAAGAACAATTTAGTCCGGTTTTCTTGCGGGTTTTTGAAGATTTGGTCTGGCGTACCGTTTTCCACGATCGTCCCGTCATCGAAAAAGTACATGCGATGGGCCACTGCCCGGGCGAATCCCATCTCATGGGTCACCACCAGCATGGTCATTCCGCTTTTCGCCAGGATGATCATCGCATCCAGCACCTCTTTGATCATTTCCGGGTCGAGGGCTGAGGTTGGTTCATCAAACAGCATGATCTTCGGTTGCATGGCCAGTGCTCTCGCAATGGCTACGCGTTGTTGCTGCCCCCCCGAAAGCTGGCCCGGGAATTTTTGGGCCTGCTCAGGGATGCCCACCTGGTCCAGCAGGTGCATGGCCACTTCCTCGGCTTTTTCCTTGTTCCATTTACGCACCCAGATGGGTGCCAGGGTGATGTTCTGCATCACCGTCAGGTGGGGGAACAGGTTGAACTGCTGGAATACCATCCCAATCTCACTCCGCACCCGCTCGATGTTACGCACGTCATGTGATAGCTCAATGCCATCGACGACAATCGAGCCTTTCTGGTGCTCTTCCAGCCGGTTGAGCGTGCGAATGAAAGTTGATTTACCTGACCCAGATGGGCCGAAAATCACTACCACTTCACCCGGCATAACTTCCATGTTGATGCCTTTTAAAACATGGAAATTATCAAACCATTTATGAACCTCCTTGGCGAGAATGATCGGTTGGCTGTTGATGTCTTGGTCACTCATCATCGCGTAGCTCCTAACGCTTACCCACGCCTAATGCCTTTTCTAGTTGTAGGCTGGCGTATGACATAAAATAGCTGAATATCCAGAAAATTACCGCAATGAACAGATAGACTTCCATCTGCAGACGAACAAACTCGGGGTTCAAGTTCAAGATCGCATTACCAATTCCGAGCAGATCATTAATTCCCACGATGTATACCAGGGTGGTGTCTTTGAAGAGCGAGATAAATTGCCCGACAGTGGTGGGGATGACCAGCCGCAATGCCTGTGGCAAGACGATCAGGGATGTGATCTGGAAATTTTTCAATCCTAAAGCTTTGGCTGCCTCCTCCTGCCCTGGCGGTATGGCCTGCAATCCCCCGCGAACGTTCTCGGCTGTATAAGCCGCGCTAAAAAACACGATCCCCATCAATGCGCGCACCACCCGGTCGATCCTGGCCTCAGTTGGCAGGAAAAGCGCCAGGATGATTGAAAACATGAACAAGATGGTCACCAGGGGTACACCACGCACAATTTCAATGAAGATGATGGAGAACCATTTGACCACGGGCAGGGATGAGCGCCTGCCAAGCGCCAACAGAACACCAAAGGGAAAAGATAGGACAATCCCACCCACCGAGAGGATCATGGTAATTAACAATCCACCCCACACCGTGGTGGGCACTTTTGGCAGCACGCTGGAGTTGCTAAATCCCGGTAGGATGACCAGTGGGATCAATATCATCGCCACCAGCCATAACGTGGCAACATATCGGCCTAGGATTGTCTTGATCCTGCCAAGCCTGTAGCCCAGGAATACCATCCCGGCACTGGCCGCCATGACCAGGCGGATGGGCACCGTGATGGTGGGAGTATCCAGGGGAAATACTGCCAGCACGGCGAACAGGACCCCCAGGAAAATGGCAAACAGGCGGACGTAGTTCCTCCACACGCCCCAGCTCATGCCGAGCAACAGGCTAATGATCAGCAAGCTCAGGCCTGCCCGCCATAATTCCTCTCGTGGGTATTGGCCTACCAAATAAAGCAGGGGTGCCACGGTGATCGGCCGCCAATTGGCGCTGGTAAATGCCCATGTGATGATGCTCACCAGGGCGAAGTACACCAGTGTCACCCCGGCAATGGTCAGCAGGCTGTTATACCAGTTGTTGAACAGGTTTTTGCGAATCCATTCCAATGCTGTAGGTGCTTTGGGTGGGGCAGTATCCAGAGGTATGGTGGCCATATCCTTCACCTGTTTTTAGCGCTCAATAAATTGCACACGTTTATTATAAATGTTCAGGATCAGCGAAGTGATCAGGCTGATAATCAGGTATGTAGCCATGATGAGGATAAAAACAGGAATAGCCCTCCCAGCTTGGTTAATAGTGACTTTCCCGATGGCAAACAACTCCTGGTAACCAATGGCCAGCGCCAGGCTTGAGTTCTTGGTCAGGTTCAGGTATTGGCTGATTAGTGGCGGGATGATGACTCGCATCGCTTGCGGGATGATGATTAGCATTAGCACTTGCGTGGAATTGAGCCCCACAGCTTTGGCTGCCTCAATCTGGCCCTTGTTGACGGCCTGTATGCCTGACCGGATCACCTCGGCAATGAATGCTGAAGTGTACATCGCCAGGCCGATCAGCAAGGCGGTGAATTCAGTCGTCAATCGCAAACCGCCCTGAAAGTTATAACCTTGCAAAATGGGTACATCCAGCTGTACCGGGTGACTGCCGGATATAAACCAGCCCATCAGCGGCACCAGAACTAGGATGGCTAAACTCACTCTGCCAAAATATGTCTCTTTGCCTCTCACCTCCCGAATGTGCCTCAATACCACCCAGGCAATGACTGCCAGGATGACTCCTGTCAATGAAAACGCCAGGAATATCATCCCGCCCTCCACCAGTCTAGGCCATATCAGATAAAATCCACGCTGGTTGATATACAGGATTTCAGGAATGGTAATGCTCTGTTGAACCCCTGGAAGCTTGGTAAATATGCCAAAGTACCACAGGAAAAGCAGGACCAGCAGGGGGATGTTCCGGTGAAATTCGATATATGCCAGGGCAATGCGGCTGATCAGCCAGTTGGACGAGAGGCGCATCAAGCCAATGATAAAGCCTAATAATGTGGCAAACAGGATGCCTCCAGCCGACACGACCAGGGTATTGATCAACCCAACCAGCACCGCCCGGCCAAACGACATGGTTGAATCATATGGGATGAACGATTCTTTGATGGGGAATCCGGCAGCTTCCTTCAGGAACCCATATGTAAGCGGCATACCTCGCTGTTGGGTGATCACCAGGAAGTTATCGATCAGCCAGTACAACAAGCCAAGAATGGCCAGCGAGGAGATGACCTGCGCCACCACCTTGAGGGCGCGCTCATCCCGCCATATTGGGATCTTCCTGGATGGCTGTTCTGCTCTCAGCATAGCTATCCTCTTTCACCACGGGCAGGGGTGTGCTGTCTTGCGATTATCTTGCACACCCCTGCCAGATCAGCCGAAATTATTTAATCGGTGGAGCGTACATCAGGCCGCCATCGGTCCACAGGTTGTTCAGGCCGCGATCTAGCGTAAATGCTATCCCGCTCGGCCCAAAGTAGCGGTCGTAGATTTCACCATAGTTGCCAACCGCGGCAATCGCCTTGGCCAGCGCATCGGCCTTCAACCCGAGGGTAGTGTAGCCCCAGTCAGCTTCACCCTCAGCGCCCAGCATCGCCCGAACATCGGCGTTCTCACTTGATTTCATCTGTTCGACGTTCGCTGAGGTAATGCCATACTCCTCTGCATTGATCAGCCCCCAGATGACAGTTTTGACAATATCCAGCCACTGGTCATCCCCGGTTGGCACCGCCGGGGTAAGCGGTTCCTTGGAAATCGTCATGGGCAAGATTGCATGGTCATCGGGGTTCTGGAAGCCAGCCCGTACTGCCGCCAGTTGAGATTTGTCACTGGTCGCTACGTCACAACGACCTTCCTCGTATGCGCTGTACACCGCCGAGGTTTCTTCGAAAGTGACTGCCTCATAAGTCAGCCCGGCATCGCTGAAAGCTGTGGCCAGGTTTTTCTCGGTCGTGGTACCAGTGGTCACACACACGGTTGCGCCGTTCATATCCTCCAGGGTATTGATGCCACTCGCCTTGGGCACCAGGAAGCCCTGGCCATCATAGAAGGTGATCCAGGTGAAATTACCCCATTCTGCATCGCGCTTGGAGGTCCAGGTCATATTACGCGTCACCATGTCCACTTCGCCGGTTTGCAGCACCGGCCCGCGGTCGGCAGCCGTAATGGGCACCGCTTCGATTGCCTCAGGATCGCCCAAAACAGCAGCCGCCACCGCCCTGCAGAAATCAATATCGAAGCCCATATTGCGCCCATTTTCATCCAGGTAGCCGAAGCCGAGCAGCTCCGTGTGCACACCGCACACTACCTTGCCCCGTGCCTGGATGGCTGCCAGGGTTGCACCATATCCGGTGGGTTTGCTGGGTGCGGGGGGAGCCGAAGTGTTTTGTGCCGCGGGTGTGGGGGTTGCTTGCGGGCTACAAGCAGCCAGCAGGCTGATGATAATCAGCCCACTTAATACCAGAAAGAACTTGCGTGACATGCTTATCTCCTCTCTTTTTTTGTGTCAGTTAATCTCATCAAGTGTGCTCTTAGGCAGCGGTTAGCTAGATAGCGGCACCTCCTTTCAGGCTGCTCCTCTGAGACGCGTACCCTAAAAAATCAGTTGAGCTGACCCATTACTAGGTACATGTGGGTAGGTTGTGCTTCGAGAAAAGACGTATTCGATGATGTTCTATAAGAGAGCCCTACGTCTGTGCTTACATTATAGAAGAAAATGCAGAGAGGAAAAACAAGTCACAATTAGCGATTAATCCAGACTATAAATACCCCATTCAATTCAGGCACCAGTCACAGCTGCTCATCGGTGTCGTCCCCTTGGTTTGCGAGGTGGTGAGCGCAATGAATCAAGCAACCTATCCCGCTTCTCCTGTCCGGTTGGTTTTTGACGGATTAAGGGCAGATCTTTGTCTTCAATCACCTCTATCGATTTTTTAGAAGTTATCTTGACTGCTTTCGATACCAGCACTATAATAGGAATAATAAACCGGCAGTCGGTTTATTAATAAAATATGGCACGCATTGTAAATCCAGAAGAATACCAGCTCCGGCGGAACAAAATTCTCGAATCTGCCCAACGCCTGATATACACCAGGGGTTATGAAGGCATGTCCATCCAGGATATCCTGGCCGACCAGCAGATTTCCAAAGGCGCCTTCTATCACTACTTCCCCTCCAAGCAAGCTTTGCTGAAGGCCTTGTTCGAGCAAATGGCGCACCAGGTCCTACAGCTCATGGCGCCCATCACTCAGCATAACAGCTTATCTGCTGCCGATAAGTTGCGTCGTGTCTTCGATGTCGCCTTGCACTGGAAAACCGAGCGCAAGGAAGTCCTGCTCAGCCTGGTGAGCGTATGGTATGCCGATGAGAATGCTGCACTACGCCAGAAAGCCCAGGCAGCCCTGCTACCCATCATCGCTCCCAAGCTCACCCAGATAGTCCGCCAGGGCATTCGCGAGGGTGTCTTTCACAACGACTTTCCCGATCATGTCAGTGGCATCATGTTTTCCATCTTACAGAACTTTGGCGATTCGTTGGTCGCTTTGATTGTTAAGCCGGCACCTGACCCGCACTTGATTCAGCATCTGGAGGCGGTGTCTGCCTCCCATCAAGATGCCATTGAGCGCCTCCTCGGGGCGCAGCCTGGCTCGCTGCCCCTGTTTGATACTGATGTCCTGAGAGAGTGGCTGCCCCTCTCCAATCCTTCAAATTGATCGTCCAAGGAGCACATTAATGAGCATTATCGAAGTTGAGCACCTCACCAAGTATTATGGCAAGTCGCGCGGCATTGTAGATGTCTCCTTCAACGTGGATGAGGGTGAGATCTTCGGGTTCATCGGCCCCAATGGCGCCGGAAAATCCACCACCATCCGCCTGCTGCTCTCGCTGATCCATCCCACCAGCGGTAACGCCCGTGTCTTCGGCAAGGATGTGGTCACTCATGGGCCCGAGATCCGCCGTGATATCGGTTACCTGCCTTCCGAGGTCTATTATTACGAGGGCATGAAGGTCATCGACCTGCTCAAGTATTCTGCCAGCTTCTATGCCTGTGACTGCACCGCCCGGTTGAAGGAGCTTTCCGAGCTCATGGAGCTGGAGCTGAACCGCCGTATTAGCGACCTTTCGTATGGCAATAAGAAAAAGGTGGGTATCGTGCAGGGATTGCTGCACAGCCCCAGGCTGCTCTTCCTCGACGAGCCCACTGCCGGGCTTGACCCGCTCATGCAGCGCAAGTTCTTCGATCTGGTGCGCCAGGAGAACGCCCGCGGCGTCACCGTGTTTTTCTCCTCGCACATCCTGGGGGAGGTGCAGCGCCTGTGCACCCGCGTGGGCATTATCCGCGAAGGTAAAATCGCCGAGATTTCCGATATTCACACCTTGCAGCAGAATAATTACAAGAAGGTGCACATCACCGCCCAGGGGCTCGACCCGCATGCTTTTGATATACCCGGGGTGACTAATCTACAATCAGAAGACAGTTCCGTGCACTTCTTCTTCAAGGGGGATATCAACCTCGTGCTGCGCAAGATTGCCCCCCTCCAGGTGAGCGATGTCTCCATCGAAGAACCCTCCCTGGAAGAGATCTTCATGCATTACTACGAATAGGCACACGCTATGAGCGCTACCATCTACAAACACGAATTTTTCTCCCGCCTGAAATCAGTGCTCGTCTGGTCGGTTTCACTGATGCTGCTGGTGCTTTTCTTCTTCTCCATTTTCCAATCTTTTGCCGATCAAGCTGCCTTGCTGAACGAGATGATGGCCCAGTTCCCTCCGGCCCTGCTGGAAGCCTTCGGCATAACCAAAACTGACCTCTCCAGCGTGCTGGGTTACTTCAGCTTCCTTTTGGTTTTCGTCCAGCTCTGCCTGGCCATCCAGGCCGGCAACTATGGCTTTGGGCTGGTGTCTATCGAAGAGACTGAGCTCACCGCCGACTTCCTGCTCACCAAGCCAGTCAGCCGCTTGCAGATCATCACCAGCAAGCTGCTGGTAGCCTTCTCATGCCTGCTACTGACCGATCTGGCGGTGACTGCCTCGACTTTCATCGCCATTGCCCTCTTGAGCGGTGGTCGCCCGTATGATACCGGCACGCTTGGTCTCCTGCTGGTCAGCATGCTGATCCTTCAGCTCTTTTTCCTGTCGGTTGGCATGGTCATTTCACTGCTGGTCCATCGGGTGCGCAGCGTAACCCCTTATTCTCTTGCCCTGGGCTTCGGCGCCTACATCCTGGCAGCCTTCAGCGGCATTTTCGGTGATGTCAAGCTCGAGTACATCACCCCCTTCAAGCAGATCGACGCGGCTTACATCGTGTTGCATAACGCCTATGATATGCCATTGCTGCTGGTCAACCTGGCAGTCACCGTGGTTGCCCTGCTGGCAAGCTATGCGTTGTACCTGCGCCGCGACATCCCCACGGCATCCTGAGGAGGCAGACATGAACATCTTTCTACACGAGTTAAAAGCCAACCTCAAGTCTCTTATCATCTGGGGCGTCATCATGGTGGTATTCGTCGTGATCGGTGCTGCCAAGTTCTCCGCGTATGCCGGCAATCCCGAGATGCTGTCCATCCTGGATGCTTTTCCCAAAGCCATGCTGGAAGCCCTCAGCATGATTGCTTTCAACCTCACCACGGTCACTGGCTTCTTTGGCATCATGTTCGTCTACTTTGCCCTGATGGGCGCCATTGCTGCCGCCATGTGGGGCAGTGGGATCATCTCCAAGGAAGAGCGGGATAAGACGGTGGAGTTTTCGCTGGTGCTGCCGGTGTCGCGCACCCGTGTCATCACCGCCAAGGCGTTGGCCGGGCTGGTGAACTGCATCGCTTTCGTTCTGGTCACCTGGGCCGTGTCGCTGGTGGTCGTACAGCCCTATGCGCCCGATGCTGCGTTCTACAGCTTCCTACGGATGGAGATGGCTGCCCTGTTCATCATCGAGCTGATCTACCTGGCTGTTGGCCTGCTGCTGGGTTGCGCCATGCAACGTTATAAACTCTCAGGCGCCACTGCCGTGGGTATCATCCTGGTCACCTATTTCCTATCGATCGTCGTTAGCTTGGATAGCAAGCTGGATTTCCTCAAGTACTTCACGCCCTTCAAGTATTTCGACGCCAGCCAGTTCTTCCGCATGGGCCATTTTGACCTGGTCTACCTGCTGTTATCGGCTGCCATTATCGTGTTGTCCCTGGTGGTGGCTTACCTGTCCTACAACCGCCGCGATTTGTACATCTGATCTCATCATCTCCCCCAATATTTGCACTTTGAAATCCTGTCCCAACCGCCTTGGATTGGGCCTGTAACAATTGCCTTATATTGTCATTGAGGGGAAATTTTCTCCTCCCCTAATTTTGGTTTCTAAACTTGTCCCAATTGCTCTGGATTGGGATTTGGGGGAGGCGTGAGGGGTTGTGAGAGGTCAGGAGACGCTAGGCCCGCCATCACCAAATCGGTTGAATTAGCAAAGGCCTCATGGCGGATAGAAAGCTACTTAAAATCTTTAACCTGCTCCAGGCTAATCGGTGGTCGCCGATAATCGTCCTGCCGGTGTGAGCCGTCGCATAGGGGTTTCGTGCTCGAATGGCCGCAGTTGCACAATGTTACCCGGTTGCGACGCTCGAACGGCTGACTATCAGATCGCAAGATGGGGATACCACCTGTCACCCACAACGGCCCCAGGATCGGTCCGCTGGAAGTGATCTCTGTGGTCACCGCGATTTGGATTGGCAAGTCCACCTCGATATCGCCAGCTACACCATGGATGCGGTAAGTGAGTGCGCCCGCCGGGCAATGTTCGATCATGCTGATCAGCTGGGTTCGCACGCCGATGTCGTCGCTCTTCTCCACCAGCTCGGCGGCGCTTGTGAAGCGGTTGGCGCAGAAGCCCGATTCCATGCACAGGTCAAAGTCGAAATAGACTTTTAGCTCACTACCGCCGGGATATTCCATGCGCCGCTTCTCCGTTGGCGTGATGGGGGCATGCTCGCTGCCATCGAAAGGTTTGGCGCGGTGCATGCCATCGCAGAACGGCATCAGCTGCGAGCGCCCGCAGCGGCACAGGTAATACTCCTCTTCGATGTCGATCTCCCCGATTTTCTTCCACGCTAGCGGCTCGCCGAGCTCCGACACCACCTGCGTTTTCACCACCAGCGGGATGCCACCGGTGACTTTATATGGCCCGTTCGGGCGCACGAAAATCTGCATGCTGGGTTTAAATGTAATCCTGGCTGCCGCCATTATTCTCCTCCGTTAGAGTGCCGCAATTATACCCAAGAGTATTGGAGGTAATATTTGCAGATGATTAACATTTATGGAGTGGGTGAAGAACGCGGTTAGGTTTGGGAAATCAGGTGTGGCGAAGTCCTCCATTTCGATATTTGATGGATTAAGCCCCATCCCCGCCGATCAATCCGTCACCTCATCCGGTCTGGTGTGCCCCACCTGAGGTAGGGAGCTTTTAGGAAAATTCTGCCCGTCAGATGGCTCGCGCCGCGTGCCCAAACCTGCCGCCGAACAACCCACCACAGGAGAGCCCGTTCCGCCCGAGGCCACCCCTTCCGCGTAGACCGTTTATTTTTCATCCCCATCCTTATGGTAGAGCCGCCCGAGAGCGGGATCAACGGCCCTGGCTACAGCGTAGAGACGCCCGGGAGCGGGATCAGCGACCCTGGCTACCGCGTAGAGACGCTCGGGAGCGGGATCAGCGACCCCGGCTACCGCGTAGAGACGCTCGGGAGCGGGATCAGCGACCCCGGCTACCGCGTAGA
>Ga0172366_10004039_pt1 | contig 11568 bp, 11 predicted proteins | sample LakKivSesite69cm_FD_114533 | JGI IMG/M metagenome (GOLD analysis project Ga0172366, IMG submission 114533) | Sediment microbial communities from Lake Kivu, Rwanda - Sediment site 69cm | ecosystem: Environmental > Aquatic > Freshwater > Lake > Sediment | place: Rwanda: Western Province, Lake...
AGAGCGGGAGCGTTCTGGCGATAATGCCTCCAGTTGCCGGAGGATGAACTGATCAGCCAAGCATACATGGGTCACTGTAATGAGGCTTTTCTCTATGGATTCTCTCAATGATATCTGTTTGGAAAACATCAACTTTCCCTAGAGACTTGGAGATATATCCCATCTTCTGCAACACAGGCACAAACGCTAGAGTTGATTCCACGTATTCCTTAGGCAGGCTTGCGCAGTATTTTGGTGAAACTCTGTAAACTTCTAGAAGGAAATCTTTATCTACTATGCCTATTGCTTTAGCAGCTATCTCAGCAGCCTCATGGGGCTTTTTTCTTATGAAGTTGCATGCTTCCTCGTGCAACCTTAGGAAGCTTTCTAATACATCGGAGGAATCCTTTATTATCTCTACAGTCGCTACGATTCCGTAGCTGGGATTATATGGCCACATAACACTAGGCGGCAGAACTATTTTTGCGTTCAGAAACCTAGAAGCTAGGACAGCCAAAGAAGGCGTACCACAACCACCATCAACCACATTGTCTTCAATAGCTTCAAGTATGAAGTCAGCCCACTCAAAATTCTTAACTATTACATCTTCATGCAAACCAGCTTCATCTATAAGCCGTCGTATGATAACGTCGTGGATCGAACCTCTTGATGGTGTTCCTATGACTTTCCCTTTAAACTGGATTAGCACATCGTTTATTGTTCCTAGCTCTTTCAAAGTTTGGAAACTCTTTTTCGCTATTAGGACGGTGCCTTCGATATGTCCGCCAGCGACGCATTTAATTTCTAGGCCTTTATCAATTCCTATCATGGCTGGGGGGAGCCCTATATATCCTAGGTCCAGCTCGCCTCTGGAGAAAGCTTTAACCATCTCTGGGCCCGTCGGAAACAGTTGCCAGTCCGTCTTAACACCTATTCTTTCTTCGATCCATTTAGTACCCATTAGAACAAAAGCCGTGTGGTATCCCGTTGTAAGGTGTCCAATTCTAAGCATCATCTTTTAAAGCCTCCATTACATTCCGCTTTATTTCCAGGGGGGTTAAGGGTACATTTGGAACATTAGCGTTTCCCAGCTTTGCCAATATATGAATAAAATTTGGCCCGTCATTTAAGCCTTGCAATACTGATATGATTTCTTCTCGACTTGCGCCTTTATATGTTTTCTCTAAGCCAAGTCCTCTCGCAGTCAACTCTAGGTCAACGCAGAAGCTTGTGGCTGTGGGTTGATTTCCAGACGACCCGTAAACACCATTGTCTATGGCTAAAATGGTCAGATTCCTTGGTTTCGCCGAGGCTATGGTTGAAAGCGCTCCTAGATTCATCAGTAAGCTCCCATCCCCATCAACCACCACAACATCCTTTGAGGTAAATAATGATATCCCAAGTCCTATGGACGATGCTAACCCCATGCTTCCAAGCATATAGAAATTCGATTTTTGATGCTTTATTGAGTAAAGCTCTTTGCACGGGATTCCCAGATTACAAACTACGATTTTTCCCTCTAGATAAGAAGCTATAACTCTAAGTATTTCTAATCGCGTTAAAGTAGGTTTAAGAGGCTTTATTTCCTCATACTTTGCGGAACAAAAAATTTTACTTTCTTCCCTTATATTAGCTTCGTCGCTAATTATGCTAGTTTCCTCGCTCCATATCGTCGGGTGGAGTAAAAACATATGGATCATGTTATTTTCATAGGCTTCAATAGCATCTTTCCCTATATGTGAGATATCCTCTTGGTCTTTAATGATGCTGTAACTTATGTCTATAGCGCTAAGAAATTTTGGCAGTTTCTTTCCCAAGGGTATGTGAGCAGGTATTTTCTCCGCATAAACTCCTCTCCAACTAACTAGAATCAAGAGCGGCAGCCGATAAACTTTGGTTAAAGAGCATAGAGCATTGATCATGGTTCCTACTCCGGAACTCTGGACCAACATAGCTGGTTTTGCACCAGCAAAATATGCTCCTGCACAGATTCCGACCCCCTCCTCCTCCCGAGAAAGTGAAATATGCCTAAAATGTTTAGTGATCAGATTGTAAAGTTGCTTTACTTTTTCACATGGTAGCGTGGTGAAAAAATTTACACCAGTTTCCTCTAGCGTTTCAACTATGTTTTTAGAAATTTCAAAGCTCATGTAAAAGTCCCCTTAATTCTTCTGTGGAAGTTTCCTTCTTCACCTTGGCGATGGGCTTCATCTTTTGAAGGCCTACATCATCTTTAACTCTGTTAATGCCTCCGCCCGATATATTAAGTAATATACAGTCCCAGCGATTAACTTTTCTCCATTCCACTGCCTTTATAAGTGATGCCACAGCAACAGCTGCAGCTGGATGAATATCGATGCTTTCTAAGGTTTCAAAGAGCTTGGACGCCTCAATGGCTTCTTCGTTAGTTATGCCATATGTTTCTCCACCTGCATTTTGTAACGCATCGAAGACGCCGCCTCTTATACCAAAAAGCGGGTCTTTACTGGAAAGAACATTGGCGAATAGCGTATCAAAAGCATTTTCTACTCCAAAATCTTTTTCCCTAACCTCCCTACGTCTCTCTTTCCACGCATTCACTATTGGAACGAACGGTTCATTTTGTGAAAGATGAAGCTGAGAGAACGTATTTCCAAACCTGCCATCACCCAATAGTCTTGTCGCCATCTCGAAGAACCCTACCGCGCCATTTCCGCTGGACACTGCCTGAAAATAATGTTTAGGAATCTTCCCTATTTTTTCAACAGACTCCAATAACACAATGCCTAAAGCATCCCTCCTCGCTATACTCTTTCCTCCACCATCGAAGGTTATATCTTTCGATAAATAGAATCTATTAACTAAAGACTTAGCGTCAGAATACTCTCCCTCAACACTAATAGTTTTTACGTACTCCTCATCCAGGTTGGGCACCATTAAATCTTGAAGAATTTTTTCCGGCACCGCTAAGAACACCTTAAATCCTTCAATAGATGCTATATAAGCAAATGCCTTCGCAACGCTCCCTGCGGAAGCTACAATTAGGCTCTTAACGCCGTTCTCCTTCGCGTATTGAATGGTGACTACGGCTTCAAACTCCTTGAAGGTGCATGTCATAACTGAAGCTGACATCTCAGGCCAAAATCCATTGAAGGAAATGTAAAGATTTTTCAATCCCAACTCTCTGGCTAACTCGCTACTTTTATATGTTACACTTTTTCCCCTATACTCAGTGATTTTTTCGATTGGAAGCCAGTCATAATAGCGCCAAATCCCTGGAAAGTCTCTGAATTCTATTCTCTTACTTGGATACAGGCTTCTAACCAAAGAAATGCATTTTTCTGGGCATGTAAAGCTGAAAGCCTTAGTTTCCTTGAATTGGTGTCCACAATTTACACATTCTAAGGTATATCGCGCCATCACTTAATACCCCGCATGCGTCAAATATTTTTCACTCTAAAATATGAATATTGTTGGTTTTTTTGTTTCTCCGCCTCTTTTTACATGGTATGATTGTTCCAGAAGAACGATTTTCCCCATTTTGTCATTATGTCTCAAGAGGAAATTGGAGAAGACGGGAAGGGTTTTGATGGAATTATTGAGGTCTCCAATTTTATGCGCGATCCTTTAAAGCTAAGCGAAAAATCGATCGATCTTAGTGGTGACAGCGCATTTTACTCTTCTGCTTTAAAGCATATTTCAGAATCTTTCTGTTTGAACAAAATCTGAAAAGCACTAAACACATCCTCCCTTCCAAGAAGGATTGGTGTTTCTTTCTCAGCAAACAGTACAGCGGCTTCACTTAGTACTTTCTCACCTATTTTGGCATCTATTCGATGCAGATATGCTGTTATTTTGCAACTGATTCCTTTGATTTCTCCCTTCTTTCCGTCCTTTAATTGGTAACCAAGGATTTCGCAGGTAGATTTTGGCATAAGAATGAAATCAGCTCCACTATCAATAAGAGGGAAAAATGGCATCCATTCTCCTTTACTATCTTTCAAGAAGATAGTTCCATACGGTCTAGAGATTGTTCCCCAAGGCGTTTTAACTTTCCTGTATTTAAATCGGTATTCTTTGCCTTCAGACTCAGCTTCTGCCAAAAATACAGACATCCTCCTCAGGCACAAACGTTAGCGCAGGCTTCGCTTGAGGTTTAACTTTTCTCGCATTATCATATGCTTCCTTAGCAGTTGTACCTGAGCCAATCACTTCACCGTTAAAGATTGAGATGTACTTCCCTGCAAATTTCTGTTGAATTACTGGAGAGGTTACGAACAATTGAAAGTCAGACAGAACTCTGCTTCTATCTCGCGCTTCTCGCGCTATCTTCTCAACATGTGAATCGGGAGGCATATCCTGACTTGAGAACAACGACTCCCAAACCAATCGCCTCAACTCAAACTGTGTTGTAGAAAGGACTGCTCGAATGTCAGCACCAAGGATGGCAGGCGATCCTGTTAAGGAAGGATTAGTCGCGGGCACAAATCTTTCGCGAATTTCGCCCATGCCGCAAGTTTCCTTGAGTCCCATTATAAACACGCCTCTATTTTTTCCCTCCAACATAGTGACATATGGCTCGGAGATTTGGCTTCCAAGTTTATAGTGAACCCTTACCGTAGAACCAAAATCTTCTGAAGTTTCTGTTGGTTCCAATTGAAGAGCTAACATATCTATCACCTATTTCTATAGTAGAGATATGCTGCAGCAGCATAGCACATCAGTACTTTGATAGTTTCGGAAATCAATGCCGATGGTAAGAGCATGAGCTCCTTCATGAAATACTTGTACTTTTTGCCGAATTCTTCGTTTTCTGTTAACTTGACATACACAGTCATAGGATCATCTAAGTCCTTTATGGCTGTGAAGCCAAATCGCTTAGCGTGATATATCGTCATTGCTAACCTGTATATTGCTGTCGTCTTGTCTCTGTTTCGTCTCAGTACCGGATCCTTCGCCACAGCATTTAGAGCTTCATTTCCTTCTACTTCATCTAGGATCGACAGGTAAGATAGCAGTTCTTGAGCCTTTGGCAATGCCTCCGACATTTTCTAAATCCCCAACTCCTTTTCTAAATATGGCTGTGCCTTCTTAACCCAATCTTTTGCTCTAAGCACAAGTCTGTCTTCCTCTAGCAAATCTTGAGCCCTTTGCATTGTGGGTGTATATAATCCCATAACCATGTCTGGCAAAGTGCAATGAAGAATAATCTGGTCAGTGCCGTAGATTTTTCTTATTCTACGATATACTTCCTCGCTTACACCGACTGTGACCACTGGATTTTCTATCTTCTCTCTCTTCTCAAATTTTAGGACACATAAAGGGAAAATGGGTTGCCGTGCTAATTCAAACAATGCCTCGGTTGGTCTAGGTCTCATCTCGACCTCTGCAGTGACTTTAGGTGCTCCCTCAGACATATTGACTCCCTCACTTATAGATTTCATAATGACTATTAAGATTTTCGTTATTTGCAGAGCACAGCTGACAGATTCACTAAGATTATAAGGAAATTCACCTTTTTGCAGTCGTAAAAGTATGCTTTATCTCGTCAAAACGACGTAGAGAACGTCGGGTTCACCCATAATTCACGGTCTTTAAATTCTCATTCAGGGAAAGGCACGAAATTCAGCCTTTTATTTCCGATTTCACCACGTTCAATTCTGGTATACAGAAATTGTGTCTAAGGTACACCAAAAATTAGGGATTGTATACCACGTTTTTCAAGTTTGGAAAGTAGGGTTTTAAGGCAAAATTTGGATTGTTTTGACAAAAACAGGGTTAATTTCTCGTTTTTGAAAGACCGCAAAATGTTAGACACTAAGAGGAAAAAGGTAATTCCCTATAATTTCCCTATTTTTCCTCATTTTTTCAGATAGAAAATGGGGATATTTAACTATTCCAGAAATTCTTAGTTTTTGAAGAGAATATTTTACTTTTTTTAAAAAAAAGTTGGTACTCGAAATATATAAATAAGAGGCGATAACCCCATCAGGCACCATAGCCCTCTATAGCGGCGTTAATTGGTCTCTAACAGTTTTCTAATAAGGTTGGCTTCTACTTCATAGGTTCTATCAGTTTTCCCGCTTCTTAGAGGCATACCTGCCTTGTAAACGTCTGTTTCCATGAGGTCTAAGCCTACAAGTTTCACGTTTCTCCCCCCAGCAACTCTAGATAAGGCTTTAGCTACCCTGTATAACTGGCGTGTATTGAGACCGATTATAGGTGGGTTCAAGATCTCCCTGGCGCCATAGACGGCGGAAATCGCTCCAATATCGATGTCTATTGAAATATACAAGTTCGGGGAGTTAACCTTCTTCCTAAGTAGACTGAGAATATTCTCTAAACCTTTTTTCCTCAACTCGTCCCTTGTGACTATCTGTACTCCTTGCCCTTCCATATCATGGTAGAACTCGATGGCGCTAGTCACTCCCGGGTCATCGTAACTTAAAGATTCAGGTGGGCGATCTGAAACCCCTACAAGGATTATCTTCTCCGGGAGGATAATACCATCCTTTATCATATAATAAATGAAGGTTCCTGAGTTGTAGCTTTCAGACCTCTTGACAAGGAAGGAGTCATACTCGAAGAATGAATTTGTTGTCGATGCCTTTGTAGAAGCTCTCCGGTAATGCTGTATCATCTTGTATCGGAGCTCCATGGGCAGGAAGTCCGAGTGGCTGTCCAGCACTATTATGGATAAGTTATCTCTACCGTACCTCTCAGCAAGTGCCTCAACGACCCCTCCAGTGGAGGAATGGTCGACACCGATCATGACGGGAACCCCGTCGATCTTTTCTTGAACAAAAGCCTTTACTTTATCTGCATATTCCTTACATCCATTGGAGTCGATGAAAACGGCGTAATTGACGGGGGTAACTAGGAGCAGATCCTCTGGTTTTGGAGTCGGCATTAACCAGGTTTCTACTGGTACCTCGCCCAATTTTCTAAAGGACGGATGAGAAAAAAGGTCGCTTAGATGCCAAGTTAGTGCAACATAGGGGTCAGCAAAAGATGGGAACTTTACTCCGCCACTCATGGAAGAACGGATGTAGGCCTGTTTTAATTGTACCCTGTCTAAGCCGTCCCAGGGATCCAGCGGGACACCAAAAAAATAGAGGGGATTATTTGACAATTTCGCTACACAGTAACTTGATTACTATGGTTAGACGATGAGCTCAGTGAGATCTAGGATATCTATCTTTCGTTTAAACTTATCAGCAGCCCTAACTAGATTTAGTTTACAGAAGGGACAGGTTGATACCAAGGTGTCTGCACCTGTGCTTAGAGCTTCCTGGATTCTAATATCAGCTGTTTCAGAAGCTATTTCTGGAAAGCCGGATATCAGTCCTCCTCCTCCTCCGCAGCACCATGCATGCCTTCTCTGCCGCAACATTTCAACGAATTGTATACCCGGTATAGATTTTAGAATTTCCCTCGGTGGATCATATAAGCCAGCATGCCTACCTAAGTGACATGGGTCATGATAGGTCACCTTCCTTTTCACCTCTTTCAGTTCCAGCCTTCCTTCTTTAAGTAGTTCCTGAAGATACTCAGACGTATGTAGTACCTGGAAATCTAGGTCTTTGAATATCTGGGGGTAATCCTTTTTTAGGGTGGCATAACAGCCTGCGCATGATGAGATCACCGTCTTTGCACCTGCCTCTTTTATCGCTTTCACATTATGACGCATCATCTCTTCAGCTAATTTTCTTTGCCCAGTTCTCAGCAGAGGTGATCCGCAACAATGCTCATTAAGATTTAAAAGCCCATAACTTACTCCAGCTTTATCGAGAATATCTACGGTTGCCTTTGCAATCTCGGGGTGTCTATAAGCGGTGGTGCATCCCACGAAGTAAATTACGTCGCTTTTAGAGGGGGTTTTCCATCTTCCTTCTGCCCATTTCATCCTGTCGCTATGGCTTTCTAAGTAGGGGTTGTAGTTCTTCGTTATGCTCTCGGCGAACTTTCTATGGGCAGGCATTGGGCCGATTCCAAGGTTTACTAACTCTTCTCGAATCTTCTCAAATAGTTTACTTGGTCGAAATTCTAGATCCTCTGGCGATTCGCTGCTGGTTAGGTTTATTGAACATTCGAAATCGCAGGCGCTACAAAGGGAACACATGTAGAATATTTCAGCAGTTTTTTCATCAGGTTTATGGAGTCCCTCATGGATCCGTTTAGCTATCATAAGTCTTCCTGAGGAGTAATAAGCAGTGAATTTCTTGAGGAAGCCCGGGGGACAAGACGGCGTCAAGACGTGATCTAAGGGTCCTCCTGTCGTGGGATCTATCAGCGCGAGTGGCTTCTCAGTTACATACCTGCATTGTCTACATCGGTTACATCTATACAATTCTTTGACGTATTTTTCCAGAAACATGGAGATGCCAACCTTCTTATAATCCTATCACACCTGGATTCATGATCCTATTTGGATCTAAGAATTTTTTGATGCGTCTCACAAACTTGGCGAATTCTGGTTCCATGCTAAAAACGAAATCCATGTCAGGATGTAAATGTCTAAAAATGGTTCCGCCGTTTCTGATGGAATGCTCAGCTATATCTCGGAAAGCATCACGTACCATTTTCCTCTCCGCGGGGTCAGCTTCATTGTACCAAGTAACAAACCTAAGTTGCGATGAGTAGCCGTAGGGTCCAACACATTTAAGGGTAATGCCACACTCTAAGCCATGCCTCCGCAATATCTCTACTCCAGGGTCAACTAGGTCTATCCATTTGCTCATCGGAGCGTACTGGTGGAAGGTCATTCGACCTCCTCTCCACTGGGCTACTCTTGAAGCGAAGCCTGTTGTCCAACCGAAACCCTGTGCCTCCCTCACATAGGCCCAAAGATCAGTCTTATCTGTTATCTCCATGCCGAGCCCGCCCTTCATTTTTATTTTCTCACGCTTTATATACTCGTCGAGCTCTTCCCTTCTAGCTCTCAGGACCTTCTCGCTTCCTATGAGGGATATGTGGAACCAGTAGGGGGCTAAGCCGTGCTTCTTTCTCATCTCTTCCAGAATTTCTATTGGACAGGCAGTCCTCCCATCAAGTTTATCATAGGGATAGCGTTCCATGCCTCCCAGAGACATCATATAGTTCTGTCCACTAATGTAGTCTCCGAGCTCGTGCTTGGCTATGTAATTTATATGTTTGAAGCATTCCTGCATATTGTCAAAATCTAGGAACATGGTGTCATACGCTTCAGGCTTGGGGATAACTCCTATCGCCCCCTTCGTTACTACTCCAAAGCATCCATGCGAACCTAAAAACAACCCTGTAAGGTCTGCGCCAAGGTTATTTCTGTGATGCCAGATCTTGTGGAAGAAGGCGGCCGAGCCTGTTCTTATCACGTCACCGTTAGGCAGCACTACTTCTACGCCTCGGACATAGGTTTCGTTTCCTCCATGCCTTGCAGACCAGCAGCCAATTCCCTGCGTGGAGACGTAGTTCATTAGGATGGATGTGGTGTGGGGTGCCGATGGTATCGCAACCATCAAATCGTGCTTGGCAAGCTCCTTCTGCAACTGTCCAATTGTGACGCCTGGTTCTATAAGCGCATAAAGGTCGGTCTCATTGACCTCCCATATCTTGTTCATTTGAGAGAAATCCATTAAAATTCCTTCTTCTGCGATGGGTACAGACCCGCCGTAGTCCGCATCGCCAGCTGCAACCGTGTAGATCGGCACTTTCTCCCTGTTAGCATACTTAAGAATTTCAACAACCTCGTCTACGGTCTTCGGCAGAACCACCCCCTCTGGTTTTCGAGGCGATAGGGGATAGCGCGCCTCAGATTGCGCCCAAGCTACTGCATCATCGACAGAGACTCTATCAGCTCCAACTATCTCGCTTACTGCCTTGTAGAATGAAACTTTATCCATACTTTACATCTCCTATAGAGTATATTTATTTTAAATCCTTATACATAATGTTATCGGAAAAGCATTCAACAACATACTTAATCAAACTTATACAGAAAGAATAACCTTTGAAGTTGTTGATAACGGAAAAAGAAAGAAGTTCGTTCGAGAGGAAAAATTGAAGTTCATTTTTCCACAGGAATTCAAGACACTCATCAAATTAAATGAGAAAATTGAGTTCTTGGGATAGCGGAAAGGAAATTGCAATTCCTAGCATTTGGATAAACCTCTTGAAAAATCCCTAAATGAAGACAAATACGTCTATGTTTTCTCCTTCAACATTATTCAAACTTGACAAATTAAATTTTTTAAACTTTACTGATTTATATTTTTGGTTAGGTATGATTCTCCTTTTTTTATTATGAACCCTACTTTTTCTAATGTCGAAAAATATATCTCATGGTTTCTCATGAAGAGCTCCAAAAAGTCACAATTTCTTTATATAAGGGGGGTCTAGAGCCCGAAGAGAAGAAGGCTCAAAGGATAGATAGAAGAAAAAAGCGAGATATTAAATCAAATAGTGGGTATTATGGTTGATCTCTTTGCTTCAAATAGATAGTGGGACCTCGGTAACTCTGAGTTCATTAGATCCTTCTTTACTGGCTGCTTCATAATAAAATAGGATTCTATCTTCTAAGAGAACTGAATCCATATAACGCAATGTAATATTTATTCCGTCTTCTCCAGGAGTGGGACCAGGAGTTGGAGATGTAAGTACGGGTGCATTTGGTGTAACATCGATGATTCTCTCCAAGTCGAAGGTTATCGCTAAGCCGGTTGCTATATTGTATACAGGCGCGAGCCACTCCTTGCTGGAACCTTCATAATAGAATAGGAAGAGGTTACCTGCTGGAACCAGACATGCCGGCCTAGTATAAAAGTCATGCCAGCCTCCTTGAGAGAGCACTGGGTTCCCCGGGTATCTCTCCCATCTCTCACCGTCAATCGATGTAGCCAAAAAGCATTGTTCATATCGGCCTCTTCCAATATAGTACATATAGAGCCTATTGCCAAAAGCCACCACATAGGGGTCCTTAACATAAAACCAATCCATCCCCGAAGTCGAAGGTTGAAGAACGATTCGCATAGTTTGAGGGTCAAAATCCTTTGGGTCTTCAACATCATCCAGTTTACATATTACCCACCAGTTGTCGCCCCCGAGTTGTCTACCTACTGGAACCGGTATCTCGGTTCTTCGAGCGCCCAGACCAAAAGTATGTGTCGTAGAGAAGTATAGCTTGAATTTACCGGTTTTTGGGTCCTTTAACAACGTGTTTCTTTCGACTGTTTTGTTCCAAACTTTGATATCGGTGAACTTCTTGCCATCCTTTGATTTGGCTATGTGAAGCTCACATATTCTAGGTCCATCGGCAGCAGCCCGATATGTAAGCCAGAACTCGTCCGAGTCAGCATCGTATAGGGCTCCAGGAGCCCCGGCTACTCCATAGCGTTGAGACCATCCTACGGGAATTCGTGTGTCCAGTTGCCTCTCTTCCCGTGGTGGACCTCGTGCGATAACATCGTATTTACTCACGTCAGGCACTAAGGGGTATGCGAAGATCTTTTCGTAGGGTCGACTTAACCTAAAAACCATTTCTCATCATCCACAATTTTTTTTATAAACACGCTGGGCATCGTATAGGTAAAATTATAGTGCTTATTAAGATTTTTTCTATTCTTCACTAAAAAA
>Ga0172366_10004040_pt1 | contig 11567 bp, 9 predicted proteins | sample LakKivSesite69cm_FD_114533 | JGI IMG/M metagenome (GOLD analysis project Ga0172366, IMG submission 114533) | Sediment microbial communities from Lake Kivu, Rwanda - Sediment site 69cm | ecosystem: Environmental > Aquatic > Freshwater > Lake > Sediment | place: Rwanda: Western Province, Lake Kivu...
AGTAACCTATGTTAATGCCGAACGTGTTGAGCACCAAGTTGTCCTTCGCCCCCGAGGTTCCTAGTTTGGCGTCGTCCATTGTGATAAATTCTATGTATGTCCAATCTTCTACTGGCGAAATTGTGTCGTATATGGCTGTAAAGTACAGAGTGAAGAGTTTGCCAGCACCGTGTGGGTACGGCGCATGGGTCGTATTCGTAGCAGGGTCGGGCATCAGGATTAAACCGACCAATGAGTAATTGTACCCTGGAGCTAAGTTTGTTAGGCTTGGGTCGTAGACGTGACGTAGAGCCCCATCCTCGTTAATGGACGACACGTAGAGAACGCCACTTGGATAATACTCGAAGGCTTCGAGGAATGTTCCGTTGGCATAGTATGGTGCCGCTGGTGCAAGGAATGTTGTGTTCCACATTATGGCGCACTGGAAGGCTATTATTTGCCATGCCGGGTCCACCTGGTCAACCATAATGTCAACGGGTACCAAGTCGCCTTTCTCTGCAGGCTTTATTGTCGATGGACTCAAATAGAATCTCGGCGTTGTGGTCGGTGTAACCCAAGTGTAGAAGTAGCGGCCGTCCACAGCCGTGAACCCCGTATATATGTCTAAACCCTCCCTGTTTAACAAGAACGTGTCTGCGGGGGAATATGGAGGCGGATTAACAAGGGGTAGGTCGCAGTGCACTTGTGGACTGAGCATTGAAACTTCTTTAATAATCTTCAAGGTCAACTGACACACCGTTCCTGTACCGTTGAATGTATTTTCTGTTGCTGAGGCTAATGATAGACCATAAACGACTGAACCTGGCGACACGGATATTGCAGGTGCAGTGGTGGCTTGACCTGCGAATATATAGTCTGATGGTTCCGTCACGCTGACGAAGTCTAGTAGTGTTGGGTCCCAATCAATCCTGACCTGAAATGCGAACAGGTCCATATCAGCCGGACCAAATACTGTTACGTTGACTACGAAAGTGTCACCGACGCTTTTTAAGGCGGTTGTGAAGTTTGAATCGTGTGTACCGGGAGCAAGTCCTTCATTGGCAATCACTTCCAATGTTGTTGGGGTCGCTTGAGCTGGAGCTATTATGAAAGCGGCGCTTAGAACGAGCATTGCAATCAGTGCATAAGTAGAAAATTTACTAAGTTTGCTTCTCATTTTTTCTCTCCCTTCTCCTATCAGCACCAGAAAATTGGTTGTTTAACGATTTAAGCATTACGGAATTATCTTCTATCAGTCTGTTAAGAACTGCAAAACTGGGAATTGTTACTTCGTGACTGCGAAGCAGGCTACATAATGTTCTCTGCCAACATCGAGGAGCGGAGGCTCTTCACGCCTACAAAGTTCCATGGCAATCGGGCATCTCGGATGAAAACGGCAACCCGAAGGCGGGTTAACAGGGCTTGGAACTTCACCAGAAAGAGGCGCGCGTATCCTGCGCCTAGTCGGGTCGGGGACCGGAATTGAAGCGAACAGAGCCTGTGTGTAAGGATGCAACGGATTTTTATAGAGTCCCTCTGTTTCGGCCCTCTCCACGACTTTTCCAAGATACATTACTGCAACCCTGTTACTGATGCACTCAACAACGCTTAAGTCATGGCTGATGAACATGTATGTTAAACCGAGGTCTTTCTGCAGGTCTTGAAAGAGGTTTAACAGCTGAGCCCTGACTGAAACATCAACGGAAGACGTTGGCTCATCTAGAACAATAAACTCAGGGTTAGAAACTATGGCGCGGGCTACGGCTATTCGTTGCCGCTGCCCACCGCTAAACTCGTGGGGGTAACGGTAAAGATGCTTTTCACTTAATCCAACTTTTTCAAGTGCTCCTGTTACGCGTTCGATGACTTGGCTCCCTCTTGCTAGCCCTTGAGCGACAAGGGGTTCCGCAACAATGTCTTTCAGGAGCATCCTCGGGTCAAGGGATGTCGTTGGATCTTGGTAAACTATTTGCATAAATCTCCTAAATCTTTTCAAGCGGGCGCCAGTAAGATACGCTAAATCATACTTCTTTAAAAGATGCTTTAGAGCGCGGGATTTTGGGTCTTCCCTCTTAAGATATTTGATTCCTTCAACGAGTTCTCTAGGAGTCTTGTAGAAAACGTGACCCCCATCAGGGTTAAGCAATCTTATAATCGTTTTTCCAAGAGTTGTTTTGCCGCATCCCGACTCGCCAACTACACCGAAGCATTCACCCTTGTATATGTCAAAGGACACCTTGTCAACGGCTTTGACTTCAGCCACTTTCTTCTTGAAAACTCCACTAAGCACTGGGTAATACTTTTTTAAGTCTTCTATCGACATAAGAGCTTCCATTTATTTCCCTTCGTTATATAAGTGACACGCAACGAAATGGTCTTTTTCAGCCTCAACAAGCTGAGGCTTTACATTTGGACACATTTCCAGCGTGTACCTACATCTGTCGTTGAAACGGCATCCTGTCGGAGGGCTTATGAGGCTGGGAACTGTGCCTGATATTGAGACAAACCTTTCTCCAGGTCTTGGGATTGACTCCAGCAGGGCTTGTGTGTATGGGTGGAGAGGTTTCTTAAATAGACCTATCACGTCAGCTGTTTCAACAACGTTTCCAGCGTACATGACTGCTACTGTGTCACAGATTTCAGCAACCACGCCTAAATCATGGGTTACGTAGAGGATTGACGAGCCGAACTTTTTCTGAAGCTCTTTGATCAGCAACAGTATCTGCGCTTGAACAGTTACATCCAGGTTTGTGGTTGGTTCGTCGGCGATCAGCATTAGAGGATTACATGATAAAGCCATGGCAATAACAGCTCTCTGAGCCATTCCTCCGCTCAGTTCATGAGGGTACATGTCGACAACTCTTGCGGGATCGGGTATGTTAAGGAGTTTAAGCATCTCTATAACAAGCTCTCTAGCTTCTTTTTTCATTCTGTTCTGGAACCTTTTAACTATGGGTATTTTCAAGGCGAGCGTAAGTGAGAGCGCCTTCGGATTTTTAAGCATCTTTCCGTAAAGTGAAAGTTCATATTTGCGGATCCAGCTTTTCAGGCGGGATGATTTTTCCAGATCTTTCTTAAGTTGGGCAATTGCGGCGTTTATTATTTCCTCTCTTCTGTGATGGAAAAAGACTTCTGCAATCTGATCGCCAACGGTGTATACTGGATTTAAAGCTGATCTTGGTTCTTGGAATATCATTGAAATGTATTGTCCCCTGACTCTTCTCATGGTGGCGTCTTTAAAGCTTAAAAGATCGTATGTCTTGCCTTTAATATTGAATTCGATTTCTCCCTTTTCGATTCTTCCAGGTGGTACAACTATGGACAATGTGGAGAGGCTTGTCACACTTTTGCCGCATCCAGTTTCGCCGACCACCCCGAGTATTTCGCCCTTTTTTAGGTTTAATGTTACACCGTCTAGCGCTTTTACAACTCCGTCATAAGTGTAAAAGTTTAGGTACAAGTCTTTTATCTGTATTAGGTTTTCTTCGCTTCCCTGTTTTTCCATTTTTACTTTCTCCTGTAGAGGGGGTCGAGAACATCTCTTAAGGCGTCGCCTAGGAGGTTCCAACCTAAAACAAAGAGAACTATGAATATGCCTGGGAAAGTGTAGGTCCACCAATATTGGGTTCCAGTAGCTGCAAAGGGAATAGCATCATATATTAGTCGTCCCCAGTCAGCGTAGCCTGGAGGTGAGCCCAAGCCTAGAAAGCTAAGCGCAGCTGCCGTCAAAACTATTCCTCCAAAGTCCAGTGAGGCGACGATTATAACCGAGTAAATAGAGTTCGGCAATATGTGTCTTAACATTACTCTCGCGTCTGAGGCGCCTGAAGCCTTCGCTGCTTCAACATAGTCTTCTGTTTTCACTCTCAAAACTTCTCCACGGACTAGACGCGTGTACCCAGGCCAGCCGATTAAAATTATTGAAAGCATAACTGCGTTTATTGTTGTCCATCCTGGAACCCTGCTTAGTGCAGCTACAAAGGCCATGGCGAGAATTAAACCTGGAAAGGCTAGAATTACGTCTGTGAAACGCATTATTAGTTCACCAATTAAGCCGCCATAGTATCCTGCAAGCATTCCAAGAACTAGACCTATCAGCAAGGTAACTGCAATAACTTCTACGCCGAGCTTAAACGCGAATCTCGTTCCCCATATGCACCCGTAGTATAGATCCACCTGCAAGCTTGTGGTTCCAAACAGATGGCCGAGAGATGGTGGATTAGGTATATACGTGTAGCCTAAGCTTGGGTCTCTTGGGATAAGATATGCATCATAAAGTTTGGGTGGAGCTAATACCGGGGCGAATAAGGCTATGATTAAATTATATAACACGATCATAATTCCGGCTATTGAAAGAGGACTATCTCTGATTCGCTTTAAAACAAACTTAGTTTCCTTAATTGTAGGTTGCATCCTCTTCTTGAAGTTTTCAAGCTTTCCCTTTGAACTCATGTAAAACTTCACCCTAAGCGGATTCTTGGATCTATGTAGGCATATAGCACGTCAACTATCAGATTGGCAAGAACAAAAACTACTGCTGAGAACATTGCATACGCGACTACGATTGGCATGTCGAAGTGTTGTGCGGCAATGGCAGCCCAGTTTCCTATTCCAGGAAATCTAAATATGGTTTCGGTGATCACAAGTCCCGTCATCATGCCTCCAATCACAAGCCCTGAGATTGTAACTACAGGGATTAGGGCGTTTCTTCTAGCATGCTTGTATATGACTTCTTTTCTTGAAAGACCCTTGGCTGTTGCGGCTATAATGTAGGTTTTGCTTAACGCCTCAAGCATGCTTGACCTCGTCACCCTAACCAAGGTTGCCGTTTGTATAAACACCAGAACCGTCACAGGGAGTATCAGATGTTCTAATGCATCAATAAAATAGTCTATTCTTCCGTTCAAAAGTGAGTCTATCGTTAGCAGGCCTGTGTACTGGTGCCATTTACCTATATTTATCATATTAGGGACTAATCCCTCCATTTGATATGAAAGTCTCCCTGAAGACACCCATTTTAACTGTGCAATAAATATAGCCGACAATACGACTCCGAAGAAGAATGATGGCATGGAGGTTCCCAATATTGAAAGAATTCTTGAGGCATGATCCAGCGGTTTATCTCGTTGCGCCGCCGCATTTACACCTAACCATATTCCCACCAGCACTATTATCGGCGCTGCGTAAATGACTATTTCAATGGTAGCTGGAGCTCTTGCCAGCAAACCTGTTAAAACCTGTTCTTGAAAGTATTCAGAATATCCAAAGTTGCCTTGCAAAACTTGTCGAAGCCACTGATAGAATTGAACCCAGACTGGTTGGTCTAAGCCGTACATGCGAATATATCCCTGAATTACTTCTGGTTTAATGTCTTTCGGTCCAGTTAGATAGATTGAGACTCTTTCGCCCACAGGCACAAGCTGTAGTATTGCAAAAATCAATATCACTACACCGAACATTATTGGGATCAACAAGAGGAGCCGTCTGATAACATATTCCCTTAAGCCCATTTCTGTTTCTCCTAAGATACAGAAAAATGATGTACCGATTATATAACTTTGCCGATTTAATGAGTGAAAACAAGATTCTGAGAAAGTATCAATTTCTGGTTAGTTCAAAGAAAAAGGGGTGTTGATTGGGCGTGTTTTGAATCTGGTTTTATGGTTGTGCGTGATGGTTAAAGTGTAGGATGCACCAGGTTATGTCTCTCATGTTGCAAACGCGGTCTCCGTAGGGGTCGACTCCTCCGCATCCGTAGGTGCCAACCCACTTGGGGTCAACAGGCTTTGCTGGTGCTGGTGCCTTTGCGTTGAAGTGTAGGATGAGGTAGGTGATGTCTCTCATGTTGCAAGCGCCGTCTGAGACTCCTGGGGTTGATCCGCTGATGTCGAACCAGCACGTGTTCTCCTTCCACATGGAGGCGTAGTATTGGGCTGGGTACAGAGCGTCGTAGTACCAGCCTCTAACCCAGTACTGGCAGAATCTTCTTCCGGTTGGGACGACGATCGGAAAGCTTGGACAATCGTTGTAGTATATCATTTGCAATTCTTGATAAATTGCCGCTCTCGCTGATCCGTCTGGCGTTTTGATAGCCGCGTCTATTAATTCGTCTTTGTGGCTACCCCAGCCGTTGTCCGCCGTGTAGTTCTGGAAGTAGGCGAAGTCTCCGTCGCTGTGCATGTATGGACGCATGAAGTTGTCCGCGTCAGCGAAGTCGGCCAGCCAGCCGATGTCCCATATGGGCAGCATATACGTTTCAAACAGGTCTAGGTATGTTGGCCAGTCGATTTCTTTTATGGTGACTACGAACGGGTTGCCAGTTCTGCCATCATATGTGCTTAGGAGGTTGAAGAATGCCTGTGTCATCAGGCATTCTATATATCTCTGGGTGTTTCCGGTGTTGAAGGCCAGTGTCAGGGTGAACCCTGAGTCCCACACGCTTACTCCGCCAAAGGTTGCCGCTTTTAATTCCTGTTCGGCAAGCGCGTAGTTTATGTCGTAGCCTGGAACCGAGTTGTTGTAGTAGTCTGGCGCCAGACCGTAGATGAGTGGGTTCTTTCTGTAGACACCTTCACCTTGCCATGCGTCCTTAAGGTATCCTGTCGTGTTGAAGGAGTAGGCGAAGGCTTTCCTGACATGTGTGTTGTTGAAGAAGTCCGGTGGAACTCCCAATCCTCCTGAGAGGGAGCCTGTTCCGATGTACGTGCTGCTCGGGTCAACTGTGAATGTGAAGTGGCAGGCGTCCATACTCAGTGATGGACTTATGTTTTTGATTGTCTTTTCCGTTGCAACTTTAGGCTCGCCTGTGGTTGGGTCACATATTATCCATAAGTCCGCTCTCGGAATAGCGCACACATCTAGGTCGCCAGATGCGAAGGAGGCTTCTCTCACGGAGTCGCTGTCTATGTAGTGTATTATTATGTGATCCAAGAAGCTCTTAGCCGGCGGAACTGCCGGAGGAAATCCTGGAAATGGCGAGGTGGGAGTAGCAAACAGCCAGCAGCCTGGATTTCTGTCAAGTGCAACTACTAAGTTCACCGAGTCGAGTTGCGACACGTGGTATGGTCCTGTGCCAACGTATCTGTAGCCGTTTGTAAACGCTGTTCGGCCGGGTATCGCGGCTGTAGCGTCGTATGGTGAGCGGTACCCGCGTCGGACAGTGGCATCTAAGCCGCCTGAGGTTTTGTATCCGGGTACAGGTTTGTCCCACCAGTCTGGGTAGCCGTATCCGATGCTGTCTGTGAATAGGTCTCCATTCCAGCATCCTATGCTTATCGAGAATTCCTTGCTCACTATTGCCCCCCACGTCTGGGACAGAACTTGCTTGAAGCTCACATCTGGGAACGGAATTCCCACGTTTATTATTAGGTCGCTGCCTGAAACTTCTATGGCGTTATTCACCATGTGGGCAAAGCTCATGGCTGTTGGCTCTGTCGTGTTGGAAGCAAAAGGACCGCTGTTCATAGTGTCAAACAATGCCTTGTATAACATCCACTGGGGGCTGCCGATCTGGTCTTGAACAATTCCCCTCTTGAGTGAGTACTCAGCGTCAGCGACTTCAAACGTGTCCTCTACACCGCCTGTCTCGTTAAAGAACTTTATTGAGGTACCGTCGGCACCTACCGTTCTTATATGGAATACGTAGCGGCCCCTCCACAATGTTACGCTTACCGGCGGACCGGCACTAAAGGCTTGTACAAACCATGTGCGATATGAGCCGTCAGGCTCAACCAAGTAGACAACATCGCCTGCGTCCAGGTTGCCTGTTACATGGTTGTCAACCCAGCCTATACAACGTGAGCCGTCGCTCCAATGCGAACCAGTCGGATCAGTCAAGCTAACGTCTGTTGAAGTAACAGTCTTAGTTACATCCTCTCTTGTCGGGACGTTTGTAGCCAACCACGGAACGAAATCCCAGTACAGCTCGCCATTCTCAAAAATCAAGGTGTCATAAGAGTTCAAGATCAACTCGCCGCTTCCTGTGTCGTAAGCCCTAGCACTGTCAGCCCTACGCGGTCCCCAACCAATAGTGCCCACATACAAAGTGTCGCTTACAATCGGTGGCTGTGCAGCTAAAGCCGTCGAAATTATTGGAATCAGCATAAGAACCGTTAAAACCAGTGCAATCAAATCTATCTTTTTCATGTTTTTCTCTCCTTCCCCTAAATTGATCACTTAAGGTTATTACACATCAGATATATAAGTTTATATAGAAAAAAGTTTCAGTCCACACTTCCATAAAACACAATAAATAAAAGGTTAAAAGACAATATTTTATTCAGAAAAAAATAAAAAATCGTGGGGGAGAAGGAGCATGCCAAACCTCTTGGTCGAACTAAAATGCCCAGAGCACGGCTTTGAACGCTTCAAAATCAAAGTGATAAAAAAATACAACATAAATCCAGAGCTGATCATGCCCAAATACAGAACCAGACCGAGACATGAAATAAAGGGCATAATAGTTGGCAGAAGCATAAGTTACACAGAAATAAGAGACTACATGGTGCAACACTACAAAGAAACAGGACTAATAGACAGAGTATTAAGCATAAAACTGCAACTATAAAACAACAAATTAACATGCAACAAACAGTCGAAAATCGAAATCTGCTGAACTGCCCCCTAAAGCGCACGCGCTACTTGTAACTATTGGTGTAATGTTTTTCCTAATCGCCATGGCAATTGAATATCGCCAATAAAACTGACCTATCCTCGTGTTTAAACCCTTTTGAGAGAGACGGACTACAAACCTAAAGTAACAGATTACAGAACACAAAAACCGACACTGTTAAGGTTTCAAAAAATGATATACCTTAAGAACCAAACCCGCAACAAAAAATACCAAACTTAAATTTATACAAAGTCCACTAAGCCACATATAAGGCCTCTGCGAACTGATAAGCGGCCTGAAAAATGGTAAGCGCGCCCCATGAAAGATTTCCTGCACATAACCGATCACTGTGATGTCCAAAAATTGGATAACAACAACGGAAAAAGCAAAGAACGCGACAGAAATACAGACGAAGACCGTTCCCAAACCGTTTAACGAACGTAGATTGCCAGAGAAAAAGCCGACTTGAACAAAAAATCCGTAAACAAGAAACAAAACTCCAAAGAAAAGGCTTCCTGCAGATAATACTGAACCGAAACTGTTAAGCAGTAACAATCCAACGATCAATAATGTAAGGCCAACTAAAATCATAGTCTTTCCTAAATTCTCCGTAACAGAATCGGCAACGTCTAAAGAAATTAAACTCATACTCCATCACTCAAGCTAAAGCAAAATTAGACATAAAAGCTTAATGGCATAAAAACAGAAAAGAAGATAGATTACCAATGCATCATAAAGTAACAATATTAAAGTACAATGATATAAGCGAAAGATAATTATAGTGAGAAAAATATTTGAAAGTAAGCAAATATCTACATGGGGTTTCAAATGCAGAGAAGTTGGTCGAAGAAAAACGTAGATTTGAAATTACTTGCTGAAGAAATAGGGGAATTTTTCAAAGATAACGATTTTGAGGTAGTGGTGAATGAAACAAAGAGCGGCTATCAACTACTTGCAAAAGGCTCACCTAACTATGAAATAAACGGACAAATATCAGTAGCAGTTGACGGAAAACCAGAAGAATTCTCAATTAAACTCGAACTTGAGAGGAAACAAACTAAGCTGCATGGAATCCTTCTGCCAACCCTTTCGGAGGCGGATACCTACTACGCCAGCAGTTTAATGCCGATGAAGCGTGGATAGAATTCAGAAGGGACTTCTGGCAACATGTAGATAGAATTGTCACATATTTGATTGGATCCGCAAGTATTTTTGCATAGTAACCATGACTCGAATTATAATCTCCAAGTTCTGACAAAAAAGCAGAAGTTATGTTTATGGATGCTCAGCTTTCACTAATGTTCTTTAACTGTTTTTGATACATCTCAACAATCTCGCTTGTGCGCGCTAGAAACTTTGACTTCAGTGCTTGAAAAGTTCAACTGGATACTCCAGGACCCTTTTTCTAATTTTGGAGACAAAAATTTGAACAAAGACAACCGTCAGGGCGAATAGAAAAACAGCGAAAACCCATGCTACAACTCCTACTACTCTGCTAACTTGAAGTATTAAACCTATGAACTGGGCAAAGAGCCATATTGCGGAAGGAAAAAGATATGGGAAAACCATTGAAAATCCCATAAAAGTGATTGAGAGAACGAGATAATAATTGCTTGCTTTTGGCATATATCCTTTAATTAATTGTAAAACTTTTAAGTCACCAACACCCAATTTAGTTTCCTTTTGCATAGCCCTAATGAAAGTCTTAGAGTTCTCGTATGCTTCAAAGCCATCCTCAGTAACAATAAGATTTAATCCGATAAGAGCTACGCAAAAACTTAACATAAAGCCAGCTTCAAACAAAACCATCAAAGCCAAAGCAAAACCCACACTAGTAAAACCTACGATGAGGGGTAAGAATGATAACAATTCATAGTACACATTCCTCTGCTCTTGATAAGGATTAAACATAACAAAACTTTTATCAAAAACATTCGGCGATAAATCGCCTGGAAGACCTTTTATAAGCTTAAGTTTTGAGCGAAAAAGAACCGATAAAACAAAAGATAAACAACCAAATATGAATAGAATTAGTGAAGCGTATAAGAGAAACACTTCCAATCAACACCTACCAAGATAAAATTAGAGCTTACCAACATAAATGCTTGCCGAACAAAACTCAAATAACGAGACACATACGAGAAACAGCATTGTCAAAATGTTAAAAGTGATAGTAATGTTTAAGTATTCTCCTACATAGAGAGAAATTGCGCGCGAGAGTTCGAGACGTCCCCAACAGTTATAGTTAATGGCAAGAAAATATGAGGGACTGCAAAAGACCTTAGAATTACTCGAACAGTGAAGTACTTTAACATTTACAAATTGGGTTTAATACGAAACATGTACATGAGTATAGATATTTCTCCAGAATAGGAAAACAAAGAGTAACAGAATCAATTGTGCTGTCTATAAAGCGATAAAGAGATGTGGTATTATAATGGTAAGAAAGATTTGATCACTACTGTATTAGCGGCTTCTGCTTGACAACTGTAATGTTTGCAGTACTACCTACATGAAGCCAAACAACAAAGACATATGAGCCATGGCTAGACACTAACGATGATGGCAGAATTGACGTAAGAGACATTGTTAACGAAATCTTAGCCTTAACACGATAGGATACCCAACAAAACAGTAAACGTAACAGACTGGCTCCCTTCCAAGCGCGCGCTGGAGATTTAAATTGAGGTTATGGGTCTTGTATTGTTTTTCTAAAGTTTAGTATGGCTATTGTTATGTCTCTCATATTTACTATTCCATCATTGTTTATATCTGCATTTGGATTCCAGTTTGGAGAGTTAGGAGTTGTCTGGAAACGTAATATAAGATAAGTTATGTCCCTAACATCAACTATGTAGTCTGGAACGCCCGGTTGAACGCTTGTTACGTCGCCGGCAATATTAACAAGAACAAGCCCATCCACAAATGTATTGTCGGCAATATCCATCTCGCCTTGGACTGGCCATGCATAAGCCCA
>Ga0172366_10004041_pt1 | contig 11566 bp, 11 predicted proteins | sample LakKivSesite69cm_FD_114533 | JGI IMG/M metagenome (GOLD analysis project Ga0172366, IMG submission 114533) | Sediment microbial communities from Lake Kivu, Rwanda - Sediment site 69cm | ecosystem: Environmental > Aquatic > Freshwater > Lake > Sediment | place: Rwanda: Western Province, Lake...
CTCTACGAGAACGCCGAGTTCGTCGGGCGCCCGGAGATGCGAAAAAAGCCCATCGACCCCACCGACCATGTTTTCCGCGAGGGGCTCATCGACAATTTCTTGGACCGGCTCTCGGTCCGGCCCGTCCGCTTGACCCGGCTCGTCGAGGCCTCGTTCTCGGCCCGCGACCCGAAGCTCGCGGCCGACTGCGTCAACGATCTGGCCGCCGCCTTCATCGACCTCAACATCAACATGAAGTACGCCGCGACGGAGCAGGCGACGACCTTTCTCGCCGAGCAGATCAAGGGGCTCCAGGCCGAGGTCGAGCAGAAGGAGAACCAGCTCCAGACCCTTGAGGCCCATGCCAACATCGTCGCCCTGGGCGACACCGAGACGACGGTGATCGACCGCCTGAGCCAGCTCAACACCGCCCTGACCGAGGCCCAGATCGACCGGTCGCAAAAGGAAGCGACCTGGAACGGGATCAGGAACATCAGCCCCGATTTCGTGCCGGCCGCCATCTCCAATCCGCTCATCCAGCGGCTGCGGGAGGAGTATGTCCGGCTCAAACGCGAGACCCAGAAGATGGAGGAGCGCTTCCAGCCCGACTACCCCGAGCTGCAGCGGATGAAGGTCGAGACGGAGGCGTCCCGCAAGTCCCTCGAAGACGAGATCCGGAACCTGGTCAACGGGGCTTACGCGGAATACCAGACGGCCCTCAACCGCGAGCGGTCGCTCCAATCCGAGTTCGACGGGCAGAAGGCGGAGGCCTTCCAGATGAACTCGTCGGCCGTGCAGTACAACGGCCTCAAGGTCGAGATCCAGAACAAGAAGACGCTCCTCGACTCGCTGCTGAGGCGGGAGAGCGAGACGGGCGTCGAGGCGCGGCTCAAGGGGCTGCGGACGTCGAACATCCGGGTGGTGGACCGGGCGCGGGTGCCGGTCAAGCCGTCGAGCCCGAACAAAAAGCGGAACCTCGTCCTGGCGCTCATTCTGGGGCTGGGCGGGGGCGTGGGGCTCGCGTTCCTCTTCGATTTCCTCGACAACAGTGTCAAGACGAGCGAGGACGTCGAGCGGTACGCGGCTTTGCCGACCCTCGGCGTCGTGCCCAAGTTCAGCCTGGAGGCGGCGACCAAGGCCTACTACTACGGGCGGAAGCTGAAGAGCGGCAAGGAGCCGGCCCGGCTCGAGGCTCCTAAAGAAGGCGCGGCGGCAGCGGCGGCGGGGCCCTTTGTCGCCGAGGTCGAGAAAGCCGAGCGCCCGGGGGGCATAGAGCTCGTGCCGCACTACTTCCCGAATTCGCGGCTGGCCGAGAGCTACCGGTCCATCCGCACGGCGCTCCTGCTCTCGTCGGCCGACAATCCCGTCAAGACGATCGCCGTGACCTCGGCCATGCCGGGGGAGGGGAAGACCGTGTCGGTGGCCAACCTGGCCATCACGCTGGCCCAGGCGGGGAAAACGGTGCTCGTCGTCGACGCGGACCTGAGGCGGCCGCGCCAGCACCGCATCTTCAAGATCAAGAACACCTTCGGGCTGACGACCTATCTCACGGACTCGGTCCCGGTCAAGGACGTGATCAAGTCGACCGAGATCCCCAACCTGTTCGTCGTGAACGCCGGGCCGGTGCCGCCGAATCCGGCCGAGCTCCTGGGCTCGGACAAGATGGCCCGGTTCATCCGCATGATGGCCGAAGAATCCGATTATGTCCTCTTCGACCTGCCGCCCATGCTCGACATTAGCGATGACCTCGTTCTCGGGGCCAAGGTCGATGGCATGGTGCTCATCGTCCATGGCGATAAGACCTCGCGTGAGGCGCTCAAGAAGGCGAGGGAGAAGCTGGACCTGCTCAAGGTCCGGACGATCGGCGTCATCATTAACAACGTGACCGTGCCGCGGCGAGGGCCGTATTATTACAAAGATTATTACCATGGTTATCATCGTTCCTAAGAATAAGAAAGAGAAGAGCAAGAAGGGGTCAGACCTACCCGATTTCACATGTCAGGTGTGAAGCAAACAACGATGTTATATGTGGAATCGGGTACGTGCTGACCCCCTCTCTTTAACATCATCGATCTTCACACGCACCTCCTCTGGGATTGGGATGATGGGCCGGACGATCTCTACCAGGCCCGGGCCATGTGCCGGATGGCCGAGAAGGACGGCACCACCGCGGTCTGCCTCACCCCTCATATCTTCCGGATGACCCGCCACGACAACGACCTGGGGGTCCTCAGTCAGAGGATGGCCGAGTTCGACCGGGAGATGAGGGCCGCGGGGATCGGCCTCGAGTTCCATTGGGGGGCCGAGGTCTTCGTCCACGCCGAGGTCGTGCGGGCCGTCGAGAAATATCGTTTCACCGTGGACCAGACGAGCTACGTCTTCCTGGAGTTCGACGCCGAGGGCGTGCCCGTCGGCGCCTCCAACATGCTGGCCCAGCTCATGAGCCGGGGCTTCGTGCCCATCATCAGTCATCCCGAGCGGAACCGCGGCTTCGCCGCCCGCCCCGAGCTCCTCTACGAGTTCGTCATGATGGGCTGCGCCGCGCAGGTCACGGCCGCCAGCCTGACGGGGGAGATGGGCAAGGAGGTCCGGGCGACGGCCGGGCTCTTCATGACCCATAATCTCGTCCATATCATCGCCAGCGACGCCCATCGGGCCATCGGACGGCCGCCGGGCCTCGGCCGGGCCGTAGAGGCGGCCGCGAAGATCGTCGGGGAGGTTAAGGCCAGAGCCATGGTCACGGAGGTCCCTCGGGCCATCCTTGACAACAGGGCCCTGCCCGACTGGGGAGAGCCGGTAGACCCCCTCAGGCACAAGACTTGGACGCAAAGGCTCCTGGGGATGCCCAGGCGGCCGACCCACCCCCTGGCCGCCAGGGGAGGGGGGGCCGAGGCCTCTGGCGAAAGGGGCCGGCGGCCCGGGTCCGGCCCGACGACGGTCCTTAAAATCAAATAAAGATTGACTTCGCCGACTAATCCATTGTTATAATGACGACAAGGAGTCCCCGATGTTTGGCATAGGCGTATTCAGGTCTAGGGTTCTAGCTTCGGGCCTGGCGCTGGCGGTCCTGTTGCTGATCGCGCCCCTGCCGGCGGCCTCTCAGACCAAACCTTCCTATGCGCGCCAGGGGATCCTGCAAGGGACGGTCTATTCCGAGGGCATGAAGTCCCGCGTCTCCAACGCCATCGTCAAGATCAGGAACCTCAACACCCAGAAGGAATACACGAGCCAGCCGACGGACCCGAAAGGCAATTACAAGATCCTGATGATCGAGGAAGGCTGGTACACGATGGGCGTGACGACGCCCGCCGGCGACTTCAATTTGAACTACGGCGTCTATATCAAGGCCGGCGAGACGGCCAAGCTCGCCGTCGAGATCCTGCCCGGGGGGATGCTCGAGGGCAAAGGCGGGGCCGGGGCCGGAGGCGGGAAGGGGTTCTTCTCGACGCCTGGCGGCGTGCTCGTCATCGTCGCCCTCGTCGGGGGCGCGGCTTTCGGCGTCTACGAGCTGACCAAGAAAGAAGAAGTCTCGCCGATCCGGTGAGATCTGCCCGGGGCTCGGGCGGCCGGGGCCGAGGATCAAAAAAACTCTTGACATAACCGGTTGATAATACCATCATTGTAGGGAGATGAGGTGGGGAGGTTAAAGATGAAAAAGATTGCTGTCGTCATGCTGATCGCAGCGTTCGCCGTGCTGACCCTTCCCGTCCGGGAATTGGCCGCGGCCGCGCCCGGGAGCGGGGCCCTGACCGGCCATATATTCAACGAGGACATGAGGACGCCCGTCCGCAACGCGGTGGTCATGCTTCGGAACATCACCACGCTGAAGGAATACGAGAGCGAGCCGACCGACCCGGACGGCCTGTACCGCATCCCCGGGATCGAAGAGGGGCGGTACGTGATGGGCGTCAAGGACCCGTCCGGCTCCTATAACTTCCACTACAGCATCCTGATCAAGCCGGACGCCTTGGCCAAGCTATCCGTGGCCATGAAGCCGGGCGATTCGCCGGTCAGACTCCAGCAGAGCTACTCCGGGAATAAGAAACGGACGATCGGCGAGTTCTTCAAGTCGCCGGCCGGCATCGTGACCGTCCTCGCCGCCGTGGAGATCACGCTTTTCGCCCTCGTCCTGGCCGAGCACGCGGAGCCTTCGCCCGTGATCATCGATTGAACCGATGCGTGCGGCCGTAGCCGCGGGAACCGAATACAGAGCGAGCGGGGCATGATGTGGGGACCGGGAAGTCCCCTGGAAGGGGAGAGTCTATGACTATCACGATGGTCCGGAAACAGAAAATGGTGGCCTGCGGCGTTCTCGCGGCTTTTGCCCTGCTGGTCCTGCCGGTCGGGGAATACGCCGAAGCCGCGACGCTTGCGCCCGGGAACGGGGCCCTTTCGGGCTTCATTTTCGGCCAGGATATGAGAACGCCCGTCATCGGCGCTGTGGTCAAGATCCGCAGCCTCAAGGACCAAAAGGAGCTGGCGAGCCAGCCGACCGACTCGAACGGTGTGTTCATGATCCCGGATATCCCCGAGGGGCAGTACCTCCTCGGCGTGACATCCGGGAAGAGCGATTTCAATTTCGACTATTCGCTGAGCATCAAAGCGGGCGAGCTGGGCAAGCTTTCGGTCGCCCTGGCCGCGGGGGCGAGGGGGCAGGAACCCTCCGCAGAACCCGCTCGGCCGAAGAAGGCCGGCTTCTTCAACTCCGTAGCCGGACGGGCGCTCCTCGTCACCGTGGTCGGCGTGGGGGTGTACTTCCTTTTCTTCAACGAGACCTCTCCCGACCGCCGCTGATCCCGCTAAAATAAGAGAGGGTCAAACCTACTTTTTTTCGAAAAAAGTAGGTTTGACCCTCTCTTTTTTTATTGGCTACGGGACCGAAGAATCGGGTAAAATCGGGCGGGACTTCCGATGATCGACCGGATCGTCTTCTCGGGGCTGTGCGCGGTCCTCCTTTTCGTCCCTCTGCCGATCGGCTCCGTCGAGGAATGGGCGGTCTTCGTCTTCGAGGCCGCGACGCTCCTCCTGTTCCTGCTCCATCTCGCCGGGCGGACGGTTGAACGGCGGAGGACGGACCACGCCGGTTTCGATCCCGGTCTCGACGCGGGAGAGAGCGGGCTTCTCGAGGACCGGTGGAGCCGCTACGATCACCGGCCCGCAAGCCTTCCCGGCTTCTTCAAGGTCGCGCTCGGCGTTTTCACGGCCGTCTCTCTCCTTCAGCTCGTTCCGCTGCCCGCGACCCTTGTCCGGCTGATCTCCCCGCGCGCCTATGCGCTTTATGCCGGCCTGGTCGGCGACGGGATCGCGGCGCCGTCCTCTGCTCTGACCCTCTCGCTTTCGCCGAGCGCCACCGTTTCGGAGCTTGCCCTCATCTTCTGCTACGGGATCTTCGGCTTTCTCGTCCTGCGGACGGTCCGCTCCCGCCTCCGGGCGGAGGTCCTGGTCATCGTCATCCTGGCCGCGGCCCTGTTCCAGTCCTTCTACGGCATGGCCGAAGTGTTCAGCGGGCACGAGGCCATTCTGGGCCGCCCCAAGAAGTACAACCTCGGCTCGGTCACGGGGACCTACGTCAACCGCAACCATCTCGCCGGCTTCCTGGAGATGGCCTTCCCGCTGAGCCTCGGCTATCTTCTGGTCAAGGCCCGCTACTTCGCCATGGAGAAGGGCCTGTCCCTTCGGCAGAAGGTCCTGTGGTTCGGCCAGGAGAGCCTCCAGTGGACTTTCCTCCTCGGCCTCGTCCCGGTCTTCATCGGCGTCGGTCTCGTCTTCTCGAAGTCGCGCTCGGGCATCATGGTCCTGGCCGCCACGGCCGTCCTGACCATCATCGCCGCGTCATCCTGGCGGGAGTTTTCGGAAGAGAACGGGGAGGAGGGCCGACATCATCACCACGGGCACCGGTTGGGCCGCTTCGTCCGCGTCGTGGTCATGGCCGTCCTCGTCGCCGCCGTCTGGCTCGGGATCGGGCCCATCATCAAGCGCTTCTCGGAGGTCGACGTCACGGCCGAAGGCCGCCGGACGTTCTATAAGAACACCCTGGAGATGATCGGGGATTTCCCGGCCGCCGGCACCGGCAAGGGGACGTACGTCAACGCCTACGAGATGTACGAAAAGGTCGACGACAACCTCAAGCTATCCTACGCCCACAACGATTACCTCGAGTTCATGGCCGAGAACGGGATCGTCGGGGGCGTGGCGCTCGTTGTCGCCGGGATCGGCCTGGCCGTCTGGCTCGCGGCGATGTGGCGGCGACGGCGGAGCTCGTTCGCGAAGGGGATCGGCCTCGGCGCCCTGCTCGGGGTCGCGGCCTTGCTCATCCACGGCTTCACCGACTTCAACCTCCAGATCCCGGCCAACGCCGTTTATTTCACGACGCTGGCCGTGCTGGGCGTTGTCGTGCTCGGTAACGAGAGGGGGCATTCCTCACCGGCTCCTGCCCCGGTTTCGACGAACCCAGGGTCGCGGATGAAAACGGCCCGGTCCCGGCGGTCCATGGCCTTATTGACAGTTCTTGGGGGCATGCTCCTGGCCGTCGCGCTATTTATTCCGGCGTTGCGTGATTTTATCGGCTTCCAGCGCCTCTCCGCCTATCGCGCCGCCCGCAGCGAGGCCCGGAGCATCGAAAGCGCCTTCCCGGCCCTCGAGGCCCGGGTGGCTCGGGCCGTTGCCGCCTCGCCGCGGGCCGTGTTCAGGATCGAGCAGGCCCGTCTTTATGTCGAGATGGCCCGGGTGGCCAACGACGCCGGCCGCGACGAGGACCGGGACACGTTCTGCGACCTGGCCATCGCCGCCTACAACAGGGCCATCGCGGCCAACCCGATCGACGCCGCGCCGCATTTCGAAGCGGCCATGACCTATCTCCTCTACAACTACCCGCTCATGACCTACCAGGACCGGGCCAAGTCCTATTTCCGGGAGGCTCTCGTCCTCAAGCCGGCCGACGAGACGATCAACCTCAACGTCGTTTTCCTTTATTTCGCCTGGTGGCCGACCCTTGACGATGCCGATAAGCGGTACGCCGCCGATATCTATCGGAAGATGATCGCCCGCGATCCCGCCTTTCCCGCCAAGCTCGAGGCCCGCTGGAAGCTGAGCTTCCCGACGCCTGACGGCCTCACCGCCGTTCTGGCCGAGCTGCCGCGTTAAAGTGCACTCGGTAAACGGACATTCTCAAATTGATTTTTCAGCCCTAAGAGGGCATACTAAAGGAAGAGGGCGGATCATGAGCAATAAGAAGAAGATCCAAAAGAATCTGACGTTGATATATTGGAAAGGCAAAAAATATTGGTTGGGCAAGTTGGCCGAGAATCCTGAGATCATGTCCCAGGGCCGAACACTCAAAGAACTCGTCGAAAACATCAAGGACGCCTACTATCTGATGACCTTGGACGAGGTCCCCGCGAATTATAGGACTCTCGATATCAGCGTATGAAGCGGAAAGAGCTCATCCGGCAGCTCACGGACGCCGGTTGCGTCCTTCATCGACACGGCTCCCGCCACGACATTTATCTGAATCCTGTTAATGGGAAGAAACAGCCCGTGCCCCGGCACGGAGAGATCGAAGATATTCTAGCCAGGCACATCAAGAAGCATCTCGGCCTGTGTGATTGAGACCGGCTCGTCGCCTCCGGCTTTCCCTTAGGATCTCAGCTCCCGCAGGTCGATCCTCGCGAGGTCGTCCGTCCCCAACCCCTTGCGCGCGCAGGCAGCGACGTGCGTCGAGATCGACCGGACCGACTCGAGCCCCTGCCCGGCCCGCTTCGCCTCCAGGATGTCGAGCCCGATCCGGTCCATGGCCACGGGGTCGCGGCTGAAAAAGATGCGGTTGTCTCGGGCGATCTGGGCCCCGGCGACGCTCACGGTCGAGATCTTGGCTGCCTCGCCGATGTGGAGGACCGTCTTGTCCTTGATGCACGGCATCGCCAGGATGTCGGGGATGGCCTTCTCGCAGTAGTCGATGTGGAAGCGGACCTTGTTGGTCGTGACGCCCAGCGCGATGTTCTTCGCCGCCCAGGTCACGCCGCTGTCCTCGTTGTGCTTGAGGACGGCGATGTTGACGAGCTTGGTGATGTCCTTGGTCACGAGCTCGGCGAAGCAGGACCGGTCGCCGTTCTCGATCGCGACGCCGTCGAACGCGTGGGCGACCTCTTCGGCGATCCGCTTGATGCCCTCGCGGTCCTCGTAGTCCATGTAGAGGCGGCGCAGCTCGGCCTCGTACTTGCGGGCTTTCTCGTCCCCCTGCGTCGCCAGGGTCCAAAGCCACGAGACCGAGTTGAAGATCTCGCGGTGCGAGCCCTCCCGGGTGAAGCCGCTCTCGACGAGGCAGCGGAACTTGTCGATCGTCCCGTCCTCGTACGACACGAAGACCTTCGGGTCGTAGCCCCGGACCCAGGGGAGGACGCCCTCCCAATCGGGCGAGCAGCCCTGAACGCGAACGCCGCTCGGCCCGCGGTTGATCTCGAGCCCGGTCCGGCGGAAGTCGCGGTCCATCCGGTCCCAGATGACGATCGCATTCTCCCTGACCCCCGCGCCCTTGAGCCCGGCGATCGTCTCGTTGATCGAGGCCAGTGACGAGGAGATGCGCGGCGCCCCGATGCAGTTGATCTTGATGCCGACGACGTCGTCCGGCGAGACGAGCGAGGCCCAGGCGTTGGCCAGCGACTTCTCGCCGGTCAGCTCCTTGAGCCCGGCCTCGAACGACCGGTGGACGGCCGCGGGCGTGTAGTCAAGGCCGGTGAGCATGTCGTCGGCGGCGACCGAGACGACGCGGCTCTTCGCCGGCGCCCTCGACAGGCCCGCGCGGCAGGCGGCCGTCCCCGCCGCGCAGAGCCCGCCTCCGAACAGCGCGGCGCTCCCGGCGAGCAGCGCCGAGTCCCTCATGAACCGCCTCCGGCTTGGCCGGTCCATTCCTTGCGTCATCATCCGCCTCCTCCGCGAGCCGCCCGGCGGCCGCTCCTGCGCGAATCTCAGTAGCTCCGCTGTCTCGTATCCGCCGCGATCATGAAAACGGTCTTTTCCTTATCGTCGATCAAATAGAAGAACCGGTAGGGGCCGATCCGATACCGCCACGTCTCGGGCTTGAAACCCCTGAGCTTCTTGATGTTGGCTCCGAAATAGGGTTGTTCCCGCAGCCGGGGGTAGACCAGGGCCCGGAGCTTGACCGTGATCTTCTCCCTCCGGGGCGGCGAGATCCGCTCGAGATCGCTTGAAAATTGGTCGGTCTCGAAGATCCTGAACTCACCCAACGAAGCATCCCTTTTTTACCTTCGCTTGGGCTGTCCCCGCCTTGATCCTTTTCAGGAGGGCTTCGTCAGCGAGGAGCGCCGCGGTTTCGATCTCGTCGGTGAAGTAGGCGCTTTCGAGCTGCTTCATGGCCAGCGTCTCGATCGCGTTCGAGATCTTCCGGTTCTCGGTTTGCGCATACTTCCGGAATGCTTCGTAATGGTCTTCGGAGATGCGCAGTGTTATCGTCTTGGACATGATCCATTATCCTTCTGATTGATGCAATTGTATTCTAATCGCATCAAAATGCGTTGTCAAGGCCGTTTGCGCGCCGGCTTCAGCCGCAGATCCTGAAAATCGAAGCTCGTATCGGTATCGGGCGAAACGGCCTTCATGCGGGCCTCGACGATCGCGCCGTCCGGGTCGAGGGTGAACGTGACGTAAGCGTCGGCGTTTTGCGCCCGGTCCCGCCAGCGCACGACGAACGTTTCCCGGCTCCAGGGCTCCATGTCGCCGATCATGCCCGGGGTCCGGGCGAAGCTCATGACGAGATGGGCCGCCTCGCCCGCGCCCTCGAGAGTAATGACGATCGGTCCGTACCAGGCGTCCTCGTAGGCCCCGGCGTAGCCGGCGAGGGGGAGCGAGGGCTTAAGCGCGGGGTCGCGCTTCGCCTCGGCCTTTTGGACTGTTTCCGCCGCCCTCGCCCGCGCCCTGTCCCGGACCTTGACGTAGGCGCCGGTCCAATCGGTCGGCGGGGCGCCCATGGCCCGGTCCAGGACCGCGTAGATGACGGAATTGTAGGCTTGGCTCGATTCCCGATCGATCATCACCGCGACGCCGAGCTCCAGCTCCGGGACCATGATCAGGCGCGAAAAGTAGCTGTTGACCGAGCCCGTATGCCCGACGAGCCAGCGGCCGCGATAATCGTTGACCCTGAACCCCAGGGCGTAGCCGTGGAAGCCCATGCGCTGGCCGGCCAGCTCGGGCGGCGGCGCGGAGACCGGGATGGGGGTCACGGGCGAGGTCAATTCGCGCTCCGTGCGCTCCGAGAAGAGCCGCGTCCCGTCGGCGAGCCGGCCCTCGTTGAGATGGACGAGCATCCAGCGGGCCATGTCCTCGGCGCACGACAGGATCCCACCGGCCGGGTTCATGCTGTCGTTCTCCTCGAGCGGCCGGGGGGCGAGGCCCGATCCGACCCGGGTGTAGGGGACGGCGATGTTCAGCCCGGCCAGGTCCGCGGCGACGCGCGGACGGCTCGAGGCCATGCCGACCCTCTTGAGGATCCGCTCGGCGATGAAGTCCTCCCATGGCTTGCCGCTCGCGGCCTGGATGACCTCGCCGGCGACGAGGTAGAGGATGTTGTCGTACGCGTAGCCGTAGCGGAACTTGCCCGCGATCGGGAGGAAGCGGAGGCGGCGGACGATCTCGTTGCGGGTATAGGTCGTCTTCGGCCAGAGGAGGAGGTCTCCGGCGCCTTCGCCGAGCCCGCTCCTGTGGACGAGGAGGTCGCGGACGGTCATCTCGCGCGTGATGTACGGATCGGACATCTGGAACCAGGGCAGGTAATCGATGACGGGGGCGTCCCATTCGATCTTGCCTTCCTCGACGAGGAGGCCCAGGGCGGTCGCGGTGAAGGCCTTGGTGTTCGAGGCGATGCCGAAGAGCGTTTGGGCGTCGACGGGGGCGGGCTCACCGACCTTGCGGACGCCGTAGCCCTTGGCCAGGACGACTTTTCCGTGCTTGACCACGGCGACGGCCATCCCGGGGACCTCGAAGGTCTTCATGACCCGGGCGACCAGGGCATCGAAGTCGGGCGGCAGGACTTGGGGCGGGGCGGGGGAGCGCTGGGCCGCCGCGGGGAAGGGCTGGGTTTGAGCCGGAGAGAAGACGGCCAACGTCAGGACGATGAGGAGTCCGAAAACCCGGAGCGGAGCGTGCATCTTGTTCATAATGGAGGGATGTTAATTCAAATATAAGAGAGGGTCAAACCAAAGACGGTGTCAGACCTACTTTTTACCTAAAACGGGTAAAAGGTAGGTCTGACACCGTCTTTGTGATCCGGGGACACGTACCGACGCGGTACGTGTCCCCCTTTCCGGAGCCTGTTAGCGTATCGTGAGCAGCGCCCCGGCCGAGTAGGCGGCGAATTCGGGGGCGTACATCGACTGGAGCGTCGCGGGTGCGGCCTTGAACGTCCCGGCCATGGCGCAGCGGATGCGGTGTTTGAGCGTGTACTCGCCCTCCGGCAGCCATTCCATAAAGAAGTTGGTGCCGCTGTCGCGGATCTCCTCATAGCGCCCCAAGCCTAGGTCCCACTTGTATCCCGATTTCAGCGTCACCGGCTCGCAGCCCGCCGGCCGCGGGTCCC
>Ga0172366_10004042_pt1 | contig 11566 bp, 13 predicted proteins | sample LakKivSesite69cm_FD_114533 | JGI IMG/M metagenome (GOLD analysis project Ga0172366, IMG submission 114533) | Sediment microbial communities from Lake Kivu, Rwanda - Sediment site 69cm | ecosystem: Environmental > Aquatic > Freshwater > Lake > Sediment | place: Rwanda: Western Province, Lake...
GACATTTTTTTTGTAGTTACAATAAATTAACATCACTAAGTGGAGCACCACAACATGTAGGTAGACATTTTTTTTGTAGTTACAATAAATTAACATCACTAAGTGGAGCACCACAACATGTAGATGGACATTTTTATTGTAGAGATAATGCAGTAAAATTCACAGTAGCACAAGTAAGAGCTGTGTGTGATGTAAGTGGTGAGGTGTATGTATGATTAAGCTCGTAGACATACTATTAGAATCAACCACACCAGATATTTTTATACCACGCCGACTTGGTGATAGAGTTGACGGGTTTGTTTCAGTTCTGTAACATAATATTTTATAGTTATAAACGATGAAAGTGCGTGCATTATTTATAAGTGACTGTCATTTGGGTAGTGATTATAGCAATCACGAAAAGTTGTTGAAGTTGTTGAGTGAAGTTGAGTGTGAATATTTGTATATTGTTGGTGATTTTATTGATGGATGGTTATTGAGTCGTAAGTTTAAGTGGCACAACAATTACAATGTAATATTGCAAAAGGTATTACGTATGAGTCGTAAAGGTACCAAGGTTTATTATGTATGGGGAAACCACGATGATTTTGTTGAAACGTTTAATGGTATGCATTTTGGTGATAACGTGGAGATTATGCGTGAAACGTCTCATATTACGTTAAAAGGTGAAAAGATATTGGTATTGCACGGTGATCAGTTTGATGGTATAATAACCAAAAACAAGTGGATACAACATATTGGTGCTATAATATATGATTATAGTTTAGCTGTAAACAAACTATTTAGAATATTCAAGTTTAGTTTTAGTAATTTTTTGAAGCAACGTGCTAAGGAAGCAGTGAAGTATATTAGTAGTTATGAGGACACTGTTGTTAACTATTGTAAGAATAGTGGTTGTAACAGTGTGTTATGTGGTCATATACATAAACCGGAGAGTATAATTATTGAGGGTATCAACTATTATAACACTGGTGATTGGGTAGAAAGCAATACTTTCATTGTAGAAACAACTGAAGGAGATATACAATTATTAAAATATGAAGATATTCAAAATAATTTGTAATTTAAAATAACATACTGATATATATGTGTAGTTAAGGACACTACCTACACTTTGTAATATGAATAATATAAAAAATGAAGAATTAGATTTTATTAAAAATAATTTTCCTAAATTTGGAGCTAAATTTTGTGAGGAAAAACTGAATATAAAAAGAGACAGAATAAATTATATAGCGAGAAATATTCTTAATTTAGGAAAATTAGATAAAAAAATTCATGCAAAAATTGTTAGTGATGCAAAATCAAATTTTTACAAAAACAAGAATTTGTATAAAGTTGATCATGAACAATTTATAATTGTAGATTCTAAAGAAGTTGCTTATTTATTGGGATTAATTTGGGCTGATGGTAATATCATTGAATTTAAAAATAGAAACAAAAGAAGTATACAAATTAGTTTAGTTACGGATGATATGGAAAATATAATTCCAGTTTTTAATAAGACTGGTAATTGGTATAGATATGACAGAAAACGTATAGGAAAAAAACCGTCAACAAACTTATCTAATTGTAATCCCCATTTATCAAATTACTTGATATCAAAAGGATACAAATCTAAATCAAATAAAAGTGCTTGTGAAATAATACAAACCATACCTGATGAATTAAAAAGTTTTTGGTTTAGGGGGTTATTTGATGGTGATGGTTGTTTATATGTAGATAAACAAAATAGAACTAACGTAAGTATTGCATCAACATATGAACAAGACTGGACTTATATGGAAAATTTATTTAAAAAGTTAAATATAAAATATAGTATAAATAAAAGTATATCAAAAGTCGGTAAATCATCTACAATTTGTATTAGAAATAAACAAGGATGTAAAAGTTTTCTAGATTACATTTATAACGGAGTTGAAACAGATAAAATCGGACTGACAAGAAAATATCAAAAATACAAAAATACAAATTTTAATAAAAAAATCAATCAATATAAATAATTATGAAAATTATATTTGGAACTTGTATAAGTGGTAATGGACATCAAACACAAGCTATTGCTGTAAAACAATATTTAGAAAAACAAGGTATAAATGTTATTTACAATTTAGTAGGAAAACCATATAAAAATAACATCCCAAAATATTTTACGGATGAATTTAACATAAAACAACATCATTCATTTGACTTTGTATTTGGTAAAGATGGTAGAGTGGTTTTATGGAAAACAATACTAAAAGGTATATTTAAATTACCCCGTTTGATATTATCTTTTATAAACATATGTAAAGTTATTAAAAAAGAAAAGCCTGATGCTATATTTAATTTTTATGAACCATTGGTAGGTTTGACTTCAATATTTTTTCCTAATATAAAGTATGTTAGTTTTGGACATCAGTATGCAATGGAATCTGCTATTTATCCAGATGTAAAAGGATATCCAATTCAAAAAATGTTTTTGGGTATTATCAATAGTGTTACAAGTATTAAATCAAAAATAGTAGCACTTAGTTATTATGAATTTAAAGATGATACTATGATTGTTAGTCCGCCTATATTGAGACAAGAAAGCTATGTGGTATCAGATAAAATTGAAGATTTTGTGTTGGTATATTTGATGAATGAAGACATGTTGCCTCAATTGATTGATCAGGCGCATTTGAATCCGGGTATAAAGATAGAATGTTTTAGTAAGATTACACGCAAACATGATGTTCCAAGTAATTTGAAGTTGTTTAATCTTGATGGATCATTGTTTCAACAACGAATGAAGGTATGTAAAGCTGTAGTATGTAGTGGCGGATTTGAGACGGCTAGTGAATCAATATTACAGAAAAAACCATTGTTGATGATACCGATGCCTAATCATTATGAACAACATAGCAATGTGCATGACGCCAAGATAAATGGTTTTGCCGAATGGTGTAGCGTTATTGATTTGAGTAAGATACCTAAAAGACAAATTGGCAACGATGATTGGTTTAACCGAATTGATGAAGTAATTAACAAAGTGTTGTGATGTGAAACTGTGTATGACTTTTACTATGAGCAGTTTTATTTTTTGGATATGGTTAAGGTGTTTATATTTATAATTTAAGATGATTAAGCTCAAAGACATACTATTAGAATCAACCGCACCAGATATCTTTATACCACGCCGACTTGGTGATAGAGTTGAACGCTATATTAAGCAATATATTCGTAATGGCAGCAAAGGCAATTTAGATTTAAGTGAAATGGATTTGGTTGAACTGCCAGCTATATTGAGCAATGTAACTGTTGGTGGAGATTTTTATTGTGACAACAATAGATTAACATCACTAAGTGGAGCACCACAACATGTAGATGGACATTTTTATTGTAGCAGCAATAAATTAGAGTCACTAAGTGGAGCACCACAACGTGTAGATGGACATTTTAATTGTAGCCTCAATAAATTAAAGTCACTAAGTGGAGCACCACAACATGTTGGTGGAGATTTTGCTTGTAGTTATAATAAATTAGAGTCACTAAGTGGAGCACCACAACATGTAGGTGGATATTTTTATTGTAGTTTTAATAATTTAAAGTCACTAAGTGGAGCACCACAACATGTAGATGGACATTTTTATTGTAACAATAATACAGTAAAATTCACAGTAGCACAAGTAAGAGCTGTGTGTGATGTAAGTGGTGAGGTATTTGTCTAAAATTAGATTAAGTTGAATTAACTATAATAATTAAGACAACCCCCACGACAAATATGATGTGGGATATGTTTTTATATGTGACGAACGTGTAACTATTTATGATAGACTGGGTTAGGTAGTTTCAATGAATTTCCGAGTGGAAGTTGTGGTTGAAATTATGTGTATAAAATAAAAAAGTTAATAAAATAGATAGATATGAATATGGTGAATAATATTAAAATTGGATTGTATATTGCGTGTGTTGCATTATTATCAGTGTTTACCCCGAACAAATTGAGAGGTGATACCAACTATGTTAGTGGTTATTTGTATGATAACCACAAGTGGGTAGCTACCAACACATATATTTTGAAGGGATTTACCTATGTAATGAACAATGCAACGTTGGATATTGAAGCTGGTACAGTGATTAAAGGTTCATCTGGAACTGGCACTAGTGGTACTGCGGCAAATGACTTTGGTTGTTTGTTTGTGTGTAGGGGGGGTAAAGTGAATGCTATTGGTAGTGTGGACAAGCCAATTATCTTTACTGCTGAGGTGGATGATGTGACTGATAGTGGTGATTTACCATTTCCTACCCGAGGTTTGTGGGGTGGAGTGGTATTGTTTGGCAATGCTAGATTGAACAATCCAGCTTGGACTACCAACAATGTGAGTTATGACATTTACGAGGGATTGCCTGATTTGGTAGTAACCAATGGTGTTAATGGACAGGTTGATTTTATTCATAGATATGGTGGTAGTGATGATAATGATAATTCTGGTACTTATCGTTATGTAAGTGTGAGACATGGTGGCAAGAAGTTGACAACTGATAAAGAAATTAATGGATGGTCATTGTGTGCAGTTGGTAGGGGTACAACTATGGAGTATTTGGAGGCATATTGTATTGCTGATGATGGTTTTGAGTTTTTTGGTGGTAGTGTGAATACTAAGTATTTGGTATCTGCATTTAATGATGATGACGGATTTGATACTGATCAGGGATATAATGGTAAGAATCAGTTTTGGTTTGGTATACAAGAATCTGGTGCTAAGGATAATGGTGCTGAACAAAATGGACAACCACAACCGCCTGATGTAAGAGTAAGTGGTGCGTTGCCATTGGCTAATTATACAGTTCGTAATGCTACATTGATTGGAGCTGGTGTTGGTACTAGTGGCAATGATGCATTACGTTTTCGTCAAGAGAACAAGTCACGTTGGTACAATAGTATTTTTACTGATTTTGGTGGTGTGAGAGTGCGTATTGATGATGATGGAGTATCTACTCCTGATTTGAAGAACAATATTTTCTGGGGGTACAAGGTTGGATCTAATGAAGATTATGGTGGTATTTATGTATCTTCCAATAGCAATCCTACTATTGATCCTATGATTGTTAGTATTAGTCGTACCCAAGATAATAAGTTGGATCCTACATTAAAGGTTAATAGTCCAGCATATACTATTGCACAGACTGATGTAGTTGGATATGATGTTGTTAATTTTACAGGAGCATTTGGTAGTGATAATTGGGCTCAAGGTTGGACAGCATTGAGTAGTGATGGATTTTTTGTTGAATATGTACCCCAAGCAAAATCTCCAGTATTGAGTGTATCATCTACTACAACTGCATTGAAGGTTAGTTTTGTTTCTGAATTGGATAGAAAGTATAGTATTCAAAGCAGTGTATTACCAAGTCAGTCTGTTGTTGGTACACAGGTTGTGAGTCAGAATATTGTGGGTTATGTTCGTTTGAATCTCAACAAGGGATATAATTTGATTGGTAACCAGCTAAATAATGGTAATAATCTAATTGGCAATGTATTGAATGTACCAGATGGTACTATCGTTTATAAGTTTGATGGTAAGTATTCAGCCAATTCATATGTTGATGGTGCTTGGGATGTGCCAACTATGACATTACCAGTTGGTGCAGGATTCTTTATCAATGTGCCTAGTGCTACTACTATTACATTGATTGGTGAAGTTAGTCAGAACAACAACAAGACATTGGCTAATGGAATTAGTTTGTTGTCCATTCCAATGGCAGTGGGTGGTAGTTTGACTGATATGGGTGGATTGGTTGCTAATGAGGGAGATGTTGTATATCAATGGACTGGTACTGGTTTTAAGGCTAGTGAGTATGTTGATGGTACTTGGTCTCCGTCTGTGCCTAATGTAAAGATTGGTGAAGGCTTCTTTTTGAAGGGAAATGGTCGTAGTTATGTAGTGAATGGTATCAACAACAATAGTTGGAAGGTTGTACAATCAGGTGTGGTGGGTACCGGATCTGAATTGAGTGTGGAAGTGAGTGTTGTTGATAGTGTTGGCTTTATTAGAGTTGTGGTTGAGTGAAGTAGAATAAAGCTATAAATAAGATCCCCGTTGATTTTTTTATTGACGGGGATTTTTTATGTGTTAGAATAAGACTAGATTTTATATTTATTTATACTATGACCAAGAATGAATTAAAACAATTGATAAAAGAAGTGCTTGCTGAACAAAATGCACTAACAACACTTCAAATTTCAACAGTTGGTGGGGGTACCATGCTGTTATTGTATAGAGGTGATGCTAGAGGTACTGAAAGATCATCTGATAATCATTATAAGACTCCAACACAATTTAAAGATTTGATTGCTGGATTGAATACTACAGGTGGTATAACTACTGATGAAGCTATCAAGAATATATTGAGAAAGTTGACCCCCGAACAATTAAAGCAATTGGTAAGAGAAAAGATTGTGGTAAGTGATAGAGTAAGTGAATTTTTGGGTGAAGAAGCTAGTACCAAAGAATTACAGAAGTTAGGATTCAAACCTACCAAGAGTGATGTAAATGAAGTTAAGGGATTTAAATTACATATGGACTCGCCTGAAAATCATTATATTATGAACAAGGGTGTAATGAAGCCAAAGATGGATTCACGATTTAATCGAATGATGGGTACCAGAACAGTTAAGTATGATGATTTGGTTAAAGCATTTCCACAATCCAAGGATATTGTATTAAAAGAACTACCATCAATACCTCACATAAATACAGGTGTTATTGATTATTTTACTGTTGATAGTGAAGGTGATGTAGTACCACTTACACACGGTGATATTGGTAGTAGATTTGATTAAGTTGAATTAACTATAATATACAATATGACTAAAAATGAACTTAAGCAACTGATTAGAGAAGTTATTGAATCGTCTAATCGATCTTTATTAGAATCGGGTGAATATACTGTTAGTAGTGACAAAGAAAAGTTGTTATTTGATTTTTATGTATTAAATTTTATTAAAACATCAAATTTAAATCCACTATCTAAAGGTTCTGTTGCTAGTTTTTTTGGAGACAGTCAAGACGTTACTAGTTTGATTGAAGATGCTGAAAGAAAGTTGTTGCCTCGTTTAAAGAAAGATTTGCTTGATGCTGTTTTTTATGCTATATGTTGTGAAATGCGTCATGCGGATTTGGAATATATGTTTAATAGTAGTGATGTAAAAACACAACAGTTTCCTCTTTTAAAAAAGTATAAACAAGTTCAACCCGATGATTACGATTGGGGATATGAAGATGACGACGAAATGTTTCAGTCTTATAGAGAGGCTTATGAGGCAGCTAAAAAAATAGGTGCTACTCAAAATCCAAAAGAATTTGTTAGTGAATGTGTTGTAGCATTTACTTCTGGAGCGTTTGATGCTGATTATGGTGGAAAGGCGTGGAGAAACATATGTGATGCGTGGTTGAGATTATATAATGCAACGAAGTTAAGTGATATATATGTTGCTATAGATTATGTATATCATTTACAACATAATACTGATAGTGTATTTAACAAAGTGAAAGAGTATTACAAGTCTGGATATATAAACTGGTTGTCAGCTGCGTTAGATTTCAAGTATAATATTAAAAATATAAGAGAAATATTACCATATTGCAGTAGTGATATGCGTAAAATTGCTCAAAAAGCATTTAAGATTGCAAATGTTCCACAAGTAACCAACCCCACGAAAGAAAAACCATTTAAACCAGACAGATTAGAGAATGATCAATTACATTCATATTTGAGAAAACAAGTAGAAAAGGTTAAACCGATGTTTGCGGCTAAATCAAGTACAATTGAATTTGATCATTCTGATGGCAATGTTTACATATATGTAGCAAATGGCAAACAAAGAGTAAATTATTACTATGATGCTTATATAAATGGCGACATTGATATAACTGGTAAGTCAGAAGATGGTAAAACTGTATTAAAAAAGAAAAAAATAGATGCTTATAAAATAATACCTACCATTGTGGCACAAAGTAAACAAGATGGTATATTGTAAAAATAAGTTGAATTAACTATAATAATTAAGATAACCCCACATCAATTATGGTGTGGGGTTTTTATATTTATAGTAATGATATTATATACAATACCGCTTTTGATTTTATGGTGTAGCATTTGTGAATGGTTGTTGCATAAATTTGTGATGCACAGAACAATATTTGGATTCCAATATCCATACAAAGCACACACCAAAGTACATCACAACATTTTTAAATATGATAAAACATATCAGTGTCAACATGAAGAACACAAACACACGATTCCCATGGCGAAATGGAACGGCATTGTAATATCTAGTTTAGCTGGATTGCCTATGTTTGTGTTTGGGTACAAGATGTTTTTATTAACATTTGTTGTGTCTATGTGTTATTATGGAGTATATGAGTTCATTCACTGGTGCATGCATTTACCCAAGAGAAGAGGAATAGAATATAGATCTTGGTATAAAAAACTAAATGGACATCATTTGTTGCATCATAGATATATGCGTCGTAATTACAATGTTGTACTGCCGTTTGCAGACTGGTTATTTGGTACATTACTATTAAGAAGTCCTATTAAATTTGGTCAATGTAGACCGTCATATTGTTTACCAAATGTTCAACCAAAAAGAAAATAACTACTATATATTAATATTATGAGACGCATTGTAACAAAAGATAAAAAAGGCAAAAAGAAGTTAGTAAATGTTCCTAGTTTTGATCAAATAGTAGTAAACAATCAATTTGGACAACCAGCGTATGATGTAAGTATCAGTAGTAATAGTGGATCGTTAGCTAATTAAATACTTCTTGGTCGCATTGGTTCCATATTAGGATAAACTGAATCTGCATCAAAGACATCGTATTTAGTAGTGTCTACTGTTTTGACATTATTATAATAATTTTGCAACCACTTCTTACCGATTGGATTTTTAACAGGACTTTTCAAGAACTGAATCACACTTCTCAATACACTTTTATCAATTGGTTCACCAGTCTTTGTACGATCAACAATCTTGAAATTGTTACCAAATATGTTTTGAAAATGACCCAAGTTGTTTTGACAACTAAACCACATTTGTGACAACAAATCTTCGGGTATTTTACGTGGTCTTTTATTGTTTCTATCTATTGCTACTTGTAGACTAGTATTTACAAATATCATATAACAATCATAACCATATTGTTCCATAATTCGTTTCTTTATCTGTATAGATTGTATACTATCACCTGTACCATCTATGATAAGACCCAATTTGGCTTTTCTATACATGTCCAACTTCTTACGAGTTATACGTTTTGCTTTTTCTCTAGTAGATTGTGGACCAACTGTCAACTTTTCAAATTCTTCAGGACTCAATTTACTTAAATCAGTTGAAATTTTCATTTGACTAAGCATTTGTTCAAATTCATTATCACTATTAATTACCTTTAATCCATACTTGTTGACCGAGGAATCAGACGGTAAATCAAACAATTCATTTGCAACTGTGCTTTTACCACTACCAGGTCCACCTGCCATAAATATACATTTGAGTGTGGATGGATCGTCTACACCTTCTGTCAATCTGTGTTTTTTAAGTAATTCAAGTAGGTTCATAGTGATTTAATATAAATATCAGTTTCCCGTTTTAATTCATCTTCCGGTACATTATCTAAATTATCACCATACTTTTGTGTCCAAAATTGTTTGATCTTACCCAATATTGGACCTGGTTTGATATTGAAATTTTGCATAATCCATTCACCACCATATTTGGATTTGACTGGGGTAAATGATTCAATTTCTTTGATCTTATCCAAATAGGATTGATATTTCTCTGGAAACAGTTTCTTCAAAAAGTAATCTGGATCGTCAGTGGTTTTATGCTTATTTAGACCAATCAATGACTTACGAATATAGTCGGCACTAGGTCTACCAGCTCTGACTCTCTTACGATCACTATGATTCATTGTTTGACCTTTATAATCATTGCTATCAAACAACGGACTACTACTGATAAACTTGACTACATCATCATTGTTCTGAATATTATCATATGTGTTTAATACATCACCATAACCCAATATCTTCAAACCATCTTTTAGATTCTTGGTTATTAGTATATCATGATGTCTACCACTTTTATCTACATAAATCTTTTGAAAGCCAGTGGTAGCATATTTGTAACCATTTTGTCTAGCCATTACTCCAAGTATACCACTAAAGTCACCAAGTGCTAAATAAGTCTTTTGTGCGTCGTAGTCTTCATCATTGTCAGAGTATATAAAATCCACATGTACATCCTTACCCAAATCACTGTTATACAATACACTATAGATATTACCATTACGACTATAGTCCTTTACTTTAGGACCGAGATACGTCATTATAGCTTTTTTAATATCTGGATTGCCTGTTAGTACAATGTCTATATCACCATGATCTTGTTTGGATGGTAGCGATTTACTCAATTCAAACTTATTGAATTTGTCTCCGAGACGAGTTTTTAGTTCATCATAGATACTATTCATCTCGCTGGTAGACACTCTACTGGCTCTACTACCAAATAGTTTACCGCCTTCTTTTAACAGATCCATCAGTTTGATCATATATTTAAATATAATTCACATTACGAATATTTCACCTACATTAGCACCCAATACATCTTCAATATAATATGGTATTGTATTTGCAATACTATCTAATTTTTCTTGTGCTTCTTCTAAATTTTGTGTGGTTGCTATAGTTTTGCTACCATATGGACCAAAGCCTACCAAAAGATTTTTGGTAAGAGGATTAAATGTAATTTTACCGTCTTTTAAATACTGTACAAATAATTCGTAGTAAAATTCGTAATATCTACGATGTAGTTTACCTTCTCTAGCACTACGCATTGTACCAATATGGTTAAACAATCTACCTTTGGCTAAATCAAATGTTCTGGATTTTTTATAATCATCACTGCCATATCTTGTGTTTTCTTTGCTTTTACCGTAAATCTTTAACAGTTCATTAAATTCTTTATCAACCCAGTCAGTATATTCTTTGAATTGGTGTGTTCTATTCATTACGTGACCTACTCTATGAATTATAGTCCACGCAGTCATAGGAATTTTATCAGCGGCTGTATTGCTTACAAAGAATACTGTGATGTTATCACTATTGATTTTGAATTGGTTAGGATCTAAACCCAAACCTTCTGGATATGGTTTTACGAGAAATTCGTATGGTACTCTACCTTTTTCGCTGAATTGTCTTAAACCAGGCTTGTTAACAAAATAAAAATCAAAGTCAACTGAAGTGTTTTTTAACATATCTTTGACTTTTTGAATTGTTACTGGATGACTTAGTGCAGTTCTATCTCTTGGATCTTTATATGAAGCACCTTTTCCAAAGTCACCAATGGTTGTATATGTACCAAGTGGAAATTCTTTTAGTATATCTTTAAATTTGATCATGGAGGGGGTGGTTCTGGACTTGGATCTTCGTGAATTTTAACGGGTATATTTAGACTGGTAAATACAAATTCTCTATCAAATAAACCATCTGCATTTATTACTATACCATTATAAGAATCTATAAACAAATAGTCACA
>Ga0172366_10004044_pt1 | contig 11564 bp, 12 predicted proteins | sample LakKivSesite69cm_FD_114533 | JGI IMG/M metagenome (GOLD analysis project Ga0172366, IMG submission 114533) | Sediment microbial communities from Lake Kivu, Rwanda - Sediment site 69cm | ecosystem: Environmental > Aquatic > Freshwater > Lake > Sediment | place: Rwanda: Western Province, Lake...
AATATCCACTCTCCCCGGCGGCCGCGGCCCACCCATCCCTCCACGCCCTCCGTGCCATGCCCCCTTGCGCCGGTTAATAACGGGCATCAAATACCCCAGCAGCCTACCACCCGTCCATGAAGGCGACGCTGCGCGTGGACATCAAGGGCGACGGCACTTCGGTCTCGTTCGAGTTCGACCTGGCCGACGACGCAGACCGGGGGCGGTTCGTGGCGACGTGCGGGCTGCTGGCGCGGCCCGAGGTGACGGGCGAGTCGCGGGAGCGGTTCTTGCGGCAAGTCGTGTCGGTGATAGACAACATCGTCGCGGGGAAGGTGCCCGGCCAGCCCGCGAGGGCATCGCCGCTGCCATCGCCGTTCACGAGGACCGCGCTCGACGTGGCGGCCGACCGGGCGGGCAAGAAGGGGGCTAACGCGGATCGCGACTTGCCGGGCCAGCCGAGGCCCGCGCTCGACCTGTCGGAGATCCTGGAGAAACCGTGCCGCGAGGATAAGGCGTGAGACGGCAGCCCACCAAGGCCAGTTTTTCTCGAAAAACCGGCCCGCCTCTAGATAGAGGTGGGTGATCCACCAGGTCGATGCTGGATGCCGAATCGATCTTGGAAGCAAAAGCCGACGAGACACGACTCCAGGTGATCACGATCCATGCCGGGACGCGCCCGGACTATATTTTTCAAAACACCGGCAACACGGGATACCGATCTTGATGGGTGCCGGCATCTCGTCATCGATGCCCCGCGCGAGAAGCTCGAAATAGTGCCTCTTCCGCCGTCCCCCGCCATCGATGGCGGCAGGATCGTCCCCGTGTCCATCTTTCGTGGCTTCCATCCATCCATCACGATGACGGGACAATGCAAGCATATAAATTTCTGTGATGTCCGTGCCTCGTCCAACCACGGTTAGGCGCCGCCGAAGGTCGTCCCGGTGAATCGCAATATTGCTTCCTCTAAGCTCGCTGAAACACTAGCCAACATCTACAACTCGCGTGTGCCGAGCCTCGTGCGCGTGCGCGCCAAGGATGACGAGTCTTTTTTCCTGACGGCTTTCCTCATCGCCGCGATGTTCTACTTCCGAGGCTACTCTAACAATTGTTGCACGTAGTAGTTGCCACCCACGTAAAACCCGATGTATCTGCGCATTGGATAAAATTGTGGTCCTCATCTTCATGCTGGCGCAAGTAGGCCTTTCATGCGAAATTCGCTCCAAGCGAGGTCGCAACCGGTCAGATGACGTTAGCAAGCATCCCCAAGATTCAAGGATATCGAGAAACGCGTTCATGAGCCCCTGTATGAAGAATCAATATTCCAACAGTATATTCTATAAAATGCAGAAAAAATTAAAAATTGAATGCAATTATTAAATATCTGATGAAGGTGACGCTAAAAGAAATTGCCAAGATCAACGAGCGAGGTAATGTTACTATTCCTCGAATTCTCAGGAATAAATATTTCCTTAAGCCTGGCACGGAAATAGCTTTCATCGAGGAAGAAGGGAAACTTGTCATCGTTCCTATAAAGGATCTTGAAGAGTTGCGAAAAGACATGCCATCATTGAGTGAAATTGCGAGGGAACTTGAAATTTCACACGATCAAGACGTGGAGCTTGAAAAGGATTGAATGAAGTTTGCATTGATACCGGCGTCCTGATGATCTACTTATCAAGGGATCCCAAGCCAAAAGTTTCCCAACTCTTCAAGGATTGTATAGAAGGAAAAATGAGCATTCATTTATTAAAACCAATCATCGTGGAAACTGTAAAACACTTGTGCAAATTAAATAATATTGATCAAGCAAAAACAATCATTCTTTCATTTTTACATAAAGTTCCTGTCACGTTAATTGATATCGATACCTCGCTGGCGATAAATGCAGGTGTCTTGAAGTGGCAGAACAACGAGGTGCTCTCGACCGTCGACAGCATGGTAATGGCATATGCGATGAATAAAAAACTCGCCCTTCACACGACTGAGAAGAAATTGAAGAAAATCCCAGCATCGTTATTGCAGAAGCTGAAGATTGTCAAGTATGATTTTTAATTCAATGCAGATGCAGATCTTGCAAAACGGGAGAATAATGATGACGGGAAGGACGAGGTGGTTCATGGCATCGCGGGCGAAGATCTGGATCGTGCGCGGGCAAGGGGATCGACGCGTTCCCCTGCAGCGTGACGTTGGCGGCGCCATCGATCTTATCCTTGCGAAGCCGAGCGAACACGCCAGAACAACGCACGCCAGAAGACCTGCATGCCACGGCCGACTGCCATCATCCAATTCTCGGGCATCCGGCAGATCATGGAATATCGAGCCCCTCCCTCTTGGTAATAAAGCTCGTAATACACGAAGCCATGATAGGAGCGAATGCGGGCTGGATCGACTTTCAGAGATTCAGCGAAGCGAGGATCCCGACATGCTGGCGCTGATTGGCCCTCACATCGAATGTTACCCGCGACCCACTCGTACAGGCGGAGCGAGTGACATCCCTCGCGTTGAGACGATCATGCTGCTTTTAATTGTTCTAGCTTCCATTGTGCGACGGAGTTAATCCACGTCGTGGATTCACGAATCTCATGACCTAGCTGCTTGTAGTCGGGATGGGATGGGGTAACAGAGCCGAACATCATGACTATTCTTTGGTATTCGATGCCAACACGGGGGAGTCAATCACGCGAGTTGGTTCAAGCCTAGTAACAGGCACGCGGGCCGCTCGATCACGAGGAACCACGCGTGCCCCGGCTCGCCCGCCCCGAGTGCCTCGACCGCGTCCCTCCGCGGCGCGAAACACGACCCGGCCCGCGCGACGGCGGGCTGGACTTGCATGGCGCCACGAGCCAATAATAGCTTTCTATCAAGCTGGATAGATCGCGTCGGGTCAAGCATGCGGATGCGAGCCATTCCTTGATGGGGGGAGTGCCATTTTTAAATATTCGACCGCCGTTGCGGTGATCATGAGGGATCTTTTCGAGGTCATGGACCATGATTTACGGCCCAAGGAACCGTTCCGGGTGCGGGATGACGATGACGAAATCGTGAAGCTCGAAAAATTGCTCATCCAAACGAAATTTATTGGAGATACCAGCATGATTGCCGAGATCCTGGTAAACATGGGACAGATCTTGATTCAACGCGGCGATGCTGACGATGCCGAGAAAAAATTGCAGATGGCGTACGTGCACTTGATAGACAAGCGCCCGCCCCGCCGGCCATTCGGTCCCGATCTCGGCGGCGAGAAGACAGACCGGGACACGCTCATATACACGACCTTCGTGCTCCTCGGCCAGATCGCGATCAAGCGCGGAAAGCTCGCCGATGCCGAGTCCAAGTTAAAGGCCGCGCGAGACGTGATACGGAAGATGGGGAACGATGACCTCTTCATCAAGATCTCGTTGGACTTGTCGGATATCCAGGCACGGCGCCGCGACATCGATGGTGCCATCGCGACGCTGTCTGAGGGTGCCCAGCGGGCAATGCAAAGAGGCGACGACGAGCTCAAGGCCATCACTTCCCTCAATCTCGGCATCTTCCACTCGTTCAAGAACGATCTCGAAGAGGCGAGGGGCTTCTACGAGCGCGCATCGACCATTTTCGAGCGGATCGGAAGCATCAAGGACGCCATGCGGGCCAACTTGTGCCTCGTCGAGCTTTACCAGGCCAACGACATGCGGAATGAAACGCGTGCCATCCTCGACAAGGTTCTCGCCCAGCTGACCAAGAATCTCGATCCCGTGATGATCGACATTCTCGGTAACCGGATCGCGATGTTTTATCAGGCCCCGTTCGATCTGGTTCCGTGGAAGGATTTCCTGAAAAAATTCAAGAAACTATGCGAGAACGCGGGTAAACCTGGCATTGCCAGGGCTATCGACGACATGATGAGGGACGGCGGGATCTAGGACACGTACATCCACCGATGATGCGATTTGATCACGGTCCAAACTCGTCCTGGTCATCCACGTCATCGAATTCATCGAAGTCGTCAAGCGGGCCAGCATCGCCGTATTTCTCTGGATCCTCCTCGTCCACGTCATCGCCACTGCTCCTTTCCCCCGCTGCCCGCAAGTCCGGCGTCTGGATCCTGCGCCTTGGCAAGAGGAAGTCTGACAGCGATCGGTTCACCTTGTCGTCCCCGCTCTTGATCGCAGCGAACGTGGCCTCGAACTCGTGCAACTGCACGTCGGGATAAAGCTCGGGCCCGCTTGCCAGCAAGTTTCCGCCGTGCATGCTGAATCGGCCGATGAGCCCCGGCATCCCGTCGGAAGGGGTGTTTGAAACCACATAAAAATAGATATATCCATCCCGGTCCGGCGTATCGGTGATCATCTCCACGTGCATGTCGCTCAAGTAGCAAATGGCATCGAACGTGCGGACCTCCGCGTCATCGGCCAGGATCGAGCAATAAAACTGCGATTGGTGCCAGTTGAACATGTCGGCTTCGAGGTCTTGCAGCAACTCGGGGGAGACCGCCACGTTCTTGAGCAATGCTCGCCGCTCCCGCGGCGTTTGCTTGCCGAAGGCTGCGAACTTGCGCTTCTCGTCTTCCTTCGGCTTGTAGAGCAGTTTCACCCCATCGAGCGACGACACGGTCACGCCCGCCTTCTCCTTGCAATACCGCACGAACGACTTCGGGCTCGTGGCACCCTTGTTGATCTCGGTTCCGCCGAGATGCAGCAAGAGCAGCTCGTCGATCGGGTTCCCGTCGATTTCCAGCTTGGTCAAGTTGTTTAAATTCTCGAGGCCTTCGATGTCCTTGATGCGATTGGTTTCCAGGTTCAGCGTTTCAAGGTTGGACAAGTGCCCGATGTTTTCGATGCGGGCGATGGCGTTCCGTGCCAGGTTGAGATGCCGAAGCCCGGTATTCTTGTCCAGGCCATCGATCCGCGTGATCCGGTTGTTCTCGATGGTTAACGTGGTAAGCTTGGCAAGGCTGGCAAGTCCTTCGATTTTCTCGATGAGGTTGTCCGACAGGTCGAGGCGCGTGAGCTTGGGGGCTGCCTCGATGCCGTTCAAGGACGTGATTCGATTCCCTATCAACTCGAGCGTTTCTAGCTCCGGGAAACGTGACAAGCCATCCAGCGTGCTGATGCTGTTGTTGCACGCGGACAAGTACTTCAGCGGGGATGTCAATGCCTCCAGGTTCTCGATCTCGGACAACGATGCGAGACCGAACCCGTCAAGGAGCAACCCGCCGTTCTTCACGGGAACGACCTTGCCCTTGCACCGGACATGCGCTCCCTCCATGGCAAGCTCCTTGGCAGCATCTTGTGGGGCACCTCGCGCCGGCGCCGGTGCCGCGGTCGATGCTCGTGCAGGGTCCCGTTCCTGGGGTGGCGCCGGAGCAATGGCCCCGCTCTTCACTCCCTTGCAATATTCAACGTATTTTTTTGGCTGGGCGACGAAAGTGTTCAAGAGGTCCGTCGACTTGACGAGCCTGTCCTTGAGATGTTTTCGCGCGAGCGCGCCCTCGTCGCCAGGTGCTGCGACAGCCCTACCAGCGGGGTCGTGCTGCGCGTACTTTCGATCGTCCTCGTAGCGCTTGTTATCGAACCCCCCGAGATCAGGAACGATCTGGTCAAAAAAACGTGGCGACCGCATCACGAACATGCCTCCCGTGCCACCAGCCATTTGTCGCGAGTGAGTTGAGAACCGGTTGCACCCGAGCTTCAATTCTTCGAGTTTTTCGAGGTTTTCGAGACCCTCGATCTTGCGGATCTTGTTGTCGTGCAAGTACAGCGACTGGAGGCCGGTCAGGGTCTCGAGTCCCGAGATCCGCTCCACGATGTTGTGATCGAGGTCGAGGCGCCAGAGCTTGCTGAGCTTTCCGAGGTTCTTTATCTCGGCGATCCTGTTGTACGGCAGCTCGAGGCTGATGAGGTTCTCTAGCGAGTCCAGCCCCTTGATCTCCCGTATGCGATTCATTCCAAGGCGGAGCGTGTACAATCGCTTGACTCCATCGAGGCCCTTGATCTCGTCGATGAGGTTATCACTCAAGTCCAGCGTTTGCAAGCTCTTCATGTTTTCCAGGTCCTGGATCGCCTCGATCCGGTTGCTGCTTAAGATGAGTTCTTCCAGCCGCTCGAGGCGAGCCAGGCCTTTCATGGATGCCAGGGCATTACTGCGCAGCTTGAGTTTCTTGAGCGCGTGGAGGTTGTCCAGCCCCTCGATAACGGCGATCTTGTTTTCGCTCAAGTCGAGATCTTCCAGCTTCTCGAGCCTATCGAGGCACGATATTCTTGAAATGCGGTTGTTCCCGAGATGCAAGTGCTTTAGATTGACAAGCTTGTCGAGCCCTTGCATCGTTTCGATGCGGTTTCCCCCGAGATATAGGGATTCCAGGTTCACGAGGTGGTCCAGGCCTTCGATGGCCGTTATCTCGTGATTTTCAAGGGATAGCGAACGCAGATCGGTTAGATATTTCAGGCCCTTTATCTCGTCGATCCGCGTGATGATGCCCAGGTTCCTCGACCCGATCATGTTCCGGGACAAGGACAACGAGTACCGGCCACCGAGCGAGCTCGCGGGATCGACGATGATGCCGTTGAGTTCCACGCCCCTCACGAGCGTGATGATCATGGCATCCTTGAATCCCTGCTTCGCTGCCTCCTTGAGTTCGCCCAGTTTCATCTCGATGAGAGGCGGAAACATCGCAGGCACGCCGCCGGCCGCCGCCAGCGCGCGTGCCCCGTTGGCTTCCTTCTCGAACGCCCGGATGAAATCCGATGTTTCCTTCCCGGTAAATGCCACGCGGCCTCCGGGCGCGAGTGCCGTTATTTTTTCGACGAACTTGGCCGGGAAATCACGCGTGAAGAAATTTTTCACGAGGAACGTGGCATTGAACTCGACAAGGCTGACGTGGTGCACGTCCTTAGACGAAAACCCGGAAAGGTGTTCTTCCTGGAAATAACCCCAGGTATCAGCTGGCATCGCGTCGGATTCGAGCGCCTTCACGATGGCATCGAGCGAGCCAAGATCTCCGAATTTCATGGATTCCGGGGGCTCATCTCTCGATATTGTTGCGGGTACCATGAAATCATAGGCATGGATGAAATCTTCTGGATAATCGCCAACGGAACGCGAGAGAAACTTGCGACCGTTGAACAAGATGAATTGGAAAAAGTTCCTGGTATCGTCAGTTCCTTCGACGATTTGCAGGGTCGTAGACTTATCCATTGCCAACGTTTCATCGCAATACGGGCAAAACGGGTAGAAACCGTAAATTTTATGGCCGCAATGCCCGCAAGTGATCGGTGCGTTCATGAAGATCCCCGTCGTTTATCCTTGTTTCCCCACGTGCCTTTTTATAGCCATATGGCGCGCCAACATGCCACTCCAAGAAACATCATCGCCGAGCCTATTTATCGGGGGCGCAGGCCCTTTTCCCGCGGAGCGATGTGACGTGCCGCGAGCGCGACACGAGGCGGATCCTTGCTCAATGGGAAGAGTTGGACGAGGCCGCCTTCGATGACGATGAAGGCGACGCGGACGAGCACGATGTGCTGGCGCGGGCCGCCAGCTATGGCGATCATGGTTGATGATCAACCATCCAACTTTCTTGCCCGGTCATGTCGACGCAAGTCAAGAGGTACGGGCCGCCAGCTCCGGCGACCCATGGTTAATGATTATCATCCAACTTTCTTGCCCGGTTATGTCGATGAGAAAAAAGGGTATAGCGTGTGACGGCGGTCGCACGAGTCCGGTGTGGAATCGAGCTTGTATGATGAAAAAAGATGGTTTTTTTATTTGGACATGATGGCCTTGGCGATCGCCGTGAAGACCTCGATCACGCCTGCACCCGTTTTTGCACACGTCTCGAAAGGACCGATGGCACCCATTGCTTTTGTCATCCTTTCAATCTCCTCTTTACCAGCTTCCCTTGGCAAGTCGGACTTGTTAGCGATCAAGGCCATCGGGATTTTCTCTCCGACGTTTTTTATCATGTCCGGCACCCAGAACTTCTCTAGTTGGTCGAAAGTAGATTTTCGTGTGAGATCAGCGACGAGCAAGGCGCCGCTCGCGCCTCGATAGTACAAATTACGCATTGCTGTCCACCGTTCCTGCCCGGCTATATCGAAGCAAGTCAACGTGATTTCCTGATTTGCGAGATCTAGTTTCTTGATGAAAATGTTCGTGCCGATCGTTGGCCGGTAATCGGCGCTGAACTTCTGCTCCACGAATGCCTTGATGAGGCTCGTCTTGCCAGTCGCGTGCTCGCCTATAATCACGATTTTCAGCTTGTACTTCTCTGTTTGCGACATGCTTGTCACGCATCAAAACCGTTGGTGTTTGGCCGGATCCAGCCGCGTTTCCTCGACCGTGCCCGGCAGAACGAAGCGAATCGAGTATGATTTTGGTCCTCTGCTTAAAATCCTTTATCGTGCGATGCTGATTCGATACGGATAGTACCACGCGTGGTTCGAGATGGTATTTTATGCGAAAACGCGAGATTTGATAATCGAATTACGCTCCATATGGGTTCATTTGCTGCGATGATCAATATATCCAGTGTTCTCGTGTAACGAGACAAAAGCAAATCAAGAACTATGAAAAAAAGAATAGGAATGCTTAGCACCCGACTATCCTGCGGAACACATCGTGAAATTGCGTTTCCGAGAGATAGATATCTCGTAGCATGGCTTTAACTTGTGGGAACGCCGCCACGGCCGACAGGAATCGCGCGAGGAAAGGTATCGCGATGGGCCTGAACAAGAAGCGGACATGGTCAAACTTCAGCAGCCGGCCTTCTAACAACAAATAGTATTGTGCCTCAGAAAAGACCGGCTTCGTTAAATTAGGCCCTATTCCGCTACAGACGCAAGGCAATCCCTCTTGCCTATGTCCGGAACCTTTTGATGCATCATTCGCCCACATGGGGCGTTTTTTCTTATTACCTTCACCTTGCCACACGATACCGAGCAATGACCGGATGTTAAACGTCTCGAAGGCACGAGCGTGGGTGGCCGCTTCGCGACCCGCGTGATCGCGCGGGTGCGGTAATACGTACTGGAAGCGGCCTATCATTCGCCCGGTGTCCAGGTTCCGGATAGTTTCGATCCCGATCCGGCGAAGCCAATTGCCATGCGGCCGGGTCTTAAATGTCCATTCGTAGTGTGCGTTGCATGCGGGACAGGTTCCATACCCCACCACGTCCATCATGCAGTTTGAGATCAAATGAGACAAGAAAAGAAACGTCCTTTTATGGCGTTTTGATTGCTTAGCCATTTCATCTCCAAAATCAAGAAAAAACTTCCGCCAAACGCCGTAGATCTCCAACACGCCGATGGCGAAGGCTCGCAGAAAGAAAAAAATCGTTATGAGTTCTGGAAAGTCGAGCACCTCGACAGGCTCGATATTCCTCACGAGGAATTGCAGTTGGGTGTATATCCCGTTTGGATGAATCCGCCGGAACGTCACTTGGCTCTTGGCTCCTGGTCCCGCGATCGCCAGCTTGCGAAGTGCCGTCTGGTCCACCTGGAGCGATTCGTCGTTCGCGACGAAGGGGGCAATTTCGTGGATTCTTCCGAAGTCGTTTTCCGATGCTTTCAGCTCGAAGGTAGCACCGCCGCCCGTCGAGATGGCTATCATGGTAACATTTTCATCTTCATGGTCAACCCCATCGCACCGGGTTGGATCGCCGCACGGATCCTCGCGTTGAACACACACGGCATCCAACGGACGATAGTCGGGCCCGGCCTCGGCCTCGGGCACGGGCACGGCCTCGGGCTTCGTCCTGAGGAGAACGTCCTCAGGCTTCTCAATCAACACGGCTGGATACCTGACCGCTCCAAGCGCCGAGTTCCCTTCGTCTTGCACAGCCTGGACGGGGGCGGGGTGTTCCTCGACAGGGGCAAGGGCCGCATGTAACGGTTCCGGCACCGTATTCCCGCCATCTTGGCCAGAATGGCATAATTCTGAGGATTCTTCAACCAGAGGGTAAACTTCCGGAACCTTATCGAGTACATCACCTTTGACATTAAATGTTGACTTGTTATACTCGACTGGTTCTTCAGCCTGGTCGAACATGTCTGTGACTCGTTCAGATGTGGCAATATGCCCTGATTTTTCTTTTTCGCGCCTACACATCTTGTACCACCATTAATTAGCTCGGAAAATTATAGTACTTAAACCTTTACTCTATATCGCCGTCAATTTCCATGATCAAGGTAATCTGGAAAATTTCCAGAAAGCTAGGATGTGGAAAAGGCTGAATTTTGTTTCCAGGGTTTCCATGATGTGTCGATCTGGAAAAGGATCGCAATTGTTCTTGGCGGGACGAATGGACACGGAAATTATGCAGGTGCAAGGTGTGGCGGATGCCGTGCTTGATGATCACCGGGCAATAACATGGTAGTTTATGATCATCCTTTCAGAGGATCCCGCTCGATTATCGAGAGTGAAATTGCCGCGCGTTATCGATATCAAACTTGTAGCTTTCTTCTGTCCTCCCAAAAAATAGATAGAAAAAGACGTAGGTATATCTCGATCCACGATACCCAACTGCCATGATCTCTGCATCGGCACACGCGGCGTCTCTTCAAACTATAAATCCCCCCAAATATATACTTAGAAGAAGGCAAATGAAGTACGATCAGGGGTAAATGATGGCCTGCTTTCTCGATAGAATCAACGAAATCTCCTTCCCAACGCTCGCCGAGTTCCACAAGGTTAAGACCGTTCTGGCCGACGAATTCAGGACACCCTTGAATCTAAAGACAAGAAACGAGGAAAGTACGAAAAGAAAAAGGTCACCATCAGATTCTTTTTCAGAAGGGGACAAGAAAGCTGGTGATGGCTTGCCTTGTAAAAAGCGTTTATTAGAATGCACAGGTGTTTCATTGAACGTGCTGCTGGAGGTGTTATTGCTGCTTTGTCTCAAGAAAGGCGGTTTTACCGAGCTTTCCCTCACGATGCTGGTGTCCAAATCCAGAAACGGAAGTTCTAATGACCAATCGGCTTACCAGCAGATGTTCAGAGATTTCATTTTAGACACTACGACATCCACGACCGCGCCGATTAATTTGTTCGGAGACATACCAGAGCAGTTGCTTAATAACTACGGATCGGGATTCACGGTTTCGACAAGCACGAGATATTTCTCACGATACAAGGCTTGCAAAACGAATGATATCTCGAAGCGAGATCTCCAATGCACGCTCCACATATTCATAAATATCGGATGGATCAGACGCGGCGGGCTTCAAAATTCGTATATCATGAACGACGCGCTGGCCAAATGGATCTTGGAGTTCAGGGAGAAACGGATGGTGAACCCAACGAATGATCCCATTATGCCACCCCCACCATTACTTGTACCCATCAGCAATAAAGACATAAATGACGTGATCGATTGGTTGGTGACAAAAGCGAACGTTCAAGTCGTTCTAATTGATGATGATGAGAAAAAAGCCGTAAGTTATATTCTAAAAAATTACGGGGTTAAGATTTCGACGGAGTTACTGGACTTTCAAAGATATCCCTTATATGCTTTCCCAACAAAGGCTTTTACCGAATCAACAAGGCGTATCCCTACGTGTCTCAACTACAAGGTTGATAATTCTTTGCCATCATAAATATTC
>Ga0172366_10004045_pt1 | contig 11560 bp, 7 predicted proteins | sample LakKivSesite69cm_FD_114533 | JGI IMG/M metagenome (GOLD analysis project Ga0172366, IMG submission 114533) | Sediment microbial communities from Lake Kivu, Rwanda - Sediment site 69cm | ecosystem: Environmental > Aquatic > Freshwater > Lake > Sediment | place: Rwanda: Western Province, Lake Kivu...
GGGCTCAGGGTCAGGCAGGGATACAAACTGGAGGTAGCCCCACTCGGAATCCCGCTGCTCCCCCGGCTCCAGCAGCACCCCATCCAACTGGCTCACCAGACGAAAGCCAGCCTCCCCCCGCCGGGTGCAGGCATACAGCTGTCCGAACTGGTGGGCCGTAGAAGCAAACCCCGCCACCAGGCAGGCAGCCTCGCCAACCAAAATACCCCAGCCTTCGGATGAAAACTCTCCTGGCCGCCTGGGCTGTGCAGTTTGCGGGTTGGCATAGGATAATCCTGCCAGGCGATCCAGCCAGGAGAGTGAATTGCGCTCATCCGGCTGGCGCAGACCGGTGTAACCCCAGCCGTGCCAGCCCACCTTGAAAAAGCGCAAGGCATGCTCAGCCGGGCCCAGCTGAAGGCTGCCGGCACTTAATGGACCAACATCCAGGAGGCAGGCCTCCTCCAAGTGAAGGGGCTGGCGCCCCAGGTTATGCACGGTGAGCTTCAATAGCAGAAAGGGTTGCGTATCGTAGAGATTAATGCGGTAAACCAGCTCGAGCTGGCTAGAATCCACCGGGCAGCGGCAAACCAACTGGTGACCTCTTCCATGGAGATCGGCGAGGGGTTCTTCATGCACAGAACACCCAGCAGGCAACCCGGTCTTATACAGGCGGCCAGCCGGCTGGAATCGATAGCTCAGCCAGATAGAAGCCCCCTGGATGGAAACGCCCGGCAAACCTGAGAGAAAAGAGAATCGCCCTGCAGATGCCTGGTATTCAACCCGCATTGTCCAGCTCCAGGTCTGGGATGAGGCTGGCAGCGATCAATCGATAAGCCGGCTGGTATAAGCGGCGGTAGATCTCAGAATGGTGCATGGCGGGGTAAGCCTGTTGTTCGAGCAGCCGGGTAAATTGCTGCACTGCCCCGGCATCAAAACCAGCCAGGTAACCCTGCTGGCAAAGCCGGCTGAACACCTGCCAGGTGGCTTTCAATTCTGCCGGGGTGCCGCTCGCCAGCCTCGGGGTCATCAGCAGCGCATCGATGATCCGTGATAAGCCCAGCTGGCGTGATTTATATGCGCGCAGGTTCAACCGGAACAGTGAGCCATCAGGCCGCAAGGCCTCCAACAGCGGCTGGTTGGGGTCGGGCTCCAGGCGCTCGAATTCAGCCTGCAGGAGACGAGAGAACTGTCCCGGGGAGGAGAGCAGGTGCTCAGGACCCAACGCTGCCTGGTAGATGAGCTTGTAGGCGTCCTCGAGCTGCATCTGTGGGTAGGATGCCAGGTGCTGGCGCAGCAGCTCGAGCAAGCCAGGCCTGTCAAGCTGCATCGTTGTTCGCTTCGGGCTGCTTGCCCTTATGCTCCTCTGGCCTGGCGAAGCGCTGCAGGTCTTCTGCCATCTGATGCAGGCGCTGGTCGACCAGGGCATTCACCGTGTCAGGCTCGAAGCTGCCGTCGGGCAGGCGCTCTCCGGCCTTGATCCCGGTGAGCACCTCGATCCCTTCATCGACGGTGTGCACCGGCCAAATATGGAAGCGACCCTGGCGGACGGCTTCTACCACTTCTTCCTTCAGCATCAGGTTGTCGATGTTGCTCGCTGGCAGCAAGACACCCTGCTCGCCGGTGAGCCCGGCAGCCTTGCACACCTCGAAGAAGCCCTCAATTTTCTCATTAGCCCCGCCGATGGCTTGCACCTCACCATTCTGGTTCACCGAGCCAGTGACCGCTATGGCCTGGTTGACGGGCAAACCAGAAAGTGCCGAGAGGATGGCATACAGCTCGGTGCTGGAGGCGCTGTCGCCCTCGATGCCGCCATAACTCTGCTCGAACACCAGGCGAGCGGAGAGCGAGAGGGGTTTATCCTGGGCATAACGGCCGGCCAGGAAGCCCGACAGGATGAGCACACCCTTGGTATGGATGGGGCCGCTCAGCTTGGCCTCCCGCTCAATATTCACCACGCCCTCGCGGCCCAGGCTGAGGCTCACCGTGATGCGGTTGGGCTGCCCAAAGCTGATATCGCCCAGGCTCAACACGGAAAGCCCGTTGATCTGCCCGACCTTCTTACCGCTAATATCGATCATGATCACACCGCGGTTGATCATCTCTTGCAGGCGCTCCTGGATGAGATTGGAGCGGTAATAGCGCTCCTCGATAGCCTTGCGGATATGGCTGGCAGTGATCAGCTCAACGCCATCCAAACCGGCATAATAGCTGGCCTCTCGCACCACATCCGATATCTCCCCGAAGCGAGTGGAGAGCTTCTGCTGGTCTTCGGCCATGCGCGAGCCGTGCTCCACCAGGCGCGACATAGCGCTGGTATCCAGGTGCAGAAGATTCTCGGTGTTGCACAGCATGGTGGCGAAACCGGCATATTCCTGGATGTGCTCGGCGTTGCGGGTCATGGAAGTATCGAACTCGGCTTTAACCTTGAACTGCTCGCGGAAATGGGCTTCATAAGCTTGCAGCAAGGCAAAAATATCAGGGCGGCCGATCAAGATCACCTTGATATCCAGTGGAATCGGCTCGGGCTTCAGGCTTTTCGTGGAGAAACCGAACTTCTCGCTGGCGTCTTCAATTTCGATCACGCCATTTTGTAATGCGTGGCTGAGGTCCTCCCAGGCAAAGGGGTTGCGCAGCACATCCTCGATGGGCAATACCAGGTAGCCGCCATTGGCGCGGTGGATGGCGCCGCCCCTGACCAGGGTAAAATCGGTCACCAGGGCACCGAAGCGGGCTTCCTGCTCGATTCGCCCGAACAGGTTATCATGATTGGGGTTGGTCTCCACGATCACCGGGGCACCCTTGAGCCTGGAGTTATCCACCAGGATATTGACCGCATACTTCTTTACCGGCAGCCCTTTCGGCTGAGCCATGAATGGCAGCGCAGGCTGCTCTTCCTGCCCATCCGTCTTGAAGAGCTCTACCTGTTCGAGCAGGTCGGTCTGCACCGCATCGATAAACACCAGCACTTCGGGTAAATCCTGGAACTTTTCCTTCATTTCCTCGTTCCAATTGCGCAGCGCATAGAGGGCGATCTCACGATCGAGCTTGTCTACTGCATCACGAGCATCTTTATCCAGGCTCTTGGTCTGGCGGATGGAGGATTCGAGCAGATTCTGCACTTTCTGCTGCTTTTGCATCAGCTCTTCCTTATCCTTCTGGGACAATTTGAGGAAATCCTCCTCACTGATGGGCTTACCATTATGGGTGGGCACGGTAGCCACCCCCATCGGCGTGGGCTGCAGCACGAAGCCCTCTGCATTCGCTTGCTGGTTAACCTTCTCCAGAATTTCCTGCTTCTGCTGCTGGAACTTGTTCAGGGTCTCTTCCTTCTGCTTGGCATACCCTTCGCTTTCGAACACATTGCGCACTTCCTGGAACACCTGGCGGGTAAGGTTTTCCATGCCCTTTTGCAGCTCAACAGCCCGGCCGGCAGGCAGGCTGAGGGCATTCGGATGGTAGGAATCCTTAAAATTGTTCACATAACACCAATCCATGGGCACCGGCTGGGTGGTGGCAACTTCCTCCAAGAAACGACGCACGGCGGTGGTTCGACCGGTGCCTGGCAGGCCAGACACATAGATATTGAAGCCTTTTTCCTTAATTCCCAGACCGAAGTGCATGGCGCGCATCGCCCGGTCTTGGCCGATAATCGTCTCTATGCCACTCAGCTCGGCACTGGATGCGCAACCGATGGCGTCAGCTCCACATTCTTTATAAACTTGTTGTACAGTAAGTTCGGTGACCATAATTTCTTCCTCCAAGTGCAAGTGTTGTACGGATTATACAGTGAAGTGATGGTAAAACCAGCGCTTGACCAGCTCGGCTGAAAGGAAATACAAGGCGACGATGACGATGATCAAGCCCAGGGTCGGCAGGTTGAAGGGTTCAAAGCCCAGGATGGGAGCCAGGGGTGAATATGGAATCACCAGGGCAACCACTGCCACCAGGAAGGTGACCAGCAACATGGCCCGGCTGGGATTGCTGCGGGTGAATGGCAGGCGCGTGCGCACGGCAAACACCACCGCGCTGGCTGAAAGCACCGATTCGAAGAACCAGCCAGTGTGAAAGGTAGCCTGTCGATCGTGGAATTGCAACAGCAAGACCCCAAAGGTGGCAAAATCGAACACCGAACTCAGCGGGCCGAAGATCAGCATAAAACGGCGGATGAAGCCCACATCCCAGCGATGAGGCTGCTTGATGAACACATCGTCCACGTTATCACCGGCGATGGTCATTTCGGGCAGGTCGGTGAGGAAGTTGATCAGCAGGATCTGCTTGGGCAGCATGGGCAAGAAGCTGAGGAACAACGAGGCGCCTGCCACGCTGAACATGTTGCCAAAGTTGGCGCTGGTAGCCATAAAGACGTACTTGAGGGTGTTGGCAAAGGTCTTGCGCCCCTGAATGATACCCTGGCGCAACACCTCCAGGTCATTCCGCACCAGCACGAAATCGGCGGCATCCTTGGCAACATCCACGGCATTATCCACCGAAATGCCCACATCGGCGGAATGCAGCGAGGGAGCGTCATTGATACCATCGCCCATGTAGCCAACCACTTGCCCGGCTTTTTTAAGCGCCAAGATGATGCGCTCCTTCTGGGCCGGATCCACCTCGGTAAAGATGTTATTATGCTGGACGGCATAGATCAGGGCAGATTCACGCATGTCATCGATCTTGTCGCCAGTCACAATGCCCGAAATTTCAAGCCCGACGGCGCTGGCGGTATGCCTGGCGACAAGGTGGTTATCACCGGTGATGATCTTGAGCTGGATCCCCAAATCTTCCAGGTCGTGGATGGTCTGGATGATTCCCGGTTTGGGAGGATCGAAGAAGAGTAGCGAGCCGATGAAGGTCATACCGGATTCATCAGTATGGGTGAATGGGCTCGAACGTCTCTCCACCGGTTTAAGCGCCACACCCAGCACCCTGAATCCTTGCTCGCTCCAATCCTGGAAGCGCTGATTAATCGCCGCGGAAAGCTGTGCTTCTAGGGGTATAACCTGTTGGTCAGCCTGCGCCTGCGTGCACACAGATAGCACGTTGTCAAAAGCGCCCTTGGTGATCATCGTGTCCTGGCCATTTTGCCGAAAGACCACTGTAAGGCGCTTGCGGGTGAAATCGTAGGGAATCTCATCCACTTTCTCGATTCCGGTCACATCCACAGTCGCTTTTACCTGGATGGCATCATCGAGGGGATTACTCATACCGGTCTGGAATTTCGCGTTCAGGTAGGCATAATGAAATAGCTGCTCGGAGGGATTCCCCTGCACATCCAGGGAGTTATCCAGGCTGACCACACCCTGGGTGAGAGTACCGGTTTTATCGGTACACAGCGTATCCATTGAACCGAAATTCTCGAGCGATTCAAGGCGCCGGACAATGACACCCAATTTGGCCATCAGCTGTGAGCCTCTCGACAGGTTGATGTTAATGATAGCAGGCAGGAGCTGTGGGGTGAGACCGACCGCCAGGGCAACCGAGAAGAGCAGGCTATCCAGCACTGGCCGGTTGAAATAAACGTTAAGGGCGAAGATAGCGATCACCAGCACCAGCATAAACTCAGTCAGCAGGTAGCCCAGGCGCCGGATGCCGCGTTCGAACTCGGTCTCGGGAGGGCGCAAATTCAGCCTGGCAGCAATCTGGCCAAAAGCAGTGCGCGTGCCCGTTTGGACAATCAGCACGCTGGCGCTACCGCTGCGTACATTCGTGCCCATGAAGACCATGTTGGTACGCTCGGCAAGGCTGGCTTTTTCTGGGATTACACCAGGGGTTTTCTCGACCGGGAAGGTCTCACCGGTGAGCACAGCCTGACTGACAAAAAAGTCGTTGGCTTGCAACACGATGCCATCAGCCGGGATCAGGCTGCCAGCTGAGAGCAGCACCACATCACCGGGTACAACTTCTTCGGTGGGGATCTCCTGCTTTTTCCCATGGCGCAGCACATCAGCCTTGATGGTGAGCTGGGTGCGCAGCTTTTCTGTGGTGTTATGGGCGTTATTCTCCTGGACGAAGCTGAGGATGGCGCTGCCAAACACAATCACCAGGATGATGATGGCATCGGTAAAGTCTCCTAAAAAGGCAGACATGACCGTGGCAAAGATCAGGATCAGCACGATGGGACTTTTGAACTGGTTGAGGAACAGCACCAGGGGGGTGAGCTGGCGGTGAGTATGCAGCACATTCAGCCCATAAGTATCCAGGCGCTGCTCAGCCTCATCTTGGGTGAGGCCTTGTGGAGAGCTGCGCATCAGCTGCCACAGCTGGTTAAGATCCTTCGCCCAGTAGTTTAGATCCACCTGATCCTGGTGTTTTTGTGCTGTTTCAGACTTTGCGGGTGACCGTTTCATTGTCCACTAATCTCTTGCCCTAACCTCGAGCTGACCTTACCACCAATAGTAATCCAAAGGGATGGCGGGCTAGTCAATGTGGACAGGCACCAATAAAAGCGGTAGATGTGTTTGGGTGGCAATTTTAGGGGTGACGCTGCCCGACCAAAAGGCATCCATCGCAGTCTTGCCATGCGTACCGAGGATGATCATATCGGCGTTGAATTCCCTGGCAGCGCGCACGATCTGCTTCGCCGGGTCGCCGCGCTGCACTTCACCGGTGACAGTGATATGGGCATCCAGGAGCTTTCCGATCAGGCCGGCGAGATAGATTTCACCATCTTCGCAACTCATCTCAAGCAATGCCGAAGTGGCCGTCGGCAGGAGCACAGCAGAAGCAGCCTGCTCCCCTGGCAGGGTGGACAACTTGTGGATGACCATCACCAGGTGCAGGCGCGCGGTGCAGGCCTGGCTGATATAAACCGCCATGTCGAGCCCAGCTTCATGATCGGGGTTACCGTCCAGGGGCACCAAAATACAATCGCAGGAGCAAACCTCTCCCTGCAGGTCGTTTTCAGGTGAGATCAGCAACACGGGCACACCACCCATGGTCAAGACTTTCTGGGCGATGTTACCAAAGATACGCTTCTGCAAGCCACTCTGGCCATGAGCGCACATGGCGATCAGGTCTGCGTGCAGCTCCTTGCTGTGGGCAACGATGCTATCAGCCACATCCTTATGGGCCTCGGTGTGGACGTGATGTTCGGCGTGCACTTGCGGAGAGAGCCTGCGGATAATCTCTTCCAGGTAGGCGGTGGCTTCATGCTGATTGGCAAGGTGGTGCTCACCATGGACGGTTTCAGGAGGGTTCAGCTCGACCACATGGAACAAGATCAGCCTGGCCTGGTTTTTTTCAGCCATCAAGGCGGCGTAAGGCAACACCGTTTCGGACAACTTTGAGCCATCCAGTGGGACAAGGATCGTTTTAATCACCATAACACTACCCTTTGAACAATTGTATGAGAAGGTAAATATTCAAGAAAATGATCAGCGCGGCCACCAGGCTGGTGATGGCCGTGGTGACCTTGTGATTAACCAATACGCCCATCACCCTACGCCGTGAGGTGAAGATGATCAGCGGGATGATGGCAAAAGGTAAACCGAAACTGAGCACCACCTGGCTGATGACCAGCGTGCGCGTGGGATCCAGGCCGATAATAATGACGATGAGGGCGGGCAGCATGGTGGCAATGCGGCGGATCCACACCGGGATGTGCCAGCTCAGAAAGCCCTGCATGATCACCTGCCCGGCCATGGTACCCACGGATGATGAAGACAGGCCGGAAGCCAGCAATGCCAGGGCGAAAATCACGCTGGAAGCACTGCCCAATAACGGCTGCAACGTCTGGTGGGCTTCCTGGATGGTGCCCACGTTGACCAGCCCTATGCGGTGAAACGTGGCTGCCGCCATCATCAGCATGGCGGCGTTGATCAACCCTGCCACACCCATGGCGATGAGCACATCCAATATCTCGAACCTGAACAGGCGGCGCATCTGGTTGGCATCGCGAACGACCACACGTTTTTGGGTCAGGGAGGAATGCAGGAAGATGACGTGCGGCATGACGGTGGCACCGAGGATGCCGGTGGCCAGCAGCACGCTTTCAGCACCGGAAAACTGGGGCACAACAGCGTGGTAGGCCACCTGCCCCCAATCAGGACGCACAAGGATGACCTCGATCAGATAGCTGATCGAAATCACCCCCACCAGGGCGGTGATGACCGCCTCGAGCGGCCGGAAACCGTAGCGCTCCAACCACAGGATGGCAAAGGTGACGAAGGCGGTGAGCAAACCGGAGATCCACAAGGGGATGCCCAGCAGCAGGTAAAAACCCAGCGCGGCACCCAGGAATTCTGCCAGGTCGGTTGCCATGGCCACGATTTCCATCAATACCCACATCGTAATGGTCAATGGACGGGGGAAATTGTCGTGGCACAGCTCGGCCAGGTTCCTGCCACTGGCGATGCCCAGCTTGGCCGACAGGGTTTGGATCAGCATGGCCATCAGGTTGGTGGCTACCACCACCCATAGCAGGGTGTAGCCAAACTGAGCGCCTCCCTGTATGTTGGTGGCGAAATTGCCGGGGTCCATATAGGCCACGCTGGCGATGAATGCCGGGCCCAGGAAAGGCAGCAGGCGAGCCAGGCCACGCTTTTTGCTCTTGCCAGACAATATGAGGGCAGCTGCTTGTTCAGTATTGCTTAATTGCTGCGTAGAGGTTTTCCTTTTCGCCATGAACAGCCCCGGTTATAACCTGTTATAAATATCCAGCCCATGGAACATTGCACCATTCCAGGTTATGCCTGGATGATAACATGATTATTAATTTATGGAAAATAGATGAATATGATGGTTCTATTAATAAAAATCACCGCGCGTGTATTGCGGGAGGTGGGGCTCACTACATGCGGGTGGTTTTCCTCAATTAATTTTTCAGCGAGATGGCATCTGCCAGTGATTTACCATTGATGAAAATGTCAGCTTCGGTCACTGTCGGAAACTGCAGGACAGTTTGCTCGAGCTGGGCCTGGAGGCGAGGGTTATCGCATACGCCGCCCAAATTCAGCGAACCGGTCAGGTAAACCGTGCCTTTGCCACCTGAGATATTGACACTATCCACAGACAAATCAGCCTGGTACAAGGCATTATACAGTCCCGATTCACCGTAATACTGGCTCTTGATCGAAAGCAGCTCTTCCAGGGCGGCTTTCAACACCGCCTGGTTGGGCTGGATCTCCACTTGCACCGGCACGGCGCTGTCGCCGCAACCCACGGGTATTCCCGACTGGCCATCGTCCTCCAGGGCAATCAGGTAAACCAGGACGAACTGCGCTGCGGGTGTGCCGGCGGCAAGCACGCTGTGGGTCGGTTCCTGGTTTGCCTGCGTTGGCTGGTGGCTGCTGGTTGGGGAGGCAGGCGGGTTGCCTGTGGGGAAAAGAGCAGCACTGGTGGCGGCCTGCGGTTGGCGGGTGCTGGCATTGGATGGCTGGAGGTTGATCTCGGTGGCATGGTTGCAGCCGGTGACGAAGACAAGCAGGAAAAGGATGGCAAAGATGCGGGTTTTCATTGAGCCTCCTGGTGAGAGTGCGATATGCTTCTATTTTAGTACGACGCTCCAAACAGGTAGCAACCTAAAGCGGCGGATGGCCCGGGCGGGCGAGTCCGAAAATCTACGAAGCTATGAACCGAATGAGCGCAGGAACGATCCTCCATATGTGTTTTGACGTAGACTTCGTTAAGGGTGATGGTTCACACAATCTGCTTTGCATTTTAGCACTATATATAGCAAATTAGAAGAAGCAAAGCTTGTGACTGGCCTTGCTTCTTCTTCAGATCGTTCCTGGATGCTGATGTAGCGGTGGGTTTAATGGGTGATGAGTTGTTTTTTCATGGCAGTGAATAAGCAGTGAGTTGGCCGCTTTGATCGGTGATATACAAGATTCCATTGGCCACGACCGGGCTTTCCCAGTGGAGCGGACCAATGCGGTCATCTGACCATAGAAGGGCGCCGGTTGTCGCTTTATAGGCTGTGATTGCGCCAGAACGGGCGATGAAAACCATGCTATTTACCACCAGCGGTGATGTACCGCCGGTGCTCGTCCATTTTACCGCCAGGCTTGGATCCCCGCCGGGACTGATGGTAAGCTGTAAACCAGTGGAGCCATGGGCATTGGCTATGAATACCCAGGTGCTCAGATCCACGGGATTCAGCCAAACTGCTGGCTGAGATACGATGAGGCCACCCGATGGCAAGGTCATGGTAAAAACTTCACCCCCGGTATGCCCCACACCGTTCTGCCCGCTAAGCTGGTCGAGGTTGATCAGCCTCAAGACGGAATCCTTGCCGCCCTGCACAGCCAGGCGAGGATATTTGCCCGTGGTGATGGGTAATATCGCCGGCGCAGTACTGCCCAGGTCAAGATCAGAAGCCTGTAGCTGTTGGAAGTTGGCCGGAGTATAGCTATCCAACGGATCTGCGCCTGATCCCGAGCCGTTAGGATTGAGACTGAACACCGTATCGCCCCACATGAAGCCAGACGGGTCAAAGGTGCCGTTTCCGGTGGTCATTAAGATACGGTCATGATAAGGGTCATACACCACACCCGGGCGGGCCCAGATGCCAGCCGTGGTTTCAGGGTAGCAATCCGGCCCGTTGGAAACTCGCGAGTCAATAAAATGGACCGCCTGGTTGCTGCATAACGCATTGAAGACCTTCTGCGATCCATCAGTGAGATCAATCGCCGTAATATGCCCCTGGTAGTCTCCCTGGTCACCCGGATAGCCGGCGTGGACAACATACAAGTAACTGGTGCCATCGACGGCCGTGGCGATGCCAAGCGCCGAGGAGCCTTTTTCATCGTAACGCTTAAGGGTAGTCAACTCCGGCCAACCGCCGGTGGTTATCTCCGTTCCATCCCTTACATCATACTTGTGCACGTACCCGTCCAAGCCGTAAGTGTAGACATATTGCCTGTTCGGGTCTATGGCGGGGGACGAGGTGGTATAGCAAGCTTCATTACGCGACTGGTTATTGTTGATCAGGCATCCGTCTGAACCATTCTGCTTAGACCAGATCAAGGCGCCCGTATGGGCATCCAGCGCGGCAATATAGCCATCTCGAGTGGTTACATAAACCAGGTCGCGAGTTCCACTGGATGTGCTTACCCCCGAAAGATAAACTGGCGCGCCATCTGCGATGCCCAGAAGCTGCACCTGGAAAAGCAGCTGCAGATTGGCAATATTGTTCACCGTCAGGTAGCTCTCTAGGGTATTGTTTCCTGAATGCGAAGCATCGCCATTAAACTGAAGCCAGTCGTAGGCAGGGGAATTTTTACCCAGCAGGGGTAGATAGTTGATGTTTGCCTGGGCTGTAGCTGTTGACGCCAACCCGGCTAAGGGCAAGCTGGCAGAAGAGGCTGAGATCAACACGACGGCAAGCAGCAGCTTAAAGAAGAAGAGAATTTTCTGTGTATGCTGAGGTTTCATTGATTTTCCTCCCTGCTGGTAATTATAACCATATGATCAGAACGAAAATGATGAGTATTTCATGTAAAAATTCAGGTTATTTTGTATTTCAGAGATTAAGGAAACCCTCCCCGGAAGGGAGGAGAGGACTTCCAGGGAGGGTAAACCAACCAAACCGTTCTCGCTTGCCTCTTTCGCCTTTGTTATTTAGCCCCCTGCGAAAGCA
>Ga0172366_10004046_pt1 | contig 11560 bp, 12 predicted proteins | sample LakKivSesite69cm_FD_114533 | JGI IMG/M metagenome (GOLD analysis project Ga0172366, IMG submission 114533) | Sediment microbial communities from Lake Kivu, Rwanda - Sediment site 69cm | ecosystem: Environmental > Aquatic > Freshwater > Lake > Sediment | place: Rwanda: Western Province, Lake...
ATGCCGATCCTCACGCATGATGTCATGATGCCATGCATCATCCAATCATGGCCCATAAACCGGGATATCATCCACACCGTGTCCAACTTTGTCTAGCAAAAACTGGACTGTTTAGCAACCCCATTGATTCATGGTTTCCTCATCAACTCTCCTCTATTCTATCGAAGGTGGAACGACATGAACGTTTGGATCGTCTATGATTCAAAGTACGGAAACAACAAGCAGGTCGCCGAGGCCCTCGCGGGCCTCTTCAAGGAAGGGAACGAGGTGCACGTGCACCATGCCAAGGACGTTTCGCCAAAAGAAGTGGCGGAATCCAAGCCAGACATCTTGCTCTTCGGCGGTCCCCCGCGAGCAGGGATGATTTCGTTCACGGTAAAAGGTTGGGCACAAAAACTCGCACGCATGCTCAAGTCGAAGGGGCTCCAGGTCAAGAAAGTCGGCGTCTGGGGAACGCACGCGGTCAATGACGCGGAAACCCCGCCCAAGTTCGCCTGGACCAGCATCGAGCCCAAGTGGAAGGCATTGATGGAGGAAGTGCCCGCGGCAAAATCGATGGCTGGCGTCCTGGGCATCAACATCGTGGACAAGGAAGGTGAAGGGGGACTCGGCGGGGTTATGGAGACGGGCTGGAAGGATCTCGTCTTCTCCTTTGCCGAGGGCGTGAAGGCGCTTTAATCTTGTCTATTAGATTGTTGTATTCCTTCCTTTACTCCTTGCAAGGAGAGATAGATGCTACCGGGCGTCGTCATCCCGTCGGTTAACTCTTTCTCGCTGGAGACGAACTGTAACCCGAACTCTTTTCCAACAAGCTCGCCCGCATCGACATCATCGTGCTTGTTCTCTTTCGTGACACTCGAGAGCAAAAATTTCAATGGTGGCCTTTTACAAGCGCCTTAATCTGAGCGTTTTCTGTTTTCTTCATTGTATCTCCTCTATCTTCCCCTCCCTTTTTACATCTTTCGGATTATGCCATCTAGCATGCCATCCGGCAGGTGTGTCATGAGATACGCCATGAGCCGCGACTTGTTGACCGGGTATCTCGGCTTCGGCTTTCGCGCGTGGAGCGCGGCGACGACCTTGTCGGCAACTTGCCTGGGTTCGAGCCCTTCCTCGATCGCCTTCTTGATGCCGTACTCGACGACGCGCGTCGCCCGTTCGCGGAACAAGGAGCTGATCGTGGGTGCGATCTCGGCCGCCATCCCCTTCGCCTTGTCCCAGAGCGGCGTCTTCACGTCGCCAGGCTCGATGATGGACACGTGCATCCCGAGCGGGTCGAGTTCCCGGCGCAGCGCGTCGGCGTACCCCTCCATCGCTCGCTTGGTCATGCTATAGGGGCCGACGAAGGGCGCCGTGAAATGCCCGCTGATCGAGCCCATGATCACGACTCGTCCCTTGGTCTCGAGCAGTAGGGAAAAGAACGCCTTGGTGACCCGGAACACGCCGAAGACGTTCACGTCGAACTGCTTCTGCATGACCTCGTCCCGCAGCTCGACCAGCGGGCCCCCGAGGGCGATGCCAGCATTGTTAACGAGGCCATCCAGCTGCCAGCCGCTCTGGCGGACGGTCTCGACGGCCTTGTCGATGTCGGCTTGTTTCGTGATGTCCATCACGATCGTCTTGATGCCTTCGCGGCCTTCCAATGCCTTGAGCGCGTTCGCATTCATGTCGCACGCGATAACACGGTCACCGCGTGCGAGGAGCACGTCCACGATGCACCGGCCGATGCCGGACGCCGCGCCCGTCACGAGCACAGTCTTTGGTTTCATACCCATCGCCACATCCGAGATACTCTCGAGTTGGCCTCGAGCTTGGTTTGTAGCCTTTAATACGTTTCACTGCTTGTGGCTTTCTTGGGCGATGTACGCCGCCCCGAGTGCGCCGATGATCTGGGGATCCACGGGCAGCGGCGTGAACTTGATGCCCAAGATGCGCTCCAGGTTCTGCACCACGCCCTTGTTTTTCGCCACGCCCCCGGTCACGGCCATCTTCTCGCGCAGTACCAGCTTCCTGGCCAGCGCCGCCGTCCGCTCGGCCATGGCACTGTTGACGCCAGCGGCAATGTCCTCCTTCCGTGATTTTTGGCTGATGAGTTGCAAGACCTCCGCCTGCGCGTAGATGCTGCAAATGGACGTCAGCTGGATCGGCGTGCGGGCCTTCAGCGAGATGGTACCGAGCTCGTCCAGGGTGAGACCCAGGAGGTCTGCCATGAGCTCGAGGTAACGCCCGGTCCCGGCAGCACATTTCTCGTTCATCATGAAATCCTTGAGGCTCCCGGTTTCGTCGAGCGTGATGACCTTGCAGTCCTGCCCGCCCACGTCGATGATGGTGCGGATCGCGCGGTCGCACGAGTGGGCGCCCTTGCCGTGGCACGATATCTCGCTGAGGGTCTTGTTGGCGAACGGTATCTTTTCCCGCCCGTACCCCGTGCCCACGCAAAACGCGATGTCACCAGGAGCGAGGTTGATCCTCGCCAGTGCTTGTCGATACACTTCCTCGGACGTCTGGACGGGGTTCCGCTTCACGTACACAACCTCGCTCGATAGTATCCGCCCGTCCTCGATGATGACCGCCTTGCCCGTGAGCGATCCGATGTCGATGCCCGCGTACTTCACGCCTTGTTCGCCCCCTCGAGTGCTATCACGGCCGCCCCGAACGCGCTCACGAACTGGGGATCCAGCGGGTAGGTGGCCATCTTCATTCCAAGGTGTTCTTCGAGGGCTTGCACCACTTTCACGTTCTTGCCGACCCCGCCCGTGAGGATGACGTCTTGTTCCACGTCTACCTTCGCCACGAGCGGGATCAAGCGCCCCACGACCGAGATGCAAGCACCCGCGGCGATGTCAGGGACGGATACACCTTCGTTCATCAAGTAAATGACCTCCGATTCCGCGAAGATGCTACATTGCGACGTCACGGGCACCGGCTTCTTGGCAGAGAGGGCAACGGTCCCGATCTCGTCGATCGACAAATCAAGGGACTTGCACACGAGCTCCAGGAACATGCCAGCCCCCGCGGCGCACTTGTCGTTGGTCTGGTAATCCACGATGCGTCCTCGGTTATCCAGGCGGATGACCTTGTTCGTGAAGCTGCCCGTGTCGATGGCGGTCCTCGTGGACGGGGCGATGGCGAATGCACCGGCCCCGAGGCACTTCAAGTCGGACTCGCGAGGATCCTTTCCAGAGACTTGCGCGCAGTTCCGACCCGTGAGAAGAAGACCCGAGAGGTTCTTCCGCTTGGCCTTCACTACCTTCAGCACCGCGTCCAGGCTGGCATCCACGGCACCATCTGGATTGCCGCCAACATGCTGCATGCTGGTCGCGAGGACGTTGCGCGCGCCGTCGATGACCAGCGCCTTGCACATGGTCGATCCGACGTCGATCCCGCAGTAAAGCATGGTTCCAGCCATCCCTCTCGGCCTTACAAAAGTGTCTTCGAAAACTCTTCGATCTTCTTCTTGATGGTCTCTGCGGGAGTCATGCGCTTGTCGCCGATGTCGAGCTCGAGCGTGAGCATCGGGATCCCGACCTCGTCGCGGAGGGTCTCGCGGATCATCTGCACCACGGACACGGATTGCTTGCAACCGATGTGCACGGAGAAGATGGCGCAATCAGCCTTGAATTTCTTTGCAAGGAACACGGAATCCTCCAGAAAGTAGTCCACGAATCCCTCGCTCTGGCGCGTCATGGGGTATTCCATCGATTGCCGGGCGAGCCCGTTAAATATCTCGTCCACGCTCGCCGTTGGTGGAATTGGATCGAAGAAAAAGTAATTGAACAAGTCGCTCACGTTGACCATGCCGATCTCGCGGTCCATCCACTCGCAGAGACTCACGTCGAAGAACACGCTCATGTACGGGAAGAACGCCCGTATCTTCTCGTCGACGCCAGGGGGACCCTCGTGTTTTTTCACGCGCTCCTTGGCGACGTCGCGGACGTCGCGATAGAAGTTCTCCTTTTCCGCGCGGCCCGCGAAGAAGTTCTGGGCACAAGAGCCGAGGGGATTGAGCATCGACTCGGTAGGGCAAGGGACGGCCGCGCGCAGATCGTTGATCTCGGCCAGGTACTCGATGGCCTTGGAGCTGTGGCCCACTGCCTTGCGCATCCCCTCGAAGTTCGGTTCTTGGCCGATGATGGCACCCACTTTCTTGACCATGTTCTTGAGCTCGGTCGCGAAGTAGTCATACCCCCGCTTGTCGTGGTAGGTCGGCATGTCCGCGACGACCGTCGGCACCTTCTTGACCTCGGAGAAGAAGGAATAGCTCGCCATGGTGTTATCACAAGGAGCAGTGGGCACAGCGATGGCATCCACGTCGAAAAAGTTGTCTTTAAGTGCCATCCCGATGACCCCCTTCTGGGCGGAGCACGTGTGGTAGGGGTGCCCGAAGTTATTGGCGAGGTCGTAGAAGGGCTCGGCGCCTTCCGTGAAGAGAGCCGAAGGGAGATACGAGATGGCCTCGAAGCACAGCGGGGCGCAATCGTACGCGAAAAACAGCTCTGAAGGAAACGCGAAGTGTGTCCCGATGAGCGGCAGCCCCTTGCGTGCCTTGGTCATTATGTCCTCCAAGGACGACTTGAGCGCCTTCAAGAACGACCTGAAAAGGGGCATTTCATGCTTGGGAATGGCCCCGTCGACCAGTTCCCACGTGTTGGTAACCCCCTCGTGCAAGATCTCGATGGGCTTGATCGGCTTCGGCGCACGTGGCGCCTTCATCATGGTTTCTTGCACGTGTCATCCCCCTATTTTTTCAAGAAATGCTTCCACCCGGGTCTTGAACCGCCCCGTGTCGCCGAGGGAATACTCCCGGTCGAGGCTCAGGACGGGCACACCCGAGCTCTCCAGGACGTGCTGGAGCATCATGTTCGAGCACCCGTGAAGGTCGCAGAACTCCATCCTTTCGAATATCACGCCGTCCACGTGTGCATCGCGGATTTGATCTTGGATGTATTTCAACCGCCCGGCGTGCCCGCCCATCATCCGGGGGCACAAGCTCCGCTCGTAGCAAATTGTCACCAGTTCGTCCAGGGGATCGGTCTGCGATGCACGGACGTCTTTCTCGATGCCCGCATCCCAGAACGACCGAGCGCCGATGCACAGCGAGTCCGCCACGACGACTGCCCCCGCGTGCTCGAGCACCTCGATGAAATCCGGGTTATCGACGAAGCTCCCTGCCACCATGAGGCGCGCCCGGGCGTTCTTGATCGGTGGCTTTGCCTCGATGGCGTGCAATAATTCACCGAGTTGCTCGTTGGCATAGTCCTTGCGCACGGAACTATTCGCCACGGCGATCTTGATGAAATCCGTGCCGCTGATCCCGGGCTCGTCCTGCTGGCGCATATCGCAAATCTTCTTCATCAATCGGGCGTTCGCACGGTACACCTCGAGGGCATCCTTCAGCGCCGCTGTCGTGATGGTAACTTTATAAGCCTTGGAAAGCTGCTGGACGAACCGCTCGATCTCGTCCCTCGCCCACGCGTGCCCCTCCTCGGAGAACACGTGGGGTAAGGACAGGAAGAACCGCGGCTCGAAGGCAAGTTTCTTGCCGAAGATGTCGTACATGCGGCGGATGTGATCGCACGTGTTGCCCACGACCAGGCCATCGAGGAAATCATAGCGTCCTCCCATGGCCAAGTTGAGGGCGGAGCGGACGAACGTGCAGTTGAAGCGGGACAGGATGGCGTCGGACAACGTGTAGTCCTGGTTGGTCGTGCCGCGCATGCGGAAGGGAAGCATTCCCGCGGCGTGAATGACTTGCTCTGGCATGTCCGTGCAATAGAACCCAACGACCTTTCCGCCGTGCGCCTTCCACGAGGCGACGTGGGGATTCTTGAGCTCCTTCGCGAACTCGATGAATTCAGATTTCAGCACGGTTTGTCCCTCCTCTTAACCCGATCGCAGCCGCTTTTCTTCCGTGTACATGGGATGGGCGCCGACCATCAGTGCCATGATGATCTTCAAGGCGGTGGTCAAAGATCCCTTCAACTTCACCTTGCCGGTCAGCACGTACTTGAACACGAGCTTGAATAACCCTGGCACGTTGGCCTTCGTACGTATCACGTCGACGATGAGTGGCACGATTGCATCCCGCGGGACGTTGAACACGATCCGGGCTGCTGCGTGGTCGGACTTGTTCATGAATGGAAGGATGTGGCAGTTCGAGACCTTCCAGGTGACATAGCGATCCCCGAGCGACGGGAACACGGCCAGAACCTCCGCGCCATCGATCTTGGCGAGGGTTGACATCTGTTTTTTCTGGCCAAAAATGTCCGTCAACATCTGGAAAAGCCGGCCGAGGCTTGACGCCCTTGCCTGGTCTCGGATGTCTTGGTCAGCCTCGATGCCCATCGTCCCACGCCATGAATGATGCTAAGATGATTAGGCAAATCGCCCTCAGCATATTTGAAAATTCGTGTCTGACTGCCTTTTATTACCTTGAATCGATGTTATGGACATATGACAAAAATAAGCGAGCCCCAGGACATCCTTGGACTCGGTATCCGGAACCTCCTCGGCTACATCGAGGGTCGCGGGGAGCTGGAGCCCCTCATCGCCAACTGGGAAAAGACCGTCGTGATCGAACTCGTCGGCCTGTACGCTGTCTCCATACACTTCCACGAGAAAGGCATCCAGATCGAGCCCGGCATCGATGCAAATTTCGACGTGATGGTCTCGATGTCCCTTGAAACGATCATCGCCCTCGCCGACGGCAGAACCAGTCCCGTCCGCGCGTTCTTGAAGGGGCAATTGAAGGTGAAGAAGGCGTGGCACGTGGGAACCTTGCTAAAGTTCTTGAAAATAATACTCCCTGCATTGAGAATCGCGGGGGAGCGTGGAGCACGACATGGAAAAACTCACCGATCATAAGAGATCCGAGATCAAGGGCCGCCTCGTGGGCATATTCGGCCAGGAGAACGTCACGGACAAGGCACACGACTTGTTTCCCTATTCCTACGACGCGACGGAATGCGAGCCCCACATGCCCGACTTCGTGGTCTTGCCTGAGACCGTGGACCAGGTGGTGGCGGTCGTTAAGATGGCAAGCGAGGCCGGGGTGCCCCTGGTCCCCTACATCTCCGGCAACAACATCGGCGGGTTGACCATCCCGGAGCGGGGCGGGATCATCGTCGACTTCTCCAAGCGCATGAACCGGATCCTCCACGTCCACGAGTCGCACATGTACGCGATCCTGGAGCCAGGTGTTACGTTCGGGCAGTTGAAGAAATACCTCGATGAACACCACCCGGGCCTCCGGTACTCCTATCCCTTCGCTCCGCCATTCAGTGGCGCCGTTGGCAACGCGCTCCTCTCCGGCATGAACAACATGTCTTGCGCGCACGGGTCGATGGGGGACTGGATCAACGGCGTCGAGGTGGTCCTTTACGACGGCACGGTCGCGCGCGTCGGGTCGTGCTTCCTCAGCAAGGAGTTCCGGGCGGATAACTGGTATTCCCGGTACCCTATGCCGGACCTGCTGGGCTTGTTCGTGAACTGGCAGGGGATGACCGGCATCGTGACCAAGTGCGCGGTCCAGCTGTGGCCGCGGCGGCCCATCGAGACGGCCTACCTCGGGATTGCTTATGGATACGAGACCACGGCGGAGTTCATGCGCGAGCTGGGTCGGGCAGAGATCATCGACGACATCTCGGCGGTGTCGGTCGAGGTGGCAAAGATGGCACTCGGCATCCCCACGCCGATAAAGGTTCCCGAGGAGCCCGACTTCGCCTTGCTTATCCCCGTGTCGGCACTGACGCAGAAGCACCTGGAAGCGAAGCACGAGATAATGCAGGACGTCCTGGCAAAAGTGAAGCAAAAACATGGCAACAAGGTCTTTCTCACGGGGTTCGACACGTTCGCCTCGCTGGTTGGCGAGGGAACCAGGGTCTTTTACGACCTGCCGGGCGTGATCACCCCGCTCGTGGAATATTCCGGCTTGACGTGGTTCGGATCGTACGCGCCGCCGGAGCATTTGGGCGTGCTCTTCGAGAAAGCGACCGCCATCTTCCACAAGTACAACTTCCCAGCCTTTGTCTATTCCAAGATCATGAAGTCGGGGCATTATGGCATATTCCGCCCCATCATCCGCTACAAGAAGGATTCCGAGGAGGACCGCGCAAGGAAGGCGATGGAGGAGTTTTTCGACCTCGGCGTGAGCTACGGATGCATCCCGTACAAGACTCCCGTGTGGATGTGCAACAAGCTCAAGGAGCACATCGACCCGAACTGGCTCGCGCTGTTCAAGAAGGTCAAGGGGTTCATGGACCCGAACGGGATCTTCAACCCGGGGAGGTGGGGTATCTAGATGGAACTCGCCGACATCTCGCGGCTGTCCCGGTCGTCCCAAGAAGCACTGAAGGTGGTACTAGACCGGTGCATCCGCTGCAACACGTGCAAGTATGCCTTCAGGGAATTCACGCCGACTTGCCCGTCCGGCGAGCATTTCAAGTTCGAGTCCTACTGGGCATCGGGGCGCATCCGCTTAGCACGTGGCTTGCTCACGCGCCGGCTCGAGTGGACGGAAGATATCCTGCACCCGATCTTCGCGTGCACCGCGTGCGGCGCGTGCGGGGACAGCTGCCAGGCTCCCCAGCAGGACCAGATCGTGGACATCATCGAGTCGCTGCGGGAGTTCGCGGTCAAGTCCGTGGGCGCGCCCGCGAAGCAAGCGAAGCTCTTACCCGCCGTCGCCAAGCATTTCAATCCCTACGGCGAACCCCATTCGGACAACGCCGAGATCCGGGCCAAGTACAACTTGCCCCAAACGGCCAGCGTGGTCTACTTCATCGGCTGCACGTCCAACTATCGCCAGCGGCAGCTACGCGACGCGACGCTCTCGGTCCTCCAGAAGCTCGGGGTCAACTTCACGGTCGTGGACGAGCGGTGCTGCGGGTCACCGCTGCTCCGGACGGGGCAGATCGACATCGTGGCCGACCTCATGAGGCACAATGCCGAAGTTATGGCAGCGACGGGCGCCAAGACGATCATCACGTCGTGCTCGGGGTGTTACCGGACGATGAAGAAGGATTTTACCAAGTTCGGCGTTGACTTGCACGGGGAAGTCCTCCACTCCTCGGAGTACATCAACCAGAAACTGACGCCGGCGGTCCTGAAAGCCCTCCAGGGAAAAGCTACCACGAGCGTGGCGGCGAAAAGCGTCACCTACCATGACCCGTGCCATCTCGGGCACCACATGGGATTGTTCGAGGCACCGAGGGAGCTGCTCCGAAAAATCCCCGGCATCGAGCTACGTGAGATGCCGCGCAACCGGACCTCCTCTTGGTGCTGCGGGGCAGGCGGTGGCGTCAAGATCGGGTATCCGGAGTGGGCAGTGCAGATAGCCGGCGAGCGCGTTGAGGAAGCCCGCCAGACCGGGGCCAGTACCATCGTTTCCACGTGCCCCTTCTGCAAGACCAACCTCTCGGACGCTAACGCCCAGGCCGGTTCCGCCCTCGACATCGTGGACCTGGTCGAGCTGCTCGACCGCGCGTTATAAATGGCGCGTTGCTCCCCCAATCTTTCATCAATTTCCAGGGCTGATCGCGTGCATGGAGGATTTCCGGCGAATCGTCGAACAAGCAAAGTTGGAAAGCAAGGACTATTCTATATGGCACGTGACCTCAGAAATGGCAGCGCAAAGCGCCGGCTTGCCGATGCGGGTCGGTCCAGGGGCTTGGAGTGGCGTGCTCCCAGAGGACGAGGTCCAGATCCATTTCGGTGATTACGCCACGCCGTCAACGGCCTTGCTCATCGTCGCCCCGGGCGCGCGGGCGCTGCACGATGGCCGGGTCACGCTGGTCGGTCCGGACATTCCCCGCTTATCGGGGTCCGTGGTGCCCTTCGCGCTCGTCGTCGTGGCATGGGGTGCCGGCCTGACGCCTGACCGCGTCAGGGAACTGCGCCGGGGTCTCCAGGTGACCGACCAGATCGAGGGGTTCGCGCAGTGCTCCATTCCCAGGGAGATCAGGTTCACATTGAGCAAGGCTATCTTCAAGAGGGAAATATCATTCCGCCACCTAGGTCACGCGTTTATCCAACTTTTCCGGGAGCAGTTCGCCGATTTCATTCAATCGGTGGAGGTAATCTTTCTCACCGCCAGCCCGAACACGATCATCGCCCTGAAAAAAATCACCCAAGCGATTAGATCCGACATGGCCGCGGCCTTGCGGGCAAAGCTAGCGCAAAGACTCAAGTCCCGCGAGGATTGCGAGTTCGAGTGGGAATGCGCGGATTGCGAGTACCAGCGCATCTGCGAGGAGCTGCGGGACATCATCCGGATGAGAAAGGATTTAACCGCGGACTAGAACGTGACCTTGATATGGCCGGCATGGTGCACGCCCAGCACGACAACCCGCAAAAGTTCCGGGTTTTCGCCATCACCGGCAAGGGGGGCGTGGGAAAAACGACGTTCGCGTTTATCTTCGCCCGTGCCTTGATCGCGAGGGGACGGCACCCGTTGCTCATCGATGCCGACCCCGCGCTGAGCCACCTGGCCCGCGCCCTCGGGATCACTCCGGAGCATACGATGGAGAGCATCCGGGCGGAGCTGATCGGCGTGGCCGCGCGGGGGGACGCCGGGGAGAAAGCGATAATCGCTCGCGAAATCGGCTCGATCGTCGACCGGAGCGTCGTGAAAGGTGCCGATTACGATCTCCTGGTCATGGGCCAGCCAGCCAGCGCGGGTTGCTTCTGCCCCAGCAACACGCTCTTGCGTTCCGTCATCAGGGAGCTGGCCGGGCGATACGATTCTATCATCATCGATTGCGAGGCGGGGCTGGAACAGATTCACCGGCAAGTCATCGGGACGGTCGAATATATCATCATCGTGACGGATCCTTCTGCCCGCAGTTTCGCTACTGGCGAGGCCATCCTTGCATCCGCACGGCGCTTCACCCAGTACAAGCGTGCCGGGCTCGTGGTGAACAAGGTGGTCCATGGTGCGGCGGTAAAAATACCGGCTTGGGTGGAAAAGGAAGGCGTTGTCATCCTGGGGGAGCTGCTAGAGGAGCCGGCGTTGCGAGAGCATGAATCGATGGGCTTATCCTTGACCGAGGGGCTTGAATTGCCCGTGTTAGAATCGGCTGTGGCGTTGATTGCTGAAAAAATCGATGGCGCGACCTAGAACGCGCGTTTCGATCTTTCTCGTTCTTTAACCGGTTAATGATTGGATGATCCGGTTGACTTCCCGTCCATGCACGTCCCACGGATTGAAACCGACGATAGGGATGCTCATCTTCCTTCTTTCCAGCCATTTCACCAGTTCCGAGGTGAAGATGCCCCTCCCCGGCACGAGGAGAGATGGAACGACCACCCGCATCTTGTCGAATCTGGGTGCTTCCCAGTCTGCCAAGGAAACGCCACGGTCTTTCGATGCTGGCACCGCCGAGAGCAAGTCGAGCGTGCGTGTCACGCCACACGTCGGGCTGTCGTCCATTGCGATGATGCCAAGAACAGCGTACCCCGATCTCTGCCACCCGTCGATCTCGCGGGCGATCGCTTTCGCGCGAGCGCGGCAAGCGCCCTTGTACCTTGCCAGCCAGGCCCTCCCGAATAGGTTCACGACAGG
>Ga0172366_10004049_pt1 | contig 11559 bp, 6 predicted proteins | sample LakKivSesite69cm_FD_114533 | JGI IMG/M metagenome (GOLD analysis project Ga0172366, IMG submission 114533) | Sediment microbial communities from Lake Kivu, Rwanda - Sediment site 69cm | ecosystem: Environmental > Aquatic > Freshwater > Lake > Sediment | place: Rwanda: Western Province, Lake Kivu...
AACCGGAACAGCGGCGCGAATGACTGCCGGAACAACGTCTCGAACAGCGGATGACCCAGGTTGAGGTTAAGGTCGAGGTTGAGGTCAGGACCCAGGTCGAGGTTCAGGTTGAGGCGAAGCGGACGACGCACGCGCCGATGCAGGCGAATACACGACTGAGGATACGTCCAGAGGTACTTCCTGACGTACAACGAGGGGCGCTTCGCGAGACGCAACCGCACGCTCGGCGCGAGGTATCAGTTTCCAGGTGCCAGTTTCCGGCTGTCGGATGTGTTTGGGATACGATCCGAAATCCCAGGAGGAGGATTGAGGCGCGCTTCGCGCCCAAGGTCATGTTGCAGGCGGCAGTTTGCGGTCGATGGTCAAGCACTAGGCGCCACTGACCATTCGGCCGGAGAGACCGAATCCGTCCAGTTCGTGTCTGCGGCACCAGCGCGGCTCCATCTCTGCGGGCGGGCGGGCAGGGCGCGCTTGACTGGCCGGGTGCTCCTGATAGACTGCCCTACGACCCGGCGATGAAGATCACCCTCCGGAACAACGGCTCGGTGCTCGTCGTGATGGAGCTATTGTTCCTCTTGTTCGTTATCACCGTGCTCAGGAACACTTTCGTCCCGGATTCGGTGGCGCTGACCACGGTCGTGGCGCTCTGGGTTATTCTGATAGCCGCGAGCTACGTGTCCGGTGAGTTCGAATCCACGGCCCGGGCCAACTTCGGCCTCACGCTCAGGACTCAGGCCGCGTTCGGCATGACCTATGCGGGCTATAGCATCCTCCACGGGTTCTGGCACTGGTGTGAGCCGGTGACGGTGAAGTTCTGGCTCGCGCTCTGGCTCTACCTCGTCGCTCTGGCCCCGGTCATCGGTCTCTGCCTGCGCTACGTGACCCGCCAGCCGGTGCTGCTCGTGACCGACCTTAATCTCGTCAAGATCCGGCTGCTCCGCTGGTGGGGCTTCGAGTGTATGGAGGTTATAACGCTTGAGGACCTGCCGGGCTGGCTTCGAGCGAACTCCGACGACCGGGGGCACGTCGCCAAATACGACACCGTCATCGTCGACAGCTCGAATCCGAAGACCGAACATGTCGTGGCCGGGCTGTCCGGCGACTACTTCGTCGACTTCATCGGCGTGCGTTCTTTCAAGATGTCCACGTACCTGTTGGGCCCTCACCCGCGGCCGATTGCTTCCTACTCGCTGAGCGGCGTGGGTCGAAGGCTGAAGCGGGTCGTGGACCTGGTGCTGTCCGGTCTGGCCATCATCATCCTGAGCCCGGTCTTCATCGTGACGAGCGTCATCATCAAGCTCGACAGCCCGGGGCCGGTCTTCTACCGGCATCGAAGGCTGGGGCGGAACATGCGCGAGCTACGGATTCTCAAGTTCCGGACCATGTTCCGCGACGCGGACAAGCGTCTCAAGCAGATGCTCGACTCGGACCCGGTTCTTGCGAAGGAATTCGAGGAGAAGTTCAAGCTGGCTCATGACCCGCGCGTTACCCGGGTCGGCAGGTTCCTGCGCAAGTTCAGCATCGACGAGCTGCCCCAGTTCTTCAACATCCTGGCGGGACAGATGAGCTTTGTCGGGCCGCGGCCGATTGTCGACGACGAGGTGAAATACTACAAGGAACACTCGCTCGTGATGTTCCGCGTTCCGCCCGGCGCTACCGGACGGTGGCAGGTTTCGGGCCGTTCCGACACGAGCTACGATTCGCGCGTGAGAATGGACACCAGCTACGTGCAGGAGTGGACGTTCTGGGAGGACTTGAAGATCATCCTCAAGACGCCTTCGGCGGTGCTGTCGCGGAAAGGTTCATATTAGGCAAATGACGAAGTTCGAAGCCCGAAACCCGATTGAAGCCCGAATGAAGCGGAGTGACGAATTCGGGAATTCGGGCTTGAATCGTCATTCGTATTTCGGATTTCGAGCTTGGGAGGCAAAGGACGTGTTTCTAACGGACGAATCGGGTTAGGAGGCGTAATGATTCTTGAGAAGGGCGACGTTGCGGCGTTGAGGCTGGCTGAGGCCCGGGGCTGGTTCCCGACCGACGCGGAGGTGACTGCGGCGGGTCTCGCGCCGGCGGAATACGCGGAGCGGCTGCGGCGGCTCTGCTCGACCGGTATCATCCGGGGGTTCAAGACCACGCTCGTGGTGCCGCCGCTCTTGGGCGGCGACTGGGTCTGGGCCGCGGTGCTGGCCAGCGCCAAGCGCGACCTGGGTCTGGCCAATGCGCTCGCGGACAAGCTGCCCTTTGTGAGCGAAATCGTGCTGAACGCCAGCCTGCCGGAGAAGGTGGGACCCAACCTGGCCGTGCTTTTCTACTCGCGCGACTTCGACAAGGAGGCCGATTTCATCCGCAACGCGCCGGGCATCGAGTACCATGAGGTGTACCGCGTGGCCGAGTACACGTTCCCGGTCGCCCTGCCGCTGTCCAAGGACGAGAAGGGGCTCGTGCGCTACCTGGTCGAGCACCCGGAGTCGTCTATCGAAGAGGTCGGCTCGGCCCTGGACCGGACTCAGACCTGGGTGCGCGCCAAACTCGACCGGCTGCTCTGGAGCGACACCAATCGCACCGGCGTCCTGCGCGTCTTGCCTGAGTTGAACTGGGCCCCGGTCGAGAACTTCGGCCATTTCCATTTCCTCCTGGAAACCGGGTACCGGGCGGAGAGACTTGGGCGACTGATGGGCGAGGCCGGACTCAGCGTGGTGTTCGGCGGCAGAACCTACCGGGACCGCTACGTGCAGGTCGAGGCCGACGTCTGGGGAATCGGCAAGCTGCTTGACACAGTGAGCTACCTGGACCAGATTGCGGGCGTGCGCGTAGCCGCGGTGCTCTGGAACCGAACGGTGCTCATCAACACCAAGTGGGTGCCGGGGCTGGTCTGAGCTCGGGCGTCTGGTTGGTCCGATCAGTCGGGTCGGTCAGACCAATCAGCGGTATATAACCAGCTTGCCGGTTTCCGGCCGCATGGCGCCGGAAGTCATCCGGTAGAGGTAGACTCCGGGCGCAAGGCCGAGTCCCGGGGACAGCCCCTGGTCGGGGACAGTCCCCTGAAACACCTGCCTGCCATCAACAGCGAAAACAGCCGCATGCCAGCCGGGGCGGAACGGCAGACCGAAGGAGGTCTTGGGGACAGTCCCAATTTGTGGACAGTCGCCATCTGACTCGGCGACCGCAGGCGCCATGCCGGCGATTCCAGCTCTCACCACGACGGCAAACGGCTGGAGTGGCGTGTAGACGTTGCGGCCGAGGACGCGCGCGGTCCAGCGGCCGGTCAGGGGATGGGGAACAAGACACACTTCTTCGACGTTGCGCTCGTCCCAGCTCGGCGGGTTTGCGCGCGACCAGCCGTTGTAGAACTGGTTGCCGCGAAAGTGGTTTCCGTCCGGGCTCGTGAGTTCCAGGTTCAGGTCATTGACGATGGCGACCGCAGCCTCGGGCGCTGCCGCGGTATCGGTCCACGCCAGGACCGCGTGGATGGGCGCTCGCCCGGAAACCTCGAACTGGAACGACATCTCGCCACCGGTCCCGACTCCGACCGGCTCGTCAAGGAGAGCCAGCCCGTTGCTGTCGTCAGGGAAGTGCATGACGGTCGAGACGTCAAGCCGCCCCCATCCGGCGGCGTTGTTGGGTGGGTATTCGGCGCCGACGTTGGAGTCGCAGGACGCAATCGCGAGCGCGCGCATCAGAGCCGAGCTTAGCTGGGTGAGGCGATGGCTGGAGTCGGGCACGCCAGTCGGATACCAGCCCTCGGCGAAGTACTGGCGCAGGAGCATGAGCGCTCCGCTGGCAGCAGGAGCGGAGATGCTGGTACCGCTGGCAGCGAGAAAGGAGTGCGGCGCGCGGCCATCGGCGGTGGCGACGTTTGCGCCGGGCGCCAGCAGGTTGGGCTTGATGCGTTCGTCACGGCACGGGCCGCGCGACGATTCGAACCAGACCGTGTTGCTCTGGGCGCCGTTGCCGCAGGCGCCGACCGTCAAGGCGTTCTTGGCCACGGCCGGGTGACCGATGTTGTAGGCAGGTCCCCGGCGGTTGGCTGCGGCCCAGATTACCAGGAACTGCTTGTCCTTCCAGCAGACGTCGTCGACCGTGGATTCCTGGAGCCGGTAGTAGCTGAGGCTCTCTTCGGTGCCGAACGAGCCGGACACCTGGCGGACCGGCCGGCTTAAGCCGTTGCTCTGCCGGACCGAGTCGAGGAGCGCAGTGAAGTCGGTGTCAAATACGTCAAGGCCGAAGGCGTCTCCCTCGTCCACGAAGTAGATGCGGCAGTCCGGGGCGACTCCATCCAGTTTGGAGGCGTTGCCGGCGACGGAGTCGTCTCCGCACAGGGTGCCGGCGACCGCGGTGCCGTGGTAGTTGCCGGCGTCGCCGAACACAGCGCCTTCGTAGAGCTTGTAGGCCACGAGCTTGCGGTGCTCGGGGAAGAATCCCGGCCCGGTTATAGGGACGGCCGGGTCGATGAACATGTCGTGCTCGGTCGCTAGCCCTGAGTCGAAAAGGCCGACCACCATGTTCTGTCCGCGGATGCCGCGCGCCCAGATGGGACGGCCGGCAAGCTCATCCGGCCGCTCCGGTCGCCAGCCTACCTGCATCACCCACTGTACGTCGCTGTTGAACCTCACGGCTGGCGCGCGCTCTTGAATCCAGGCGACCGGTTCCAGCCCGGCCAGCTCGGCGACACGCGAGGCGTCAATCCGGAAGCTGACCGAACGGCCGATGATGCCCTCGACCTCACCGCCGGAGGCCGCAATCGTCTGCGCGATAGCGTTCGGGTCCTCGCCGGGCCAGACGGAAAGGACCAGCGAGGGGCGAGGGGCGAGGGGCGAGGGAAAACGGGGACTGTACCGCGCGTCCTCGCGCTGGGGACACATCCGCGACGCGTCGAGCCTCACGGCTCCGCAAGGCAGCGTCGCGTCGCTTCGTGGACGTGTCCCCTCCCTGGGACTGTCCCCGTTTTCAGAGCTCAGAGACGTGGTGAGGAGTTCCGGTGCGAGCTTGGCTGAAGTGGGCAGCGGGCCGAGCCAGTCGACGAAATCGAGGCTGCTGATGCTGGCTGCCGAGATGTCGCGCCAGGGTCGGCAGACGAGCGTTTGGTACGCGAGGTAGCAGACCGGGTCTGTCCCCAGCCGCTTGAGTGTGGCCAGCCACTCCTGCCGAACCGGCCCCACAAGGTGAACGAGCCAGGTGGTCCCGACTCCGAGGTGAGAGCTTGGTTCAGGCAGGGAGGCTATGCGAGTGTCGATGCTCGCGCCATTGGCGAACCGAATCACCGCCGCGTCGGCGTACGGCCGCGCTGCCACGGGGGTCACAGACCCGACTCTGGTCAGCGCGCCGGCGAGCAGCAGCAGTAGTAGCGCGAGTGCGTTCATCAGCGGCACGGACCTTCGTGGGGCCCGTCGTCACCCCGACGGAGCGCAGCGATTGGAGGGGTCTTGGCCTGACGCCTCGCAGGCGATAGACGGCCGCGAGGCGTCAGACGCGACAGGTACGTCGTGTTGCTACAACTTGAGCACATCCACGATGGCGGCGGTTACTTCCTTCATATCCGCCATTGTGAGGTCGCCCATGTGCGCGATGCGGAAGGTCTTTTCCTTGATGTCGCCGTAGCCGTTGGAAATCTGCATCCCGCGCTTACCGAGTTCGCCGTTCAGGTCCTTGACTACGATGCTGCGGGTGTTGGCGACCGTGGTAAGGGTGACCGACTCGTAGCCGGCTTCCGGGAATACCTTGAAGTACTTGTTCGCCCAGTCGCGGGTGAACTTCGCCATTTCGAGGTGGCGCTGGTAGCGGTTCTGCATCCCTTCCTTGACGATGTGGTCAAGCTCGAGGTCGAGGGCGAAGAAGAGCGACACGGCCGGCGTGGTCGGCGTCTGGAAGTCCTTGTCGTAGCGCTTGAGCATCGCGTCGTAGTCGAAGTAGTAGCCGCGGTCGGTCACGGTGCGGGTCTTGTCCAGCGCGCGCTGGGACACGACCGAGATGGCGAGACCCGGCGGCAGCGCGACCGCCTTCTGGCTGGAAGCGACCACGATGTCGAGGCCGAGCGCATCGATGTCGAACCAGTCGCCCATCAAGGACGACACGGCATCAACCAGGATGAGCACGTCCGGGTACTTGGTACGGACCAGCTTGGCGATGCCCTCAATCGGGTTCCGGACGCCGGTCGAAGTCTCGTTCTGGGTGACGGCCAGGGCCTGATAACCGCCCTTGGCCAGCTCGGCGTCGACTAGCTCCGGCTTGATTGCCTTGCCCCACTCGACCGCGATGGAGCTTGCCTGCTTGCCGCACGCCTTGGATATCTTGAACCAGCGGTCCGAGAAAGCGCCGTTCACGGTGTGCAGAATCTTTCCGGTCACTGTGTTGCGGAGTGCGCCCTCCATGCAGCCGGTGCCGGACGACGTGAACCAGAACACATAGTTCTTGGTGCCGAGTATCTGCTTGGTCTTATCGACGCAGCGCTTGTTCAGTTCGCCGAAATCCTTGGAGCGGTGCCCTATCATCCACTGCGACTGGGCCTTGAGAACTTCCTCCCTGACCTCGGTCGGGCCGGGGATAAACAGCTTCTTGTGTGCCAAACTACCTCCTTTAGAGAAAAGGGATAAAGGGATCAAGGGATCGAGGGATCAAGTGTTCGGAGTCCGTCACTCTATCCCTTTGTCCCTCTATCTCTCTATCCCTCATTTGCCCGGAATCGGATAGTTCAGAATTCAGAAACCAGAAACTGGAATTCAGAATGTCCCGACACTCTGGATTCTGGACTCTGCATTCTGGACTCTGGACTATCCGGTTCCTCATTTGTTCATCACCTGAACCTCGACCCGCCTCTGCCGCGGGCCGTCGAATTCACAGAAAAAGACTCCCTGCCAGCGGCCGAGCGCGAGCCGGCCTTCCTCGACTGGAATCGCCCGCGAGGAGCCTACCATTGCCGCCTTGATGTGCGCGTCGGCGTTGCCCTCGGAATGGGCGTAGCCGGCGCGATGCGGGACGAGCTTCGACAGGGCTTCCGTGATGTCGCGGGCCACGTCCGAATCGTAGCTTTCGTTCACCGTCACCGCGGCGGTCGTATGCGGCACGTAAACGAAGCACATACCGGAACCGACCTTGGACTGCTCGACCGCGTCCCTCACCTTGTCGGTGATATCGAGAAGCTCAGTGCGGACATGCGTCGTCACGTCGAAACTCGTCATGCTACCCGCGCAATCTTACCCTTTGTTGCCGCCCAAGTCAACCAAGCTGCCAGCTTCCGCTGGAGCAGCAGGACGTTCCGTCCCCTCCCTTCGATTCCCTCCCCCTCAAGGAGGAGGGAAGGGTGAGGGTGATGAAGTCGTGGCGGTCGGAACCTACCGCGAAACCACCAGCCGCGTAGAGAGTCTTGTCGCGCCGGTCTTGATAGATAAGGCTGCCCGCGCTTGTGCGGGCAGACGAGACTACCTCACTAGCAACATCCTCTTCTGCGCTATCTTGCCGTTCGACTTCAGCACGTAGAAGTAGGTGCCGGCCGGGACGCTGCGCCCGCGCATGTCCGTACCCTTCCACACGACTGAGTAGTAGCCCGGCTTCTGCTCGGACTGAACCAGTCTCGTGACCGTCCTGCCCGAGACGTCGTAGATACTGAGCTCGGTGAGCGAGGGAACAGGAAGCGCATACCGTATGGTTGTCGTCCTGCCGAACGGATTGGGCCGGTTCTGATAGAGCGCGAAGGCCTTGGGCAGACTGTTCAGTTCCTCAACTCCGCTGAAGGCCTTGATGCGCGTGCGTGCGCGGCCGATCTGCTTGTACTTCTCCTTCTTCCCCAGGATGGGTGCGCTCGACTCCACCAACTTCTCGTAAATGATGTACTGGCAGTCAGGAGACCAACAGGGGTTTTCACGCTGTGCATCCGCAGCGTGAAGGAACACTTCAATCCCGGGGTAGTTTACGTCCATGTAGCACACCTGGCTGAACTCAGATAGGCCGGTCGAGTCTATCGGCCACCTGGTATAGGCGATGTACTGGCCGGTGGGTGAGAAGACGGGAGTCAGGCAGTCACAGATGCCGTCGGTGACTCTCGACTCCTCGGTTCCGTCCACGCGCATCTTGTACACCTGCCAATGGCCGGACTCGTCGAGCTTTTCGTAGGTCAACCACTGCCGGTCGGGCGATAGATTCAGGCGGGCGTTCTGCATGTAGTCTGAGGTCAGCCAGACCTCCTGCCCGGCCGTCACTCTGCACACCTGGTAGACCTCACCCTTGAGCTTCAAGCACACGAAGTCGGAGTCGGAAATCGGCTGCGGCTCAAGATATTCGTCCGGTCCCGAGGTCAGACATATGGCCCCGGTGCCGTTAATCGGCACCTTGTACACGTCGTGAGTCTGGTCAGTCGGGTCCCACTTCTCGTACATGATCCATGTGCCTGTCACCCGTGGTCGCTCAACGACGCCTTCTGCCAACCGAACGGGAGACATGCCGGGGGACACCTTGTAGACGCCGTCGTCAGCCACCGCAGCCAGCGCGCTGCCGTCCTCGAACCACCTCGGGCTCTCATATGCCAGGCTATCCGTGGCCAGGGTGTTGGGCACGCCGCCAATGGCAGGAATCCGGTATAGGCCGATGCCTTCGCTCATCGAGTCGCTGGCCGTGTACGCAATCCAGACGCCGTCAGGAGAGTACTGAGGTGAGAACTTGTCGCTTGGGTCGTAGGTGAGTTGCTCTCCGGGGTCCAAGAGGACGCCAAATGCCCCGGCAGTCACTGCCGCCTGGGACGTGACCGGTTCAAGCGGCTCGGTTTCGCCGCCGCCCGCCTCCAGGAAGCCGCCGACCAGCGGCGAGTAGCGCCAGAAGTCATCGTCTTTGCCCATCCCGAGTCCGCCGAAGATCGAATAGTCGCAGTAAGTCAAACAGCCGCCATTCTTGACCTTGTTTGGTGCCGGTTGTCTGTTTGACCAGGTCTTGGATACGGGGTCGTAAGCGTAGAAGTAGTTCTTGCTGTTTCCGAAGAAGGCATATATCTTGTTGCCTAGCGGGTAGTATGCCATTGCGCCGCCGTCATCCACGTCTTGCGGCGTCGAGCGGCACGAATCCCACCTGTCCTGTGAAATCCAATACCGGTAGAAGTATCTCTGGTCTCCGCCGCAGAAGGCGTAGAGAGAATCGCCGCCGGTCCAGACCAGGCTGGCGCCCTGCTTGACCTTGGCGGGCACCTGTGCCTTCGCCGTCCAATGCCCGGACGAGAATAAGTACCGACAGAAGTCTTTCGACTGCCTGCCTCGGAGAGCGAAGATGGCGCCCCCGCCCCCGTACGCCATGGCCGCGCCCGAACCAAATCTGTATTGGTAAGGGTTATCGACCACCGTCCACTTGTCGGCCGAGATACTGTACTTGTAGAAGTCCGGGCTGGCGTTCCCGCGACACGCGTAGATGAAGTCCCCGGAACCGGGGTATGCGAGCGCGCCGCCATTCGTGAAGAACCTCGGCGCCGTAGCCAGCACCTTCCATAGGTCCTCACGCACCAGGTACTTTGCGAAGAAGTTCCTCTGGCCGGTGGCGCAGAATATCTGGTTACTGTCAACCGTTGCCAAGCACGCGCCGGTCGCCATCCCGCCCCCACCGTAGATGGGGTACATCCTGACCCAAGTGTCTGTCACGACGCGGAACGTCAGTGTCGCCGTGTCGTTGCGCCGGATTTCGTCTATTGGCGCGTCCACGTGACACGTGACCGTTTGGTTACCAACATGGGCGCTCCATTGACTGAACTCCAGAATCGTGTCAGAGTGTGCTAGCAACTTGACCCAACACGAGTCGGAGTAACCGGCTCCGATAGTCATCCTCACCAAGACGCTCTCGGCCCCGGAGCAGCCATGATTCCACATCTGGACGGTAGGAGCCGATCTCTGGCCCTGCGTCACAATGCCACGTGGCCACCTGATCTCTGATACGGACACGTCATGCGTCCGCGATGGTTTGGTGAAGAACTTGATCTCATCCACGCACCAATATGCACCCGCCTGGACAGGACCGTGATAGATCCAGGCCACCTTCACATTTCGCTGGTTCGCTGCCCAAGGCAGCCGGACCTCTGTCAGCAAATCGTCGCCCAGCAGGCGCGGCCACGTCGCACCGCCATCAGTGGAGAGGCGGACTTCAATGGTCTTGCCGCCGCCATGCGCAAGGCTGGAGTATGTCTCCAGCCTCATCACCACGGCCGAGCAGCCCGCAAACGTCATCCTTGGTGTGATGAGAGTGTCCCAAGTCGTTCCTTTGGTCTCGCTCCAGTGCAGGCAGGCGTAGGCCGAGCGCTTGGATGTCAAAGGCCAATCCCCCCCTAGATGCTCATGCCAGCAACAAATCCACTGATGCCTGATCCCCATGTTCTTGACAGTGCTGTCGCAATTGAACTGGCTTCCCACCGAACTGCAGTCGCCGAGCTTGTCCGGAATGTGCAGCATCTTCAGGTTCTTGACGCCGTTCAGTACGTTGTTGATGATGCGGCACAGAGGCAGGTCGTTCTCGCGTGGGTTACTGCCCCCGACGTAGACCTCGCCGTCCCTTATCTCGATGACCATCATCGAGTGTTGGTGGTCCCCGTAGTCCATCTCCAGAATGTCGCCTGGGCGCAATTCAGGAATACGCGCCCTGACCTCACCCTCGTTACGCGGCAGGTGGCCACCCGAACCCGGCCACGTCCAGAGGTTGTTGGGCGGAGACACAAGACCGTTCTTACAGAGGTAGTCTATGAGCGAGTACTTGCGGGACAACGTACCGTCTTCGTTGAGAGGGAACTCCGCGGTCTTGCACTTGAACTTCGGGTCAGACTTGATGCTGTCCCAGTCCTCCTTGAGGCGCTCCCGGTCCGGCAGGAAGTGCATGTTTGGCTCGCAGCCATCCTGCATACCAAAGCATGTCATCTGCTGGCAGTCGCCATGGCCGGTATCGATGTATCCGTCGGGGTAGAACCCGTCCTTGGCGGTTGGATCACTCGGGCCCTTGTGCGGGTCGCACCAGTACTTCATGGAACCGGCGGCCTTCCCGGGCGTGTACGCAATCGAATACGCACTCCCAGTCAGCATCAGGAGTGCGATGACCGCTCTAAGCAATGATGTCACCGGACCCTCCTACTTCTTCGCGCGGGCCGGTCCGAGCTTGGCAACGAACATGTGGTTGTAGTGCTGATCCTGCTCTCGCCACATCAACGTTCCGCATACGACGTACCCTCCGTCTTGGGTCTGCAGTATGGACTGGGCGGCATCAGCGGTCGATGGGGAAAGCGTCGTGTACCAGGCTTCGTTTCCATTCCCATCCGTACCCAAAACGTAGGCGTCCAATCGATGGACTCCGTCCTGTTTGTTCGCGACTACGCCAGCCATGACGAAACCGTTGGGAGTCTGCAAGACAGAGTTGAGCTCTTTGTATTTGCGCCCATCGTAGTACTTGCACCACTGCTTGTCCCCGTTTGAGTTCACCTTGAGCAGGTAGATGCGATACGATTCGTCGGGTTCCGTCCTTCCAGCCAACCCAACAACGGCGAATCCTCCGTCGGCCGTTTGGATCAGGCCCTCACCGGCGTACGCGTTCTCTTCTGCGTAGACTCGACGC
>Ga0172366_10004050_pt1 | contig 11559 bp, 10 predicted proteins | sample LakKivSesite69cm_FD_114533 | JGI IMG/M metagenome (GOLD analysis project Ga0172366, IMG submission 114533) | Sediment microbial communities from Lake Kivu, Rwanda - Sediment site 69cm | ecosystem: Environmental > Aquatic > Freshwater > Lake > Sediment | place: Rwanda: Western Province, Lake...
GGCGGACGGCTGGCGCGGATTTCAAGGCAGATCTCTCGAATTACAGCATCGAATTGCAAGCAAAGGCTTAAAACTATGTAAAAACAAGAGGAGGTGAATCATCATTCGTCGTTAAAACAAGCCTCTTCTTGAAGTTTAATGATTATATCGCGCAGCTTGAAGCGTCAGTTGAGCCAGGCTCGTTCCAAGAGATCGTCCGTTCCCTCAAAAATCACATCCAATCACCCGCGAACCCGGATTGGATCGTGCAATCCCTCTCCAAGCACCTGGAAGCCCACCTGAAAGCAAAGCTAGGGAAGGTCAAGCAAAAATTTGATGGCCAATTGTTGCGCGTTGATGAAATGATAAAAGAAGGGTTGCTGGTCGACGCGGACACCGGGATACGCACGTTGCGTTCTTTAACCGATTATTTTTCGACCAACGGTAAAGAGCGTGAAAGAAAGGGTTTTGAAGCTGCAATCGAGGAAAGGGTTCGCCTCGTGGAGATTTCCCGTGCTGAGATCGCAGCTCAACTAGAAAAGAGACTAGTTTTGGAACCTGGCTCCAGCAACGTGGGCGAAATCGTCAATTGGGCAGTATCTTTGAAGGATGTTATGGAAATGGCGACACGGGCGGGCATCCCGGTTCTCGCCGAAAAAGCCCGCGCGCTGTTTCAAGAAGCGTTGCACAAGACCCGCGAAGCCCTCACCCGCGAACTTACCAAGGTGAAGGCCCAGTTCATCCAGGATCCAAGCGATGCCATGTTAGAACAAACCAGGTCAATACTGGAGAAGATTCAAGGCCTTAGTGGTTCCCTCTATTTGCTAACCATCAAGCAAGAGACTTCAAAATTGCTTTCCAACCTCGTGCTTGTAAAGTCGCTCTTGACAGCAGTCCGGGGAAGGGGAAGCATTCCACTCAAGGAATTGCGGGAGCGCACCACGATGGAGCGGGAAGCCTTTGCTAGTTTCTTGCTCGAATGGGCGGGCATCCTTGGCTTGATAATAGCCCAAGATGTAGTCTGCGAGGACAAGGAAAAGGAAGACCTGGACTCGATCATCCGACGGCTAGACGAGATATTCAGGTCTTGGGAGGAGAAAGAAAAGATCGAAATTGCCGGGAAGATCTAACTCACTGCATCGCGTAGAGCTGCTTGAACGTGTCTTTCTCGGCATTGTACACCTTGCGGTACAGGCCGAAGTAGGCCTCGTACTTCTTGGCATTTTCCAGGTTCGGGGGCGTGATGTCGGCGACCTGGATCCATTTCTTGATCTCTTTATAGTCGAACAGCTTGTTGCCGACGCCAGCGAGGAGTACATCGCCAAGCGGGGCGCCGTAGCTCATGGACACGTGCCGCATCTTGAAGCCCGTGATGTCCGCGAAGATCTGGCGCCAGAGATTGCTCTTCGCGCCGCCGCCGATGAGCGTCATCTCGTCGTTGAGGACCGCCCCGATGTACTTGGCGGTCTCGAGATTGTCCTTGAGCGAGAAGGCGACACCTTCGAGGCAAGCGCGGTACACGTGCGCGGCCGTATGGAACAGTGACAGGCCGACGATCGTTCCGCGGGCAAAGGGATCCCAGATGGGCGTCCGCTCGCCGTTCCAGTACGGCAGCACGACGATGCCGTCGGATCCCGGGGCGATCTGGGCTGCTAACTCGTCGAGCTCCTTGAAGCTCTTGTCCTTCGCGAACTGCTCCTTGAACCAGTTGATGACCGCCGCCGCGGTCGCTGCGCCGCCGAACGTGTATATCTTGTTCGTGTCATCCGCCACGTAGGGATAGTTGATGAGCAACGGGGATAGCTTCATATTCGAGCGATCTTGCACGATGTTGTGGCACATGGACGTGCCGATGGTCGCCGTGTGCTCGCCGATCTCGAACGTGCCGACGCTGAGCGCCTCGACCGGCGCGTCGATCCCGCCCGCGGACACGGGCGTCCCTTTCCGCAGGCCACACATCATTGCTCCCTTCGCGTCGATCTCCCCGACCACGGCCGCCGACTTGACGACGTCCGGCGGGAAGACGTGGATCGGGAGCCCGAGATCCTTCATCAAGTCTTGCGCGTATGCGTTCTTGTGGATGTCCCATATCCCGCCGTAGTTGCCGGCCGACGAGTAATCGAGCGAGATCTTGCCCGTGAGTTGGTGGATCGCATAGGCATTGGGCGTGAGCAGGTACTTGATGCGTGACCACTTCTTCGGCTCGTTGTTCTTGATCCACAGCATTTTAGTCCAGCCCCAATAGGGGTGGATGCAATTCCCCGTGACGTCGGCAATTTTCTTCTCCAGGCCCTTTTCCCGGGCCCAATCGCATTCCTTGATGGCGCGCGTGTCGAGCCACGGGATGCATGGCCGCACCTCGTCCATTTCCTCGTCGACGGGCACGCCGGATCCGCCGTACAAACCCGAGATGCACAGGCCCCTCACGTTTAAAGGGTCGATCTTCCCCTTGGCGATCACGTTCTTGATCGTGTCGCACACGGCTTTCAAGGGCTTGTCCATGGGGAAGTCTGCCCAGCCCGGCTTCGGGGTAACTATGTCATATCCCATATAATCCTCGGCGAGCACCTTTCCATCGACGGAACATGCAATCGACTTGGTTCCAAGTGTGCCAATATCGCTGCCAATCAGCAAGTCTGATGTGGGCATGTTTACCATCATTTACTTTATCTTCGTGAGTTACGATGAGAGGAACATTGCTCTTCGGCCATATATGCCTTGATGAGGTAGATGAAGCTTCCCAAGATCGACGCCTTCCGCGACAACGTGAAGGTCGTCCAAAAGCCCGGCGCCCCGCCCCCACCATCGCATGCCCAAATCGACCCGGAGGCCCAGAAAAAGCGGCAAGAGGCCATCAAGCGCATCACGGAGAAGGCTGCCGAGATCGAGAAAGCGTTGAACGGCGGCGATTACAAGCGCGCCTACAAGCTCGCCACGGGGGAGTTGCAGAAATACACGGCGCAGAGCATCAAGGGCAACGAGCTGCTGGAGCGGATGGCGTCCATGGCAGAGACTGCGCTTGAATACATGAATTCTCTCCTGCCCGCCAAGGAGGACGACTGGTTCCTGGACATGCTCGGCAGCGAGATGGACGATTACAAGGCAGTTCCCCTTTTCCAGGCGGTAGAGCGGGTGCTCGCCGAGCGGCTCAAGAAGAAGCTCGGGCAGTTCAAGAAGGAGGGAAAGCTAGCCTGGATCGCCCCTTGGCTCCAAACATGGAAGCCGGTCGTGGAGATCGTCGACGAGCAAAAGGTCTTGAACAAGTGGATCGCGGGCGAACCCGGCGCCGACGCGGCCATCCGGTGGAAGTTCAAGGTACCCGTGATATACACGCCCGGCGAGAAACAGCGGCTCGTCGAGAAGCGACGCAAGATCCACGAGGCGCTCGCGAGCAAGGCTACGGAACTCGAGAAGGAAACAACCCCCGCGCCCCCGCCCGAGGAACCGGTCTCCATGCCCGTTCCCGTGATGGTCGAGACCCCGCGGATCGCCAAGTCCTCCGGCACGACAGGCACGTTTTCCAGGAAAAAAGCGACGACGGTGGAACAGGCCAAGCCGGAACAGCCGCAGAAGGCCCACAAGTCCCATCCCAAGCAGAGCAAGCCCAAGCCGCTCGCCACCCTGGACGACCACATCTCGTCTTCCGAGGTAAAGGAATACCTCTACAAGCTCAAGTACGAGCAAAACGTGAACGAGGTCCATTTCATCAAGATAAAGAACGATTTGAACGCGATATCCTTGAACAAGGAGAAAAAACTCTTCAAGATCCTCATGCGGCTCGTGGAGAAGGGCCTCGTCATCAAGAAAACCGGGAGCATCTTCGCCATCTTATTCTAACGCAAGCAGCAAGGGTTGGACATCGTGACGCGATACGAGGTCAAGGAATTCAAGGGCATCGTCAACAAGCTCAAGTTCATCGATTCCTGGTTCTGGTGTGCCTACACGATCAACCCGTACAATGGCTGCGTCCACGACTGCATCTATTGCGATGGCCGCTCGCGCAAGTATAGCATGCATGCAGGCTTCGAGGAAACGATCTACGTGAAGGAGGGCGCGGCTGACGCCCTTGACAAGAAAATACAACGGAGCCGGACGATGCTGCCAGACGTGGTGTCCATGGGTGGCGTGTGCGACGCCTACCAGCCCGCGGAGTCGGAATACAAGATCACCCGAGGCATCCTCGAGGTCTTGCTCAAGCACGGATTTCCCTCGTTCCTGCTCACGAAGTCCGACCTCATCGCGCGCGACCTCGACGTGATATCCGCAATCAACGAGAAGTCGTGGGCAACCGTGGCGTTCACGGTCACGACCGTCGACGACGGCCTGGCGCGGGTGCTGGAGCCCGGTGCATCGCCGCCATCGAGGCGGCTCGAGATGTTGAGGCGGGTGAAGGACCGGCACCCAGGTATCCAGGCAGGCGTGTGCGCCATGCCCATCATCCCGTTCCTCGAGGATGCTGACGATGCCATAGAGTTGCTGGTTGCCAGGACAAAGGAGGCGGGTGGGGACTTTTTATTGTTTGCCCCGGGTGTTTCAATGCACGACGAGCAAACGAACTACATGCTGCGCAAGATGCAAGCCGCGTTCCCGAGGGAGCAAGAGCTCTTCGTGAAGCACTATATCCAAGACGAGGCCTTCAAGGCGAAATGGACCGGCGAAATGAACGTGAAACTCCTCGCCGCGTGCAAGAAGCATGATCTCGCAACCCGTGCCAAGCGATTCATCCCTAACGATTACCGGAAGTACAATTACATCATCGCGGAGCGCTTGCTGAACAAGGCCTACGACTTGCAGCTCGCAGGTGGGAAATGGAAGGATTATTTTTGGACGGGGCATCACGTGCAGATGTTGAAGGAATCCATCGCCGACGTGCACGCCCGCGGGGGATTGCGCGGGATCAAGGGCATGACGGCAGCCATCGCGGCGGATATCGAACCCTGGATCCCGAAAGGGCAAGGGCTCGACCGGTTTCTCCCCCGCAAGTAAGGCCAATGATGGTTGCTAGTTGTTTTATTAACTCGCAGTAGGAAGTGAGTGATGAACGCCATTCTCGATAACACGTAACAAGTAGTTGGAAAATAATCGCAGGTGGGTGTAACGCAGAAAAGGAAGATCATTTTCGGCATCCTGTCGGCAAGCGCACTAGTAATCGCCGTGATCGCCATCGTGACGTGGTTTCTGGGGCTCGATGCTGTATATCCCGGCTCTTATTCGTTCCAGATAGATCCTGACAACCTGGCCGAGCAAGCCAATGGATTAGCTTGGACTCTCACCGCGATCCTCGTCATGTTCTACTGGATCTCCGGGGCATTTCTCATAATGGAGGGGAATGTCTCCAAGGTCGACGTGCAAAAGAAATTCCACCATGGATTGGCCATGCTCTTCATCCTCATTGGCCTGGCCCAGGGAATCGTTGTATTCTATTCGATCTTCAAGACGACCCCTTTCAGCTTCTCGCCAGTCCTCATCCCGAACATGGCTCCCCTCGGGCGGAGCGACACGCTCTTTGCCCTGGCATTCGCGTGCTGGAGCGCCGTGCGCATCATTTACATCATCGAGAAATACATCAAGAACAGCAAGAAATATCCCTTGACGGTTTTCATCCTCATCGGGGCCATCGCCGGTGCCGTGGGCATCGCTTGTTCCTACGTGCAGGCTGCCACGTGGCCAAATGAAGACGACGTGCCGGGCTGGTGGGAATACGTGGGGTACGGCGTGCTTGGGCTCTCCGGCGTCGCCCTCGTCTTCACGATCATATCGCTCCCTGCCATCTATTTCAGCCTGGCAAGACAAGCATCGGGCGACTTGCGAAGGAACTCGGCGACCATCGGCATCGGATACCTCTTCACGTTTGTCATGGTCATCCTCCACCTGGTTCGAGAAATGATACTTGGCGATCTCCCGCTTAACTGGATGGTATTCATCTTCGGCAATATCATCGGGGCCCTGATACTCATAAGCGGATACATGCGCTCCACGTACTGAGAGCCGTATATCTAAACATTTTTTTCTACACCATGGTATGGCCAGCAAAATCGATTACATCCAAGGCATGGTGATGGAACCGCCGTGAAAGACTTGACCGATTTCTCCCCAGCAAGCCCTGGGAATAACAATTAAACCAGGCCGTCGTTATGAATTCTTGACAAGGTACACGGGATGCATCTCAAGGTTGCTAAAATTACACTCGACGAACCGGAACTGCCCAGACGTTGATTTCAAGGCAGCGCTGATTGCTGGCCTCGCGCCCGACAAGGGCTTGTACACGGCAAGCGAATATCCACGATTTTCCAGCGAGGAGATGCTCGAAATGGCCAAGATGGGCTATCCCGAGCTTGCCAATGCCGTGCTTTCGAGGTTGATCGGCGACCAGCTGCCCGCGACCAAGTTGAAGGAGATCTGCGACGACGCGTACGACTTCGACGTGCCCGTCGTGAAGATTTCCGACGGGGACGACGTGCACGTGCTGCACCTCGACAGGGGGCCGACCGCGTCGTTCAAGGACTTTGCCGCCCGCGCCATGAGCCGCATCATGTCGTACTACACGGCGCAGGACAAGCGCGAGTTGCTCATCCTCACGGCGACATCCGGCGACACGGGCGGCGCCGTCGCGTCGGCCTTCCACGGGGTGAAAAACATCAAGGTGTGCGTGCTGTTCCCCGCCACCGAGGTCTCCGAGCGCCAGCGGCGGCAGATGACCACGCTGGGAAAGAACGTCCAGGCCGTCGCGGTCGACGGGAAGTTCGACGATTGCCAGGCGCTCGTCAAGCGGGCTTTCGCCGATCCAGAGCTGGCGTCCCTCAACTTGTCCTCGGCCAACTCGATCAACATCGGCCGCCTCCTCCCGCAGAGCGTGTACTATTTCTGGGGGTACTTCCGGGCGCTCGATGAGCGGGTGGAGGCGGGATACCTCGACCCGGCCGTGATATCCGTGCCGTCCGGGAACTTCGGCAACTTGATGGGCGGGCTCATCGCCAAGCAACTCGGGCTGCCGGTGGCCAAGTTCGTGGCCGCCGTTAATGAAAACGATGAGTTTCCCAAGTTCCTCGAATCGGGGACGTACCGGAAGATCGAACCGAGCGTGAGCTGCCTTTCGAATGCCATGAACGTCGGCCACCCGTCGAACCTCGCGCGCATCGTCGACTTGTATGGCGGCACGATGGACCAGGACGGGAAGATCTTGAAGCAGCCAAACATGAACCGCATGCGCTCCGACCTCTTTTCCACCAGCATCAGCGACGAGGAGACCCGTTTCATCATTGAAAGCGTGTTCCAGAAACATAAATACGTCCTGGAACCACACGGCGCCGTCGGCTGGGGCGGGCTGCGCCGGTACCTCGACATGACAGGCAACGGCACGGCAGCCATAACGATCGAGACGGCTGACCCGGCGAAGTTCCCGGATCTCATACAAAAACTCCTGGGCATCGACCCGCCGCTCCCCGCGTCGCTGAAATCCATGCAGAAGAAGCAAGAAGCCTACGCGAAGATGCGCAAGGATTACGTTGCCTTCAAGGACTTTCTCGTGGAGAACTACGCGAGGTAATCCTCATCGAAACGCGTGGTTCGCGTCATGCATCCTGGCCACTATCGCCTTCGTGTACGAGCCCGCCGAGCCGAACTGCACGCAGAAGCAGTGACAGATGTTACTACCGGGCGTGACATCGTCGAAGTCGTGCGAGGCAATGCCTTCCTTTTTCACGCGTGTACTATGGACTGTCGTATACCTCGAAGATCATCTTCTCGATGATCGGCTTCTTGGTCGAGCGCTTGTCGTAGTACCAGCCCACGACATCCTTCTCCGTGACGATAACCATGACGCCGACGGACAAGTAGTTGAGGATCTTCAAGTCGATCTCGTGCAGCTCCGAAGAGCCTGAAGGGTGGGTGTGGAATTCCCAGACGATGTCGTACCCTTGCTCCTCTTTCAGCTTCCGCGTTGTCTTGATCTTCGTCTTCTTCAACTTCATCCACGAGTGAGGACGCTCGTGGCCCTCGTTCTCGGACAATGTCTCGTTCACTTCGAAATTCGTGACGACGGCGAACGATTCCTTGCGCTCGGCATACATTTGCCCCCAAGAAATCGACCCTGACTTCGAATCCTTGCACAACGCGGTGATCTTGTCGAAAACCTTCTTCGGGATCATGTAACGAAAATGCGGCATATTGTTTTCCCTTTTCACGTCGATGCATTCGCCGAGCATCTGTGGATCGAGAGAACGGGAGGCGCGTGGAGCGCCCACGACCTACAACCACGGCGGATCACGGACGGTCGCGCGGGGCGCTCTTGCTTAAATATATGCGCGCGCGGAAAAAAAGCTAGCTTTAATTAGACCCACGGAGATTGATCACGTTTTCGCTCGCGAATAAACGGGGCGGGCTCCAGCCGCGCCGGATGCCTTTACCGCACCGCGCGAAGGTTTTTGTTTCACGGGTCGGTCATTCCATCATCCCCCCGCGCGCGCGGCGAGGCGAGCAACAACCATGGATGAAGACGAGTTTGACGACGATGTCGAATACCAGCCGCGCAAGAGCAAGGTATCCGTGAAGGGGCTGCTCAAGGGGCTCGGCATCATGGTCATCATCGTCGCCGGCCTCTACATGCTCAATCAAGGCTGGGGGAACACCGCGTTGATGACGGGCGGCTTCATGCTCACGTGCATCGGCACGACCCTCATGAACTTGCATCCGCCTAAACGAAAGAAGATCAAGACCGTTTATTCCATCTACAAGTGCTCCGTGGCGGCGTGTGGCGTGAAGGAACTGCACGATTTCAAGGAGGGAGACTACGTGTACAAGACGATCGGCCCCTGCTTCAAGTGTTCCGGGGGCAGCCTCTACATCGACCAGATCTTCGCCGTGCAGACGCTGCCCGAGAAGTCGGCGCGCATGGCACGCCCCGAGAACGGGCCGAGCGTCATGCCCGGCGACGAATGACGCCGGCTTATCGTTCGAAGCCCCGTGATTTTCTCATGAAGCCCGAGAACCGCTGGTGTGCACGTGTTCTTGAAGCCAATCGACGATGCCACGGGCTTCGGCACTGTCGTGCGCGGTCATGAGCAAAGTCACCGGGGGGGACGAACCCGTCCGCTGCATCCTCACGTAGCACTTCTGGCCCAGGACGAACAGTTTGAAACTCGCGATGTCCGAGAACGGCACGGGCTTGCTCCTCCGCCTGATGCGCCAGCACCAGCAACGCTCGATTGAAAGCTGTTTGATTTCTGGATGGATGATTATCGATTTTACCATCGTAATGTCAATAGCAATGGAGAAAAAAGGGATTGAGATCGCGGCAACCAAGGATCCCTCGATAATCCTTCCCACTGAGACAATTACAAGGCCACCCGCGATAGTAAATATAGCTAAGCTAATGAATGCAAAAAAAAGGAGAATAGCAGCTTTGCTTGGGACGTTCTTGATGCGCGCGACGGAGGAGCCGTCGCTCGTCTCTGGGTAAACCACCTGTCGCTTCGACATTATAGGCAGCTGCCTGGTCGCCGGGATATACGCATTCATCCTCGTGAACAAGTCCCTGACGACGTCCTCTTTCAACATTCCAGACGTCATGCCAGACACCGGGATGAGCCGGAAACACCGTCCAATCGTCGTCACAAGGACGATCGTGTAGTAAGAACCCCCCTCCGTACCCACAAAATCGACGCGGAACGAGACGATGTCGTCGAAGTTGAAGCTTTCAATCTTTTGCTGCCCGCGCTCTTTTTTCTTGAAAACGACACGGATCGTGCGGCTGGGTTTGTCGATAATGATGGCCGCGGGTTGCCCCCAGAGGACGTCCTCGAAGTCTACGGCGAACTGCTCGGCATCCGCCGATATCGATTTGACACGGGTCATGGGGTGATGACCTAGGACCTGGCCTAAAAGCTTGACTTCTGACCGGCCATGATGACGATAAAATCAATCCAGTTCGGTACGAAGCTCACGTGCCCTCCAATCGCTTTTTTGCGAAGATGGCCTTCAGCTCGTCCATCATGGTCAGGCGTATGTTGGCGTGCTGCGGGCGCACTTGCGGCGAGGAGATGAGCGGCTGGGGCCCGGCGGGGGCAGCGGCGGCCATCGGTGGAGGCGGGTTCACGCCGGGGGGAAGCGGCTGCGGCGCGGCGGCCGCGGGCGCCGCGAGGGTCGCGGGGGTCGCGGGCGCGGGCAGGGCACGCATGGCCGCGGCAAAATCGGAATACTTTCCCACGAGGGTTTGCTCGATGCGGGCGACGCGGGCCTCGAGCTGGCCGATCACGTTGGCCACCTTGGTGAATTGCTCTTCCATGGTATTGGCGAGGTTTATCGTGAGGTTCATGGCCGTGTCGAGGATCTCGCCGATAGATTTCACCGGGTCCTTTTTCTTTTCCTCGATTTCCTTCTGCTCGTCGAGCACGCCCTTGATGAAGCCCGTGAACTTGGCCTCGCGGCTGTACATGTAATAGATGGACGTCGGGTACGCGTCGTAGTCGAACTCGAATTTTTTCATGATGTCGAGCAGGCCATCCTTGACCGACTCGATGTTCATCTGGAACTCTACTGCCTCCATGATGTCGGGATCTGCCTTGTGCAAGAAGAACAAGAAGAACGGGTTCTCGCCGAGGTACTTGAACGCGTCGAGGAGCTGGCTGAGATACGCGAGGGATTCGGGGAGGCGCCCCATGTCTTGCATGTCGATGACGTAGACGACCATGTCGGTCTGGAGGAAAAAAGTTTCATAGGCCTCTTGGTTCTGGAGGTAAGCCATGCGGTATTCTTTTTGACCTCCTAGGTCCCAAACATGAATGCTAAAATCTTTCGTCGTGATCGTTTCGCGGGAAACCTTTTTCGTGGGTTTCAACCTTCGGAGGAAAGAAGGGTTTATCCGCCCGGAGAGCACGTTGATGATGGCCGTCTTGCCCGCGTTGTCCAGGCCGATGAACATGATCTTCTTGTCTTTTTTCTCCTTGATGTAGAAATCTTGTTTTTTCTCTGCCCGGGCGATGAGCCTGGCGGCCACGATGATATCACGGAGCAAGTCGGTGTTGATGATCTCGGACAGGCGATTGATGATGTTTTCCTTGAGCATGCTGAATTTTATCGGATCCTCGACGTCGCCGCGGCCTTGCATGAGGGATTCGAACGGCTTCGCGGGGTCGAGGTCGACCAGGTCCACGATGCGGTTTATGAAAGCCGCCTCCTCGAGAAGCTTTGCCGTTTTCTGGTCCACCTTTTTCATGGCCGTCAGCGGCGCCTCCAGGATTTCCTTCACGTTCGCGAACTTCTGATCTTCCTTAAGAAACCGTTTACAAATCGCCTCGACCAGCTGCTGCATTTTCGTCGGTTCGTTGCTGCTCATGATGGCCAGTCCAGCTCCGGCCGCTATCCAAGAACGATCGGCCTCGTTATGTACCACATGTGTCGAATACAAGTAAATCTTTAGGAGTCTGTCTAACTAATAATTAACACCTCGTTCTCTTTAAACTTCTCACCCAAAGAAAAATGTCGGCCTCAAATACATGTCCTCCATCCCCGTCTCGGCCGACACGACTGCAAGGAATAACATCGAGATAGCTTTTAATAGCGTGTCTTTTTTCACGTTTTCAA
>Ga0172366_10004052_pt1 | contig 11557 bp, 7 predicted proteins | sample LakKivSesite69cm_FD_114533 | JGI IMG/M metagenome (GOLD analysis project Ga0172366, IMG submission 114533) | Sediment microbial communities from Lake Kivu, Rwanda - Sediment site 69cm | ecosystem: Environmental > Aquatic > Freshwater > Lake > Sediment | place: Rwanda: Western Province, Lake Kivu...
TAGCCGTCCATCTCCGGCTCGCCGATGTGGAAGATGCCCCTGACGGTCAGGAGGGCTGCGGCCATGGACCCATCCCGCGCCTGAGTGAACACCACCAGTTCGTCGCCGAGCTTCGCCTTGAGGTTCTTCGCCATCGTGCGCCCAATGACCGCGCCGGTCGTATCGGTGTCCGTCAAGAACGCGCCTTCCACCATGACGCGCCGCTCGGCGAAGATCGTCATCGCCTGTTCCCGCGACGGGATGACCCCCACTACCTGAGCGCCGGTGGTGTTCTCCGTCCCCACGCCGACGAGCGCGTCCGCCACGAGCTTCGGCGAGAGGTGCGTGACGTGCGGCAGCGCGGCGATGGCGGCGGTGTCGGCGTCGGCGATGGGGAAGGCGTACTTCAGGGTTTTCTTCTCCCAGTAGCCGTTGGCGTGCACCTGAATGTGCCCAGGGGACCTTCTCACGGCGGTGGCGATCATCCCGGCGAGCGAACCGCACTGCATCCCACGCATGACGACGATGAGCAGGATGCCGAACGCGACCGCCAGGATCGTCAGCACCGTGCGGCGCGTGTTGCGCCAGATGTTCCTCCAGGCAAGCTTCACACAGGTATTCACTCTACGATCCTCCTGACCGACCTTGGAGCGATTCGCCGCCGACAGGTCAGAGCACTCGCTGCTTAGAATCTATCTGGCTCTGTTGAAATCCTGCATCACCGCGTGTCAGGGAACACCAATCCGCAGGGGCAAATCTCGCATTCGCCCTGTTTTCTGGGGCGATCACGAGGATTGCCCCCACATATGGACGAGGATGTCAACAGAGCCAGATGACTTGTAAGGAGGAAAGGGCCGATCAGCCTCCTTAAGTTGCACACCGATCAGGCCAGAGGTCCGCTGTCGAGGTCTTCACCACAGCTCAGGAGCTTCTTCGCATGGGCAGAACCACGCTACCCCGCCCGGAAATCGGGCACGGGAAGCGGCACGCCGCCCTGATTGATGGACATTTCCGAGACCAGGCCCGGCGCGGTGTACTCAAGCGAATCGTAGATGTCAATGGGCGGCTTCGTGTCGTTGATGATGCTGTCCACGAACTCCCGCACGACGAAGTAATCGCCGCCGCCATGCCCGGCCCTCTTCGCCTCTTCCGGCGGGTTGCGCCAGATGGAGGGCATGAACTCCTCCTCAAAGTCGGAAAGCGGCTGCCAGGTCTGCGAGTCCTTCGCGTACCCTTCGAGCCAGACCCTGTGCTGCTCGCCGTGCGCTCGCGCCGCCTCAAAACAGCCTTTTGTCCCCTGAAGGGAATAGTAGTTCATCACGTGCGGACGGTTCGACACCATGTCGAGGCGGATATTGATGAGCCGGTCCCTTTCCGTCTTGCAGAGCATGACGGTGGTGTCCTCGTTCACGTAGCGCGGGACGGTGTGCACGCCCGTGCCGAGGCAGGTGAGGTACTTCACGCGCTCCTTCATCCACTGGATGCAGGGGCCGAGGCTGTGCGTCGGGTAGGTGACTCCGTTGCGCCCGACCTGCCAGGTGACGCGCCAGGTGGGGCTGCCGTCGGGGTTTCTGTGCATGGAGCGCACGTCGTGGATGTACGCCCCTTCCGCGTAGTAGAGATCGCCGAAGAGACCCGCCTCCGCCATCGCCTTCACGAGCACGACGGGCCGCTGATAGCAGTAGTTCTCCGCCATCATGTACTTCTTGCCCGTCTGCTTCACCACCGCGAGCAGGTTCCAGCACTCATCCATGCTCACCGTCGCGGGCACTTCGCTCATCACGTGCGCCCCGGCCTTCATCGCCGCGATGGCCTGCGGAACGTGAAATTGCATCGGCGACGCGACGATGACCATGTCGAGCTTCTCGGCATCCACCATCTGATCGAAGTCGGTGTACCCTTTCACCTTCCATCGTTCGCAGAAGGCCTGCAACCGTTGCTCGTTCGGGTCGCAGCAGGCGACCGCCCGCGTCTCACTGACCGTATTCAGTGCGTTCATGAATGCTCCGGAACGGTTCGCGCCAGAGAGACCAACACGCAGTTGTGACATGGCATAGCTCCCGGAATAGGGGTGCGAATCTGAAAAATCCTCGCAGTAGGTGTAGGCTCACTCCGTTTTCTGGGACGGTAGAAGCAGGAACCCTCCTCACACAAGCCCTGGGATGCGCACCGTATGGCCAACTGGGGGGAGCGCGAACGGCACATACGCCCACTTCTTCCAATCCCATTGCAGCCACACCAGCGATGGATCGTCGAGAGGCAGAGCAAATCGTATGGTGGCTTCCGCAGGCCGTCTGTCATGGGTCATCGCAGTCACCTTGGCGCACATCCCTGTCAGCTCAACCCGCTCGCCCAGGGACATGGGGAACGCCTCGCTACGACACACTCTATCCAGTCGCTGGATGGTGTACACAAGGTGCAGAAAAGGCAGCGAATCCCAGTGCTCTCCTTCGCCAGGTGGTGCGAGATAGCCGTTCTCCGGTCGGACTACCACGGTGTGCGAGTCGAGGCGGGCCACCTCGACGGAGAAGTAGCCCGGCGCAAGGGTCCGTATGTGGGCGGGCATCGGCTGGTTACGGAGGCTCCTCAAGTCCTGCAAGTAGCCGAAACTGAGCGGGCTTGGAGCATTGACAATCACCACGTCGTGCTGTGCCGCATCTGGAAGCGGGCCGATGTTCGAGAACCGTTCCACTGCGGCTCCGAAGGGATCAGGCCCCATTGATCCGGCAACGAGTTGGATGGGCGCTCGGACGACGTGGAGGCCCACGAGGAGCGCGCAGAGCATCCAGGCGGAGACGCGCCATGCTCGGTGGGCAGGCAGCCAACCTGCCTTATCGAGCAGGCCAGCGATGAACTGCGCGATCAGGCCCATGGCCCCGAAGCCCACGAAGACAAGTGTGGCTCCCTCGGTTGCATCCTTCGCACAGATCGGGACGATGGCGAGCACCATGCCCGCAGCCCAGAAACGCGCCACGCGATCCCCCCGGATGAGGGGAAGCAGGACGATTACCACCAAGGCGATGACGAACAGGCTGATTCCCCAGAACAGGCGGCTCGCGGGCATGGACAGCATACTGTAGAAACCGGAACTTGGCCACACCCACTGTCTCAGAAGCAGGATCGGCCCTCGCTCCACCACGGCTGCGGCAAAGCGCAGGGGTTCCCGTCCCGGATCAACGTAGTACTCCGACCCCCACGCTCCATAGCCCAGATAGTGATAGACCGACCACCAGACGGCGAGCACGGCAACGGCAGGCATGAGGCTGCCCACGCGCTGCCGCCATGTCCCACGGTCCAAGAACAGGGCGTAGGCCAGGAGGTATGCCCCGACCGCCACCCCCGTCTCGGCTGACAACACGGCCAATGCCAGACAAAGGGGAGCCAGGAACGCACCGGTCCGCCAGCCTTCCCGACGCCATCGGTCGTGTATCACGATGGCCAGGAGGCCGAAGAAGGCCGCCAGCAGCGTGTTGCGATTGGCCAGCCACGCCACAGGAACCACGTGGGCATCATCCACCGCAAACAGGAGTGCCGCCAGACCTGCCACCCAGGTGAACCCCATCAGCCGCCGGTAGAAAAGCGCTGCCAGGGCGCACACCGCTCCGTACCAGATGATGCTGTGGGCGTGCATCAGGGCGGGGGAATCGGGCCAGAGCCGGTAATCGAGCCAATGCGTCAGCACGGTCACCGGCCTGAAGAAGGCGATGTGCAGGGTCTTCAGGCTCCACCATGGCCCCGCGCCCAGGTCCATGAGCCGCGCACCATTGTGCTGATCCACAAAGACAAAGAGTTCCCTGAGCGCTTGGGGCAACGTCAACGTGAGCAATTTCGCCCTGTGGATCAGGTCATCCGCCACCAGTCCCTTCGACAAGGAGGGCGCGGTGAGCGCCATAGCCAGGATCGCTATCATGGCGGGGAGGTACCGACAGGCCAACAGCTTGCGCAGCGTCTCCACGGTCCTCTCCCACGACGCAACCGAGGCTGTTGATCTGGCCATATCACCCTCCCCAGCACGCACAGTGCGCCGCATGCCGTTCACCGCACAGAACGTAAGAGCGAAGGATTTCCGAGCGCAAGGGAGGCGCAATGCAGCCCGGAGAGAATGAGGACAAAGTTGATTGCTTTTCTTGCTTTGACAAAGCCGTGCGCTTTCGATTATCTTTGGAGACAGGAAGCGTTTCTTGGCGCACCCAGCGCGGAGGTCGCCCATGCGGAGTTCGAAGCCGGAGTGTAAGAACTACATTTCCGAGGAGTTGTGCGCGGCATCGCCGAATCGTCCCGAAGAGCACTGCCACGACGAAAAGCGCGGCGATTGCGACCAGTTTGTCAGCATTGAACCCCCGGCTACGCCGACGCCCAAGAAGCAGAACGTCTCGTAGGACGCTCGGCTTACGCATCATCATTCCTCGGCCCTGACCGCCGCGCCTCCCAACGAGGGCGGCAACCAGGGGATTGCCATTCCCAGATTTCCCTTCACCGCCGCGATCCGTTCCGGACCGATGATCTGTCCAGGGACGATCACCGCCCACGTGAACTCACCCGGCCAGACGCTCACCCACAGGTAGTGCGTCACGCCGCCGATTTCCGGCGAATCCTTGATCTCTCCTCCCGCGCCGCCGGTGAGGATGTGCGGCACGCCGCGCCGATAGTCCACCTCGAAGCGGTGCTTGTGTCCGCAGAACACCGCTTGCAAGTCGTACTGCCTTAGGATCGGGTCAACGATGTCGTTCCAGTCGTTGCGCCCACCCGGATGCTTCCACGTGGCTTTGTGAAGCGCAACGTCGTACCACCAGGGGCGATGGAGCGTCACGAAGAGCCGCTTCCCTCTGGCGTGTCCCGCAAGGTCCGTCTTGAGCCACTCCAACTGTTCCCCGTCCACGCTCTCCACGTCTTTGGAGAGTTCCGCGTCGAGCATCACAAAGTGACAATCGGCGTAGTCGAACGAGTAGTATCGCCCGCCCCAGAACTCGCGCCAGACCCGTTCGCTGATCGGCTCGCGCACGTCGTGGTTGCCGATGCACGGGTAGAAGGGGACCCGAAGCCGTCCGAGCGTGCGGCGCGCTCCGGTGTGCTCCAGCCGCAGCCGCTCTTCGTCGGTGGTGTAGCCCCGGATGAGATCGCCCGTAGAAAGGACAAATGCCGGGCGAAGCAGGTTCACCTCTTCGATGATCCGTAAAAGCTCCTCGGACGGGTCTTCTGGGTTCGCGGGACGATGAGAGTGGGGGTCGCCGAGCACTGCGAAGCTGAATGCCCGGCAGTCGCCGGTCATGCCGAGGTATGCGCCGTCATCGGGGATCATACGCTTTTCAGTGAGGAATTGTGCATGTCGAGTAGGGGGCGAGGCATGCCTCGCCCCTACAAGATATTGTTTCGACACGCTTTGTAGGGGCGGCTTGCGAGTCGCCCCTGTAGTCCGTGATGAAGCGATATACGCTGTCATCTTAATTTTTGCACAGTAGGGGCGCAATTCATTGCGCCCAATAACCACATGCAAACATAATATGTGAATAAGGCGTGATAAATCACGCCCCTACGTGTCATTGTGTAGTGTTATTAAATGGAATGCGTATTATTATCTCGAACCTGTGCTACAGCTACTCCTTACGGAAGCTGTCTCCCAGACGATCCGATCAGAACGAACACCGCACGCCGAAGCCCGCCACCGGGTTCGTAGTGCCTACGAACGCCGGTCCGAACCGGAAGCGCCCTTGCGAGCAAAGGACATTCGCACGACAGGCGCTACTTCAAGCGCAGGCGGATGCCGACGATCTCCCACGGCCTGAACGAACGGCGGATGCTCATCTCTTCGATGCTTACCTCCGGGCCAAGGTTCCATTCCACGAGGTCGGTCTCGTGCGCTTCGGCGACGGGCCGGTCGAACCAGATGACCGCATCGGTCTTTCGCCCCGTCGTCTCGTAGAGGTGGAGGATCCAGTCGTCGTCCTCTTCCGCCTTCTTCAGGGCGGCGAGCACGATGTTCGGCGCGTCAACCCTGATCGCGCCTGCAACGTGCGGTCGCGTCCCCTCGTGGGGGATGTCGCGGTGCGCCACGATGGGCGAGTTGAGGGCGTGCGCATCGTGCACCGTGTCGGCGTCGCGCCAGTTGCCGATGTGGGGCAGGATGGCGTAAGTGACTTCATGACGGCCTTCGTCAGTCTGGTCGTGCGACTTGTGCGCTCTGATGCTGCGGAGGAGGGTGAGCGTGAGCGTGCCGTCCGGGCGGCGCGAGTGGCCGTAGCGCCCGTCGTTCAGGAGCGAGACGCCCCAGCTTTCGCCCGATACGTCAACCCACGTCTGCGAGGCCCGGTCGTTGTCGGGGATCGGACGCTCAACCGCCCCCCAGGGCACTTCGCACGTCCACGTCGCATCGCTGGGCAACGCGAGGGGGATGAGCGTCTTCACGACGAAGTTGGCGTCCCGGCAGTCAATGATCGTGTGGACATCGAGCCGGGCGCTCGTGCGGGTCATGCGGAACTCCTGCACGAAGGTAGACCTGTGCCACGTCGTCGTCACCCGCACCGCCGCCCGGACATCGCCGTCCTCGACGACCTCGACGCGCACCGACTCGTTGAGCCGCCAGGCCCGCCCTTCGGGGCAGAGATGCCAGGGGTTGCCTGCGTCGGCCTGACCTTCGAGCGCGCACGCTTCCTGCCCGTCGGGGATGATATTCCGCTTCAGCCGCTTGTCGTACAGCTCCGAGATCGCCCCGGTGCGCGGGTTGATCCGCACGCGGAGGAAGTCGTTATCGAGGCCCAGTCTATCCGGCCCGACCATCGAGGAGAAAGCCTGTTCCTCCATGCGCACGGGCCGCAACCAGACGACGCGATGCCCCATCGCCGGGATGGACTCCGGCAGCACGAGGAGGCGGTAGTTCTTGTTCGTCTTATCGAACGTGCCGATGTCGCGTGAGAGCACCTGGCACGGCACGTCGTGCCCGTCGCCATCAACGGCTTCGAAGCCTTCGCAGTAGCTCTGCGGCTCGGTGAGAAGGATTTCCGCCGGGTCGGTGCGGTCCCATCCCAGCGTGTTGAAGAGGACCACAGGAATCCCCTCGCCGTGCGTGTCAATCGCCGAAGAAAGGACGTTCGCCACCGCGTTCGTGCCGATGGAGCAGATGCTTTCCACCTCGTCATAGCGTTTGAATGCCTCGTCGTACGCGGCGAAGACCGCCGTGCCGGGGAAGATGTCGTGCATCTGGTTGAACAGCGTGAGCCGCCACGCACGGGCGACGTGTTTGGTCGGGTAGATGCCGCCGTCGCGCATCGCAAGCGTCGCCATCGCCTCCGTCGTCCTGAGCGCCCATTCTGACCAGCGATTGCGGCGCTTGGCCTCGGCGAACGTCGAATACGCTCCGACGTTGTTGTGTCGCGGACCGGTCGTGCTGATGAATTCGCCCGTGACGACGCGCAAGTCCATCTCTTCGGGCTGGATGTCGGCGAAGAACCGGTGCGGCGTGGAAAATTCGATGTGCGGGAATGCGGCGAGCGCGCGGAGCTTCTTGAGGCCCTCTGGGCTGCCCGGCCAGGGCGGCGTCAGGTCGTCGCCGTCGAGCAACATGCACTTGGCGAGCGTCGTGGCGGCCATGTGCTCGCAGACGTTCTTGATCACCTTGTCCTGCTCGATCATCTGCGCCGAGTCGTAGTGGCTTGTCATGTAGTGCGCGAAGATGCGCGTGCCGTCCAGCCCTTCCCAGAGAAACTGCCCGCCGTGCGGGGCCTGATACCAGTTGCCGAACACAAATGCCTTGGTCCCGCAGAGCTTCCATATCTGGGGCAGCGTGTTCGCGTGGCCGGAGAAATTATCCGGCGCCCAGTGGATGGAAATGTCCTTGTTGAAGCGGCTCTTGAAGTAGCGCTTTGAATAGAGCATGTGCCGCACCCACGATTCGCCGCCCGGCATGAAGCTTTCCGGCTCGCTGAAGGTGGAACCGGGAATATCCCACCGGCCTTCCGCGATGCGCTTGGCAACCGCGTGTTCCGTCGCCGAGCCTTCCTGATGGACGTACATCGGAGGCTGGTCCTGAGAGAACGTGTAGTCGGGGTCCTCCTCCATGATCCTGAGCGCCTCGGAGAAAATCGCCCTGCCGATGCGCTTGGTCTCGGCGAAATCCCACCCCCAGGCGAGGTCAACGTGCGAATGCGGGACGATGTGGACCGTGTACGTCTTTGCGAGCGGATCGAGTTCCTTGAGGATTTCATTCGCGGCGACCACCTGAGCGAGAAAGGCGTTCGGCTGGGCCTCATAGGTTGCCGGGTCAACCGCCTTCGCGTAGCATTCGAGCACCGCGTCAATGGCTCCGGCGTGCTGCGGCTGAGCCTTTCTCCATTGCACCACGAAATCGAGGCTGCGGCGCAGCGTCTTGATCTGCCGCAATCGCTCCGACCGGAAGAGCACGAGCTTCATCGTCTCGTGCGAGAGTTCACCCTGACGGCTCCGCACGGCGATCAAGGCCCCATTCCGCGCGAGGGTGTCCGTCGGAATGCGAACGGTCGGCTGGAATCCTTCCGCGACCTGCCTGCCGTTGATCCATACCGTGAGGAACCCGCCGACGATGACCGTGCCCACGAGGTCGTCCCTCAAGAGCGGCGACGGAGGAATCCTGCCGCGCAGCCATGCCACATCCCACCGGTTGCCCTGCAATACAGCCCACTTCTCACTCCAGCGAGAGTCGTCGTAATAGGGGCGTTCCCCGTCCTGTGCATCGCCGAGAATGGCCTTCCAGGCGATGGATAGTTCGTTTGCCCGCAAGCTCTTCAGTATGGCGTCAAGATGCTCGTGCATGGCAAAACCCCCCGAAGATGTGGGATGAGTCGGCATGGTGGAATGACCGCTCCTAACGTACGGACGAAGCGCGGGGAAAACAACGCGGGAAGTGAGTGAATTTTGCGGCCGTTTCAGGAATCGTCGCTGACGGAACGGAGCGGCGTTGCGGCAGCTTTCTCTCCTTCGCCCATCCTTGACACGATGCCTTGAGAGGGGTTATACTAATCTATCTTTGATGAACCGGCCTCTCGGAGAGGTGACCGAGTATGGCCGAAGGTGCTCGCCTGCTAAGCGAGTGTGGGGTCAAAAGCCCCACCGAGGGTTCGAATCCCTCCCTCTCCGCCACGTCTGTAGTGTGTCCGTGCGCCGCAGATGCCCCTTGCCCCTGCCGGTGAGGGGCATTGCTGTCTGCAAGGGGGAATGACATGCGCTACGTCGTGCGTCGTGTGAATCCCTGGTCCGCCGCGAAGGTGGGCGCGCTCGTGGGAATCGCCCATGGCCTGGCGGCAGGGGTGATCTTCATGAGCGTTAATGCCGCCCTTGCCCCGTTCCTTGAGTATCTGGGCGAGTCGGTAAGCCCGGTAGGCTGGCCGGTGATCCTGCTTTTCGGGGTGTTCGGCGGAAGCGCGTCGGCGGTCCTTTTCGCGGTCGGCGCGCTGTTCTACAACCTTGCAAGCTGGCTCGGCGCTTCGCTCGTGCTCGACCTGACTCCTGAAGAACCGACGCCGACCTCACCGTCCGCCAAGAAGGCGGACCAAGAGGCCCCTCGCGGTGAGTTCCTCGGCGGTGAGGCGTTCCAGGAGAAGTTGCTGGACGAGAGCTGACCGCGACATTGCCTCCCGACGAGAGTAGCCCCATGTCAACCTCCCCCGTTCGCGTTCGTTTTGCCCCCAGCCCGACTGGCTACCTGCACATCGGCGGCGCGCGTACGGCGCTCTTCAACTGGCTCTTTGCGCGCCACGAGGGCGGGGTGTTCGTCCTGCGCATCGAGGATACGGACCAAGCTCGCGTCCTGCCGGGGGCTGTTCGGGCGATCTACGACGGGCTTTCGTGGCTGGAGCTGAAGTGGGACGAGGGGCCGGACATCGGCGGCCCGGCAGCGCCATACGTCCAATCCGAGCGGCTGCCGATCTACCGGGGACACATTGACCGCCTCCTCGAAAGCGGGCACGCCTACCGTTGCTTCTGCACGGAAGAGCGGTTGGCCGAACTGCGCGAGCGGCAGCGCCTCGCCAAACAACCGCCCGGCTACGACCGGCGGTGCAGGAACCTTTCCCCGGCGGAGATTGACGCAAACTTGAAGGCCGGAATGCCATTTGTCGTGCGGATGAAAGTCCCGCTCACCGGCGAGACGCGCTTCGAGGACGTGGTGCGCGGGGTCGTCGTGTACGAGAACCGCGTGCTCGACGACTTCGTCCTCCTCAAGAGCGACGGCTACCCGACGTACCATCTGGCGAACGTCGTGGACGACCGTCTCATGAAGATCAGCCACGTCATCCGGGGCGAAGAATGGATTCCGAGCGCGCCGAAGCATGTCCTGCTCTATGAGGCGTTCGGCTGGAAGGACGAGATGCCGAAGTTCGTGCACGTCCCCTCGATCCTCTCGCCGAGCGGGGGCAAGCTCTCCAAGCGCAAGGGCGCGGCTGCGGTGACGGACTTCGAGGAAATGGGCTTTCTGCCCGAAGCGGTGCGGAATTTCATCGCGCTTTTGGGATGGTCGCCCGGCGAGGACCGCGAGAAGATGACGCTCGACGAGATGATCCGCGCCTTCACTCTGGAGCGCATCAACCCGAAAGGCGCGATCTTCGACGAGAACAAGCTCGAATGGCTCAACAGCGAATACCTCAAGGCACTCCCCGCCGACCGGCTGCTCCCGGTCGTTAGGCCGCTTTTGGCGAGGGCCGGGCTGATCAGCCAGACGGAGGCCGACGAGCGCGCCGCGTACGTCAAGAGGGTGATTGACCTCTTCAAGAGCCGCACCCACCGCACGAACGACTTCGTGGAACTGGCGGGCTACTGCTTCCGCGACCCCGACACATTCGACGAGAAGGCGCGAGAGAAGCACTGGTCGGACCCCGACGTGCCGGAGCTTCTGCGGCTGGCCGCCGACCGGTTCGCAGGCTTGCCGGAGTTCAGTGCGGCGACGACGGAAGAAACCGTCCGCGTGCTGAGCGAGGAACGCGGGGGCGCTGCGGCGAAGCTCATCCACCCGATACGGCTCGCGGTGAGCGGGATGTCGTTCGGGCCGGGGCTGTTTGAGGTGCTTGAAGTGCTCGGACGGGACGCGGTCGTGAGGCGATTGCGCAGGGCGGCGGACCTCATCGAGCGAGGGCGCTGAGGAACTGCTTGACGGGTTCGGGCGTTTTACTATTCGGAGGCGATCCTTGATTGCGGAGATGGCCTCGCGTTTCTATCTTTCCGAGCAACGGTCCTCACCTGACAGAGAAGGGGGCGACAGGTTTCGACGGGAGCAGAGGGATTCTGGTTGCGCGTCGAGGTGCATCGCCTCGTAAAAAAGGTGCACACAACAATAAGTGCAGACGATTATTCGTATGCAATGGCTGCCTAGCCTCGCAGAGAGGCAGGCAACCCGTCCTACCCTCAGGCGCTCATAACTGAGGGACCAGGGCGTCACAGAGCGTGAGCTGGCCGGTGGGCCTTGGCCCGGGGACCTCCGGCGAGAAAGTGGGGCTGGTTGACCGGCATACCACGTCCGTCTGGGAACCGGTCAACGAGAGCGAACGACGGGCTACACGCGTAGAGACCGGAGTTGATCTGCTTTCGGACGTGGGTTCGATTCCCACCGCCTCCACCA
>Ga0172366_10004054_pt1 | contig 11547 bp, 17 predicted proteins | sample LakKivSesite69cm_FD_114533 | JGI IMG/M metagenome (GOLD analysis project Ga0172366, IMG submission 114533) | Sediment microbial communities from Lake Kivu, Rwanda - Sediment site 69cm | ecosystem: Environmental > Aquatic > Freshwater > Lake > Sediment | place: Rwanda: Western Province, Lake...
ACTTAATGAAATGTCTGGATTAATGGTCCTTGAAAAAGCTTTACAAATGATACCTTCACTAAAAGTAATGATGATTTCAGCTTTTGGAGATAAATCTATTAAGGCCAGGGCGAGAGAATTAGGGGTTAGTGATTTTTTGGATAAACCATTTGATATAAAAAGATTTGTCCAGGCAGTACAAGATATTTTAACTAGGAATACCAATAAAGAGAAGCTCAAAAAAGAATAACTATTTCTATTAAATTCTATCAAAATATAGTTGAATATAGAAATTAAAATTTACAAAAAGAAATAACTATATCTCTTTTTGTAAAAAAAATCTAAAAAATGAAAGGAGGTGAAAAAAAATGGCAGTAGAAAAATCAATGGCATCCTCAAGTTTAGTGGAAGTTGTAGACAGAATTTTGGACAAAGGTATAGTAATTGATGCTTGGGTCAGAGTGTCCTTAGTAGGTATCGAGTTGTTAGCTATTGAAGCAAGAGTAGTAATTGCTTCTGTGGAGACCTACTTAAAGTATGCCGAGGCAATAGGCCTTACTGCAACCGCAGCAGCATAGGATCCTATTTAAGTAAAGCTAACTTGGGAGGGAATTTTGCCGAAATATCCTCAAAAAACTTAGGGTATTTAAACGAGTACATTCCGCCAAGATTCCCATTTTTTTGAAAGTGGTGAGAGTTGATAAGATGAAAAAAATATTAAAAGATATAGTTACTTCTTATGATAATGGAATTTCTGAGGTGAGAACTATTATCGAGAATACCTATCAGGTGTTAGAAGAGTATCAAAATGATATAGTACAATCTAAGGAAGATAGGGAGAAAATAAAGGCTCAATTGCGAGAGGCCTTAACTAATCAACAGCACCTAAGAAGAAAAGATTTTGACCGGATGATAGAGAAAATATCTGGAGGAATAACTAATAGAAAGGAAGAAATTGAGAAAAACCAGTATATAATTAGAGAAGAATTAAGAGGTTATCTTGATAAGCAGAAAGATATCGCTGCTACTTTAAGAAAAAGATTGGCTAGGTTTACTGACCATCTTAAGGAGAATGAAGCTAATAGGTTAAGAGATTTTAAGATTTTTCTAAAAGACCTTAAAACACAACAAGAGAAAAGAGGGGAAGAAGTTAGAAAAATGTTAGAGGGTTTTCGGAAGGAATTGGAAGTTTATAGAGCTGAACAGATGCTGATGTCTCAAACTTTAAGAGACCTCTTAAGTAAAGGGAACTCTTTAAGAATAAGGGATTTTAAAGTAGCAATTTCAGAGATTCAAGCTCAACAGAGGGAAAGAAAAGCTCTCTGGCAAGAGGAAAGGAAAAAAGTTAGAGAGACCTTAGATGGTTTTCGTCTGCAAAGTAAAGAGTTTTAAAAATTTAAGTTGAGTCTAAGAATAAAGGAGGAATAAAAAAATGAGGATTAAAGAAGAGATGGTAAAGTTAGGTGAGGAGATTATAGGATCCTATGATGTAAGGGTAGAAAGGATTGAACAGCTAAAAAAAGAAACAGAGGAGACGTTAAAGAGTAGTCGAGATTTGTTAAAGAATTTTCAAAATGTTCATAAAAAAATGAGTCTTGAACAAAGAGAAAATTTATCTAAATACAAAAAGAATCTCGAAGGTGAAGTTAAGGAGATGCTAAAGGGATTTCGTCTCTCCCTGGAAAAGATAGGAAGTGATTTGAGAAAAGATTTAGCTAAAGGTGTAGAGAGGAGAAAAGCTGAGGTAAGTAAGACCTTAGAGGATACTCAGAAGATGTTGAATGAATTTAAAATTTCACGGATTCAAATGAGTAAGGAATTAAAGGAAAACTTAACCACAGGTGTAGAGAGGAGAAAAGCGGAGGTAAGTAAGACCTTAGAGGATACTCAGAAGATGATGAATGACTTCAAAGTCTCTCACAGCCAGATGAGCAAGGAGTTAAAGAAGAATTTAACCAAGTCTAATCAGGAGATAAAAAGTGAAGTAAGTAGAATGTTGAATAATTTCCGTAGTACCCAAGATAAGCTAAGAGCTGATTTAGAGAAGGCATCATTGTCCTGGCAACAAACGGCTTCTACCCTGCAAGAAAAGAGAAGTGGTGTAAAGCCTATCCCTGAGGTACTGGAAAAAAAGATAATAAAAGAAAAGCTTCCCAAAAAGACTAAAATTGTGAAGGAGTTGAGCGATAAAGAACAAGTATTAATGTTGATTAAAGAACATCCCGAGGGAATAAAACTTACTGAAATTGGTGCAGAGCTGGGAAAAGATTGGAGATGGTATATACCTACAGTTAAGGAGCTTATCGAGGAGAATAAAATCCGAAAAGAAGAGAATTTATATTACCCTATGATATAGGAAAAACTGGATAGGTAAGGCGAATAAAGGAGGTGTATATGAAGCACGAAAGTTTAGTTGCTATAAAAACATTTCGAGATTTTAGGACCGGTTTAGAAAATAGAAACGAACGAAAGATTAAAACTACTAATTCCTTATTCAGAACAAAAAAAGAGCAAAAGATTCTTGAATCACTTATAGATGATAAGGAATTAAGTCAAGCAATTCAAAAAGATATACAAAGATTTGCCCAGCAAGATTTAGCTATAAAAAAATCTCAAGAGAAAATCCTAAAAATCAGGGATAAATTAACTAAGACAGTAAATAAAAATAAACAGGTTTTAGAATGGAGACAAAAATTACAAAAGGGGAGTTGGGAAAAAGATCATTCTTCCCCTCAAAAGATTAACCGGGACTTTAAACCTTCGAATTTTAAAGAATTAAAGATTGATTTTTAACCAGTGAGGTGATTAATGATTATGGTAACCAAAGGTACAACTGTTTTGAAAGCTCGTGCACTACCAAATTTTGTGGAAACAAAGTTTATAAAGGAGGTAACTGTGCGAGCTTTAGGGTATATTAAGGCCGGCTTTCCCCTTCATTTCCGGGGACCTTCGGGAACAGGGAAAACTACTTTTGCCCTACATCTAGCCAGTATAATTGATCGACCGGTGGTTATGATTCATGGAGATGAGGAATTTACTACCTCCGATTTAGTGGGGGGAGAGCAGGGTTATCGAACCAGAAGAGTGGTGGACAATTTTATTCATACGGTGATGAAAGCTGAGGAAGATGTACAGAAAAGCTGGGTAGACAATCGCTTGACCGTGGCAGTTGAGCATGGGCTTATCCTTATTTATGATGAATTCACTCGTTCTCGTCCGGAAGCCAATAATGTCCTACTTTCCATTTTACAAGAAAAAATGATGGGTTTGCCCGCCGCTCGGGGAGGTGGTGATTATTTAAAGGTTCATCCTGATTTTATAGCCATCTTTACCAGTAATCCCGAAGAGTATGCTGGTGTTCACAGAAGTCAAGATGCCTTGAGGGATAGAATGATTACTATGGATTTAGATTATTTCGATAGGGAGACGGAGATTGCTATCACTAAAGCTAAGTCTAATCTATCTTACAATGATGCAGCAAAAATTGTAGATATTGTAAGAGACCTTCGAGTTTCCGAAGAATGCGAATTTAGACCTACTATCCGGGGTTGTATTATGATTGCTAAAAGCTTAAGCACTTTAGGTGGTTTGGTAAGTGCTAAGAATAAGATTTTTAGAGAAATTTGCCAAGATATTTTAGCCTCGGAGACCAGTCGCATCGGGAGCAGTATTAACCAAGTAAAAGTGAAAAATTTAGTAAAGGTTCTGATCGATAAACACTGCTGATCAAGTAATACTTTAATACAATTTTGGGCTCTGCCGATTCTTGAAGAAATAGGGGGAAAGCCTTCTGGCTAGTCATGAAAAGAGAAGATTCATTTTTTGAGATAGTAAATATAAACTTAAAAGAATATAAGGAAAAGAAATTAAGAGATAGGGGAATAGTAAATTGGTTAGAGCAGGGAATGACCGAATTTCAAAAAAAGGAAGAGGAGGGAAAACCAAAAAGATTGAATGGGGCTACCTTGGGAGTTCTTGCTCGTAGAATAATGGCCCGAGAATGGGCTAAAATAAGGAGAAGAAGGTCGCCTTATAGTTATATTTTCTCTTTAAAACAAGAAATAATGCATCGGAAGGAGAAAATATAGTGATAGAAGAAGGTAAATATATTTATTGTATAATCGGTACTAATGAGGGAAGAAACTTTGGCCCCATAGGAATTGGTGGAAGAGGAGATATAGTATCTACCATTGGCTATGAGGATCTCAGTGCAGTTATTAGCAACTCCCCCCTGGATAAATATGTGGTAAACAAAGAGAATTTAATTGCTCATGAAAAAGTTGTTGAAGAGGTGATGAAGAATTATACCGTTCTTCCGATGAGATTTTGCACGGTGGCAAGTAGTGCTGAGGAAGTTCGAGGTCTCTTAAGAAAAAGATATTTGGAACTCAAAAACTTATTAAAGGATATGGATAATAAGATAGAGTTAGGAGTAAAGGCTTTTTGGAAAGATATGAAAGTTATTTTCCAAGAGATTGGAGATGAGGACAAAAAAATCAATTCTCTTAAGGAAAAGATAGCTAAAAAATCCTTTAAAGAAAGTTATTTGGAAAGGATAAACTTAGGAAAAATGGTGAAGACCGCCTTAGAGGCAAAAAGGGATAAAGAAGGTCAAGAGATAATAAAAATTTTAAAAAAAGTCTCTTATGATTTTCGTATTAACGAAAATCATGGAGATGAGATGATAGTAAATGCTGTTTTTTTAGTGGATAGAGCCCGAGAAAGAGAATTTGATAATCAGGTATATGAATTAGTATCCAAGTATTCCCAAAGAGTGAAATTTAAGTATATTGGGCCAACTCCACCCTATAATTTTGTAAATTTAAACATAAAATAAAGCGAAAAGGAGTGAAAAGAATGGCCAAAAAAGAAAAAAAGGAAGAAAAAGAAGGTCTAGAATTTGACTTTGATATTGGAAAAGTGAGATTAGGAGGAATATTTAAGGGAATTAGTGAACTGATTAGCTTAGCAGACAAGGTAACTAAAGAAGCAGGAGAAATTAAAAAAGTTGGTGAAATTAAAGGGTTACCTAAAGAGGTAAAAGGTATTTATGGTTTTAGTATAAGAACTTTAGTAGGAGGAAAACCCCTAATAGAGACCTTTGGCAATATTAAGGAAACACCAAAAGGTCCGGTGGTAGAAGAAATCAGAGAGCCAATAGTCGATGTATTTGATGAAAAGGATCATATTTTAGTAATTGTTGAGCTGCCTGGAGTTTCTGAGGAGAATATTAAGATTAACCTAGAAGGAGATATTCTTAAGCTATCTGCAGAAAATAAAGAAAGAAAATATGCAAAGGAGGTTTTACTTCCTTCCAAGGTAAAGAAAGAAAGTATGAAATCTTCTTATAAAAATGGAATGTTAGAGCTAAAATTGGAGAAAATTTAAGCCAGGAGGAAAAATTGAGAAGACTGATATATATTCCAGTAATTCACACTGAGCTTGAAATGGGCTCGGCGGCTCTTTGGCTAAAAGAGGAATATATATTAAAGTTTGGAGAAGAAAAATGGGAAGAACACCTTAAATTAGTAAAAGAAATGTGGCGGTGGATAAAAACCAAGATTAAAGGATTAAAGCTAACTTATGAAAAAGTAAGGATATATCAGGATGGATTGCCTCTCTGTGGTAAAGAATTAGATATAGTCCAAAAATTAGCCGAAAGAGGTAGTATAAATTATAAGATAATTTTAGAATTAATTAATAAGGGGGCTAAATTAGAGGGGACCGAGAGTAAAGAGCTCCTCTTAGAGGAGTATAATAATATTAAAAATATTACAACTACTTCTTCTAAAAAGGAATACGAAGAAGAAAATAAGCAGTTACTTATAAGAAGAGATCGTTACATAGCAAATAGGATAAATAAAACTTTAAGAAGAGATGAAATTGGGATTTTACTTATAGGTAGTGAACATAAAGTATATAAATATTTACCTAAAGATATTAAGATTGGCTTCTCGATTTATAAGAGTAAGGAATAAACTATGGCTAAAAATAGAAAATTAACCCTAAAGGTTTCAGAAGCAAAAGCCAAAGATGTAGGAAGAGCAATAGTTAGAATAGACCCTGCAGATTTCAAAAAAATAGGTATAGAAGTAGGGGATATAATAGAAGTATATGGTAAAAGAAAGTCAGTAGCCAAAATTATGCCTGCCTATCCGGAGGATAGAGGAAAGGCGATTATTCAAATGGATGGCTTATTAAGAGAGAACGCCCAGGCAGGATTAGATGAAAAAGTAAGCATTCAAAAATGTGAATGTAAATTAGCCGATAAAATAGTCCTATCTCCCTTAACTCTAATGAAGTCTATGCGGGGGGCTGAGGATACTAAATATTTAGGTAGTCTGTTAGAAGGTCTACCTTTGGTAGAGGGGGATAGAATAAGAGCCAATCTTTTTGGTGCACGGAGCTTTGATTTTGTGGTTGTTTCTACTCTTCCTACTAAACAACCAGTTTTTATCCATACCGGTACTACCATCAAGATGAAAGAAGAGAAAGAAGTAACCGGAAAACAGTTAAAGATATCTTATGAAGATATTGGTGGACTGGGCAGAGAAATTCAAAGAATTAGGGAGATGATTGAACTTCCTCTAAAATACCCTCAAGTTTTTGAAAGGTTAGGCATTGAACCCCCCAAAGGGGTTTTACTTTATGGTCCTCCAGGATGTGGAAAGACTTTAATCGCCCGCGCAGTAGCTCAGGAGACGGTTGCCTATTTTAGCCATATAAGTGGCCCCGAAATTATGGGAAAATTCTACGGAGAAAGTGAAGCTCGTCTGCGAAGTGTATTTAAGGAGGCCCAAACTAATGCCCCTTCTATAATCTTCATCGATGAGATTGATGCTATTGCTCCCAAGCGGGAGGAGATGGGAGGAGAGAAACAGGTAGAAAAAAGGGTAGTCGCTCAACTATTAGCCCTGATGGATGGATTGGAATCTCGAGGGGAAGTGATTGTTATTGGAGCTACCAATATTCCCAATGTTCTTGATCCGGCTTTAAGAAGACCAGGAAGATTTGATCGGGAAATTTCCATACGTATCCCTGATCAAAAGGCTCGTCTGGAAATCCTCCATATTCATACCCGAGGGATGCCTTTAGCTAAAGGTGTAGATTTAGAAAAAATATCCCAAATTACCCATGGTTTTGTAGGAGCTGACTTAGAAGCCTTATGTCGAGAAGCCGCTATGAATTCCTTACGTACTATCTTGCCTAATATTGATTTCGAATTAGATGAGATCCCTTATAAAATGCTTTTAGAACTAGAGGTTACTATGGATAACTTTAGGGAAGCCTTGAAAGAGGTAGAGCCCTCGGCAATTAGGGAGGTCTTTGTCGAAATTCCCAATGTGAAATGGGATGATGTGGGTGGACTGGAAGAGATTAAAGAAACTCTGACCGAAGTGGTGGAATGGCCCTTAAAATATCCTGATTTATTTGATTATACCCATACTAATCCACCAAAAGGTATTCTGTTATCTGGACCTCCAGGGACGGGAAAGACCTTGATAGCTAAGGCCTTGGCCAATGAAAGTGAGGTAAATTTTATATCTGTGAAAGGACCTGAGCTTATGTCAAAATATGTTGGAGAGTCAGAGCGGGGGGTAAGGGAACTCTTTCGTAAAGCAAAGCAAGCTGCTCCTATTATTCTATTTTTTGATGAAATTGATTCCTTAGTTCCACAACGGGGAATAAGTGGGGATTCTCAGGTAACGGAAAGGGTAATTAGCCAATTTTTAACTGAGCTGGATGGGATCGAGGAACTTAAAGGAGTTATAGTTTTAGCAGCTACTAATAGAAGAGAATTAATCGACTCGGCTATCCTGCGAGCGGGTAGATTTGATTTGATTTTAGAAGTCCCGATTCCAGATAAAAAGAGTCGGGAGAAGATTTTTCAGGTTCACCTGCAAGGGAAACCTCTGCCTGATGATGTGAACCCTTCTGTTTTGGCTGAAGAAACAGAAGGCTTAACCGGGGCGGATATTGAGGCTATCTGTAGAGAGGCTTCTATGGCAGCAATTAGGGAATTTATCAAAAAAAAGGCAGGAAAGAGAGAGAAGAAGAAGGACGATGCCCCATTTAAGATTTCCCTAAAGCACTTTAAAGAAGCAATTAAGTCACTGAAAGCTCATTTAGATTAAAGTTCCAGAAGTAAAAAGAAAGAGGAAAGGATAATGCCAGTAGGTAGATATATCTATGGTTTTATAGAAGAACCCAAAAGAAAAGAATTTAGTTTTACAGGAATTGATGGAAAGAAGGTATATCCATTTAATTATCAGGATTTAGCTGCAGTACTCAGTGAGGCAGAGGTTATAGAATACGACCCTACCAGAGTGAATCTTTTAGCTCATACCCATGTTCTTGAAGAAATCGCGAAGGAACATCTTATTCTTCCTATGAGTTTCGGAATTATTGCTGAGAATGAGGAGAAAGTAGCCGAACTCCTAAGACAAAACTATTTAGAATTCAGGCGGGAACTAAAAATGCTTAAGGGTAAGATAGAGTTAGGGGTAAAAGTTCTCTGGATAGAGGATGCCGTAGTTAAAGAGATGGAGAGTAGAGGTAAAGACTTTCAAGAATTCAAGAAGAAAATAGTTGACTCATCAGTAAAGGAAGATCAAAACACCAAGCTTAAGGTAGGTAGATTAGTTGAATCTATAGTTACAGAATGGGAAAAGAAATATGTCCAAAAAATTTATAGTTCCCTTCAGGAAATAGCTACCGATAGCCGTCTTAACCAACCTATAGGCATTAAAATGCTCCTTAACTCCTCTTTCTTAGTGGATAAAAATAAAGAAAAAGATTTTGATAAAAGAGTGAACGAATTAGCCCAAAAATACGAGAATAAATTGAAATTTAAGTATGTCGGTCCTGTTCCACCTTATAATTTCGTTAATATAAAATTAAAAGGATTATAAAGGGGGCATAAAAAATGGCTTTTATTATTGATGATTTATTGTTGCTGCCCTTCAATTTGGCAAAAAAGATACTTGAGGGGATAAAAAATGAAGTTGATAAAGAGCGACTGGTAACCAGAGCAGGAGTTATGGAAAAACTTAAGGAGTTTCAACTGCTCTTAGACGAAGGTAAGATCAGTGAAAAGGATTACAATCAAATAGAAAAAAATTTAATACAAAGGTTAAAAGAAATTAAAAAAACGGAGGAGTGAAAATGGCTAAGGAATTAGGAACTTTAATTGAAAAGGCACGTAAGGAGTTAAGTAAATTGACCGGGCTGACAGCTTCTTCTACTGTAGGGGTTACCAAGGATGAAAGGGGATGGAATATATCTATTGAGATGGTGGAAAAGCGGTCTATTCCTGATCAGATGGATATCTTAGCTTTCTATGAAGTTCTACTTGATGAAGATGGAAATCTTTTGAGTTTTGAGCGAAAGTCAATGCGTAAGCGTATGGATTCAGTGGGAAAAGAGTAATTTAAGTGCACGGGTAAATAATAAACCCGACTGAATGGAGCGAAGGAGGCAGAAAATGGTAATGGAGGCGACAAGGGATACAAATGGTACTTTAGTTGATGTCATAGACCGTATCTTGGATAAAGGTCTGGTGATAAATGCCGATATCACTATATCTATTGCTGGGGTGGAGCTTCTGGGTATCAAGGTTCGGGCAGCATTGGCTTCGTTTGAGACTGCTGCCAAATATGGTTTGGAGTTTCCATCTGGTACCAATTATGAGACTGTAGCTTGGAAAGAGGCTATGGTAGGCAAGGAAGAGTGTCCACAATGTAACAAACGAGTGCAAGTAGAAGAACTTATAAGTACTGGGTGTCCATGGTGTGGCTGGATATCTGACACCAAAGCCAAGGCACTCAAACTGGAGGCGTGATAACAGAAGACAGAAAAATCTGACGTTTGAATGCTGATTAAGGGAGAAAAAAATGCCTATAGACATTGATACAGACAATCTAAAACACGGGGTTTTAGGTTTAGTTATTGCCTTAGTAGAGATAATTAAAGATGCCCTCAATCTTCAGGCAATGAAGCGGATGGAGGGGGGCAATTTATCCGAGGAAGAGATGGAGAGGCTTGGTGAGGCATTGCAGGATTTAGACATTGCCATTGAGGAGATAAAAAAGGAACAGGGGGTTACTGAGTCGGTTAAATCCGTAAGGGATGGATTGGATAGTATTGTGGATGAGGTATTAGACAAGATGATAAATTCCGAAAGGTGGAGGAAAGAGGCAGAGGAGAAAGGAATATAGGAAGAATATAGAAAAAGAGGCAGAGAAGGATTCTAAAATGGCTGAAGCAAGATATCTTTATTGTATAGTCGAGGGAAGTGAAGAGATAACTCTTGGTAATATTGGAATAGAGGGTAGTAGCGTTTATGCTATTCCTTACCAAGATTTATGTGCTGTAGTGCATAATTGCCTACCAGAACCCTATAAATCAGAGGACCAGGAAAAGGTTAAATTATGGCTAACTACTCACGCGAAAGTTGTGGAAGTTGCGTGGGAAAGATTTGGCACGGTTTTACCCCTGGGATTTGATACCATCATTAAGGGTGAAGAGGGTATTGCCCCCGATGAGAACATAAAGAAGTGGTTGAAGGACGATTATGAAAACTTAAGACAAAAACTGGCTAAGCTCAAAGACAGAGCTGAGTTTGGAGTGCAGGTATTTTGGGACCCCAAAATTATCAGCGAATGGGTTATTGAAACATCCCCGGAGATTAAGAAATTGAGTGAGGAGATTAAATCCAAATCTAAGGGCTTGGCTTATATGTATAAGCAGAAATTAGAGAACTTATTAAAAAAAGAGTTGGAAAAAGAAGCAGATAGATATTTTAAGGTTTTTTATGAGCAGATTAAAAGATGTGTTGATCAAATTAAGGTAGAAAAGACTAAAAAAAATGAAGAAGACAAACAAATGCTGTTGAATCTCTCTTGTTTGCTTTTTAAGGGGAAGAGTAAAATACTGGGTGAAGAACTAGAGAAAATTGACCATCTGAAAGGATTTTTTGTTCGTTTTACCGGTCCCTGGCCACCTTACTCATTCGTCTAACGACGAATGAGGGTTTACGGTGTGCGGTTTACAGTTTACAGTAAAAGAAGAGATAGTGAAAAAAGAGCAAGAAAATAATTTTCAATTTGATTTTGAAAAACTTGAAGTATATAAGTTAGCGTTAGAGTTTTTAAGTAAGCTCTTTCAGGTTTATAAGAGTTTGCCTAAAGATTTAAGATATTCTTTAGGCAATAATTTGATTCGAGCAGGGGTGTCTATCTCAAATAATTTGGCTGAAGGTAGTGGTAAAAAATCGAAGAAACATAAGTTAAGTTATTATAATATTTCTTTAGATTCAACTCGCGAATGTATCTCAATGAACAATGTGCTGTTAAAAGAGAAATTAATTGAGAAGGAAATTTATACTCAAATTCGTTTAGAAGGCAGAAGGATTACAGGTATGATTACAGGTTTAATAAAATCTCTTGGCTTAAATGACCGTGAACCGTAAACAGTCCCGAGCAAAAGTGAGGGACGGGTAAACTGTAAACCACCGACTGAGCGAAGCGAAGGAGGAAAGATGGAGCCATCCCGAGATACACACGCAAC
>Ga0172366_10004056_pt1 | contig 11546 bp, 9 predicted proteins | sample LakKivSesite69cm_FD_114533 | JGI IMG/M metagenome (GOLD analysis project Ga0172366, IMG submission 114533) | Sediment microbial communities from Lake Kivu, Rwanda - Sediment site 69cm | ecosystem: Environmental > Aquatic > Freshwater > Lake > Sediment | place: Rwanda: Western Province, Lake Kivu...
AAAATTTTTGCTATCGCCTATAAGAAGGGAATTTATCCTTCCAGTATCCAGGAGTTTTATGTGGCACGGGGCCGGGGGGAATTCGGTGGTTTTACTGTCCCGGCTATAAATTTAAGGAGCATGACTTATGATTTGGCGCGTGCGATATTCAGGGTAGCCAGAAACAATAATTCCAGGGCATTTATTTTTGAGATTGCCAAATCTGAAATGGGTTATACCAATCAACCACCTATAGAATACGCGGCTGTGGTTTTGGCTGCTGCGGTAAAAGAGGGATACACTGGCCCTGTATTCATTCAAGGCGACCATTTTCAGGTGAATGCAAAAAAATTCCAGGCCAGTCCTGATGAAGAACTGGAGGGTCTACGCGCCTTAATCAGCGAATCTATCAAAGCAGGATTTTATAATATTGACATTGATTCCTCGACCTTGGTAGATTTATCCAAAACCGATATTAAGAAACAACAGTATTGGAATTACGAGGTTTGTGCAAAACTCACCCAGTTTATCCGCCAGATTCAACCGGCCGGAATTGAGGTCTCTGTGGGAGGGGAAATAGGAGAGGTGGGCGGTAAAAATTCTACACCTGAAGATTTACGGGCATTTATGTTCGGGTTTAAGGAAAGGCTACGCAAAGGTCGAACCGGTATCAGCAAGATAAGCATCCAGACCGGCACCTCTCACGGAGGCGTGGTTTTGCCTGATGGAACAGTGGCAGAAGTGAAATTGGATTTTGCTACCCTGAAAAATTTATCAGAGATTGCCAGAAATGAATATGGTTTAGCCGGTGCAGTGCAACACGGGGCCTCAACATTACCTGCCGAGGCATTTCATAAATTTGTGGAATGTGAAACCGTGGAGGTACATTTAGCTACAGAATTCCAGAATATGATTTATGAAAGCAGACATTTCCCCCAAGAACTAAAGACAAAAATTTATGATTGGCTAAAAATCAACGCCGCCTCAGAGAAAAAGGCAGACGAAACAGAGGAGCAATTCTTCTATAAAACGCGTAAGAAAGCCTTAGGTCGTTTTAAGAAAGAGATTATGTCATTGTCCCAAGAGGTACGCGATGCAATAGCTGGTGAAATCGAAGAGAAATTTGATTTTTTGTTTAAACAATTGAATTCAGTAAACAATAAAGATTTGGTAGATAAATATGTGACCTTGAAACGGGTAATTATGCGTAAAAGGAGAGAACATACAAAACCAGGAAAGCAGGATAGCCAAGGAGCAGATTAATTAGTTCATGGTTGATAGTTCATAGTTGATAGTAAAGAGGACTTTTTTATTAACTATGAACAATGAACTATTAACTTTTTTCGAGCGAAGGGAGAAAAATGATGCGTTCGGATAAAATCAAAAAAGGTTTAGAACGGGTTCCGCACCGCGCGCTTTTATATGCCACGGGATTAAGCAGAAAAGATTTAGAAAAACCCTTTATCGGCGTGGCTACTTCTTTTACGGATTTAATTCCCGGTCATATCGGTATGCGGGACTTAGAACGTTTTATTGAACGGGGGATCTGTTACGCGAGGGGCGTCCCGTTTTTCTTTGGCGTGCCCGGTATCTGCGACGGAATTGCTATGGGTCATCTGGGCATGTGTTATCCTCTGGCCTTAAGAGAAATAGTTGCTGATACTATTGAGACAGTCTGTAATGCCCATCAATTAGACGGGGTTGTTTGTTTGACTAATTGCGATAAGATTACACCAGGAATGCTTATGGGTGTGGCGCGCTTAAATATCCCGGCAATTATTGTTACTGCCGGACCTATGCTTTCCGGCCGCTGGAGGCAACGTAAACTTGCTTTTGTCCATGATACTTATGAGGCACTGGCAAGAGCAAAAAAGGGCGATATTTCTCCCCAAGAGCTACTTTGTTTAGAGATAGAGGCTTGTCCTGGAGCAGGTTCCTGCCAGGGTCTCTACACTGCTAATACCATGGCCTGTATTACGGAGACAATGGGTATGTCTTTACCGGGTTGCGCTACGGCATTGGCAGTGTCAGCAAAAAAACGCCGCATTGCCCAGGCCAGCGGCGAACGCGTTGTAGAATTAGTAAGAAAGAATATTACCCCTTTGAGTATTATTAATAAGAAATCCTTGGAGAATGCCATTATTGTGGATATGGCTTTGGGCGGCTCAAGCAATACTCTTTTACACCTGATGAGTATTGCCCATGAGGCAGGAATAAAATTAGACCTGAAGACTTTTGATAAGATCAGCAGAGCTACGCCCCACATCACCAATTTAGAACCTGCTGGTACCCACTTTATGGAGGACTTAGAATACGCCGGAGGTATCCCTGCGGTGTTAAAGAGACTAAAGGGTAAATTGAATAACACCACAACTGTTAGTGGCAAAAAGATATTCGATATCGCCGATAGCGCTGAAATCTTTGATGAGGAAGTAATCCGGCCGTTAAACAAGGCTTATCATAAGCAGGGCGGTATTGCTGTTTTGTACGGAAATCTTGCTCCCCATGGCGCAGTGATAAAGCAGTCAGCAGTGAGCCTGAAGATGATGAGATTTCAAGGCAGGGCACGCGTGTTTAACCGGGAAGAAGAGGCAATGCAGGCAATCTTGGGCCGTAAAATAAAAAAAGGAGATTGCCTGGTTATCCGTTACGAAGGGCCCTCTGGCGGACCAGGCATGCGCGAGATGCTTGCTCCTACTTCGGCAATTGTGGGTATGGGATTAGCTGAGTCTGTTGCCCTGATTACCGACGGAAGATTTTCCGGGGGCACAAAAGGTCCGTGTATAGGACATATATCGCCTGAGGCATCCGCAGGAGGACCGATTGCAATTTTAAAGGATGGTGATATAATAAGTATAGATATACCCAAGAGAAAACTCGAGGTTAAACTAAGTAAAGCTGAGATTGAAAAAAGGTTTAAAAACTGGAAAGCTGTTTCGCCAAAAATTAAAACCGGTTATCTTGCGCGTTATTCTAAATTGGTAAGTTCCGCGGATAAAGGCGCAGTAGTGAGTTAATAGTTAATAGTTCATAGTTAATAGTATTGAGATGTCTTTTGATTTTGAAAAGCTACAGGTCTATGAAAAGGCAATAAATTTTGCTAATGAAGTGTATAATTTAACTAAAAAGTTCCCTCGGGATGAACAGTTCGGTATAATGAGTCAGATGCGCAGGGCCGCAGTTTCTGTGGCCTTAAATCTTGCGGAAGGAAGTGGTAGATCAAAAAAAGAATTTAAGTATTACATACTTATGTCAAGGACATCGGTTCAAGAATGTATCCCATTATTAAAGATATCCTTTTTACAAAGATATATTACTAACGAGGAAGTAGGTGATTATTACAAAAGGTGTGAAGAATTATCTAAGATGCTTTGCGGTTTATCTAAAAGTCTATGAACTATGAACTATGAACTAATATGACTGGCGCAGAAATTTTAATTGAGTGTTTGAAGCGCGAAGGCGTGGAAGTTATCTTTGGTTATCCGGGTGGTGCAGTCTTACCTATATTTGATAAACTTTATGATGCAGATATAAGGTTTATCCTTACCCGGCATGAGCAGGGAGCTGTCCATGCCGCAGATGGATATGCCCGGGCAACTGGAAAGGCAGGGGTCTGTATTGCTACCTCAGGTCCAGGAGCAACCAATCTTACTACTGGTATTGCCAATGCCTATATGGATTCTATTCCTATCGTCGCCCTCACTGGTCAGGTTAAAACATTCTTAATTGGTAATGATGCCTTTCAAGAAGCAGATGTTACAGGCGTTACCAGACCCATTACCAAACATAATTATTTAGTTAAAGATACCCAGGACTTAGCGAGAATTGTGCGTGAGGCATTTCATATTGCCTCCACTGGCCGTCCTGGTCCAGTCTTAATTGATATTCCGGTGGATGTCCAGCAAAAAGATATAGAATTTATCTGGCCAGAAGAAGTGGATATCCGCGGCTATAAACCCACATATTTTGGTCATCCTGGTCAGATTAAAAAAGCAGTAAAGCTAATTGCCTCTTCTCGCAGACCCATTATCTATGCTGGCGGCGGAGTGATTACATCCGGTGCGCATCAGGAATTGAGAGAATTAGCAGAGAAGATACAGACCCCGGTGACCATGACCCTGATGGGTTTAGGCGGTTTTCCCGGGACGCATGAACTTTCTTTAGGTATGCTCGGTATGCACGGCACAGCCTACGCAAATCACGCGATTATGGAGTCAGATTTGATTATTGCAGTGGGTGCACGTTTTGATGACCGGGTTACCGGAAGGCTCGATGCCTTTGCACCGCACGCCAAGATTATACATATTGATATTGACCCGGCATCCATTAGTAAGAATGTCAAAGTTGATGTGCCCATAGTAGGTGATGCCAAGAATGTCTTGGGGCAGCTATTGGAAGAGATAAAAAAGGTGCCTGATACCTCAGATTGGCAGGAGACCATTGAATCCTGGAAGAAGAAATATCCTTTACAATATAAAGATGAGGATAAAATTAAACCGCAATATGTGGTGGAACAGATTTACGAAGCGACCAAAGGCGATGCGATTATTACTAGCGAAGTCGGTCAAAACCAGATGTGGGCAGCGCAATGGTATAAATATATTCATCCGCGTACATTTATATCTTCTGGCGGGTTAGGCACAATGGGGTTTGGTTTTCCTGCAGCAATGGGCGCTAAGGTGGGTTGTCCGGAAAGAATAGTTTTTGATATTGCAGGCGACGGTTCAATCCAGATGAATATACAGGAATTGGCTACATGCATCTCGAACAAAATAAATGTAAAGGTCGCTATATTAAATAATGGATATTTGGGTATGGTTAGGCAGTGGCAGGAATTATTTTACAAGAAGCGCTATTCTTATACCTCTATCACTGGTCCTGATTTTGTGAAATTAGCAGAAAGTTACGGTGCGCTAGGCTTACGCGCTACTAAAAAGGAAGAGGTGCGGCCAGCAATTGAGAAGGCCCTGGCTGTGGATAATACCGTATTTATTGATTTCCATATTGAGCCAGAAGAAAATGTATATCCGATGGTTCCAGCAGGCGAAGCTATAAATAGAATGATTGGAGGCATGGCCTGATACACGGATTCTCACGGATTTGAAATGCGGATTCTCACGGATAAAAAATCTGTGTGTATCCGTTTACAATCCGTGTATATCCGTGTAAAGAGGAGCGATAGCGACGAATGAGACATACAATTTCACTATTGGTTGAGAATAAACCCGGGGTTCTGGCACGCATTGCTGGTTTATTTAGCGCGCGGGGTTATAATATCGCCTCTTTAGCAGTTAGCGAAACACTGGATGCATCTATCTCCTATATGACAATGGTCATAGAAGTAGAGGATGAAAAAATACTGGAGCAGATTAAAAAGCAATTAAATAAACTTATAGATGTGATTACGGTTACGGACTTTACTAAAAGAGAGCACATCGACAGAGAACTTATTTTGGTAAAGGTTGAATATTCTCCAAAGGAGGAGGGCAAATTAGAGGGTATTTTAAATAAATACGTCGCTAAAATAATTCAACGTAAAGGAGATGTTACGATTATTGAAGCAGTGGATGAACAGGAAAAGATTAAGCATTTACTGATGGACCTGGGCCGATTTAGAATTAAAGAGTTAGTCAGGACAGGTAGAGTGGCTATGTCATATTAGGGGATGTTGCCCAGGCCGCTAGACAAGGAGGAATGAGAAAATGGCAAAGATTTATTATGACCAGGACGCAGATTTAAGTCTTTTAGAAGATAAGACCATCGCGATTATTGGTTATGGTATCCAGGGTCGGGGTCAGGCATTGTGCCTGCGCGATTCAGGTTGTAAAGTAGTTATTTCAGAACTCGAGGGTACCCCAAATTACGAGCAGGCAAAAAAAGACGGATTTACTCCGCTTCTCGCATCTGAGGCAGCTAAGGCGGGTGATATTATTCAGATTTTAACCCAGGACCATCTCCAGGCAAAAGTATACAGGGAAGCGATTAAGCCGAATTTAACCAAGGGAAAGTCATTGTGTTTTTCCCACGGTTTCAATATCCATTTCAAACAGATAAAACCGCCTAAGAAGGTGGATGTATTTATGGTCGCGCCTAAAGGTCCGGGTGCTTTGGTCAGGAAGATGTACGAAGAAGGTAAGGGTGTACCTTCATTAGTGGCAGTATTTCAAGATGCAACAGGCGAGGCGCTCAAACTTGCTCTTGCCTATGCTAAGGCATTAGGTGCGACAAAGGCAGGGGTTATTGAGACCACTTTTAAGGAAGAAACAGAGACTGACCTTTTTGGCGAACAGACAGTGCTTTGTGGCGGGGTAACCGAATTGATTAAAGCAGGATTTGATATTTTAATCGAAGCTGGGTATCAACCTGAGATTGCTTATTTTGAGGTATTGCATGAACTGAAACTTATTACTGACCTTATTCAGGAAGCAGGGATATCGGGTATGCGTCGCCGGGTTTCTAACACTGCCTGTTACGGAGATTTAAGCCGGGGTAAAAGAATAATTACTGAGAGAACCCGCAAAGAAATGCGCAAAATCTTAAAAGAAATCCAGAAAGGTAAATTCGCCAGAGAATGGATTAAAGAGAATGAGCAAGGTCGGCCGAATTTCAATAGATTGTTAAAAGAGGCAGACGAACATCCTATAGAAAAGATTGGGCAGCAATTACGCGAGATGATGCCTTGGATGAAAAAACAGTAGATAGTAGGTAGGGATTAGGGATGGATAAAATTATAATTTTTGATACTACGTTAAGAGACGGAGAGCAGGCACCAGGCGCGTCTTTAAATCAGAAAGAGAAATTAGAAATTGCCCATGAGTTGGCTCAGTTAGGCGTAGATATTATTGAGGCGGGTTTTCCCATTTCATCCGAAGGAGATTTTGCCGCGGTCAAGGCTGTAGCCAAGATAATCAAGGGGCCGGTGATTTGCGCATTGGCCCGTGCCATAGAGAAAGACATTGATGCCGCATATCAGGCAGTAAAATTCTCCAAGAGGCCGCGCATACATGTATTCCTGGCTACTTCCAAGATTCATATGCAGTATAAATTAAAGAAGGCAGAGGATGAAATTTTGTGTCTGGCAGTTGCCTCAGTGAAATATGCCAAGAAATATTGCTCGAATATAGAATTCTCTCCAGAAGACGCCTCACGCACGGAAAGGGAATTTCTCTTTAAGGTAGTTGAGTCAGTGATTGAGGCAGGAGCAACCACGGTTAATATCCCGGATACCGTGGGTTATGCCGATGCTGTTGAATTCGGCAACTTAATTAAGGAGATAAAGGAGAACGTCCCCAATATTGATAAGGCAGTAATTTCTGTGCATTGCCATGACGATTTAGGATTAGCAGTAGCCAGTTCCCTGGAAGCGATTAAGAACGGCGCCCGCCAGGTTGAATGTACCATTAACGGTATAGGGGAGCGCGCAGGTAATGCTTCCATGGAAGAGATAGTTATGGCGATTAAGACGCGCAGGGATGTATTTAGCGATTTAGAAACAACGATTAACACCAAGCACATTTATAAGGTCTCGCGCCTGGTGAGTAAACTTACTGGTTTTGCCGTTGCTCCTAACAAGGCTGTTGTCGGTGGCAATGCCTTTCGGCACGAAGCTGGTATCCATCAGGACGGCATCCTGAAGGAGCGCTCCACATACGAGATTATCCGTCCTGAAGACGTGGGTTTTATCGGTACGGGTTTGGTATTGGGTAAACATTCAGGCCGACACGCCCTTTCTGAAAGATTAAAAGAATTGGGATTTAAACTTACAGCCGAACAGCTGAGCAAGGTTAATGCGCGCTTTAAGGAACTCGCCGATAAGAAAAAAAATATTTTTGACGGCGACCTGATTTCCATAGTAGAAGAGGAAACCAAGGCCATAAAGCCGGTCTGGGTGTTGGAAAGTTTCGAGATTAATTCCGGGACAAAGATTATACCTACTGCCAGCGTAAGTTTAAAATATAAAAATAAGGTTATCTCGGCGAGGTCTTCGGGTGACGGACCAGTAGATGCCTGTTTTAAGGCTATTGATAAGGCCACCGGCATAAAAGCCGAACTTCAGGATTACCACATTGAAGCAGTCACTAAAGGTAAAGATGCGCTCGGGGAGGTGGGTTTGAAATTGAAGGTCAAGAATCAGGCAGTGACTGCGCGCGGCTCCAGCACAGATATCATTGAGGCATCTATCAGGGCTTATATCAATGCCCTGAACAAAATACAAAGCCTTTAAGTTATCACCCTCCTCTATAATGATTAAGGATACATCCCATAAGAAAATCTACGGTTTAATCGGTTATCCTGTCAGTCACAGCCTCTCTAGGGTAATGCACAATGCTGCATTTCAATCCCTCAATATCAATGCTGAATACAGGTTATTTGAAGTAAAGCCCGAAGACCTAGATTATTTTTTAGGGAGTATGGATAAGAATATTTTTGGATTAAACGTCACTATTCCTCATAAAGAGAGAATATTAGACTTTGTTCATTTGGACTCAGAGTCATTTTATTTGAGGCAGATAAAAGCCGTAAATACAATAGTAAAAAGCAATGGTGTATGGAAAGGTTTTAATACTGATATACCTGGATTCCAGAGAGATTTAAAAGAAAATATAGACCCTACCCATAAAAGAGCAGCCATCTTAGGCGCAGGGGGCGCAGCAAGGGCAGTGGCATATGTCTTAGCCGATTCCGGAGCAAAAGATATTCATCTTTATGATATTGATAAAAGAAAATCAGAGAATATAGTGAATATGATTAAAAGTTTATTTCCCAATTATCAGATATTTGCGGTAGAAAACATTGAACAGTTAGATATAAGAAATAAAGACTTGCTTATAAATGCCACTCCTGTTGGATTATCCCAGACTGACCCCTGTTTAGTTAAAGAAGGAATGTTACATAAAAATTTATTTGTTTACGACCTTATATATAACCCTCTAGAAACAAAATTATTAGCCTTGGCGAAAAAAGTCGGAGCAAGGACTCGTAATGGTTTAAAGATGCTTTTGTATCAAGGCATGCTTTCCTTCAAGCTTTGGACGGGCGAAAACGCGCCCCAGAAGATAATGTGGGAGGCCCTGCAGAAAGATTTAGGAAAGTAGAGGAAATGATGGGGAAAATATTGGTATTTATCTTTGGTTCTATTGTCGGCAGTTTCTTAAATGTCTGTATCCACAGGATGCCGCGGGGTGAATCTGTTGTCTGGCCGCACTCGCATTGTCCGTATTGTAAAAAGAAAATTCCCACTTACGATAACATACCATTTTTAAGTTATATCTTTTTAAAAGGAAGGTGCCGTTTTTGTAAAGTCAGAATATCGCTTAGATACCCGCTGGTAGAATTATTGACTGCGCTTATGTTCTTAGCAGTTTTTAACCGCTATGGATTAACTTATGATTTTTTTATTTTTTCTCTTTTTATTTGCAGTTTAATCATTGCCACATTTATAGATATCCAAGAGCGCATTATCCCCGATGAAATTTCCATCGGTGGTATTATCTTCGGGTTTATCTTAACTGCGATTAGAGGTTTTAACTTAAGGCCCTTCAGCTACGACACCAGACACTTATTTGACTCGTTACTTGGCATTATCGTGGGTGGCGGAATTATCTATTTAACCGGCAAAATCTTTGACCTGGTTTATTTTAAAATACTTAAGCGGCCTCCTATCCAGGGAGAAACCGAATCTATGGGCGGTGGCGATGTAAAACTATTGGCTATGATTGGAGCATTTTTGGGTTGGCAGAAAGTAATATTTGTCTTCTTCCTTGCCCCTTTCCTGGGAGCGCTTGTGGGCATAATAAATTATCTGGTAAAAAAAGGGCACATTATACCTTACGGCCCATTCTTATCTTTTGCAGCTATTTTCTCCATATTCTGGATGGATAAAATAATCCGCCTAATTTTCCCTTATTAATGGCAGTCTTACAGGGTGTAGAATTTTATATCTCAAAGAGAGTAGGCAAGGCAATCCTCGATTATAATATGCTCTCCGATGGGGATAAAATCGCAGTGGCAGTATCTGGCGGTAAAGACAGTCTTGCACTGCTGTGCATTTTAAATGACCGCAAAAAATTTGTACCGATTAAATATGAACTCCTGGCTGTGCATATTGATTTAGGTTACCCTGGTGAGCGCCCTAAGATTTTAGCAGAATATTTTAAAAACCTCGGGATTGACTACCATATTGAAAAAGTAGATATCTTCCAGGGTAAAACAGGCAAAGATATTTCTTGCTTTTGGTGTTCATGGAATAGAAGAAAGGTACTCTTTGAGGCAGCCAATAGGTTCGGCTGCAATAAGGTTGCCCTGGGCCATCACAAAGACGATTGCATAGAGACAATTTTATTAAACTTATTTTTCCACGGAGAGATTTCAGCGATGTCCCCTAAACAGGAACTCTTTGATGGGAAGATTGTGATTATCAGGCCTCTTGTATATGTAGAAGAAGAGATGATTGCGCGCTTTGCCAAAGCCACGGGTTTTCCCCGCCAGAGGCGCATCTGTCCTAACTTGCTTACCTCTAATCGCACAAAAATTGCCGATATGATTAAGGACCTTAGAAGGGTCTGCCCGGATGTAAAGACCAATATATTTAGAAGTGTAAAGAGGATAAAGACGGATTATTTGCTTTAAGAAAAACTAGAAAGTGCTATAATAAACAAAAAGGCTTAAGACTGGTTATAATTTAAAAACTATAACTTTTAAGCAAGAAAGCAATGACCTGGGCGATAGGGATATTATTTTTATTTTTGTCAGTAATTATTATTACTATTGTTTTGAAAATTTCTGCTCAGGTTAATGAACGTCTGAATCAGATGAACCAATCACTGTTAGAGGCCAATAAAATCATCGGGCAGAATTTAGGCTCGGCTACTACGGTATTCGGCAATGTAAAGGAACAATTGGGAAAATTAGAGAAGACAAATCAACAGATTGTTGAGATTAGCAAGGATATTTCCAGCCTCCAGGAACTTTTGCGTGCACCGAAATTTAGAGGCTCAATGGGCGAAACGCTCCTGGAAAATTTATTATCGCAGGTCTTGCCTCGCGACCATTACCAGATGCAGTACCGCTTTAAGTCAAGCGATGCCGTAGATGCAGTAATCAGATTGGGTGAGCGGCTTGTACCCATTGACGCAAAGTTTACTTTAGAGAACTTCCAGAAGATGTTGGATACCCAGGACGAACAACTAAAGAATGCCCACCGTAAGAAATTTATCCAGGATGTAAAAAACAGGGTCGATGAAATTGCTGCAAAGTATATTTTGCCGCAGGAGAATACCTATGATTTTGCACTGATGTATATCCCTGCCGAGAACGTGTATTATGAGATAATTATTAAAGAAGACCTTTTTTCTTACAGTATGGCGAAGAAAGTCATCCCGGTTTCGCCTAACACATTTTATGCTTACTTACAGGTAATCTGCTTAGGGTTAAAGGGTCTAAAAATAGAAGAGAATGCCAAGAATATATTAAAAAATTTAAGTACGCTTACAGTTGAAATCAATAAGTTCAAGGAAGATTTTGATACTTTGGGCGCACACCTTACAAATGCCAGCAGTAAATATGCG
>Ga0172366_10004057_pt1 | contig 11542 bp, 12 predicted proteins | sample LakKivSesite69cm_FD_114533 | JGI IMG/M metagenome (GOLD analysis project Ga0172366, IMG submission 114533) | Sediment microbial communities from Lake Kivu, Rwanda - Sediment site 69cm | ecosystem: Environmental > Aquatic > Freshwater > Lake > Sediment | place: Rwanda: Western Province, Lake...
CGAAGTCCCTGCTCTACCCCTTAAAGACCTAGGTTTAAAGGTAATTAACACCGTAGGTTGCGGAGATGTCTTCGTGGGTGCCTTTGCCGCTTACCACGCTCTAGGCACCAGTCTGCAAAAGTCGCTCATCATGGCTAGTGTAGCAGCAGGTCTTAACGCCACTCGTCCTGAAACTCGAGGTAGCCCAGAACGAGCAACCTTAGAAACAACAGAACAACGCAGCCGCGATTTTGGCTTCAACATTCGGGAATATGAGCGCTCTAAAAATGCTGAGTAACCTCTCTCAATAAGATGTCTGATTTTCAGACTCAATTAAAAAAGGGCCTCTACACGGGAATAAAAAAGGGGCGGGGTAGTTTTGTTTGGATATGCAAAGTCGTTGTCCCTGTCTCCTTTCTCGTAGCTCTTATTCAGTGGACTGGTTGGCTGAGTCAACTAGATTTCCTATTGCACCCCTTAATGAGCCTGATCAATCTGCCTGCCGCGGCAGCGCTACCAATCATTACCGCAGTGGTAGTAAACTTTTACGCAGCCATCGCCATCATGGCAGTCCTTCCTTTTACCGTCGGACAGCTGACATTGATTGCCCTATTTATAATGATCGCCCACATGCTTATTATGGAAGGAATGATTCAGCACAAATCTGGTTTTAACATCATCAAAGCAACCCTGGTTCGTATTACGGCAGCTATTTTGACTGTACTCATTGTCTCCCAATTTCTTGGTGATACCAGCCAGAGCATTGTTTTACCAGCCGATTTTACAGTTCATACTCCATTTATTGAGGTTCTGAAGAGTTGGACTATTGACATACTAGGCTTATGCGGCAGAATTTTCATAATCATCATGCTAGTTATGATGGTACTGGAGTCTTTGCAATCCCTGGGATGGATCAAATATCTGCTCAAGTTTTTCCAGCCTTTCATGAGAATTCTTGGACTTTCAAACCAAGCGGTAACAATGTGGCTAACCGCCGCTGGTTTTGGCCTGTTATATGGAGGCGCCGTTATTACTGAAGAAGCTAAAAAGGGAACCTTGACAAGGGACGATTTGGAACATCTTCATATTTCTATTGGTATCAACCATGCTATAGTGGAAGAGACTGCCTTATTCCTGGCATTAGGGTTAAGTGCCTTCTGGTTGTTGATACCCCGTTTCGTCATCGCCATTATACCAGTTCACACTTATCACGCCATACAATATCTTAAGAGCAAAGTACTTCACAAGTGATTCCCTGTGGCATAGTCCTTATGCATAACCCGCTTGCGCACACCTTCGTCGAAGATACCAAGTACTGCCAGCAAAGCAAAAATGACCCTACATTAACAACTCTTAAATCTTTATCTACGGCTCGACTACCTGATAGAGTTTAGTATCTGCTTCACCCCGAGCATAAGCTTCATGCCATCCCTTGGGCACTGGCATTTTCTTGTACCAAAGGATTCGTTCTGCCTCAAGCAAATTGCGGCGGCATCCCATGAAGTCAGCAGCACAGATAACCTTGTGCTCAGTAATAGAAGAGACCCAATCCAGCCACTTCTCCCCTTCTTTGCAGCGCAGTAAATGATGACCTAAAATCAGGGTATTAACTTCTCTGGCCAAGCTTAAAGTTCTACGCAGCGCGCTCTCCCGCTTTTCCAAAGTCAGACCTGGTAAATAAATGGGCAGGCCAGATGCCAGCACCACAGTCGGTTGCCATCTGAGGATTTGCTCAATTGCCTCATCATTAAGCATTTGAATATCTGAGGCATGTACGAGAACTTCGTTTCCTTCCTCAATCCTGGTCATCATAACTGTGCCACCTCTGCCCTCACCATGAGGAACAAGAGGAGAAAAAGCCAAGCATCCATCGCTTAGCCCTTCTGAAGCTGGAAGGACTCGATTGATCTTCCGGGCTAAAGCTCCAGCCCGATGAACTTGGGTGGCAGAAAACGCCTGCGTACCTTCTGTCCACAACTTGGGATGTCTCAAAGATTCAGCAACTCGCTCTGCCGAAAGCTGATAGGGGTTGGCATCAACCATGGGGTGATGCTCACCCTGATAATGACTAATTACCACGTCTGTGGCATCTTTCACTCTTTCAGCCACAGCAACCTGAACTGGATGTGGCAGCAAGCCGTGCCGCCTATATCCCAATACCACCCCGGGATCAATAACTATTTTCCGACCTTTGGTGTCAACTGCACAGCACAGGCCACGAACCCCCAAAGATTCCGCTCCAATTATCCCAACTCGCACTCTAAGGTCAATATTACACTAATCACGTCTGATTATGATAACTTATAAGAGCAATGAGGATAGAGAAAAAAGAGAAGCATTGGATAAGAATTAGCAGATTCGAAGCTGATTTGCTTAAGTTTGGTCTCAGCGCTGGTTCAGTTAGAAAGCTTGTTTCCTGTTACCCCGTTAGTGTCCTGGAAAGGCTTATCAAAGCGACTGATAAACGCCAGCCCAGAGAGCCAGCTACTTACTTTCTGAATGGGCTCAAGAAATCAAGAATGAAGCACAGGCTTCAAAATGCTCCGATCGAAGACCAAGACACATAAATTGAAATGATAGTTAATAAAGTGTGCTAAATGCCGGGCTAAAGTCTTCAAATATTTGAAGGTAGGAAAGGGACGAATATTACACTGCTGGAAAGAACGAATAAACGAATAATAGAAGACCATAGTGTTCGAGATGAAAATGAAATTAGATGCCAGTGTGGCAATTTAATTGGGATTGATGAAGAGAAGTGGGTCAAAATGAAACAACGCTCCTTTACTTATTCCGGAACAAGAACAAAGGGATAGAATATTTCCATGAAACTTATAAGTGCCTGCCTATTGGGAATAAGGTGTACCTGGGACAGTAAAGATAATTACAAGAGCGATAAGGCAATCGAGTTTTTAGACTCTGAGATGCTAATCCCCGTTTGCCCAGAACAATTAGGAGGATTGAAGACCCCCAGGATACCTCAGGAAATTCAGGGAGGCACCGGTGAGGATGTCCTTGATAGGAAATGCAAGGTGTTAAATAGAAATGGAGAAGATGTTACCGCGGAATTTATTACCGGAGCAGAAGAAACCTTGAAATTTGCCAAGCTATTCCATGTTGAAGAATTTATAGGGAAATCTAAGAGCCCCTCATGTGGCTGTGGGCAAATATACGATGGCACGTTTTCCCAAACATTGATTGACGGTGATGGCGTTACCACCGCATTATTGAAGAACAATGGAATTAGAGTTCTAAGCGAAGAGGATTTGTAGCTTGCCAAGAAACCCTCACAATTTCCTGTGAATTCCGTAGCCTCAAACCCCGATGAATCAAGACTCATATGAAATACCTGGGGCGCTTAGTCCTGGGGAGACAGCTTATCACTAACCTCCTGAAGTGACACCCTGCCAGCAGATACAACCATCTTTAGGGCAGCGTCAACCGAAATGTTGGTGCGGATAATCTTATCTTCCGTCACTATCTCCAGGAAGCCCGATGTCGGGTTAGGAGAGGTGGGTATGAAGACGTTTAGCAATCTTTCACCGGACTTGCCACACGCTTCGTTCGTGATAAAACCTATTGCCCTCATACCCTCTTTAGGGAACTCTACCAGTACCACCTGCATAAAGCCAGTTTTGCCCGGCCGAGAGAAGGCCTCCAAGATTTGTTTAACACCAGCATAGAGTTGTCGCACTACTGGGATTCTCGCCAACAAGGACTCACCATAATGAATCACCCTCCTTCCTATAATGTTGCTGGCTATCACCCCAGCTAAATAAATCAATACTAAGGTTACGCCAAAGCCTACCCCGGGAAATGTGCGACCCCATATAGACCTGATTATAGGCTGTAGTATATTGTCGATGGCACCAAAGAGCCAGACCAATATTAATATGGTGACACCAATTGGCACAACAACCAGAATGCCCGTGACGAATTGCGTCCTTAATTTCTTACCTAGCCAACCCAAAGATACTCTCCGAGTGCGCTTCATTCCCTCATCCTCCTTTTTGCGCCAAGTACACTAATACTTTCAAGCAACCAATTGATAGCTATTCTAACATTGTAAATCGCCAGTGAGAAATGAAACGCAATGAGCCCGAACTGACTGAAGGTCAATTAGAAGATGGCACCTCAAACTGGTGAAGTCTATTCTTCCCCTTAAATGAACAAACTGGCTAATTGTTACACTGAAACGCAAATAAGAGCAGTGCGGCGCTGCCCATAGCCTCTGGTCACATGTCGTGCTGTACTCTGGCTCTAGAGATGCTGCTTCTAATAGTCTTACGCTGGGCAATTCGTAGCCCGCATCAGAGGACAGATGGCAGCCCAGAGCGAGGGCAAAGCTGGGCTATGAGTGGGCAAGGGAATCAAGGATCCGAAAGACACCAAGAGAAGGTCAGTGGGCACAAATGTTTCAATAGGGTATTCTTTCGAATACTACGCAGGAAGTTTGACAAAAATCTCCCTACCTCTTATTATCTATCTTCTTCGTAACGCTGGTAAATATTGACGATTTAATACAAGCAGAATATTTATAGTAAATAGTAGCCGAGGTGGTAAGTTATGGTGTGTGTAGGGGTGTTGTATTGGGGCACGGGCAATAGCAATTGTAATGCAGTGCTAGCAGAGAAATTTTGGTATTTAAGAAATGTATCAGGCATCACTTGTTAATGTGACACCTTAATTATTTGAAGGAGGAGAAAAAAGACTGAGATCGAACTAAGGAAGAAGGCTATCATTTGTGTGGGTGTTCTTAACAGTAGCTTGTGTCCTGCTAAGCGGGTAGGAATGGAACCAGATTCAGATATGTGAGTGCATTGACTAAGGAGGTAGGCTAGTATGTTTTATACCATTGGAGAAACAGCAGGGGAGATCTGGCAACTCCTCAAGGAGGAGGGGCCGTTGAATCTGTCTGCCATAACACACAAGATTAAGCGACCCCGAACTACAGTCTATATGGGAATTGGGTGGCTTGCCAGGGAAGATAAACTGGACTTCGCCCAGACAAAACGGGGAATATCCGTCTCTCTAAAAAAGTAGGCAGTTCGTAAAAAGCATAGAATAGCGAGGGAGAGGAGACTGACTCATGGATATTGCTCCCGATAACAGTATTTTCATAGTTCTTTCGAAGGGCCTGATGTCTGTTCTATGGCTGGGGGGACTGGGGCTAATATAAAAAGTTGTGGGAATTGGTGACGCCGGGATAGAAGAAGGCGTATCCTCTGCTAAATGTCCTATGATCTCGCCGTGAAGTGAAAAATGAAAAGGGAGAAATACGCTTGACAAAGCCGAGAATTCCTGAGCGCATAAGTAGGCTCGATGAGCTTGCCAATAATCTGTGGTGGAGCTGGCATCCTCAGGCACGTGATTTGTTTCGAGCCCTAGATTACCAGCTATGGAAAATAAGTGGTCACAACCCGGTCAGGCAGATAAGAGAAAGCAGTTTTGATAGATTGCAGTCAGCTGCCATTGATCCAGACTTTCTTGCTCTGTATGACACAGTAATGTCAACTTTCGACGCCGATATGTCAACTTCAAGTACATGGTTTACTACCAACTATCCCAATCTCATTCATGGCCCTGTGGCCTATTTTTCAATGGAGTTCGCTATCCATAATTCTCTTCCCATCTATGCTGGTGGACTAGGAGTCCTGGCTGGTGATATCTGCAAAGAGGCGAGCGACCTTGGCCTGCCGCTGGTGGCAGTTGGTTTTATGTATCCTCAGGGATACTTCCAGCAACGCATTTCCTCCGACGGCTGGCAGGAGGATTTGTATCAGCAGCTTGATTTTGAGGCGGCCCCTATCAATCGTCTATCCTCCGCCGAAGGGGGGTCAGCCATCGCTAAGGTTCAGCTAGGCGATGTCGCTCTCTATATTGGAGCATGGCGGGTACAGGTGGGCCGCACGAGTATTTATTTACTGGATGCCAACTTAGAGGAGAATCCCCCGCATCACCGGCAACTATCAGCGCGACTCTATGTGGCGGACCAAGAGCTACGTATAAAGCAGGAAATTGTGCTCGGAATTGGTGGGGTGCGTGTCCTGCGAGCACTTGGCATCAACCCATCTATATGGCATGCTAATGAAGGCCACAGCGCCTTCATGATGCTGGAACGCGTCCGAGAAGAGTTGGCAAAGGGAAGTTCTTTCGCTGAAGCCCTCAGCAGAGTACGGGCAACAACAGTGTTTACCACCCACACTCCGGTCATGGCTGGTCACGATGTTTTCCCGGTTCAACTGGTGGAGAAATATCTCGGTGGTTACTGGGAATTTTCTGGAATCGATCGGGAAGCGTTCTTTCAACTTGCACAGCAAGATTATTCGGAACGCCAGGTTTTCAATATGACAGCACTTGCCTTGAGAATGGCTAACCAGCGTTGTGCTGTGAGCCAGCTTCACGGAAAAGTAACCCGGAGAATGTGGCACAGGCTTTGGCCCGACGTTTCAGAAAAGCAGGTACCAATATCGGAAATTACTAATGGGATGCACGTGCCTACCTGGATTGCGCCAGAACTAGCTAACCTCTACGCGAAGTATCTCGGAAAAGACTGGATAAAGAAACACGATGATATCAGGCTGTGGGAAGGTGTCCTGGATATTCCAGACGATGAAATCTGGGCGATCCGTCAGCTACTGGAACGTAAGCTTGTGAGCGCTATGCGGGAGCATTGGCGGAGACACTGGGCGGAGGAGAGGGTGGCAGATGGGCAGATGCTAGTCATGGGAGCATTGCTTGACCCTGAAACACTGACCATTGGCTTTGCCCGCCGTTTCACTGATTACAAAAGGCCAACATTAATCTTGCGAGACATGGAGCGTTTGAAACGGATCATCAACAACCGGTGGCGCCCTGTTCAGATCATATTCGCTGGCAAATCTCACCCTGCCGATCTTCCATCCAAGCGTCTTCTTCAACAAGTATACGCCCTAGCCAGGGCCGGCGAGTTTCAGGGGCGAATTGCTTTTGTCGAAGACTACGATATGCACATGGCTCATTATCTGGTTCAGGGAGTGGACCTGTGGCTGAATACCCCCCGCCGACTTCAGGAAGCCTGCGGCACCAGCGGCATGAAAGCCGCGCTAAACGGGGTGCTCAATCTTAGCACCCGTGATGGGTGGTGGCAAGAAGGATACAAGGGCACCAATGGCTGGGCACTTGGCAATAGCCCTGACATACCAGGGTCAGAGGAAGAAGATGAGATGGATGCTGAGTCACTCTACCGTCTCTTAGAAGAAGAGATTGTGCCACTCTACTACGAGCGATCTCGAAGCGGCGTGCCACATGGCTGGATTCGTTTGATTAAGGAATCGATTCGCTCGATTGTGCCTATCTTTTGCGCACGCCGGATGCTAAAGGAATATGCTGATAAACTGTATAGGCCGGCTGCCGAGTCGCTGGCACGAATGGGGATGCCAAATGTAGAATTCAACGAATGTAAGGACTGAGAACGGCAACTTAATAAGATGCTCTGTGAGCACCAGCAGTACTTTTCAGCAGGAAGAGCTTGCCTAACGTAGGCTTGATAGCCGCTTAATCTTGTCCTTACCGTGGTATTGCTTCCGGGGTAGGATTATCTATACCCATAAAAAGCCTAAATTCTCCTTCTATCGGCGGTCATGTCTCGCTAGGTGTCCCAGGTAACCTCTAAGCTTCTCTCTCTCAACCACAAAGGGCCTGACCCTAATACCCTTCCATCGCCCCCAGGTAATCCATCTCTTAGCCCAGAACCAGTATATGACGATAGCGATCACGGTTCCCATGAACCCAAGCACGGCGAAGTAACCCCAGGGTAACTTCAACTCTGGCATATGCTCAAAGTTCATACCATATATTCCAGCCACCAGTGTCAGAGGTATAAATATGGTGGCCACTATGGACAGGACTTTCATAGTCTCGTTCTGTCGGTTAGCCACAGAGGAGAGATAAGTAGATAGGGCGTTGTCAGCTCTGTCTCCGTTGATTTGATTCAGGTCTTCGATCCGTATTATATGGTCGTAAATATCGCGATAGAAGATGCCGGCCTCACCGCTAATGACCGGGAATTCACGCCGGCTCAACCGATTCATAACCTCTCTTTGAGGAGCCATAATCCGGTGTATTCGCAGGGTTGAACGCTTGAGTTTCAGAATGGCTTCTATCGTTGATTGCTGAGGACTGCGGAGTGCTTCTTCCTCTACTGCATCTGCTTCCTCGCTCATCTTGTCTATGGTAGGCAAAACGTTATCAATAAGAGCATCCAAAAATGCTGTGAGCCAGAAAGTCCGTCCCATGCTTCATCGGACGACCATCACATTCCACCATTTGTCTCACCGACTCGATGCTATAAAGAGGGAAGTTGTGGTTGCTTACTACAAAGTGGGGGCCAAGAAAAATGGCGAGTTCTGCAGTCTCTACAATATCCGACTCCACCGCGTGGTTGATGCCGTGAGCCATGATGAAAAGGTAGTCGCCAAAGTCACCAATTTTTGAGGGATGAACCGCTGTGCTCACACAGTCTTCGACAGCCAGATGGTGGAAATTGAAAGTCCGTTCCAGAAAGCTGCCATCTTCCTCTGTGGTAGCAGCTATGTCCACCCAAAGTAGTCCCTGCTTCGACTCAAAAGCAACTCGGCTCTCTTTCTCATCGAGATCCCTTCGCAGAGTGCCATCTGGGCTCAGATAATACGACTTGAATGGCATTTTCGTTTACCTCCTTAATCAAGCATACCTGTTAAATACCAAATTATATGCTCATCATCAGAGCAACGGGGAATATATTTAAGACACTGGAAAGGCGCATTTCCCTTCTTGCATAAGAGGAGAGACGAGTGGTCTCTCCGGTTAAAGTATTAAGCCAATGCTCCAGAACACCCTCTGGTAGAATGATCAGGTCATCACCCCATACTCGCCGACCCAGTGGAAGTGTACCAACACGGACTAGCTTAGTCAGAAGTCGAGGAACTACCACCAGAGTCCACATTTCACCCTTACGCCGCCCAAAGGCGCAGATGTGCTCCTGCCTCTGACCCAAAACCTGAAGCGGAATGTAGTCCCCATCAGAGAATAGCTCTCTGTAAAATCTGCGAACGTTCAAGGTCTTATATGTTAAGTAGAGCTTGACACGCCCATCTTTCCAAGAATTCAAGAGCTGCTGCACCAGTGAATGCTGTCCGCTGACTTCTTGCTGTATCAGATCGTCAAGGAATTCCACCCGCTTCACAAAGTCAACCGGGCGTCGATTGTCCGGATCCACGAGGCTGAAATCCCACAATTCCGTCCCTTGATAGAAGTCTGGTACCCCAGGAGAGGTTATCTTTAGTAATACCTGTCCTAGGGCATTTAGGGCTCCGTAGTATGCCACCCGCCTCTGAAACCACGTAAGTTCTCTGAGAAACCTGTTTTGAGGAGAGTCTTTCAGTATAGAATCTAGGAATGAGATAAGGGCACTTTCATACTCCGGGCTAGGTGAGAGCCAGTTGGTAAATGCTTTGGCCTCCCTAGCTGCCTTGACCATATAGACCTTGAGCCGCTCTTTGAACTCAAGCACCTCCTCCTCCAAAAGGGGCCAACCACCAATTAGTGTCTGGTAAAGGAGTATCTCCATATTCGACTCTGGCACGAGTAACCCGTTTACCTTCTGTTTCTTTCCTTGGTTCCATTGGCTCCATCGTGCCAAACATCTTTCCCAGGCCTCCGGCATCTCAGAGAGCACATTGATCCTTGCCCTGATATCCTCACCACGCTTCGTGTCGTGTGTAGCAGTAGCATTCAACGTATAGGGATATGCCAGATGGGATAGCGCTCAACGGCGGAACTCTTCAACAGATAGGTTCGTAGACATAGGGTCTGCTCCAACCTCGTTAAGGGAAACCAAACGGGTATAAGTATAAAGAGCTGTATCTTCAACACCCTTGGCTGCTATCGCACCAGTCAACTGCTGCCAGCGCAACATGAAGTGAAGCCACGCTTCCCTTTGTTCCCGGCTAAAGGTGCTCGGAAGATCAAATAGGAACATGCGCTTTAACAAATCCAGTGCAGCAGGTTCCAGAGCAGGATTCTGTTCTTTGGCTTCCTGGACAGCACGTTCTAGGTATGGCCGATCTCGAAGGGAAGCCTTTAAAGTTCGCGCATATGTCCGATAGATGAGCAGGCCGGCAGTGATTTCGATAAGGGCCTTCGTCAGTTCTTCCAACGAGAAGTCGGTAATATACCAGTTTTGCTGGGCAAGACAAGCCAAGTGATATCCCAGCGAGTTCATTTCACCAAGGAACAATTCCTTTGCGACTTGCCTCTTTTCTTGGTAAGCCACATCTTTAAATGCCACCTCAGAGCCGGTAAAATGGCAGTAGGCTCTGTCTAGTGTCTGGATTCCCTTTTCATCCACAAACAGAGAATTTACTGTATTTAGAAAATCGTAGCCCGTGGTGCCAAATACTGGCCATTCTTTAGGCAGGGTCTCATCACCAGCTAGAATTTTCTCCACAAGTATGTAGAAGCTTGGATGGATACTAGTTTCTTCCTCCTGTTGCACAAGGTAATGCTGGAGTCGGCAGAGATACTGCAATGGGTCGTTAAGACCATCAATATGGTCAATCCTTAAACCGGAGACCTTGCCCTCTCGGACTAGTCTGAATATCAGGGAGTGGGTAGCCTCAAACACCTGTGGTTCCTCAACTCGAACCCCAATCAAGTCATCAATGTCGAAGAAACGGCGATAATTGAGATGCTCACGTGCTGTCTTCCAATAGGCAAGCCGATAGACTTGCTGTTCCAGCAAATTGTGCATGAGTTCTGAGATTTTCGCCTTTTCCTTCTTGCTGTTGAAGACGCTTATGTTCTGCAATAGAGCAGTCCTTATCCTGGGTGAGGCCTTAACAATATATAGGAATGATTCCTTAACTGCTTGTCTGTCTCGGTACTCTCTACCGGCTTCTTCAGGATTTAGATTGGCGATGGATGATAGGTGCTCCATGGCCTCTCTGAGCTGGTTGAGTTCCTGAAAATCCCGATGGGTGGAGCCAAGAGACTTGTACAAATCATCCAAGCAATGGGATAGAATCAGGCGATACGACTTAAGGTCCAGTGGCAATCTGTAACCGCCATATTGGACGAAAAAACCAGCATCCTCCAAAGTTAAAGTGAGTTCTTGATTTTCCAGAGCCTTCTCGTAGGGACGAGTAAGGATAGGCAGAAGAATTCTGTTATCGAAGGCATCCCAATCTATGTCAAAGAAGCTGGCGTAGGGGGAGCACAGACCGTTCTCCATAAGATCCATCCACCATGGATTCTCGGGACTGGCTGCCATGTGGTTGGGAACAATGTCAAGAAGCAGCCCCATCTTGTGGTTTCTGAGTTCTCGCACCAGGGTATCGAAATCCGTTTCTGCGCCGAGCTCTTGGTTCAAGCGTGTAGGGTCAGTTACATCATAGCCGTGTGAGCTTCCCTTGCGTGCTTTCAAGATGGGCGAGGCATAGAGGTCAGAGATGCCTAACTGGCGCAGATAAGGTACTAAGTCGCCAGCATCTGAAAAGCGGAACTGCCTATTAAACTGAAGCCTCTAGGTAGCGACAGGTATTCTTAA
>Ga0172366_10004058_pt1 | contig 11540 bp, 7 predicted proteins | sample LakKivSesite69cm_FD_114533 | JGI IMG/M metagenome (GOLD analysis project Ga0172366, IMG submission 114533) | Sediment microbial communities from Lake Kivu, Rwanda - Sediment site 69cm | ecosystem: Environmental > Aquatic > Freshwater > Lake > Sediment | place: Rwanda: Western Province, Lake Kivu...
CCTTAGTACAGCGCCCCGCAAGTTCGTGCCCAGCTGGCCGCGGAGGCGCCCGCCGGGCAAGGCGCGACGAGGGCGCATGGTGAACCATGTAACCGAGGAGCAACGCAGCCCGGCGGGATGGATTCGCGGCCAGATGGGCACGAAATTGCGGGAAGCTGTACTTAGTACAAGGCCGCGAACGGGGCTTGCCCGCGGCCTTGTCCGCTCGGCAAAGGCAGCTACAGCGCCGGCCTTGGCCCCGGTCGGCAAGGCTGCGTCGTGTGCGCTCCCCAGTTGTTGATCACGATGGCTCGGTCTGCCTCGTTGACCCAGCCGTCGCGGTTGAGATCGGCGCGCTCGCAGATCTCGCAGGGCCGAACCGCACGCTGGTAGTAGACATCCTTCTGCATGACGATGCTCAGGTCCGCCCGGTCCGTGCAGCCGCTGTCGTCCACGTCACCCGGAATCGCGTGGTTGCGGCCGAACACCTGGCCCTCGGTATAGGTGATGGCGCGGAACTTCGCGCGTGACGCACCACCATTCCGGCTTGGAAAGTTGGGGCTTGCCAGGTTGCGGAAGTAATTGACCCCGGACAGCGGCAGGCTGGTCGTCGGCGTCGATGCGGTGCGGGTGCCGGTCGCGCCGAAAACGCCGGCGCTCGCGAGCTTCGTATCCGAGGCACTGCTCCTGGGGGTGTCGAGCGCGTCGGTGGTAGCGACACTGCTGGCCGACGACGCCAACGGCGCGGTGGTGGACGCGGTGACCAGGCTGTCACCCTGGCAGGGACTTGCGCCGCTGGGACAGATTCGATAGTGGACGTCGATGCGCCATGCGAGGTTCGTGCTCGCCGTCGTGTTGGGGGGGATGACCAGGTTCGTCACCGCTGATCCAGGATCGATGTTGTTGAGGCGAAGCCCGCGGCGAACGATGCGGGCCTCCCAGCTTCCCGCCGGAAGCTGGTTGGTGCCGGACGCGCCACCCCGGCCGCTGAGATCCCAGTCATCCACCGCTTTGTTGAAGGTGAAGCTGTTGTTGCCCACGAAATTCGTGTTGGTGGATGCATCCAGGTAGTTGCCGCACACGGAGGTGGGGGAAGTGGGCGGGCTCTCGTTCTCAAGGCCGTCCGATTCGAGGGTGATGGTCTGTTTTGAGCCGCCACCGGCGATGGTGCGGGACAGCTGGTCGAGGCTGCGGCAGAGCGAGTGAGCCAGGGATGTCCTGCCAAAACGATTGCCATCTGGCACCCGATCGGGGTCGGTCTTGTAGGCCTCGAGCCGGCTGATGAGCGAGTTATACGGAGCGAGGGATGTGCCGTCGAACCTGCAGTAGTTGTTGGTCCCGCTCCCAGCCACCGGCAGCGCGACGAAGGTGGAGCCGGTCGGACAGTCCGTGGCCGCCATCGGCCATACCTGCTCGGCGGTGGTCTGGGGGCCGAGCACCCGGAAGTCCCAGATTGAATAGGCTCGCGGTGTTCCATTGGCCGCGGTGTCGGTCCTGTCCGACGAAACCAGGTTCTTGGCGGCGTCCATGGCGTCCATCCACCGACTCGAGGTCGGGCTGGTCATTTCGGACATGCTCCCCGTCCGATCGAACAGGATCAGGGAGTACTCATCCTGCGCGTAGGCCATTGCACCCGTGCCTATTCCCGCTATCGCGCTAAGCACTGCGGCGAGTCCGATTGTCTTCATGATGGTCATTGGTTGGTCTCCTTTCTAGTTGCGTGGGTACGACGTCGCGAACACATCGACTGAAGGCAGTTTGCTCGGGATGGTGTCGGGCGTTCCGCCGACATGTCCCCAGGGAGGGTCGGAGGCGAAGCCGAGGCCGAGCTGGCCGGCGACGTTGAATCCCCAGCAGCGAACCCTCCCGGTGTTGAGAAGGGCGCAGTTGTGCAGCGCTCCTGCGGCGAACAACACGGCAAACGCCGGCCGCCCCGCGGCATCCAGGCCGAAGTCGATGGGCGGGAAGGCGTCGGGCGGCTCGTTGTCGCCTTGGGCCTCGAGGTGGTCTAGACCGAGCTGCGCGATGTCGTTTCGCCCGCAGCAGCGGAAGTCCCGGTTCCTGAGCAGCACGCACAGATGCTCTGCTCCCGCACCGAGGTCCACAATGGCAGAGGCCCAGCGCACGTACGGCCACCCGTCGCCGGTGCGCAGCAGGTCGGCTTCGCTCCAGCCGATGCACATGCTGCCGTCGCCGTTGTAGCCCCAGCATCGGCTGATGCTGCCGAGAACGTCGCTTTCCTCGCGGACACAGGTGTGGAATCCGCCGGCCGTGATGGCGACCAGCGGCCCGTTGTCCGGGAAACCGACCGTCCTGCCCGCCGTCGGCAGCTCATCGTCCCCGATGTTGTTCGTGCTGCCGATGCCGAGCTGGGCTTTGTCGTTGCGGCCCCAGCACCGGACCTGGTTGGTGGCGAGCAGCGCGCACGCATGGTCCTGAGCCACCGCCAGCGCCACGGGACGAGCACCGAGGGAAACCCCTGCCTGCGCGGCAGTGGGTGTTTCATCGTCGCCGATGTCGCGCGCATGCCCCAGCCCGAGCTGGCCGAAGTCATTGCGACCCCAGCAGCGCACCGTGTCGTCAGCGAGCAGGGCGCAGGTGGTATCGCCGCCCGCCGCGATCTGCTTGACCGCCTTGCCGAGCGGCACTTTGGCGACGGCTGCGGTGGGGTGTTCGTCATCGCCGATGTCCTTGCTATGCCCGAGTCCGAGCTGGCCGCGGCGGTTCGCCCCCCAGCACTGGACGGATCGGTCCGCCATCAGGGCGCAGGTGTGATTGTACCCGGCAGCGAGCGACACCGCGTCGCCGTCGAGGTGGATGGGACCCAATTCGAACGGCCGGCGGGTCGAGAGGTTCTCCGTCGTGCCCAGACCAAGTTGGCCATGGTCGTTGCCTCCCCAGCAGCGGACCAGGCCGCCCTTGAGGAGGGCGCAGCTCTGGCTCCACCCCGCGGCAAGCTGAACGATCGCCGATGCCGTGCAGTCGCGCTCGCATCCGTCGGCGGGCATGGGGTTCCCGTCGTCGCATTCCTCGGGCACCTCAAGCTTGCCGTCGCCGCAGCTCGGGGGTAGGCAGCCGCCGGGCGCGCACTTGCCGCAGCACGGGGTGCTCGTCAGGGTTACCAGGTCGGGTCCGCACTGCCGATAAACCTCGCCGTCGCAGAATCCGTCCCCGGGTGTGCGTCCGATGCACTCTGGGACGACCCGCGTGCACACGCCCGTGTCGCGGTCGCAACGCTCGTCGGCGGCGCAGGTTGCACGCATGGTCCACGCGCCGCTTCGGCAGATCAGCGTCTGTTGCTGGTTGGGGCCGTTGCAGGCAAGGGCGCCGGGCTCGGAGCACGGGACGCCCGCGGCCGGCACGCTGGCGTCAACCGGGGCTGCGGTGTCTGCGCTGTCCAGGACTCCTCCGTCCGCGGCCACCCCGCACCCATAGACGAAACGCTGGATGTTGCCGCCCACCCCCGCGTCGGTCGGCGGCAGGCCGCCCGTGCCACCCGCTCCGCCGGTGCGGGCGATGTCCGCGCCGCCGTCCATGCCGGCAACCCCGCCTGTGCCCGGGGAGCCTGTGCCGCCACCCGCTCCACCGTCATCGCGCGGGCCATCCCATCGGGCTTCTCCCCCCCCGCCGTCTTCCCCTGCCTCATACCCGAGCGCGACGTCGTCTTTCCCTGCATCAACTTCGACCGCGGCGCCACCCGTACCCGAATCTCCGCGCTTCCCGGGCGCAGCGCCGTCGCCGCACCCACCGGACGCGCACAGGGCGGTCGCAAGGGCCGCGAATGCGGAGAAACCGCTATGCCATGTCCGCCGGTTCACGGCCGCCCTAGACCGCCGCGGTTCTCGCAGCCAGGTGTGAGGTGTTTCGGATTGTCCGTCGGAGATTGCATCGTGGTGAAGCATGCGGGCTAGGGTGGAAACACCTGCACCGGGGTTAGCGTGTCGGGTGTCTTGCCGAGACCGCCGACGTAGTCGTTGGCTCCGCTCAAGACTTGGGCATTGCCGAGCTGGCCCGCTTGGTTGCGGCCCCAGCACTTGACTTGCCCGTTGCTGAGCAGCGCGCACGTGAAGCCGAACCCCATCGCTACCGTGGTGGCGGTGATGCCGGCGCCGAACGTCACATCCGGGAGGTTGCTGGGGATCGTAGTCCCGGTTCCCCCCTTGTCTTGGACGTCCGGGTATCCGAGCTGCCCCTTGGAGTTCGACCCCCAGCACCGGAGCCCGCCTGCGGCGAGCTTGGCACATTGACTGGCGCCGCCGCCGAACAGGTTCGAGACCCCGAAGAGCTGCGTGACGCCGGAAACCGAGGGCGACTCGTCATCCCCGATGGCGTCGGAGGGAGGGGTGCTCGACAGACCCAAACCGAGCTGTCCAGAGCCGTTGTACCCCCAACACTCCATCTGACCGTTGTCGAGACGAGCACAAAGGGAAGACGACCCTGACGCGAGCAAAGTGGCGGTGCGGTTGGAAGGAACTACCGGCAAGCTCGGTGCCGCCACCGCCGACGGTATCTCGTCGTCGCCAATCGCGGGCACCGAGACGGTGTCGGCTCGCCCCAACGCTCCGGATGAGTTGTCGCCCCAGCAGGTCACCCCTCCCGTTCCCAGGACCGCACAGGCGAAGCCGCCCCCGACCGCCACCACGGTTGCGCTTCCACCCATCGATACGGCGCTGAGGCAAGCCGAGAGGGTCGCGGACGCCGCGCAGATGTCGGCCGTGGTCGCCTTGCCGAGGACACCCGCGACGTTGCCTCCCCAGCAGTGCACCGCTCCGTTCTGCAGGACGGCGCAGGTCGTGTCGCCGCCCGCGGCGATCTTCACCGCGGGACTGGCAAAGGTGATGGCGGGCGCCGGGCTGGTTCGCACGGTGGTATCCCCTCGTCCGTGTTGCCCGTGGTTGTTCTTCCCCCAGCACCGGACGCTGCCGCCCGTGATGATGACGCAGATGTGATCGCTTCCGGAGGCGATGGCGGTCGCTTTGGCACCGAAGGTGACGGCCGGAATCAGGTACGGCTGGGTAGTTGCCATGTAGTCCAGACTGCCGATGCCGAGCTGACCCAGGAGGTTGTCGCCCCAGCAGCGCACGTCACCGCTGCCGAGCAAGGCACAGGTGTGCTTGAGCCCCGCGGCCAGCGCGGCCACGGTCGAGCGCTTGCAGTCGTTTTCGCACCCGTCGGATGCGATCGTGTTTCCGTCATCGCACTGCTCACCGATGCTGGGCTCGACCTTCGCATCGCCACAAACGGCGGTCTGACACTGATTCGACACACACACACCGACGCAGGCTGTGGGCGTCGTGCCGGTCCAATCGGCATTGCAGGTCTGCTGCGTGTTCGAGTCGCTGCAGAAGGTCGTCGTGGTCTGGCACTGGGTGACCAAGGCGTGGCACAGGCCGTCGCTCCGATCGCACTTCTCTCCGGCCACACAGGTGCCGTTTTCAACCCACACGCCCCCGGTGCAACGGAGCTTGAGCGCCTGATGCGCTCCATTGCACGACAAGGTGCCCGCCGACGAACAGGGGCAGTCAAGGGCAGCACTCCCGTCCGCCGGACAACCCGGGTTCAGTTGGCAAGAGCCGTTCGAACAGGACTTCCCCGGGGCGCACGAGGTTCCGTTGGGCAATGTCCCGCTGGCGATGCAGACCGAGGTGCCTGTCGTGCAGGATGTGGTTCCGGTCTGACACGGATTCGTGGGGGAGCAGGACGTCCCCTGGGTGCACGTGCACGCACCGTTGGCGCAGCCGAGGTTCGTGCCGCAGGAGGTTCCATCGGGGGCATGGGTTCCGCTGTCGATGCAGGTCCGGGTGCCGGTCGCGCAGGAGGTCTGGCCGAGGTGACAGGGATTCGCGGGGACACAACTGGCTTCGGCCGTGCACGGTGTGCAAGCGCCCGCGCTGCACACCAGGTTGCTGCCGCAGGGGGTGCCGTTTTGCGCAGGCGCACCGGTATCGGTGCACACGGGCACCCCGGTGTCGCACACCAGCGTGCCCACGTGGCAGACCGCGTTCGTAGGCGTGCACAACGCGCCGGAGGCGCAGGCAACGCACTCGCCCGCGTTGCATACCTGGCTGGTTCCGCACGGGGTGCCGTTGGGTGCGTTGCCCGACTCCTGGCAGACCGGCCGCCCGGTGGCGCATGACGTGATGCCTGCGCGGCAAGGTCGGTCGGGAACTATACACCCTTCTCCCGCGCGGCAATCTACGCACGTGCCCTGCAGGCAGACCCGGTTGATGCCGCAGGTGTGACCGTCCTCGTGGGCCGTGCCGCTGTCGGCACAGGTCGGCGTCGAGGTGGCGCAGACCAGCGTGCCGGCATGACATGGATTGGCCGGGGTGCACGCGGCGCCGCTCGCGCACGGGACGCACTCGCCCGCCAAGCAGACCCGGTTTATGCCGCACGTCGTCCCGGGAAGCGCAAGACCATCCTCGACGCACACGGGGCGGCCCGTCGCGCAGCTCGTCTTTCCGGTCTTGCAGGGCTGGCCGACGGGCTCACATGCGGTGCCTGCGGCGCAGGGCACGCACTCGCCATCCAGGCAGACCATGTTGTCGCCACAGGGTGTGCCCGACGACCACGCCTGCAGCGTATCCTCGCAGCGAAGGAATCGGCCCGCCGAGCACCTGGTCATCCCGAAGTGGCAGGGATTGGCCGGCCGGCACGGCTGGTTGGCCACGCATGCGCTGCCCGCTTCGGATGGGGCATCCAGCTCGTCGGGCGCGTCAGGGATGAACTCGGCATCGAGCGGGTGGCCGTCGATTCCGATTCCGGCCCCGCTCTCGCCGGTGGCATCCCCCGGGCCGTCGGGCGCCGGCGCAAGGTCGGGGCCGCCGTCGGGGCCGGAGGGGGGCGGGATGAGGGCGCCGCATCCCTCGTCCTTGCAACAGACGTTGTAGGGAGGATTCGCGCCTGGAACGGCCTCGCAGGTGTAGCCGGAGGGGCATTGGCTCGGGTCAGCACAGATGAGGCCGCCGTTCGGCACGTCGGGGGAGAAGGAGCACGCACCAACGAAGAGCCCGGCGGCGAGGAGAGGAGTGAATTCCCATGTCAATTCGACTTTCGGCATTGGCTTTCCCTGCGGTGCGCGTGGCTAGAAGGCGTGGTACAGGATCGCGCCGGCGCCGCCGGCAACAGCGAGCGGTGCAACCAAGGTCGCGGCCGCGGCTTCTCTGGCCTTGCGGGCGCCGAGGTAGTACAGCACACCCCCGGTGATGGCGGCGCTGACCCCGACCCCGTAGCCAACCCACTGCAAGTCCTCGTAGGTCCTTCCGTCCGAGAACTTTTCGCTCACCGTGGAATAGGGCACCGGCCCGCTCTTCGTCCGGGCCTCGATGTCGCTTTGCGCTTGGCGCATGAGCAGGGCGAAGACCACACCTGCCGCCAGGCTGGCGCCGCCCAAGGCCAGGACGGCGACGCCGGCGCGGCGCAGCCCGCGGCCAGCTTGCGGGCCAGGCGCTTGCGGCTGGGGGATTTGGATGGAGACGGGTGCCACCGCAGCGACGGGGACAGGGCTCGCCACGGGAGGCGCCACCCCCGCCGCCTCCTGCCTGCGCATCTCGGCCTCCATCTCGTCGATGTACTGCTGCGCCTCTCGGCTGTCTTCGACCGGGCCGTTCGTGTTCTTGCGTAAGAACTCCTTGAAGCGAGCGACACCCTGGGGAAAGAGGTTGTTCTGCTGGTAGCAGCGTCCTTGGTTGAAGACCCAGATGGGGTCGTTGGTCTCCGTGTAGAGTTCCGCCAGCAGGTGGATTGCCTGTTTCACATCGCCCGCGGCGCAGGCGGTCTTGGCGTTGGCGACGCGAGGATCTTGGCGCGCTTCCTGGGCTTGACCGAGCGCAGGGACCAGGATGAGGCAAGCCATCAGGTGAAAGCCAAGGATTTTCGGCATGGAGCGTCTCTTGCACAAGGGTTGGATCAGGAAGGCGGTCAGAACTTCTCTCTGGTGATCTTGCTTGGGGGTGGGGTGGTATTCGTCGTCGCTGGAGCCAGGCCAGGGGGTAGCACGTCCTGGGGTACCGTGACACCCTCGGGGGCAACCGCCCGCTTCTCGCCGCGAGTGGACGCATGCGTCTTCGTTCTCTCGCGCGCTTGACGCTTCTTCTCCGCTTGCGATCGCTCGCGGGCAGGCTGGGGTTCGACTTCCGCGACAGGGGATGCCATCGGTGGCGGGGGACAGGCGGCGGCGGGGTGGCGGGAGGCAGCGACGGCAGGGGAGGTGGCGGCGCTTGCGTCGGAAGGGGCGAGGGCGCAAAGGCCGGCAGCGGATCGGGCGGCATGCGTTCGGCGGAGGAGGCAGAGGGGGTGGATCGTTGCCACATCGCCAGTCCGACCAGGGCGGCAGCGCCGCAGAGCGTGACGGCTCCGATCGCGATGCCGGCGATCTTGCGTCGCCTGTGCACAGCCCGCAGGTCGCCATCCACGTGCCGCATCTGACCCGCGCTGGAGGACATGGTGGTGTGCGGGGTGGGGGCTCGAGGCGAGGGAGTGGGTTTGTGCCTGATACGAGGGTGCGAACGACGTTCCTTGCCCAACCCGGGCGCCGGCTCCTCCTCGAGCGAGACCGTGGGCTCTGCCGGATGACTTGGCGGCCCAGGAACCTCGTCGAGAACCAGGGTGGCCGATACCGGCTTGTTGGCGAGCAGGTCGGCGAAGACATCCATGGTTTGGATTCGATCCTTCGCCTCCTTGGCGAGGGCCTTGAGAATCAGAGCGTCGAGGTGCGCAGGGATGTCGGGGTTGAGCGATTGCGCCGAGGGCGCGGGGACGGTGATATGCTGCAGGAAGTAGTCGCCGAAGTTCTCTCCCAGAAATGGGGTCCGGCCGCACAGCATCTCGAAAAGGATGACCCCGAGGGCATAGATGTCGGCGCGATGATCGACCTCCGCGTTCTTGCCCATGCACTGCTCTGGCGACATGTAGGCGGGCGTGCCCATGAGGGCGCCTGCGCTCGTGCGCGGCGTGGTCGGGGCGAAGTCGGGCCGCAGCTTGGCGATGCCGAAGTCAAGCACCTTGATGTGCTCGCCGCCTTGACCGGGCGGGTCGGGCACGATGAACACGTTGTCGGGTTTGAGGTCGCGATGGATGATGCTGACGGCGTGGGCGGCGGCCAATGCCGACGCGATCTGCCGGGCGACGAAGACGGCTTGCTCGATGGGCATTCGATCGACGCGGCGAAGCCGGTCGGCAAGGCTCTCGCCCTGCAAGAACTCCATCATCATGTAGGGCATCCCCTCGGGGAGGATGCCGACGTCGATGATGTCGATGATGTTGGGATGCTGGATCGCGTTGGCGGCCCGGGCTTCGTTGAGGAAGCGCTGCACGTAGCCGGCGTTGGAAGCGCATTCCGGCTTCAGGATCTTGATGGCGGCTTTGCGCTGGAGAAAGGGATGAACCGCAAGATACACCGCCCCCATCCCACCTTCTCCAAGCAGACCTACAATCTCGTAGTTGTTTATCTTTTGGCCGATCACCGAGTCTATTTCCGGATTGGGGAGACATCGTAGCACGAGCCGGGCAGGCTCTTGCCAGAACTCCTCGTTTTGGGCGACTCAACGTGGCGTTGGCGGTTCTGGCAGTTCCCCGTCGACGCATAGGGCGAAGCCGGCAGCGCGGAACCAGGGAACAATCCGCACCGCTCCCTGGCGCAGGCGTGCCACGCCAGCGAAAAGGCGGCTTGGTACCTGGGGTTCGAGTAGACTGCCGGCCCTGGTTTGAATCCGCCCATGCAGCCGAGGCCTTTCCATCCCGTCTTGAAGCCGCGAGATCCTCACCTGCGCGTGCCCACAGCCGCAGGAGGATGGTCATGAAACTCGCGGTGGTGGTTCCCGTGTACAACGCCGCTCGGCACCTGCCGGACGTGGTCAGGCGCATCGCCGCGGCTCGCCCGCCCGGGGTTTTCCGCACCCTCATCGTCGACGACGGGAGCAGCGACGACACGGCCCAGGTCGCGCGCGAGCTGGCCTTGTCCGGTGAAGGGCTCGAGCTTGTGGTGCGGCCCCAAAGCGGCGGTCATGGCGCCGCGACAAAAACCGGCCTCGAGACCGCGCGCACCCTGGGCGCCGACCATGTTGCGTGTATTCCCTGCGACGGGCAGTCGAGCCCCGAGACTCTGCCCGGTCTTGTGGACTCGCTCAAGTCCCGGAAACTGGATCTGCTGCAGGGATCGCGCCTCGCGGGTGGCGGGGCCTTGGCCGGCGGCATGCCGCTTTGCGAATTCGCGGGCCGATGGGCGCTCGGCCGGCTCGAACGTCGCGTTTTCGGGCTGGCCCTGACGGACTTCCACAGCGGCTACCTCATCTACGGTCCGTCTGCCCTCGCCCAGATCCCGTTTGCCCAGCTCAGCAACAGCTTCGATTTCGAGCTCGAGGTCATTGCCTCGGCGTGCGGCCGCGGGCTCGCCGTCGGCGAGGTGCCCATCCCCGGCCACCACGGCCACGAGATCACCCATCTCGATCCGCTCCACGATGGCCTGCGGGTCTTGCGCGTGCTGTGGCGATACCATCGCGGTCGCTACCGTCCCTAGGACCCGCTCGAAGATATCTGTGCGAATTTGGACGGCCGATCCATCCCGGCTGGCGTCGTTGCTCGTCGTCGCAATACGTCGAGTATTCCTCCTCCTCGCGCCTCGCCAGTCGGGCGCCTCGACCGCCCAAATTCACACATCTATCTTCTCGCGGGTCCCTAGAGCTGGATGACACGGCCGGCCGGATTTCCGATAGAATGGTCGGTGTCACGGATCTCCTTACGATGGAAAGGGATGGAAAGGCAGCCCTCATGGTGAAAACACTCGTCACGGTGGCCTTCTTGGTTTGCTCGTCATCTCTCGCGTTCGCCCAGGCGTCCAGGACCCGCCTCATCACGACCACGGGAGAAGCAAGCGTGAAGGTCGTGCCCAACGAGATCGAGTTCGTCCTGGGTATCGAGACCCGCGATCGGAATCTTGGCGGCGCCAAGAAGTTGAACACCGAACGGCTGCAGAGGACCCTCGACGTGCTGCGCAGCCTGGGCGTCGATGAAAAGAACGTGCAGACCGACTACCTCGACATCCAGCCCGAGTACAACAACGACCGTGTGGCCGTTTCCTATCTCGTGCGCAGGACCCTGGCCGTCATCTTGAAGGATCTGTCGAAGTTCGAAGCGCTGGTGAGCGAATCCCTCCAGGTGGGCGTCAACTACGTTCACAGCGTCCAGTTCCGCACCACCGAGCTGCGCAAGCACCGCGATCGGGCTCGGGCGATGGCCATCCAAGCCGCACGCGAGAAGGCCGTGGCCCTGGCCAAGGAGTTGGGCCAGAGGGTCGGCCGCCCCCATGCCATCACCGAGGGCGGCGGCGGTTGGCTCTATCCCGGCGGTTTCTGGGGCGGCCGCTACGGCCAGATGACCCAGAACGTGCAATCAAGCGGCGGCGGCCTGGCGCCGAGCGAGTCCGACGGCCTGTCCTTGGGCATGATCAACGTCAGCGCCACCGTGAGCGTGGCCTTCGAGCTGGATTAAGGACCCGAGCAGGAATTACCGTACCGATCTGGCCGCCGATCCATCCCGGCTGGCTTCGTTGCTCGTCGTCGCAA